>Ga0065715_10088958_pt1 | contig 20336 bp, 32 predicted proteins | sample MisBulReplicate1_FD_59102 | JGI IMG/M metagenome (GOLD analysis project Ga0065715, IMG submission 59102) | Miscanthus rhizosphere microbial communities from Kellogg Biological Station, MSU, sample Bulk Soil Replicate 1 : eDNA_1 v2 (version 2) | ecosystem: Host-associated > Plants > Roots >...
TCTGCATGCGCGAATCAATCGTTGTATAGATCTTTAAGCCATCGCCATATAAATCTTTATCATTCTTCTTACACCACTCTTGCAGGTACTTACTAACCATCGTTCTGAAATACGTTGCCGAACCATCTGAATGTTTTTCAACTTCATAGTTCAATTTGATCGGCTGCATTTTTAATGTATTGAATTGACGATGTGTGATAAATTTGTTTTCAAACATCAATTCCAAAACCGTATTTCTTCTATTTAAACAATTTTCTGGATTTAAAATCGGACTATATGAAGTGGGTGCCTTCAGCAAGCCTATAAGCATAGCAGACTGCGGAATCGTTAAACTATCCTGACTGGTTTGGAAAAATGTTTTCGCCGCTACTTTTATCCCGAATGAATTACTTCCAAAATCCACTGTGTTTAAATACAGCGCTATGATTTCATTCTTCGTATACATGCTTTCCAGCGTTATTGCCAACTCCCATTCTTTCACTTTAGCAATGAAAATGTTGAATCCAGGAATGTATCCCAACACACCCTTATCTTTAACTCCACGTGTTTTAAATAAATTTTTTGCAAGCTGTTGTGTAAGCGTACTGGAGCCACGTTTATCACCTTTGGCCATATAATAAAATATTCCAAAGAGACCTTTCAAGTCAATGCCTGCATGCTCTCTAAAACGAATATCTTCCGTTGTAATAAGCGCGTTCACCACATTCGGTGAAATCTCTGAATACGTAACCGGGCTCCTGTTTTCTCTGAAATATTTACCAAGCAATACACCATCCGAAGAATACACTTCAGATGCCAATTCGTTTTTAGGATTTTCTAATTTCACTAAATCCGGCATTTCACCAAATGCACCAAGGTAATTAAATCGGATCAATATTGACCAGAGGAATAAGGTATATAGACCTCCAATGAAGAGAGTCCAAAGTATTGTTGTATATCGGGTATATTTATTCATGAATGCGTTTTCTATGCTCAATTAAACCAAGCATACGTTATAAGAAAGATATGTGTTTGGTTTTATTCTTCTTCAACAAGAATATAAATATCTTCTGTCGGTTTTTTCATTAAGTAATGCTCGCGTGCAAACTTTTCGAGCTTCTCTTTATCTTTCATTAAAGCCTCTTCTTCAGCTTTCACTTCAATAATTTTTTGCTGGTAATACTCACGTTCATTTTCAAGATCGCTGAGTACACTTCTCATTTTATACTGGCTAATGATATCATTCGAATCAAAAAAAATCATCCAAATAATAAATACGACGGAGAATAGGAAGAAAAAATTCCTAAAGAAAGGAGGAAGTGTTTTTGTCCATTCAAATATTTTCATACCGCAATTTACAAAAAAAAAGGTCCCGCTAATAGCGGGACCTTTAGTTATATTACTTACGATTAAAATCGTAATTATTTACGCATATTTTTACCAGGGAAGTATGCAGCTTCACCCAATTCTTCTTCAATACGTAACAATTGGTTGTATTTAGCCATACGATCAGAACGAGAAGATGAACCCGTTTTGATTTGACCGCAATTTAATGCTACAGCTAAATCAGCAATTGTATTATCTTCAGTTTCACCTGAACGGTGAGACATGATTGATGTATATGAATTTCTCTTAGCCAAGTTAACAGCAGAGATTGTTTCAGTTAATGAACCAATTTGGTTTACTTTAACAAGGATTGAGTTAGCAATTCCTTGGTCGATACCTTGTTGTAAACGATTAACGTTTGTTACAAACAAATCATCACCTACTAATTGTACTTTATCTCCAACTAGTTTAGTCAATTCAGCCCATCCAGACCAGTCATCTTCATCCATACCATCTTCGATAGATACGATTGGATAACGCTTAACTAAATCAGCCCAGAATGCAGCCATTTGAGAAGACGTTAATTTATCACCAGTTGATTTTTTGAAGTGATACAATTTAGTTTCAGAATCATAGAATTCAGAAGCTGCTGCATCAAATGCAATCATAACATCTTCACCTGGTCTGTAACCTGCTGCTTCGATTGCTTGAATAACAGTAATTAAAGCTTCTTCGTTAGAAGCAATGTTTGGAGCGAAACCACCTTCATCACCTACGTTAGTAGACATGCCTTTTGATTTCAATACTTTTGCAAGATTATGGAAAATCTCAGAACCCATACGCATAGCCTCAGTGAATGATTTTGCACCAGTAGGCATAATCATAAACTCTTGGAAATCGATTGAGTTATCAGCGTGAGAACCACCGTTGATGATGTTCATCATTGGTACAGGCAATGTGTTAGCACTAACACCACCTACATATCTATATAAAGGCAAGCCAGCTTCTTGAGCTGCAGCTTTAGCTAATGCTAAAGAAACACCTAAGATTGCGTTAGCACCTAATTTACCTTTGTTAGCAGTACCATCTAAATCAATCATTAAACGATCGATCAAGTTTTGCTCAAATACATGAGAACCGATCAATTCAGGAGCAATGATATCATTTACGTTTGCAACAGCTTTTAAAACGCTTTTGCCCATGTAGATTGATTTATCATTATCTCTCAACTCCACTGCTTCATGCTTACCAGTTGATGCACCAGATGGAACTGCTGCTCTACCGATTAAACCATTTTCCGTAATTACATCTACTTCGATAGTAGGATTTCCTCTTGAGTCAAAAATCTGACGTGCAACGATTTCTTCTATTAAGCTCATTTTCGTTTTATTTTAAATTAATTTTAATATACTAGTTTAAGTTTGATACAAATTGATCGAATAAGTATCTAGAGTCATGTGGGCCTGGAGAAGACTCCGGGTGATATTGTACAGAAAACGCATTCTTATTTTTAATACGAATACCTTCTACTGTGTTATCATTTAAATTAATGTGTGTGATCTCAACATTGCTATCCTTTGGAATTGAATTCGCATCAACAGCAAAGCCATGGTTCTGAGAAGTAACTTCAGATAATCCTGAAATTAAGTTTTTCACAGGGTGGTTTAAACCTCTATGTCCGTTAGGCATTTTGTATGTCGGAATGCCATTTGCTTCAGCAAGAATTTGGTGACCTAAGCAAATACCAAACATTGGTTTGTTCTCAGCAAGAATGTCTTTTACTGTATCAATTGCATAACTCGTTACTGCTGGATCCCCAGGGCCATTCGAGATGAAGAATCCGTTTGGTGCCCATGCGTTCATTTCAGTATAGGTAGTCTTCGCAGGGAACACTTTCAAATAACAATCTCTTTCTGTAAGATTTTTTAAGATGTTTGTTTTTACACCTAAATCTAAAACAGCTACTTTATATTTCGAATCCGGATTTCCTAAAAAATAACTTTCTTTTGTAGATACTCTACTTGAAAGTTCTAGACCTTTCATCGAAGGAACATTCTTAACTTCTTCTTTAAGCTTATCGATATCTAAGATCTCTGAAGAAATAACAGCGTTCAACGTTTTACCAGTAGAACGAATATGTCTTACTAATTCACGCGTATCGATATCGCTGATCCCAACAATATTATTTTTTTCAAAATATTCTTGAAGCGATCCGTCGCCATCTTTTCTAGAGAACATTTCGGAGAAATTTCTACAAACCAATCCGCTGAATTTAACTCCTGCAGATTCTTGTTCGTCTTCTTTAACCCCATAATTACCGATATGACTTGTTGTGTTTACAATGATTTGACCATAGTAAGATGGATCCGTGTAAATCTCTTGGTAACCAGTCATTCCAGTATTAAAACAAATCTCACCTGAAGTTGTGCCAATCTTTCCAACAGCTATACCCTTATACCAGGTACCATCTTCAAGCATTAAATAAGCGTCTTTTTGTTCGTGGAGTTTCATTATAAATTTGAATGGTTGAATTTAAACAAAATAAAAAAGGATTCAACAAAAGTCAAATCCTTTTTTATTTAAGATATTGTTAAACATTTTTGCTTTGTTAGCATTATGCTTGTGGTTCTGTACCTGTTGATTCAGAATCATCTTTCTTAGCTACAGTAGAACGACGAGTTCTTTTTGCAACCTTAACTTCAGCTTCTTTAACGTATGTTTCGTTGTAATCAACTAATTCAATGATACACATATCAGCGTTATCGCCAATACGAGCACCTGTTTTTAAGATTCTAGTGTAACCACCTGGTCTTGCTGCGATTTTCTCAACAACATTATCAAATAATTCTTTAACTGAATCTTTATTTTGAAGATAAGAGAAAACCGTTCTTCTACTGTGAGTAGAATCTGCTTTCGCTTTTGTAATCAAAGGTTCAACATACTTTCTAAGCTCTTTTGCTTTAGCAACTGTAGTTGAAATTCTTTTATGAACAATCAAAGAAGAAGCCATGTTTGATAATAGAGCTCTTCTGTGAGTTACTGTTCTACCTAGGTGATTGTCTTTTTTACCGTGTCTCATTGCGATTAATCCTCGTCAAGTTTGTACTTAGCCGTATCCATTCCAAAGGATAAGTTTTTATCTATAATTAACTGCTCTAACTCGTTAAGAGACTTCTTACCAAAGTTGCGGAACTTCATCATATCAGAAATATCAAGAGTAGCAAGCTCTCCCAATGTTTTGATATCTGCAGCCTTTAAACAGTTGTAAGCACGTACAGACAAGTCTAGATCAGCTAGAGAAGTTTTCAAAAGTTTTCTCATGTGTAAGAATTCTTCATCAACTGTCTCTTCTTCTTCAGCCTTCACAGCTTCAAACGTCATTGTTTGATCTGAGAATAACATGAAGTGTTTTATTAAAATATTAGCAGCACCTTTCAATGCATCTTCAGGATGGATAGATCCGTCAGTTAATATTTCAAGAATTAGTTTTTCGTAATCCGTTCTTTGTTCTACCCTTGTATTCTCAACACTGTATTTTACATTTTTGATTGGTGTAAAAATAGCATCGATCGGAATATAACCAAAGATTTGTTCTGCTGGTTTGTTTTCTTCTGCAGGCAAATAACCACGACCTTTTTCAAGTGTTAACTCGATGTCAAAGTTAGAATTAGAATCTACATTGCAGATTAATAATTCAGGGTTTAAGATTTGATAAGCAGAAGTAAACTTAGCAATATCTCCAGCCTTGAAAGAAGCTTGTTTCTTGATACTAACAACGATTTTATTTTCGTTCACGTCAGATATCTTTTTGAAACGAACTTGTTTAAGGTTCAAGATAATCTCAGTTACATCTTCCCTTACGCCAGGAATTGTAGAGAACTCATGTAACACACCTGGAACTTTAATTCCAGTGATCGCATAACCTTCAAGAGAAGATAATAAGATTCTTCTTAAAGCATTACCGATAGTTACACCATATCCTTTTTCAAGAGGCTTGAATTCAAACAGACCATGAAAATCGTCTGCTTTTTCCATAACCACTTTTTCTGGCATTTGAAAAGAAAGAATAGACATAAATATATAGTTAGATTATGTTTATTTATTATTTAGAGTACAACTCGACAATCAGTTGTTCCTGGATGTTTTCAGGAATTTCGTCACGTTGAGGGTAAGTTACAAATTTACCTAACATGCTTGAGTCATTCCATTCCAACCAAGTATATTTCTTAGCAGATTGCGTAGAAAGACTTTCAGTGATAGATTCGATTGATTTTGATTTCTCACGAACACCTAACTCATCACCTGGCTTCAATTGGTATGAAGGGATATTTACGATGTCACCATTCACAACAATGTGTTTGTGAATTACAAGTTGACGTGCAGCTCTTCTAGATGGTGCAATACCTAAACGGTATACAGTATTATCTAAACGAGATTCAAGCATTTTCAAAAGGTTCTCACCAGTGATTCCTTGTTTTCTTGCTGCGGTATCAAAAGTTTTAGCAAATTGTCTTTCTAATACACCATAAGTATATTTAGCTTTTTGCTTTTCTTTCAACTGAATAGAATATTCAGATTGTTTTCTTTTTTTATTTCTACCGTGCATTCCAGGAGCATAGTTCTTCTTTTGAAGCGCTTTGCTATCTCCCATCACAGGCTCACCGAATCGTCTTGAAATTCTAGACCTAGGGCCAGTATAACGTGCCATTTCTTATTAATTAATTATTAATGTTCACTTAAATAATTAGACTCTTCTCTTTTTAGGAGGTCTGCATCCGTTATGTGGCATAGGTGTTACGTCTTTAATCATTAACACTTCGATACCTGCATTTTGAATGGTGCGAATTGCAGACTCTCTACCTGAGCCTGGTCCTTTTACAAAAACTTCACACTTTCTCATTCCGCCTTCAAAGGCAACTTGAGCACAGTTTTGCGCTGCAACTTGAGCAGCGTAAGGAGTATTCTTTTTAGATCCGCGGAATCCCATTTTACCAGCAGAAGCCCAAGATATAACTTGACCTGTACTGTTAGTAACAGAAATGATAATATTATTGAAAGAAGCTCTGATATGAACCTGTCCTGTTGGTTCGATAACTACGATTCTTTTTTTAGCCTTATCTTTTCTTTTCGCGGCTGTTGATTGTTGAGCCATATTCTGAATTAAATTTCAGTTGTCAGTAATTACTACTTAGTAGCTTTCTTTTTATTTGCAACTGTCTTACGTTTACCCTTACGAGTACGACAGTTGTTTTTTGTACGTTGTCCACGTACAGGTAAACCTTTTCTGTGACGAAGGCCTCTGTAACAGCCGATATCCATCAAACGTTTAATGCTTAATTGCACTTCAGACTTAAGAGCACCTTCAGTTTTGTGTTCTGAACCAATGATCGCACGAATTGCATTCGCTTCTTCATCATTCCACTCACTTACTTTCTTATCCCAGCTTACGCCAGCTTTCGTCAAAATACTTTGAGCTGAGTTACGACCAATACCATAGATGTAAGTCAAAGAAACTTCACCTCTTTTGTTATCGGGAATATCAACACCAGAAATCCTTGCCATAGTATTATTCTATTATTATTAACCTTGTCTTTGTTTGAACCTAGGGTTCTTCTTATTGATTACTAGAAGTTTGCCGTGTCTTCTGACAACTTTGCAATCTACACTTCTTTTTTTGATCGATGTTTTTACTTTCATCGTCTTATTGTTTTATAAGTTAAATTGTTATTTGTAACGAAATACGATTCTTCCTTTTGTCAAATCATACGGAGACATTTCCATTCTTACTTTGTCCCCTGGTAATATTTTTATGTAATTCATCCGCATTTTGCCGGAAATATGTGCAATTACTTGATGACCGTTGCCTAATTCTACGCGAAACATTGCGTTTGATAAAGCTTCTAATATTTTGCCATCTTGTTCAATTGATGATTGTTTCGACATGCGATGAATTAAATATTAATTATTTTTTCTATAAACTCAAAGGTAGTCAAAATTTCTGGTTTTCCCTTTTTTACTGCTACCGTATGTTCGAAATGTGCAGAAGGCATTTTATCTGAAGTTCGAATCGTCCATCCATCATTTTCCTGGACAACGTTTTTCTTACCTAGATTAATCATTGGCTCAATAGCAATAACTAGATTTTCCTCTAATTTAAGCCCTTTACCTCTATTTCCGTAATTAGGTACTTCCGGTTTTTCATGTAGGTTCTTACCCAAACCATGTCCAACCAATTCTCTAACTACTGAATACCCTTCTTTCTCAACGAACGTTTGTATTGAAAAGCCTATGTCACCCATTCGGTTGCCAACTACGGCTTGCTCAATACCTTTATATAAGCTCTCTTTTGTAATTCGTAGAAGTTTTAACACTTCTTCTTTTACGTTTCCTACAGGGTAAGTATAAGCTGAATCACTATGGAAACCTTTATACTTTACTCCGCAATCGACAGAGATAATATCACCATCTTTTAATTCATACTCACTTGGAAAACCGTGAACAACAACTTCATTCACTGAAATACAAAGTGTGGCAGGAAAACCATTGTAGCCTTTAAATGAAGGAATTCCTCCGTTATCAGCTATGAATTGATAAGCGATCTTATCTAACTCATTAGTTTTAACTCCCGGTCTAATGATTTTTGCAATTTCTGCATGAGCTTTACCGAGTATTATACCGCTTTCGCGTATAATGTCAAGCTCTTCATTAGACTTGTAATGAATTACAGCCATTCTAAATTAAACAGCTGCTGTATCTAATCTTCCTTTAACTCGACCAGTTTGCATCATTCCGTCATAATGCTTCATCAACAAGAAACTCTCAATTTGTTGAAGCGTATCCAAAACAACACCAATCATGATCAATAAAGAAGTACCACCGTAGAAATATGCAAATTCTCTTTCAATTCCAGTCATACTTGCAAAAGCAGGTAGGATAGCTAAAACAGCAAGGAATATAGATCCAGGTAATGTAATTTTTGTTAAAACATCATCAATGTATTCAGAAGTAGCTACACCAGGTTTAACACTTGGAATAAAACCACCGTTTCTTCTTAGATCTTCAGCTATTGTGTTTGGATTAACAGTAATAGCAGTGTAGAAATAAGTGAAAAGAATAATCATTGTAGCAAATACAACATTGTATTGCCAAGATGTGAAATCACTCATTGTTGTTCCTATTGTACTCGCAAATTCAGATTCAGGGAATGAAGAACCCAAGATTGCAGGTAAGAACATAACTGATTGAGCAAATATAATTGGCATTACACCTGCAGCAATTAATTTCAATGGTAAATATTGACGTTGACCCACTACTTGTTTACCACCAGCAATTTGTTTTGTGTATTGAATTGGTATTCTTCTAGTAGCTTGTTGAACAAGTACTACCAACATAATAACACCAAACAATGCTGCAAATTCAAATAACAATGCTAAACTACCTGGAAGACCTTTCGAGCCAACTTCTGCCAATAAAGCAAAAGGAAGTCTTGAAACAATTCCAATCATGATCAACATAGAGATACCGTTTCCGATACCTTTTTCAGTGATACGCTCCCCTAACCACATACAGAACATAGTTCCTGAAATTAGAGTTACAATTCTAACCATGTCCATCATAGGAGTATTCATCCCAGCATAAAACATTTCATCACTTAACGTTGCTTTCAAATAACCAATTGATTGAGCAACTGTAATGAAGATTGTTAGAATTCTTGTATACTGATTTATTTTCTTTCTTCCAGATTCACCATCTTTTTGAAGACGTTGAAAATATGGAACAGCGAAAGTTAATAATTGTAAAACAATAGAAGCAGAGATATAAGGCATGATGCCTAAACCAAATACCGATACGTTATTAAAAGCACCTCCAGAGAAGGTATTAATAACGCCAAGGATACCTTCGCTACTTGCCTCACTAATTTTACTCGGATCAACACCGGGTAAAACAACAAAAGATCCTAGTCTAAACATAACTAGGAATGCAATCGTCGTGAAGATTCTCGTACGAAGTTCTTCTATTGAGAATATATTCTTAAAAGTAGTAATGAAACGCTTCATTAGCCTATAAGAGTAACTTTACCGCCTGCATTTACTATAGCTTCAGAAGCTGCAGCTGAAAATGCATGAGCAATAATTTCTGCCTTAATTGATTTAACTTCACCTCTTGCTAAGATTTTCACTTTATCGTTGTTACCAACTAAACCATTTTGGTTCATTAAAGTAAAATCTACAACAGAAGCGCCTGTTTTTTCGATTAACTCAAGCAATTCATCAAGATTGATTGGCTTGAATTCGATTTTGTTTAGAGGCTTAAATCCAAACTTAGGTAAACGACGTTGTAACGGCATTTGACCACCTTCGAAACCGATCTTAGCAGAATAACCAGATCTTGATTTCTGTCCTTTGTGACCTTTAGTTGAAGTACCGCCTCTACCAGAACCAGTACCTCTACCTATACGTTTCGATGTTTTTACAGAACCTTTAGCAGGTCTTAATGTATGTAATTTCATAATACTTACTCGCTAACAACTACTAAATGATTAACTTTATTTAGCATTCCTTTTATAGAAGGTGTAAGTTCTTGTTCAACTGAAGAATTAATCTTTCCTAAACCTAAAGATGCTAATACTCTTTTTTGGTTATCAGTCTTTTTAATTGCACTTACAACTTGAGTAATTTTAACTTTTGCCATGATTATAAATAATTAACCATTAAATACTTTACTCATAGTAACTCCACGTTGCATAGCTACTTTATGAGGAGCTCTCATTTTAACTAATGCGTCGATAGTTGCCTTAACTACATTGTGAGGGTTTGAAGATCCTTTAGATTTCGCTAATACATCTTTAACACCAGCACTTTCAAATACAGCACGCATCGCACCACCTGCAATTACCCCAGTACCTGGAGCAGCTGGCTTAACGAATACAAATCCGCCACTGTATTTACCGATCATTTCATGCGGTAGAGTTCCGTTAATTACAGGAACTTTAATAAGATTCTTTTTAGCATCGTCGATTGCTTTAGTTATCGCATCTGTAACTTCATTTGCTTTACCTAAACCATGACCAACAACACCGTGTCCATCTCCTACTACAACTATTGCAGAAAAGCTGAAACGACGTCCACCTTTTACTACTTTAGCAACGCGGTTAATAGCAACTACGTGCTCTTTAAGCTCGATTTCGCTTGCTTTTACCGTTTTAACGTTGACTTGAGACATAATATCTTTTCTTTATTGAATTAGAATGCTAAACCACCTTCTCTTGCACCTTCAGCCAATGCTTTCACACGACCATGGTACAAAAAGCCACCTCTGTCAAATACGATGTTTTTAACACCTTTTGCAGCTGCTTTTTCTGCTATTGTTTTCCCAACTAATGTTGAAATCTCGCATTTTGTACCTTTGCTAGATTTGAACTCAGTAGAAGAACAACTCGCAAGTGTTAAACCACTGATATCATCAATTATTTGAGCATAGATACCTGTATTACTTCTGAATACAGACAATCTAGGTTTCTCAGCAGTACCAGAAATTTTATTTCTGATACCTCTTTTGATTCTGAGCCTTCTAAGATCTTTCTTAGTTGCCATATCTTAATTATTTAGATGCTGTTTTACCAGCTTTTCTTCGTACAACTTCACCTTTGAATCGAACACCTTTACCTTTGTAAGGTTCGATTTTTCTTAGAGATCTGATTTTAGCAGAAACTTGTCCAATCAATTGCTTGTCGATACACTCTAAAGTAACAATTGGGTTTTTACCTTTTTCTGTTAAAGCAGAAGCAGTAATCTCAGAAGGTAATTTAAAGAATATACCGTGAGAATATCCTAAGCTCAATTCTAAGACATTATTAGTAACTGTAGCTTTGTAACCAACACCCACTAATTCAAGATCAATTTTATAGCCTTGGCTTACACCAACAACCATGTTGCTAATTAAAGAGCGATACAAGCCGTGTAAAGCTTTGTGTCTTTTTTGCTCTGTAGGTCTAGCAACTACAACCTTTCCTTCTTCTACGGAAACCTTGATATCTACATCAACTTGTTGAGAAAGAGAACCTTTAGGTCCCTTTACTGTTACAACATTATTAGATGATACAGAAAGTTCAACTTTTTCCGGAAGAGTTACAGGTAATTTACCAATACGTGACATACTATTCGTCCGAAATTTTAATTAATAAACAAAGCAAAGAACTTCTCCGCCTATATTTAGATTCTTAGCTTCTTTATCGCTCATGATACCTTTAGAGGTAGAAACGATTGCTACACCAAGACCATTTAATACACGTGGCATTGTTTCAGCGTGTGTATATTTTCTTAAACCTGGCTTGCTGATACGCTCTAAATGAACGATCGCAGACTCTTTAGTAAGAGCATTATATTTTAAAGCTATTTTAATAGAGCCTTGTACAGCACTATCTTCAAACTTATAGCTTTGAATATATCCTTTATCAAAAAGTACCTTGGTAATCTCCTTCTTGACATTTGAAGCAGGAACCTCAACAACGCGATGTTTTGCTTTTATCGCGTTTCTGATTTTAGTAAGGTAATCGGCTATTGGATCCATATTTTTAACAATTCTAACAACTTTAATAAGAAATTAAAAGCCCTAAAAGGGCCTGCAAAGGTACGATATTATTTTTTAATAATAAAGTATTTTGAAATAAATTACCAGCTGGCTCTAGTTACACCTGGAATTTTACCATTTGCTGCAAGTTCTCTGAAAGTAACACGGTTGATACCGAATTTTCTCATATAACCTCTTGGACGACCAGTTAATTTACAACGATTGTGTAAACGTACTGGAGAAGCGTTTTTAGGTAGTTTATCTAAACCTACGTAATCACCTGCTTCTTTTAGAGCTTTTCTTTTAGCAGCAAACTTATCAACTGTTGCTTGCTTTTTTCTTTCTCTAGCTTTTACCGATTCTTTAGCCATGGTATATAATTATTTTTTCAGAGAGGCAAACGGCATACCGAATGCTTTCAGAAGTTCAAAACTTTCTTCGTCAGTGTTGGCAGTAGTCACGATAGTGATGTCCATACCAGTAATTTTATTGATTTTATCAATGCTGATCTCAGGGAAGATGATTTGTTCTTTTACACCTAATGTGTAATTTCCACGACCATCAAAACCTTTATCGTTGATACCTTTGAAGTCACGTACACGTGGTAAAGCTACTGCCGTTAAACGGTCAAGGAACTCATACATGTGGTTACCTCTTAAAGTAACTTTAGCACCAATTGGCATGTTCGCTCTAAGTTTGAAGTTAGATACATCTAACTTAGATTTAGTAGCTACTGCTTTTTGACCAGAGATCAATGTAAGTTCATCAACACCTACATCAACTAATTTCTTGTCAGCAACTGCTGCGCCGATACCTTTGTTGATTACAATTTTTGTAATCTTAGGCACTTGCATAACTGAAGAATATTGAAACTTCGTTTTCAATTCTCCAACAATATCTTTAAGATATTTATCTTTTAATCTAGGATTAGCCATTACTTGATTACCTCCCCTGACTTTTTAGCGTATCTAACTATTTTGCCGTTTTTGTCTTCCTTACGGCCAATTCTTGTTGCTTTTCCAGTTTTTGGATCAGCGATCATCAATTTACTGATGTGAATCGGAGCTTCTTTCTTAACGATGCCACCGTTTGGAACGTTTGCTGTAGGCTTATTGTGTTTAGTAACGATATTGATACCTTCAACAATAGCTTTAAGATTCTCCTTATCTACAGAAACAACCTTTCCAGGTTTTCCTTTGTCATCACCAGAGATAACGATAACGTTATCACCCGTGCGGACATGTAATTTTGTTTGTTTGTTGCTTGCCATAAGAATTAAAGAACTTCAGGGGCTAATGAAACGATTTTCATAAATTGCTTGTCTCTCAATTCGCGCGCAACTGGGCCAAAGATACGAGTACCTCTTGGCTCATCATTATTATTCAATAAAACGGCAGCGTTATCAGAGAAACGGATGTATGAACCATCCGCACGCTTAATTTCTTTTTTAGTGCGTACTACTACGGCTTTAGAAACCGTACCTTTCTTCATATTGCTAGATGAGATTGCAGACTTTACAGTTACTACAATTTTATCACCAATAGAAGCATATCTTTTACCAGTACCACCAAGTACACGGATTACTAATACTTCTTTAGCACCACTATTGTCAGCTACGGATAGCCTTGATTCTTGTTGTACCATGATTACTTAGCTTTTTCGATGACTTCTACAAGTCTCCAACGTTTCAATTTACTTAATGGTCTTGTCTCCATAATGCGCACTGTATCACCAATTCCGCATTCCTGATTTTCATCATGGGCCATTAATTTTGTAGTTTTGTGTATGAATTTACCATACTTAGCGTGTTTCACTTTACGTTCAACAGCTATAGTAATAGATTTATTCATCTTATTACTCACTACTTTGCCAGTTCTTTCTTTTCTGGCGTTTCTTAGAACTTCTTCCATTATAGTTCGGTAGATTTAATCTTTCGACCTTAACTTATTTAACTTTTGCAGTAAGTTCAGTACTCAACTGAGCAATTAGCTTGCGAGTATGACTTATTTTCATCGGGTTCTCAATTGGAGAAATCGCATGTGCAAATTTAAGCTTGTGCAAGTTCTCTTTTTCCGCAACGATACGTTGCTTTAAATCTTCTACCGATAAACCTTTTATTTCAGCAGTTTTCATATTATGATGCTACGTAATCCGGTCTAACTATAAATTTTGTTTTGAAAGGCAATTTCTGCGCAGCCAAACGCAAAGATTCTTGTGCCGTTTCTAATGTGATACCACCTGATTCGAATAAGATTGTACCTGGTTTGATACAAGCAACCCAATATTCAGGAGCACCTTTACCTTTACCCATACGAACCTCTGCAGGCTTCTGAGTAATTGGTTTGTCTGGAAATACTCTGATCCAAACTTGACCTTCTCTTTTCATTGCACGTGTCATTGCGATACGAGCAGCTTCGATTTGACGAGCTGTAATCCAGCCGCCTTCTAAAGACTTAATTGCAAAAGAGCCGAAAGCAATTCTATGGCCACGGGTAGCAACACCTGTTACTCTTCCCTTTTGCTGCTTTCTATATGTTGTACGTTTTGGCTGTAACATGACTTTGTTTTATATACAGACAGAATCTCTGTTCTATTTGTTAGACTTTTTTCTATTGCCGCCTCCGCCTTCGCCGCCTCTTTTTCTGCGAGGACCGCCTTGGTTTGGAGAAGCGTTATCGTTGTTAGAAGAACCTGTACCAGAAGCAGTGTTACCTACATTTGGAGACAAATCTCTCTTACCATATACTTCACCTTTAAAGATCCATACTTTGATACCGATTTTACCGTATACAGTCAATGCTTCACTAACAGCGTAGTCAATATCAGCACGTAATGTATGTAGAGGAATACGTCCTTCTTTATATTGGTCAGTACGTGCCATTTCAGCACCACCTAAACGACCTGATAATTTAATTTTGATACCTAGAGCACCTACACGCATTGTACCAGCAATTGCTTGCTTCATTGCACGACGGTAAGAAATTCTAGCTTTTAATTGTTGTGCAATTGACTCGCCTACTAAAAGAGCTTCCATTTCAGGTCTTTTGATTTCAAATATGTTTATTTGAACATCTTTGCCTGTAATTTTCTTTAACTCTTCTTTAATCTTATCAACTTCAGCACCACCTTTACCGATTACAACACCAGGTCTAGCAGTATTAATTGTAAGGGTTACTCTTTTAATCGTTCTTTCGATTATGATTTTAGAGATTCCACCTTTAGGAATACGAGCAAGTACATATTTGCGGATTTGTTCGTCTTCAACTAGTTTTTCAGCAAATGTTTTGCCACCATACCAGTTAGATTCCCAACCTTTAACAACTCCTAAACGGAAACCTATCGGATTAACTTTTTGTCCCATGGTAATTAATTCGCTTTAGTTTTAGCTTTGCTTTTTTCACCAGTTGCTTTTTTAGCAGCAGCTTTTGGCTTAGTAGCATTAGCAGCAACAACTTCTTTTTCTTCAACTACTGCAACTGGTGCAGAAGGTAATTCTTTCAAAGAATCAATCACAATTGTAATGTGGTTTGATCTTTTACGAACTCTATACGCTCTTCCTTGTGGTGCAGTACGAAGTCTTTTAAGAACTCTACCACCGTCAACAAAAATTTCACGGATATATAAATCAGCATCTTCAACTCTTGCTTCAGAGTTCTTAGCTTGCCAATCAGCAACTGAACCAAGTACTAATTTTTCTAATTTTCTAGCACCTTGTTTCGCTTGGTATTTTAGGATACCTAATGATAAGGTTACACGCTGTCCTCTAATCAGGTCAGCAACGAGTCTCATTTTGCGAGTAGAAGTTGGAACATTCTTAAGGTGTGCCTTAACTGCTCCTTTAGCTGCTGCTTCTTTAGCTGCTGCTATCTTCTGTCTTTTGAGAACCGATTTCTTTATTTTAACTGTCGTTTCCATTGGAATACTTTGTCAAATGAATGACTTAATTATTTCTTACCTTTTGCAGCGTGACCTTTGAAAGTCCTCGTTGGTGAAAATTCACCGAATTTATGTCCAACCATGTTTTCTGTTACGAAAACAGGGATGAATTTATTTCCGTTGTGTACAGCGAATGTATGTCCAACGAACTCAGGAGATATCATTGATCTTCTAGACCAAGTTTTAATCACAGTTTTTTTAACTGTATCATTCAACGCCTGAACTTTGTTCTCAAGACGGAAATCGATGTATGGGCCTTTTTTGAGCGAACGTGACATTATTTACTCAATCTTTTGTTAACTCTCTTTTTTACAATCATATTCTTAGAATATTTGTTTGAGCTTCTAGTTTTTCCACCTTTAGCATACAAACCTTTTCTAGATCTTGGGTGACCACCTGATGAACGACCTTCACCACCACCCATAGGGTGATCAACAGGGTTCATAGCAACACCTCTTACTCTTGGTCTCTTACCAGCCCATCTGTTAGCACCTGCTTTACCTTTTGTAAGGTTCATGTGCTCAGCATTTGAAACTGTTCCGATTGTTGCATAGCAAACAACAAGAACCATTCTCATTTCACCGGAAGGTAATTTAAGCGTAGCGTATTTACCTTCACGAGCTACTAATTGGCAGTAAGTACCAGCACTACGAGACATCGCAGCACCTTTACCTGGTTTCAACTCTATATTGTGTACAACAGTACCTAGAGGAATATCTGATAATGGAAGACAATTACCAACTTCTGGTGCAATACCAGGTCCAGAAAGTAGAGTAACACCTACTGTTAACCCTGCTGGAGCGATAATATATCTTTTTTCGCCGTCTGCATAAGACAATAAAGCGATACGAGCAGTACGATTTGGATCGTATTCAATAGTTTTTACAACTGCTGGAATAGCGTGTTTATCGCGTTTGAAATCGATAATACGATACTGCTGCTTATGACCACCGCCTATGTAGCGCATAGTCATCTTACCTTGGCTGTTACGACCACCTGATTTCTTAATAGAAACAACAAGTGATTTTTCAGGAGTAGAAGTAGTTACGTCATCGTAAGATGCGCTTACTCTAAATCTTGTACCAGGTGTAATCGGTCTGAATTTTTTCAGTGACATGATGGAACCTTAATGATTATAGATTACTGTAGAAATCTATGATTTCTCCGTCTTTAACTTTTACGATTGCCTTTTTGAATGAAGATGTCTTTCCAGATAAGAAAGCGCCTTTACTGTAGCGAGTTTTCTTTTTTCCTGGAGCGATCATGGTTCTTACTTCTTCAACATTGACGCCGTACATTTTTTCAACTGCTTGTTTGATGGCAACTTTGTTTGCATTTTTATCTACAACAAAGCCGTATACTCCACCTTCATTCTGTGCAGATACCTTCTCGGTAATAAGTGGTTTCTTTAAAATACTCATGACTCTAATTAGTTGAGTAATGCTTCAATTTTCGCAACAGATCCTTCTGAAATAACTACTTTCTCAGCATTAACTAAATCATAAGTATTGATTTGTTCTACGCTAACAACTTTAGCTTTTTTCAAGTTTCTGCTTGAAAGGATTATGTTTTTATCGATATCAGCGATTACTAATAAAGTCTTTTTCGTATCGAAAGAAAGATCTTTAAGTATTGCTAAATAATCTTTAGTTTTTGGGGCATTCAAAGTGAAGTTCTCAAGAACAGTAACGTTGCTTTCTTTCAACTTGTGGCTGAATGCAGACTTACGTGCTAAATCTTTAACTTTTTTGTTTACTTTGAAACCGTATGTTCTTGGTCTTGGACCGAAGATAGTACCACCACCAACAAAGATTGGTGATTTACGGCTACCTGCTCTCGCACCACCTGTACCTTTTTGCTTTTTCAATTTCTTAGTAGAGAAAGAAACTTCAGCACGTTCCTTAGCTTTGTGAGTACCTTGTCTTTGGTGAGCAAGATATTGTTTCACATCTAAGTAAATCGCGTGATTGTTTGGCTCCACCGCGAAGATATCGTCAGAAAGAACTACTTTCTTCCCTGTATCTTTACCTTTTATATTTAATAAGGAAAGTTCCATAATTACTTCTCAATTAAAACGTAAGAATTTTTAGAACCAGGTACAGAACCGCTAACAACCAATAAGTTGTGCTCAGGATAAACTTTCAAAACTTGTAAGTTTTGAACTTTAACTCTATTGTTACCCATTCTACCAGCCATACGAGTACCTTTAAATACACGTGCAGGGAAAGAACATGCACCAATTGAACCCGCGTGACGCGCTCTGTTATGCTGACCGTGAGTTTGACCACCCACACCACCAAAACCATGTCTTTTTACAACACCTTGAAAACCTCTACCTTTAGCCGTTCCAATAACATCCACGAAGTCACCTTCTTGGAATATGTCTTGAGCAGCTAAAGCTTGTCCAAGAGACACTTCGTTTTCAAAACCTTTAAATTCAACAAGTTTTCTCTTTGGAGAAACACCTGCTTTTTTAAAGTGACCTAAAAGAGGCTTAGTAGTGCTCTTTTCTTTTTTATCATCAAAAGCCAACTGAACAGCTTTGTAACCATCTGTTTCTACAGTCTTGATTTGCGTGATAACGCAAGGACCAGCTTCAATTACAGTACAAGAAATATAATTTCCTACTGAATCGTATACGCTTGTCATCCCTACTTTTTTACCTATAATACCGGACATCACCCTAATATTTTACGGACAATACAATTTAATTATTTTAACCCTTCGCTAAAAAGGGACTGCAAAGATACGAAAAAATACGTGTAAGCAAAATTAGTTTACGTTTATTTTCTCTTAAATGAGCCCTTTGGAGAAAAGAAATGTAATACTTTCGTATTACATTCTATTATTTCTATCAAATTAAAGTCTTATCAAACTTTAATCTCAACGTCTACCCCACTTGGCAACTCTAATTTCATTAGAGCGTCAACTGTTTTAGAACTTGTAGAGTAGATATCAACCAATCTTTTGTAAGTACAAAGTTGGTACTGATCTCTTGATTTCTTGTTAACGTGTGGAGATCTCAATACTGTGAAGATCTCTTTTTCTGTTGGCAAAGGAATTGGGCCACTAACCACAGCTCCAGTTGCTTTAACAGCTCTTACAATTCTTTCGGATGACTTGTCAACCAAATTGTGATCGTAAGATTTAAGTTTTATTCTAATTTTTTGATTCATGATATTATTTGCTTACAGCAGTACCTTTAACTTTAGCTACTATAGTTTCTGCAAGGTTTGCAGGAACGAATTCATAATGAGAGAATGTCAATGAAGCAGTTGCACGACCAGATGAGATAGTTCTCAAATCAGTCACATAACCGAATAGTTCAGACAATGGAACATCAGCTTTAATTACCTGAGCGCCCATTTTAGAATCCATCCCTTTCATCATACCTCTTCTTCTGTTCAAGTCACCTGTTACAGGACCTGTATATTCTTCAGGAGTAAGAACTTCTACAGACATGATTGGTTCCATGATTTTAGCACCTGCAGCTTTAGATGCCTCTTTGAAACCTTGTCTTGCAGCTAATTCAAATGATAATGCATCTGAATCGACATCGTGGAATGAACCATGGAATAAACGTACTTTCATTGATTCCACAGGGAAACCAGCAAGAACACCATTTTTCATAGCTTCTTCGAAACCTTTTTGGATAGATGGGATAAATTCTTTTGGAATTACACCACCCACGATTTTGTTTTCGAATTCTAATCCTAATTTACCATCTTCACGTGGAGATAGTTCAAATACGATATCGGCAAATTTACCACGACCACCTGATTGTTTCTTGAAAACTTCACGGTGTTCAGTGCTTTTTGTCAATGATTCTTTGTATGCAACTTGTGGAGCACCTTGGTTGATTTCAACCTTGAATTCACGTCTCATACGATCGATGATAATTTCAAGGTGTAATTCACCCATACCTCTAAGGATCGTCTGGCCAGTTTCGTGGTCAGTAGAAACGTGAAGTGTAGGATCTTCTTCAACTAATTTTGCAATTGCAATACCCATTTTATCCGCATCAGCCTGAGTTTTTGGTTCAATAGCGTAACCAATTACCGGTTCTGGGAAATCCATGGATTCAAGAACTATTTTATTTTTTTCATCGCAAAGCGTATCACCTGTTTTGATATCTTTGAAACCAACTACGGCTCCGATATCTCCACATTGTAAGCTATCGATTTGATTTTGCTTGTTAGCATGCATTTGGAAAATACGAGAGATTCTCTCTTTGTTTCCAGAACGCGTGTTGAATACATAAGAACCTGATTCTAATAAACCAGAATAAGATCTTACGAAACATAGACGACCTACGAAAGGATCCGTAGCGATTTTGAATGCTAAACCACAGAATGGTTCAGTTTCAATTGGCTTACGAATAACTTCTTTCTCTGTATCCGGGTTAATACCTACGATATCATCTTTATCTAAAGGTGATGGTAATAACTCCATTACATAGTCAAGCATCGTTTGAACACCTTTGTTTTTGAATGAAGAACCACATAACATTGGTACAATCTTCATAT
>Ga0065715_10000269_pt1 | contig 20304 bp, 16 predicted proteins | sample MisBulReplicate1_FD_59102 | JGI IMG/M metagenome (GOLD analysis project Ga0065715, IMG submission 59102) | Miscanthus rhizosphere microbial communities from Kellogg Biological Station, MSU, sample Bulk Soil Replicate 1 : eDNA_1 v2 (version 2) | ecosystem: Host-associated > Plants > Roots >...
ACACCCAGCGCTCGAAGAGCCCGGCGCCCACCCGCCGGCCGACACGCGATCGGATCCACAGGATGCCGATGATCGACGCCCCCGCGGCAGCCGCGAGGTCGCTCGACGCGACGTGCTCGGAGAGGCGCGGCAGGCCGAGCCCGCTGACGAGCACCGAGACGGTGTAGTGGCCCGCCACGCAGGCGACAAGGGCGGCAAAGAAGAGGCGCTCGACGAGGACTGACGCGGCCGCGAACCGGGCCGGCCTGCGCCCGAACGCCTCGTTGACGCGGCCCGGCAGCCCTCCCGGCATGAAGAGTGCCCAGCTCTCCACGTCTACCGCGCGCAGGACGGCTCCCGCTACGACGGCCGCGAGCACGAACCAGGGCGCCGATCCACCGATGGCGGAGGTGACCGTGCCGGAGATGAAGAAAGCCGCCGCGCCGAGCTCGGTGAGCGTCAGCGCGATCGTGCGCCATGCCGGGACGAGCTCACCCAGCGCGGCCGCGGCAAGTACGACCGGGATGCGGCCAATCTGTGTGGCTGGTGTGCGGGGCGTGGCCATCGACGCGCTCTGATACTCAGGGAGGATTCTCCCCGATTCAGCGGTGCCGGCGGAACCCCTTTATTCGCCGGGGCGTTTCAGCAGCTCGTCGAGCACGCGCTCGTCTTCACGCCACTCGCCTTTGACCTTGACGTGCAGGTCGAGGAAGACGCGTGCATCGAAGAAACGTTCGAGCTCCTGTCTGGCGGCCGTGCCGATCGTCTTGATCATCTCGCCGCCTCGGCCGATGATGATCGGCTTCTGGGAGTCGCGCTCGACGAGGATGGTGCAGTAAAGACGGAGTAAACCCTTCTCGTCCGGCTCCCCGAACTGGTCGACGACGACGGCCGTTGTGAACGGCAGTTCAGCGTGCGTGTGCTGCAGCACCTGCTCGCGGACCATCTCGGCGACGAAGAACCGTTCGGGCTGGTCGGTCAGGTAGTCCTCCGGGTAGAGGGGCTCCCCGTCCGGCAGTTGCGCGAGGACCGCCTTCTCCAGCATGTCCACGCCGTCGCCCGTCGTCGCGGAGACGGGCACGATGTCCGCGAACTCGCGCTCCCTGCTCACGCGGTCGATGACCGGCAGCAGCTTCGGCTTCCTGACCAGATCGATCTTGTTCAGGATCGCGATGACCGGGATCTTCAGCGGTCGCAGGAGGCCGAACAGGTGCTGCTGTCCGCCGCCCGGCTTCTGCGAGACGTCGAGCACGACGCCCACGACGTCCACGTCGCGCATCGCGTCGAGCGCGGCGTCCACCATCCGCACGTTCATCCGGTGTGCCGGCTTGTGAATGCCAGGCGTATCGACGAACACCACCTGCCCGTCCGGGTAGTTGCGGACGCCGAGGATCCGGTTGCGCGTCGTCTGCGGCTTGTCCGATACGATGGCGAGCTTCGTGCCCACGAGGCGGTTGAGCAGCGTGGACTTGCCGGCGTTGGGCAGGCCAACGAGCGAGACGAACCCCGACTTCATACCGGCTCGCTGGCCGGCTGCTGGGCGGGCTCCTGGACCACCTGGCGGCGGACGCGGACACGGGTGACTCGACGGCGCTCCGCCTCGAGTACTTCGACACGCAGTCCATCGACGTCGATCCGCTCCCCCACCGCGGGCACACGGCCGAGGTGCGCCAGGAGGAAGCCGCCGATCGTGCCGAATCCTTCGGGCGGGATGCTCACGTCGAGCCGATCGTTCAGCTCGTCGATGCTGACTTTGCCGCTGAAGACGAACACGCCATTGCCCTCGTCCTGCACGGGCTCGGACTCGACGTCGTACTCGTCCCGAATCTCGCCGACGATCTCCTCGAGCAGGTCCTCGATCGTGACCAGGCCCGCGGTGCCGCCGTACTCGTCGACGACCACCGCCGACTGCACCTGCTGGCGCTGGAACTCTTTCAACAGGTCGGAAACACGCTTGGTCTCGGGTACGAAGTGCGCCGGCCGGAGCAGGCGCTCGACGACGCGCTCCCCCGCGGCCAGATCCAGGGGCAGGCGGATGAGGTCCTTGACGAAGACGAAGCCGAGGATGTGGTCGAGCGAGTCGCGGTAGACCGGCACGCGCGAGTACTGCTGCTCGGCAAACACCTGGCGCAGTTCGGCCAGCGTCGCGTCGGCACGGGCGCCGACGATATCAGGCCGGGGCGTCATGACTTCACGGACGAGCGTGTCGCCGAATTCGACGATCGACTCCAGCAGCCGGCGCTCCTCGCGCTCGATCAGGCCTTCCTGCTCGCCCGCTTCGAGGTATGCGTGGGCGGCCTCGCCGTCTGCTGCTTCTTCCTCAGCAGTGATGGCATCGGTCGAGGTCGATGTCTGCCGTTCCCGCCGCAGCGTGGCGATGGTCCCGACCAGGAGCAGCGTCACCGGCTTGAGCGCGATCGCAGCAGTCTCGAACGACGGGAGCAGCGTGATCAGCACCCGCTCCGGGTCGTGCCGGACGATGAGCAGCGGAATCAGGTGCTCGAACAGTCCGAAGAAGCCGGTGATCGACAGCAGCAGCACGCCGAAGTCCAACCAGCCGTCGACGCCGGTCCACGTGGCGAGAACGATGCCGGTCAGGGCGACGATGAAGCCGAGATACAGCCGGACGGGCACGAACAGCAGCACCGGGTCGTCCAGGTAGGGACCGAGACCCGCCGCCCGTCCGTTGCGTTCCACGGTGAGGCGCAACGACAGGCGCATCAGCGCGCTGAACCCGGCCTCGATGGTGCCGAAGTAGATGGCGGCAATGGCGAGGATCGGAAGGATCAGGAGGCTCATCGTGCGCCCCGTTCGAGGAGCCCGTCCCGCAGGCCGCCGCGGCGCCGCAGGCGCGCTTCGACGCGTGCCATCCGGCCGTTGTCCGTCTCGTGGTCGTAGCCGGCGAGATGCAGCAGACCGTGCAGTGCCAGCACGCGCCACTCNNTCGACTCCGAGTGCCCCGCCTCGCGCGCCTGGCGTCTGGCCACTCCGCGCGCGATCACGATGTCTCCCAGAAAGGCTATGGGCTTCGGACTGCGGGCCACAGGCCCGCCGGGAAACGACAGCACGTCGGTTGCCGCATCCTTCCCGCGGTAGGTGTGGTTCAGCGTACGGCTGCGAGCGTCGGGGACGACCGCGATCGTGACTTCGCCGCCGACGCGCGCAGGGGCCACNCGCTTCAGCCAGGCGGCCAGGCCGGGCGCGCGCAGGGCGCGGCCCCGCGCGTCCACTACGCTCACCTGCAAGGCCGATCGTTTCGGGCCGCCGGAAGACATGGCGGCGTCAGGACCGGCCGCCGTTGCCGGACTGGAAGGCTTCGTACGCCTTGACGATGTGCTGCACCAGCTTGTGGCGCACGACGTCACGGTCGTCGAAGTGCACGAAGGCGATGCCCTCGACCTGCGAGACGACCTTCAGCGCCTCGACGAGCCCCGACCCCTTGCCGCCGGGCAGGTCGATTTGCGTGATGTCGCCCGTCACCACCGCCTTCGATCCAAAGCCGAGGCGCGTGAGGAACATCTTCATCTGCTCGGGCGTCGTGTTCTGCGCCTCGTCGAGGATCACGAACGAGTCGTTCAGCGTGCGGCCGCGCATGAACGCGAGCGGCGCGATTTCGACCGTGCCGCGCTCGAGCAGCCGCTCGACGCGATCGGTGTCGAGCATGTCGTACAGCGCGTCGTACAACGGCCGCAGGTACGGGTTCACCTTCTCCTGCAGATCGCCGGGCAGGAACCCCAGCTTCTCACCGGCCTCCACCGCCGGGCGCGCCAGAATGATCCGCATCACCTTCTTCTGCAGCAGGTACGACACCGCCTGCGCCATTGCCAGGTACGTCTTGCCTGTACCTGCGGGCCCGATGCCGAACACGATGTCGTGCTGCTCGATGGCGTCAAGGTAACGGCGCTGGTTGACGCTCTTGGGCGCCACCTGCCGGCGGCCGGCAGACCGCGTGGCGCCGCGCACGAAGTAGTCGCGCAACTCGACGTCGCTGTCCTGCGACATCAGTTGTGCGGCCGTCTTCACGTCGCCGTTGGAGACGCGGTAACCCTCCTTCAGAAGGCTCGACAACTGGCTCACGGTCCGCTCGACGCGGACCTCGTCGTCCGGCGCACCCTCGACGAGCAGGTCGCTGCCCTGGGTGCGGATGCGCACGCCGAATGCGGTTTCGAGTTGGCGGAGGTTCTCGTCGTAGGACCCGAAGAGGGTCTCGATCCCGTCTTCGGGAACTGAAATCTTGCGCATCGGCTTGCGGAGGACCGCCCGTAACTCCTTGATTATTTAGGGGTTATGCCAACATATTAGCATACGGAGCACGTGCCGGTCAAACGGTGCAGCAGCCGACCGCGCGGACCCGGAGGTCCGCCGCCAGGGCAGCCGTGTCATGAAGGTTTCACGACCGCCCGCAGGCGCAGCTCGTCGAGCTGGCGCTGGTCCACCGGCGACGGCGCGCCGGACATGAGGTCCACTGCCGCCGCCGTCTTCGGGAAGGCGATGACCTCGCGGATCGACGACTCGTTCGTCAGGAGGGCGACGATGCGATCGAGCCCGAGGGCGATGCCCCCGTGCGGCGGCGTGCCGTACTGCAACGCGTCGAGGAAGAAGCCGAAGCGCAGCTTCGCCTCCTCGTCCGAGATGTTCAGCAGGCGGAACATCTTGGACTGCATCGCCGAGTCGTGAATCCTGATGCTGCCGCCGCCGATCTCGCTGCCGTTCAACACCAGGTCGTAGGCCTTCGCGCGCACGTTCTGCGTATCCGATTCGAGGACTGCCATGTCCTCGTCCAGCGGTGACGTGAACGGGTGGTGCATCGCGACCCACCGCTTCTCCTCGGCGTCCCAGTCGAGCAGCGGGAAGTCGACGACCCACGCGAACGCGAACGTGTCGGCGGGAATCAGGTTCTCCTTCTTTGCCAGCGAGAGCCGGAATGCGCCGAGCAGCTTCGACGCGGCGTCGGACTTCCCGCCCGCGATCAGGATGAGGTCCTGATCGCCACATCCGGCCGCGGCCATCGTTTCGAGCAGCTTGTCCTCGCCGGCAGCCTTGACGTTCGTGTTGATGTTGCCGTCCACCTTTCGCGCCCAGAGGATCCCCACCGCGCCGAGCTGCTTGGCCTGCTCGACGAGGGCGTCCAGCTCCGAGCGCGAGTAACGGGCCGCGCCCGGAATCACCAGGGCACGGACGACGCCGCCGTCCTTCACGATGTTGCGGAACGCGTTGAAGGGCGCGTCGGCCCAGACGTGCGACACGTCGGCGATTTCCATGCCGAAGCGCAGGTCCGGCTTGTCCGATCCGTACTTCGACATGGCATCGGCGTACGCGATGCGCCTGAACGGCGTCCGGACGCTGACGCCGATTTCCCTGAAGATCTCGACGATGAGCGGCTCGATGAGGCCGAAGACGAGGTCCACGTGCGCGAAGGAGATCTCCACGTCGACCTGGGTGAACTCGGGCTGGCGGTCGGCGCGCAGATCTTCGTCGCGGAAGCACTTCACGATCTGGAAGTAGCGATCCATGCCCGCCACCATCAGGATCTGCTTGAAGATCTGCGGCGACTGCGGCAGCGCGAAGAACTCGCCCGGGTGCACGCGGCTCGGCACCAGGTAGTCGCGCGCGCCTTCCGGCGTCGACTTCGTCAGGATGGGCGTCTCGATCTCCCAGAAGCCGGCCGCGTCGAAATACCGCCGAATCGCCATCGTCACGCGATGACGCAGGCCGAGATTGAACTGCAGGCGCGGGCGGCGTAGATCCAGATATCGATAGCGCAGGCGGACGTCCTCGGAGACCGGCGAATCGTCGGCAACCGGGAACGGCGGTGTCTTCGCCTCGTTCAACAGCCTGATCTCCTGCGCCATCACCTCGACTTCACCGGTGTCCAGCTTTGCGTTGACGGTGTCGGCGCCACGCAGCTCCACGGGCCCCATCACCGCGACAACGAACTCGGATCGCAGCCTCTTGGCGACGGCCATCACGGGCGAGTCGTTCGGCACCAGCACCTGCGTGATGCCGTGGCGATCGCGAACATCGAGGAACAGCAGGCCGCCGAGATCGCGAACTCGATGGATCCAGCCGAGGAGGACGACCTGCGCGCCGACGTCGGACGCACGGAGCGCGCCGCAGGTGTGTGTGCGGGAGAGGGAGCCGAGTTGGTCTGCCATGAACGGATGGATGATTGCTGATTGAAGAGTCACGAAATAACGAATGACGAGTGACGAAATGACGAATGACGAATGAGAAAGTCAGAGGCGGGCGCGTAGCCATGCGCCCAGGTCCGACACCGGAATGGTCTGCTGGTCGCCCGTCGCCAGCTGCTTCACGTTCGCGGCGCCCTTCGCCCGCTCGTCGTCGCCCACGATGGTAACGAACCGGGCGCCCCGCGCGGAAGCATACTTGAGTTGCTTGCCGATCTTGTCGGCCTCGGGGTAGACCTCGACACGCAGGCCGGCGGACCGCAGGTCCCGCGCCAGGGCGAGGCTCTCCCCCGCTGCCTGGTCGTTCCAGAGCGTGACGAGGACGTCGGGCCCGGACACCGCGACTTCGGGCGGGAACATGCCGCGCTCCCCCATCACCACGAGGATGCGCTCCAGCCCCAGCGAGAACCCGCACGCCGGCACCGACTGGCCCGAGAACATGCCGACGAGGTTGTCGTATCGGCCGCCACCGCCGAGACTGCCTGCCAGATCGGGTACGGCGACCTCGAAGATCGCCCCCGTGTAGTAGGACAAGCCTCGCGCCAGGCTAGGCTCCACTCTAATGTGTTGGCCCGCGCTTGTATTCTCGGAGAGGCGCAAGACCTCCTGCAGATTTGCGACGCACGGCTCGGACGCACTAACCCCAAGCACTTCCTCAACGCGGTACATGAAGTCGGGCGAGTAGGCCGCCCCACGCCAGTTGAAAAGGCGGTTCGCCGCTCCTGACGCGACGCCGGGATCGATGCCCTGTCGAAGCAGATCTTCTATCACTCCGTCTAGGCCAATCTTGTCGAACTTGTCGATCGAGACAAGAAACCGTCCATGTAGAGTCGGCGGAACCATCGCGGCATTCAATAGCGCGGTAAGAAGCTGCCGGTGATTCAGCCGTATCGTGAAGTCCCTGAACTTCAGTTGCTCGAGAACATCACTAACCGCGGCGAGAAGCTCAGCCTCCACCACCGGAGAGGTCGATCCGATCGCGTCCACGTCGCACTGGTAGAACTCGCGGAAGCGCCCCTTCTGCGGCCGGTCGGCGCGCCACACAGGTTGAATCTGATACCGCTTGAAGAACTTCGGCAGCTTGCCCTGATACTCGGCGACGACGCGCGCCAGCGGCACGGTGAGGTCGTACCGCAGCGCGAGGTCCGTCTCCCCCGTCTGACGGCCTTCCTCGCCGCGCTTGAGGATCTTGAAAATGAGACGATCGCCTTCCTCCCCGTACTTGCCGAGCAGCGTCTCGATGTTCTCGACCGCCGGCGTCTCCAGCGGTTCGAACCCGTACCGCTGATACACGTCGGCGATGACGCCGATCACGAACGCGCGGCGCCGCACATCGTCTGGAAGAAAGTCTCGCATCCCGCGAGCGGGCGTTGTCACGACAGGTAATCCAATCGGTAGCCGACATAGTTCGCGGCAGAGTCCCTGATGAACGCGACCTCGCCGTCGGTCAGCGCGCGGCGGACCTTGCCGGGACTGCCCATCACGAGCGAGCGCGGCGGCACGGCCGCGCCTTCGGTCAGCAGCGTCCCCGCCGCTACGATGCAGTCGGCGCCCACCGACGACCCGTTCAACAGAATGGCGCCCATGCCGATGAGACACCGGTCCGCCACGGTGCACCCGTGCAGGATCACGCCGTGGCCGACGGTGACCTCGTCGCCGACCACTGTTGGATGCGACGGCTTACGCATCACGTGGACGATGGTGCCGTCCTGGATGTTGGTGCGGCGGCCGATGCGGATCGTGTTGACGTCGCCGCGGACGACGGCGTTCATCCAGACGCTGCTCTCGTCGCCGATCACGACGTCGCCAATCACCTGCGCGCTCTCGTCCACGTAGGCCGAGGGCGCGATGGTGGGGCGGACGCCGCGAAAGGGCCGGATCATGCGGGGCGTCAGATCTTCGGCAGCGTGACGCCGCGCTGGGCCTGGTACTTGCCCTTCTTGTCCTTGTACGACGTCTCGCACACCTCGTCGCTCTGGAAGAACAGCACCTGCGCGATCCCTTCGTTCGCGTAGATCTTCGCCGGCAGCGGCGTGGTGTTGGAGATCTCGATCGTCACGTTCCCTTCCCACTCCGGCTCGAACGGCGTCACGTTGACGATGATGCCGCAGCGGGCGTATGTGCTCTTTCCAAGGCACACCGTGAGCACGTCGCGCGGCACGCGGAAGTACTCGATGGTCCGCGCCAGGGCGAACGAGTTGGGCGGAATGATACAGACATCCGCCTTCATGTCCACGAACGAGCGCGGATCGAACGACTTGGGATCGATGACGGACCCGTAGACGTTGGTGAACACCTTGAACTCGTCGGCGACACGGATATCGTACCCGTACGACGACAACCCATACGAGACAACGTGCTCGCGCACTTGTCCCTCGACGAACGGCTCGATCATGCCGTGCTCGAGGGCCATGCGCTTGATCCAGCGATCGGCCTTGATGCTCATGAACGCGTCACTCTCCGGGGGATAGCTGTCAGCGGCGAAGCCAGTACATCACCAGTGTCAGCAGGACACTCAGCAGAATGGACGTCGCCAGGGGAAAGTAGAACGTGAAGGCGCCGCGCCGGATCGTCCAGTCGCCCGGCAACCGGCCAAGGGGGAATCCTGCCATCACCAGCAGGCCCAGGGCGACGATTCCCAGACCGACGAACACGAGCAATCGGCCCACTACCCGATTTCCATGCCTCGGAAGAAATATCCGATCTCGAACGCGGCGGTCTCGGGCGCGTCGGAGCCGTGCGTGGCGTTGAACTCGATCGACGCGCCGAACTGCTTGCGCAGCGTGCCGGCGTCGGCCTTGGCCGGATCCGTCGCGCCCATCAGCGTCCGCCACTTCTTGATCGCGTCGGGCGCCTCCAGGCACATGACGATGCACGGGCCGGAGGACATGAAGTCGGTGAGCGAGCCGAAGAACGGGCGCGCCCGATGCACGGCGTAGAAGCCTTCCGCTTCGGTCTTCGTCAGGTGCTGCAGGCGCAGCGCCAGGATGCGGAAGCCGGACTCCTCGATGCGCTGCAGAATCTGACCGGCATGCCGGGCCTTCACGGCGTCCGGCTTGATGATGGCGAATGTACGTTCCATGTGTTGGGCGACTGAACGGTTATCGCTGCCTCTCCATCAGCTCGTCGAGCACGCTCGCGGGGGGACGCGTGATCGAGGCTGGCAGCATCGAAAGAGGTTGATCCACGAGATTCATCAGCGAGCAGAAGTCCCGCTTTGCGGCGTCGATGTATAGCAGCCCGGTGGCGTACTCGCCGCGAGATGCGGTCTCGTGCAGCACGCGCATCGCGCCGGACCTGTCGGTCGGGTCGTAGTCCCGATCGAGCTTGTGGAGGACGATCCGCGAGCCGTCGTGCAGGACCACCTCACGCGTGGTCCCCTCCTCGTGCTCGATCGCGATGTCCTCGAAATACGGCACGAAGCTGACGTCCGACAGCGGTTCCTCGTGATCCTTCACGTAGCTGTAGCTCTTGGTCGAGCCTTCGTGGTCGTTGAAGGTCACGCAGGGCGACAGCACGTCCAGCATCGCCGTGCCCTTATGGGACAGCGCGGCCTTGAGGAGCGCCGACAACTGCTTCTTGTCTCCCGAAAAGGACCGCGCCACCAGCGTCGCGCCCAACTCGATCGCGAGCGCGCACGTGTCGATCGGGGGCAGGTCGTTCACGACGCCGTTCTTGAGCGTCGAGCCGAGGTCGGCCGTCGGCGAGAACTGGCCCTTCGTCAGGCCGTAGCAGCCGTTGTCCTCGATGATGTAGACCAGAGGCAGGTTCCGCCGCATCAGGTGCACGAACTGGCCGATGCCGATCGCACCCGTGTCACCGTCGCCGCTCACGCCGATCGCCAGCATCGACCGGTTCGCCAGCAGCGCGCCCGTTGCCACCGACGGCATGCGGCCGTGCACAGAGTTGAAGCCGTGCGACTGGCTCAGGAAGTAGGCCGGGCTCTTGCTGGAGCAGCCGATGCCCGACAGCTTCAGGACACGCTTGGCGTCGACGCCCAGATCGAAGCACGCCTCGATGATGCGCTCGGAGATCGCGTTGTGCCCGCACCCGGCGCACAGCGTCGTCTTGCCGCCGCGATACTGGGACACTTCCAGGCCGATGCGATTCAGCTTCTTCCCCGGCGCCGATCCGGCAGGTGTTGTCATTTCCGGCCCCGCTACGAATGGCCGAACTGAAGTTCGGCCCTACTTGGCACTTGGCACTTCCAACTTGGCACTTCTATTCTCCGCCCACGCCGGCGGCGTGCGGCGTTCCGTTCAGCTCTGCGGCCGCGTGCGCAACGGCCAGGCCTTCCTGAGCCAGAATCGCGTCCGTCACGCTCCGCGCGTCGATCGGCAGCCCGTTGTAGTGCAGCACGTTGCGGATCTTCGTCAGGCGCGCCGGGTCCAGGTCCATCCGGATCAAGGCGGCCATCTGCGCGTCGCGGTTCTGCTCGACCACGTATACGCGCTCGTGGGCGTCGATGAAGGCGCCGAGATCAGGCGTGAAGGGGTACGCCTTCAGTCGCAGGTACGAGGTCTTCAGCCCTGCTTCGTCGCGCAACTGGTCGCGCGACTCCACCAGCGCCCAGTGCGACGAACCGAAAGCGACGATGCCGATCCGGGCGTCCGCCACCGTGTCGATCTCGGGCGCTGGCACGAGCGTGGCCGCCGTCTGGAACTTCCGGGTCAACCGGTCCAGGTTGTTCTGGTAGTCGTCGCCCCGCTCGCTGTACTGGCCCTTTTCGTTGTGCCCCGATCCACGCGTGAAGTAGGCGGGCATGTCGGTGCCGGGCAGGGTGCGCCACGGGATGCCGTCTTTGTCCACGTCCTTGTACCGGCCCCATTCGCCGAGCTTCTTCAGCGTCTCCTGGTCGAGTACCTTGCCGCGGTCGAGGGCCTCGGTCGGATACGGGAACGGATCCGACATCCAGATGTTCATGCCGAGGTCGAGATCGGACATCACGAACACTGGCGTCTGCAGCCGCTCGGCCAGGTCGAAGGCGGCAACGGCCATCTCGTAGCACTCGGTGACGGAGGCCGGCAGCAGCAACGGGTGTCGCGTGTCGCCGTGCGAGAGCATCGCGGTCGACAGGATGTCGCCCTGCGCCGTCCGCGTCGGGAGCCCCGTGGACGGGCCGACGCGCTGGATGTCGAAGATCACCGCCGGCACTTCGGCGTAGTAGCCCAGCCCGGTGAACTCGCCCATCAGCGAGATGCCGGGGCCCGACGTGGACGTCATCGCGCGCGCGCCCGCCCAGCTCGCGCCAATCACCATCCCCAGCGCGGCGATCTCGTCCTCGGCCTGCACCACCGCGAAGGTCGCCTGACCGGTCTGCTTGTCCATCCGGTACTTGCGCAGCAGCTCGATGAGCGATTCGCAGAGCGACGAGGACGGCGTGATCGGATACCACGCGACGACGGTCACACCAGCCATCAGACACCCGATGGCCGCCGCGGCGTTGCCCTCGATCAGGAGCTTGCCCTCGTTGGCGTTCATCCGCTCGGCGCGGAACGCCGCCTTGGCCTCGAAGGTGGCCTGGGCGTAGTCGAAACCGGCCTTGAGCGCGCCCACGTTCAGCGCCAGCGCCTTGGGCTTGCGTCCGAGCTGCTTGTTGAGCGCCTTCTCCATCTCCGAAAGGTCGATGTCGAGCAGATACGACACGGCCCCGTCGTAGATCATGTTGCGGACGAGCCGCCGGAGCTTGGCGTCGGGGCACACGGCCGCCACCAGCTTGTCGAACGGCACCGGGTAGAACGTCAGGTCCGAACGCAGCTCCGCGAGCTTCAGCGGCTCGTCGTAGACGACCCCGGCGCCAGCCTCGAGCGTCAGGACGTCCTCGCGCGCCGTCTCCGGGTTCATGGCGACGAGGAAGTCGATTTCCTTCTTCCGCGCGATGTAGCCGTTCTTGTTGGCCCGGATGGTGTACCAGGTCGGCAGGCCCGCGATGTTCGACGGGAACAGGTTCTTGCCCGACACCGGGATCCCCATCTGGAACAGCGACCGGATGAGAATCAGGTTCGCGGTCTGGCTGCCCGATCCGTTGACGGTGGCGACCTGAATGCTGAATTCGTTGACGGTGCGGTGCGCGGAGCGGGACCGTGGTTGAAGCGCAGGGTCAGTCGTGGCCATGAAGATAGCAGGGCGCGTCACGGCACGCCGCCGACCGGCGGTGCGTCGCGCCTAACCCATTGAGTATACGAAACAAGGGCGAGCCAGAGCTAGCCGGGGGCGAGCAGGGCCGAGCAAGGCTAGCAGGGCGAGCAGGGCCTAGCAGGGGCTACATGGTGAGCGGGAGCAGGTCCTGCTGCCCCCCGCTCGCCTTGCCTGCCTTGCTCGGCTTGCCCCCCTGCTCGCCCTACTTCAGCCGCTTCTTCAGCGCGGCGCCCATCTCGGCGGGGCTCTTCACCACCGTGACGCCGGCGGCTGAGAGCGCCTGCATCTTCTCGTCCGCGGTGCCCTGGCCGCCGGCGATGATGGCGCCCGCGTGGCCCATGCGGCGCCCCGGCGGCGCCGTCTGGCCGGCGATGAAGCCCACGACGGGCTTCTTGAAGTTGGCCTTGATCCAGGAGGCGGCTTCCTGCTCGGCGGAGCCGCCGATCTCCCCGATCATGATGACGGCGTCGGTGTCGGCGTCCTGCGAGAACAGCTGCAGGACGTCGATGAACGACGTGCCGATGAACGGGTCCCCGCCGATGCCCACGCACGTGGACTGCCCGAGCCCCAGGCCGGTGAGCTGATGGATCGCTTCGTAGGTCAGCGTGCCGCTCTTCGACACGATGCCGATCCTGCCCTCGCGGCAGATGTGGCCGGGAATGATCCCCGCTTTGCTCTTGCCCGGGGAGATGACGCCCGGGCAGTTCGGCCCGATGAGGCGCGTCGGCTTGTCCTTGAGGAACGTCAGCGCGCGCATCATGTCGAGCGTGGGGATGCCTTCGGTGATGCAGACGACCAGCGGAATGCCCGCATCGGCCGACTCCATGATCGCGTCGGCCGCGAACGCCGGCGGCACGAAGATCACCGACGCGTTGGCGCCTGTCGCCCGCACCGCTTCGTGGCACGTGTTGAACACCGGCCACGACTCGTGCGTCGTCCCGCCCTTCCCGGGCGTGACGCCGCCAACGACGGTGGTGCCGTAGGCCGCGGCCTGCTTGGCGTGGAAAGTACCTTCCCGTCCTGTCAGGCCTTGAACGAGCAGGCGAGTCGATTTGTCCAGGAGAATGGCCATATTTTGAGACTGCCGTAGCTGGCAGCCCTCAGCTGGCGGCTGGCAGCGCTCGATTGCTGTCAGCTGCCCGCTGCCCGCTGCCTGCTACACGATTCCTGTCACCTGACAAGCGCTACCACCTTTTCGGCGGCGTCGCCCATCCCATCGGCCGCGGCGAAGTTGAGGCCGCTCTCGCGCAGCATCCGCTTGCCCTCTTCGACGTTGGTGCCTTCCATCCGCACGACGATGGGCACCTTCACGTCCAGTTCCTTGACAGCCGCGATCACGCCCGAGGCCAGCACGTCGCAGCGCAGGATGCCGCCGAAGATGTTGATGAGCACGGCCTTGACGTTCTTGTCGGCCATCAGGATCTTGAACGCGTTGCGGATCTGCTCCGCGTTGGCGCCGCCGCCGACGTCAAGGAAGTTGGCCGGCTGTCCTCCCGCCAGCTTGATGATGTCCATCGTGGCCATGGCGAGGCCGGCGCCGTTCACCATGCAGCCGATGGACCCATCGAGGCGAATGTAGTTGAGCGAGAACTTCGACGCCTCGATCTCCAGCGGATCCTCTTCGCCGAGGTCCCGGTACTCTCGGATGTCGGGATGCCGGTAGAGCGCGTTGTCGTCGAAGGTCATCTTCGCGTCGAGGGCCAGCAGGTCGCCCGCGGCGGTGACGACCAGTGGATTGATCTCGACGAGCGAGGCGTCGGTGGCGACGAACGCGTCGTAGAGCGCGAGCATCACCTTGGTGGCCTTGTTCGCCTGCGCGCCGTCGAGGCCGAGCGCGAAGGCGAGCTTGCGCGCCTGGAACGGCACGAGCCCGACGCCTGGCGCGACGTATTCCTTGCAGATGGCGTCCGGCGTCTTCGCCGCGACCTCCTCGATGTCCACGCCGCCGGCGGCCGACGCCATGACGACGGGACGTCCCACGCCGCGGTCGAGCACGAGGCCCAGATACAGCTCGCGCTGAATCGAGAGGCCCTCTTCGACCAGCACGCGCGTCACGACGCGTCCCTCGGGACCGGTCTGGTGCGTCTTGAGCGTCATGCCGATCAGGTCGCGGGCGATGCGCTCTGCCTCATCGACGCCCCGGGCCAGCTTGACCCCGCCACCCTTGCCGCGGCCGCCCGCGTGGATCTGCGCCTTGATGACGACGGTGCCGCCACCGAGCCGCTTGGCGATCTCGGCAGCCTCGGCGGGCGTGAAGGCGACCTCCCCGCGGGGCACGGGGACACCATGGCGCCCGAGGATGGACTTGGCCTGGTATTCGTGGATTTTCACGGGATTGGTCCGATGGGAAAATGATGGCGCGTCGCGACAGAGGATCGTAGTCGTCGCTCGACGGGAAGGTCAAGCACACATATCCTTTACGCGCGGAGCTGACGATGCCTCGACCTTCCCATGCGCGCGCCTGCCTGCTCACGGCCCTGCTGTTGCTTCTGGCCTCGCTCACGCCGGCCTCGAGGTCCTCGGCGGACGCCGCGCCTCTCTGGCTGCGCTACACGGCCATCTCCCCGGACGGGCAGACGATTCTGTTCTGCTACAAGGGAGACATTTACGCGGTGCCGGCCGCGGGGGGCACCGCGACTCCGAGAACGCTCGGCGAGTCCTACGAGTTCGCGCCCGTCTGGAGCCACGACGGCAAGAGCATCGCGTTCGCGTCGGACGGGTACGGCGACTTCGACGTGTTCGTCATGCCGGCGACCGGCGGCGAGGCGACTCGGCTGACGTTCCACTCCACCGACGAGATTCCCAGCAGCTTCACGGCCGACGACAAGGCCGTGCTGTTCTCCGGCTACCGGCAGGAGCGGGCGACCGACGCGCAGTTCCCGGTCGGCCTGATGACGCAGCTCTACTCCGTCGCCGTGACCGGCGGCCGCGTGTCGCAAGTGCTGCCCACACCGGCGCTGGACGCAACGACCGATGCCTCTGGCGGGCAGTTGATCTATCACGACATCAAGGGCTACGAGAGCGACTGGCGGAAGCACCATACCTCGTCGGTCACGCGCGATGTCTGGGTGTACGACCTCAAGACGGGCAAGTACCGCCAGCTGACCCAGTTCAACGGCGAGGACAGGAATCCCGTGTTCGACGCCAACGGGAACGACTTCTACTACCTCAGCGAGCAGAGCGGGTCGTTCAACGTCTACAAGAGCTCGCTGGCCAACCCGTCGCAATCCACCGCGCTCACCCACTTCACGAGAAATCCCGTCCGGTTCCTGACGCGCTCGACGACCGGCACGCTGTGCTTCACGTACGACGGCGAGGTGTACACGCTCGAGCCCGGCGGCGCCCCCCGCAAGGTCCTGATTCAGATTTCCGAGGAGGGCCGCAGCACGCGCGACCGCATCGTCCCGGTCAACGACGGCTTCACCGAGGCGACGCTCTCGCCGAACGGCAAGGAGTTCGCCTACGTGTTCCGCGGCGAGATCTTCGTGACCAGCGTGGACGGCGGCATCACCAAGCGGGTCACGAACACGCCATGGCAGGAACGCTCCGTGCGGTTCAGCCCGGACGGCCGGTCACTGGTGTTCGCGGCGGAGCAGGACAACAGCTGGAACATCTACACCGCGTCGATCGATCGCAAGGAGGAGCCGTATTTCTTCGCCGCCACCGTCCTGAAGACGGAGACGGTGGTTGCGACCGACGCCGAGGAGTTCCAGCCGGCGTTCTCGCCCGACGGGAAGGAAGTGGCGTACCTCGAGAACCGCGTCACGCTGAAGGTCGTGAACCTGGCGAGCAAGCAGCCGCGAACCATCCTCGCCGCCGACCGCAATTACTCCTATGCCGACGGCGACCAGTACTACCAGTGGTCGCCGGACGGCAAGTGGTTCCTCGTTCAGTTCGGCCTGCCCGAGCGCATCTTCACGCCGGAGATTGGCCTGGTGTCGTCGGACGGCAAGGGCGAAGTCCACAACCTCACCCACAGCGGCTACGACAACGTCCAGCCGAAGTGGGTCATGGACGGGAAGTGGATGATCTGGGGGTCCGATCGCGAAGGCAGCCGGCAACAGGGCGGGAACATCGTCAGCGGCGACGTCTACGCGATGTTCTTCTCGAAGGCGGCCTTCGATCGCTTCAACCTGACGAAGGAAGAGTACGCGCTGGTCAAGGAGAAGGAGGACAAAGACAAGGATAAGGACAAAGACAAGAGCAAGGAGGCCGAGAAGGCCAAGGCCGACGCCGACAAGAAGGAGCCCGTCAAGGACATCGTCATCGACTGGGAGGGCCTCGACGAGCGGAAGGCACGGCTGACGACCCACACCTCGCCCGCCGGCGACTGGGCGCTCTCGAAGGACGGAGAAAAGCTGTACTACCTCACGAGTTTCGACAAGGGCGCCGATCTGTGGGTCACGGAGCTGCGGACGAAGGAGACCAAGCAGTTCGCGAAGCTGGGGGCCGAATCGGCGTCAATGGAGATGGCGCCCGATGGGAAGTTCATCTTCGTGCTCGCCGACGGGAAGGCGGTGAAGGTCGCCACCGAGGACGCGAAGACGGAGCCGCTGAAGGTGAGCGGAGAGATGCTCCTGCAGGGCGCGCGCGAGCGTCGCTACATCTTCGACCACGTGTGGCGGCAGTTCAAACAGAAGTTCCTCTTCGTGGACCTGCAGGGCGTGGACTGGGACTACTACCGAGGGACCTACGAGAAGTTCCTGCCCTTCATCAACAACAACTACGACTTCTCCGAGATGCTGAGCGAGATGCTCGGCGAGGTGAACGCGTCCCATACCGGCGCGTACTACGGCGACGACCCGCCTGGCGGGGACAACACCGCCGACCTCGGCCTGCTCTACGACTTCGACTACGCCGGTGACGGCGTGAAGGTGGCCGAGGTGGTGGAAGGAGGGCCGCTCGACAAGGCGGCGTCGAAGATCAGGAGCGGGCACATCGTGGAAAAGATCGACGGCGTGCCGATCACCGCGGTCATGGACTTCTACCAGCTCCTCAACCGGAAGGCCGGCAAGCTCACGCTCCTGTCGGTGTACGACCCGGCGGGCAAGACCCGCTGGGACGAGAGCGTCAAGCCCATTCCGAGAGGCCAGGCGACCGAGCTGTGGTATCGACGCTGGGTACGCCTGCGCCGCAAGGAAGTGGACGAGCTGTCGGGCGGCAAGATCGGCTACGTGCACGTCCGATCGATGAACGACTCCAGCATGCGCACGGTGTTCGAGGAGTCGCTCGGCCGCAGCGTCGGCAAGCAGGCGCTCATCGTCGACACCCGGTTCAACGGCGGCGGCAACATCCACGAGCAGTTGTCCGACTTCCTGAGCGGCAAGAAGTACTTCGACATCATTCCGCACGGTCAGTACGTCGGCTCGGAGCCGTACGACAAGTGGGCCAAGCCCTCCATCGTGCTGATCGGCGAGAGCAACTACTCCGACGCGCACCTCTTCCCGCTGGCCTACAAGCTGAAAGGCGTCGGCAAGACGCTCGGCATGCCGGTGCCGGGCACGGGCACGTTCGTGTGGTGGGAGAAGCAGATCGATCCGACGATCGTGTTCGGCATCCCGATGGGCGGCTGGCGGATGCCGGACGGCAAGTTCGGCGAAAACACGCAGCTCGAGCCCGACATCAAGGTGCACAACGACCCCGACGTGATGTCGGCCGGCCGCGATCAGCAGATCGAGGCCGCGGTGAAGGAATTGCTGAGGCCTTGAGCCCGCGCCACGTGGCCTTGTACAATTCGAGGGTACGCTCACCGCCTGTCGATGCCATCACGCCAATCCTTCTTCCGCTCCTCGGTCGGGTCCAAATACCTGATCGCCGTCTCGGGACTGTCCCTGGTCGGCTTCCTGGTCCTTCATCTGATCGGCAACCTGATGGTCTTCGTGTCGCCGGACTCGTTCAACGAGTACGGCGAGAAGCTCATCCGCAACCCGCTGCTGATCCCGGCGGAGCTCGGGCTGCTGGCGCTCTTCCTCCTCCACGCTGGGAAAGCCGTCGCCCTGGTGCTCGGCGCGCGTGAGGCGCGACCCTCTGGCTACGCCGTCAAGAAGCGCGCCGGACACACCAGCCGAAAGAGCTGGGCCTCGACGACGATGATCCTGTCGGGGACGTTTCTGTTCGTCTTCGTCCTGCTGCACCTGGCGACGTTCAAATACGGACCGCACTACGACTCGGTGACGCAGCCCGGCACGCGCGACCTGTATCGGCTGATGGTGGAGGTCTTCACCCGGCCCGCCTGGGTGGTGTTCTACGTGATCGGCATGATCATCGTCGGCTTCCACCTGTGGCACGGCACCTCCAGCGCGTTCCAGTCGCTGGGCGTGGACCCGCCGGGCTGGTCCGAGAAGATCCGCGCGATTAGCTGGACACTGGCCCTCGTCATCGCGGTGGGATTCCTGTCGATTCCGCTGTGGATCTACTTTGGAGCGCGCGCATGACGCTCGAGTCGAAGATCCCGTCGGGAGCGCTCGCCGACAAGTGGAACCGCCACAAGTTCGAGATCAAGCTGGTCAATCCGGCCAACAAGCGGAAGCACACCATCGTCGTCGTCGGCACGGGGCTGGCGGGCGCGTCGGCCGCCGCTTCGCTCGGAGAACTCGGGTACAACGTCCACACGTTCTGCATCCACGACAGCCCGCGCCGCGCGCACAGCATCGCCGCGCAGGGCGGCATCAACGCCGCCAAGAACTACAAGAACGACGGCGACAGCGTGCAGCGGCTGTTCTACGACACCATCAAGGGCGGCGACTACCGTGCGCGCGAGGCCAACGTCTACCGGCTCGCGCAGCTCTCGGTGAACATCATCGACCAGTGCGTCGCGCAGGGCGTGCCGTTCGCGCGCGAGTACGGCGGGCTGCTGGACAACCGCTCCTTCGGCGGCGCGCAGGTCTCGCGCACCTTCTACGCCCGCGGGCAGACTGGGCAGCAGCTCCTGCTCGGCGCCTACCAGGCGCTGATGCGGCAGGTGGAATCGGGCAGCGTGAAGCTGTTCCCGCGCCGCGAGATGCTGGATCTCGTGATCATCAACGGCAAGGCGCGCGGCATCATCTGCCGCAATCTCACGACGGGCGAGATCGAGCGCCACGTCGGCGACGCCGTCGTCCTTGCGACCGGCGGCTACGGGACGGCGTACTATCTTTCGACGAACGCGGTGAACTCGAACGTCACGGCGGCGTGGCGCGCGCACAAGCGCGGCGCCTACTTCGCCAACCCGTGCTTCACGCAGATCCACCCCACATGCATCCCGGTGAGCGGCGACCACCAGTCGAAGCTGACGCTGATGAGCGAGTCGCTGCGCAACGACGCGCGCGTCTGGGTGCCAAAGGCGAAGGAAGACAAGCGCTCGCCAGCCCAGATCCCGGAAGGCGAACGCGACTACTACCTCGAGCGGAAGTACCCGAGCTTCGGGAACCTCGTGCCGCGCGACGTCGCGTCGCGCAACGCGAAGGCGGTGTGCGACGAGGGACGCGGCGTCGGCGACACCGGCCTCTCGGTGTTCCTCGACTTCACCGACGCTATCCAGCGGCTCGGCATCGACACCATCCGCACGCGCTACGGCAACCTGTTCGACATGTACCGCCGGATCACCGATGACGATCCCTACAAGGTGCCGATGCGCATCTACCCCGCCATCCATTACACGATGGGCGGACTGTGGGTGGACTACAACCTGATGAGCAACGTGCCGGGCCTGCACGTGCTGGGCGAGGCGAACTTCTCGGACCACGGCGCGAACCGCCTGGGCGCCAGCGCGCTGATGCAGGGCCTGGCCGACGGCTACTTCGTCATCCCCTACACCATCGGCCAGTACCTCGCGAGCACGTCGCTCGACCCCGTCGCCACGAACCATGACGCATTCGCAGCCGCGTCCAACGACGTCGCCGGCCAGCTCGATCGTCTGCTGGCCGTAAAGGGCAAGCGCACGGTGCGCGACTTCCATCGCGCCGTTGGCGCCGTCCTCTGGGACGATGTGGGGATGTCGCGGAACGATGCGGGCCTGAAG
>Ga0065715_10000235_pt1 | contig 20268 bp, 34 predicted proteins | sample MisBulReplicate1_FD_59102 | JGI IMG/M metagenome (GOLD analysis project Ga0065715, IMG submission 59102) | Miscanthus rhizosphere microbial communities from Kellogg Biological Station, MSU, sample Bulk Soil Replicate 1 : eDNA_1 v2 (version 2) | ecosystem: Host-associated > Plants > Roots >...
TTTAGCCACATCAGTGGGAAACGAGGAGAAACGACATGGAAGAATACCGCGTCACCATTGACTATCACACCGAGGGCGGATCGCCGGGCTGTGCGAGCTACATCATCGAGGCCGAGAACATGGACAAGGCCTACGACATCGCCCGCGAGCGGACGATCAACGACAAGCGCCGCAAGTGTGTGAAGATCGACGGCGGCTACATGATGCTGATGAACGTGCGCGACTGACACCTCCCCCTGCGCCGGGTGCGATCCGGCGCAGCGATGAGTTGCCAAGAGGAGAAACGAAATGGACAAGAACGCAGCGCTGCGTTGGCTCATCGCCAAGGCAGCCAACGAACAGCATCTGGCCAATAAAGCCGACGCAGTCGGCACGGCCATGGCACTGAGCGACCGCGACCAGCACACGGCCAGAGCCGGTGCTTTTCTGGAGGTGGCGAAGCACATTCAAGAGGAGAAAGACAATGCCAAATAGCCTGAAAATCACCAAGCCAGCCACCCGCGAGGCGTGGCTCAACGAGTTCACCAAGCGCTCACGGCCATTCTTCAAGAAGGCCGGGCACCCGCTGCCCAAGGAAATCCGGTGCTCGATCGGCTTCCCGTCGAAGGGCATCAGGGGCAAGTCGATCGGCGAGTGCTGGTCGGCGACGGCCAGCAAGGACAAGCATGCCGAGATATTCATCCGGCCCAACCAGCAGAGCGACACCAGCCGCGTGGCAGGCATCCTGACCCACGAGCTGTGCCATGCCGCGCTGGGCCACGAGGAAGGTCACGGCAAGGTGTTCAGGAAACTGGCCACCAGCCTCGGCCTGACCGGCAAGATGACCGCCACGACCGAGGGGCCGGGGTGGCATGCGTGGGCTGACCCGATCATCAAGGAGCTGGGCAAGCTGCCCGGTGCCGCGCTGGGCGAGGTCGAGCTGTCCGGCGGCAAGAAGAAACAGACTACCCGCATGCTCAAGCTGGTCTGCACCGAGTGCGACTGGGCCTGCCGGACGTCGGCAGCCCACATTGCCATCGGCATGGTCTGCCCGCTCAGCGAGGCAGAGGGTTGCCAAGGGCTGCTGACGCAGGCCTGACTGATACGCTCTGGGCGCTGTTTAAACGACAGCGCCCTAACCGCATCAGGCGGAAACGAAGAGGAGAATGAAAATGCCATTGCCATCACCATTCACTGTCGAAGAGTTCCGCGACTGGGCTGCCCAACAGCCAGCCGAGGAGCGCTACCAGTATTTTGACAACTGCGGCTGTGCCATGGCCCGGTTCCTGATCGCCAAAGGCTACACCTCCAAGCCGCTGGTCGGCGGGGAAGACTGGGACCAAGGAGAGACTGACGAGGTCTTCGAAATCCCCCGGCGGTTGATCAAGCCGCTGAGTGGAAACCCCGAGACGTTTGGGGCACTGGTCGAGCGGATCGACGCAACTGCCTGATACGCTCTGAGCCCTTGGTCATGCGCCGAGGGCTCTAGCCGCATCAGGCGGAAACGAAGAGGAGAATGACAATGACTTTTGAAGACTTGAAATTCACCAGCAAAGGCGGCCATCAGGCTCGCGTCACTTTTGCCAACGGCTACGGCGCGTCGGTGATCAACGACGGCTATGGCAGCCCGGGCCTGTACGAGATCGCGGTGCTCGATGCCGATGGTAGCATCGACTACAGCACCCACATCACCGATGATGTTCTCGGCTATCTGGACGAGGCCGACGTCACCCGGGTGCTGGGCGAGATCGAGGAGCTGCCCAAAGCTGACGGATACGCTCTGAGGGCTGTTTAAACGACAGCCCTCTAACCGCATCAGGCGGACATCACGAGGAGAAATGACATGCAGAAATACACGGTCCTGATCACCGGCGAGGACCGCACGGAGTTCGCCATCGAGGTCGATGCCATCGACGTCGGCGCGGCTATCGCCGAGGCCGAGGAGATGTACCCCGAGGCCTACGTCGAAGACGCATGGCTGGAAAGCGAACGGCGCGAGGACGCCTACCGCCGGGCCGAGGCGCGCTATGACAACCCGGACCTCGACGACTACGATTATTAAGGAGGGCGACATGGCCAAGAACTACCACGAGTTCGCCGAGGAGCTGGGCCGCAAGGCCTGCGCCCTCGGCAAGGGTGCCCGGGACAATCCCTATCGCAAGGGCACCTACAGCCACCAGCGATGGGAACGCGGCTATCAGGCCGCAGCGCAAGGAGAAACGAAATGACCACCATCACACCGCCCGAGGGCATGCCGGTGCGCGTGCCCACATGGGAGAAGTACGAGCAGGACGGCAAGGTCGCCGTGCTGATCAGCCCGGGCTTCGGCGCAGGCTGGGCAACATGGGCAGACGAGGAGCTGCAGCAGCAGTTCGCCATGGACCGTCGGCTGGTCGAGGTCGTGTTGGCCAAGGGTCAGCCGACCGAGGAGCTGATGGACGAGATCTTCGGCGAGGACCAGTACCGCTACATGGGCGGCCTGCCGGTCATCGTCGAGTGGGTGGACAAGGGGCGACCCTTCTACATCCACGAGTACGACGGCAGCGAGACGATCAAGACCACCGACGACTTGATCTGGACTGCCTGACTGACGCGCTCTGGGCACCGTGCTGTTTACACGGTGCCCTAACCGCATCAGCGGAAATGAGAAGGAGGACGACAATGAAGGTTTACCTAGTGGTGAACGCACCAGCCAGCATGCGCTGGCAGGCGTCACAGGCAGAGGCCAAGAGGCTGGCCAGAGCCTATGGTGGCGAGATCAATGACATCCGCGTGGCCGAAGAGGGTCGCGAGGAGCTGGCGGCCTTTCTCAATGGTCGAGAGCTGTTTGTTCAACCCGCTACGCAACTGGACGAAGGCATCTCCGAAGCTGCTGACCATTGGGTTAAGAAGGCCTTGCCAATCGTCCAACCAGCAGCCACCAGCGAAGCGCTGAACCCGACACTCCTCAGCGTCGAGGAGTTCATCCAGCAAGCCGACGGCGGCGCGCTGGCCTCGATCGCCAGCAACGTCTGCTGGCGCATCAAGGAGTTGACGAAGTCATCGCTGCTCGACTAGGGCAGGGATTGACAAGTTGAGGCGACGAGGCGATAGCATGCTGCTGTCGCCTCCTCGCGCACCGAGTGGCCACCGGGTGGAGTTTCTCCTCCTCCCCGGTGGCCATTCAAATTTTAGGATCGATCACATGGTCTCAGATCGACCAGCTCCCTCTGGGCGTAGCTCAGTCAGGTAGAGCGCTCCCCTCGGAAGGGAGAGGCCGCACGTTCAATTCGTGCCGCCCAGACCAATCACCACTTTAGGGACACTTGCCCGCTCGATGACTGTGCCGTAGCGCAGGTTGAACCTGAGCCGCGCCATCTCGCAACTGCCATCCGGCAAGAAAGCGATGACACCCAGCCCATCTTCGGTTGCCTCGACCTTGGAGCCGGGAGGCACGCGCATCAACTCCCACATCTCAGCTCTCCTTCACATATGCCCATGCCCGAACGCCGTCGGCGTTGGCAGGCAGGCGGCCCTTCTTCCAGCCGAGGCCCTTGAGAACCTTGGCCATCCGCATCTCCTTGCCGCGATCTTGGTTCGACAGCGGCACGTTGACCGCGCCACTGAGCGCATCGCTAAGTGAGACGAAGCCGGTGTCGGTGGGCGACTGCCCGCTGATCTGCTTCTCCAGCAGCCAGCGCGATACCGCGCCGTCCCAGCTGTCGGTGACCTTGTAGTCGTGATGCTCCTCCTTCGCGAGGGTCTCGGCCTCTTCCCAATCCACCCCGCCGACCATGAACTTGGCAGCCCCCTCGGCCCATAGCTGGTCGCGGTTCTCGCGGATCCAGTCGAGGTCCAGCTGTCCGCACATCCCCGGCAGCCACCGGCGCTCGCCGGTGGGGTCATTGAGAAACTCCTCCTCGTTGGTTGACCCGAAGAAGACGAGGCGACGTTTAAACCTGCTCTCAAATTCCTTGTATTTCGGGATCCAGCCTTCCGATCGCCGGGTGATCCAAGCCTTGATCTCCTCGATGTGCCGGGTGTTGAGCCCGCGCAGCTCCTCCAGCTCGCCGACCAGCTTGCCGCGCATGCGCCGCGACGTGTCGTCGTCGTGCGCATCGAGCTTGATAGTCGTGTAGAACTCCTCGTCAGGCACCATCGCCATGATCGCGCTGGTCTTGCGCGCACCCTGCGCGCCGACGAGGATGGGAGCCATGTCGGCTTGGACCCCCGGCTCCAGCACGCGACCAGCCATGGCCGTCCAGATGTAGCGTCCGACAGCAGCGCTGTACGTCGACGCAGCCCACCCCCAGCCTGCCGTACAGAAGCTCTCCAGCCGCTCGACCCCATCCCATACCAGACGGCCCAGCCACTCCTGAGCGGTGTCTATGCGGCGCTCCAAGGCCGAACGGAAGATCGCCGAGCGCAGCAAGTCCTTACTCATCGCCTTCATTCCTCGCCGCTCCAGCTCGATCTGGACGTCGATGTAATCCGCGTCGGAGAAGGTGCGCCACTGGGCATGTTCGATCGGCTGGTGGGCCGGAGCCCAGACCAGCTCGTCCTTGAACTCGTCAAAGGCCAGCGTCTTGCCGACCATGTCAGGCCGGGTGCAGAGCTTGACGAGGTTGTCGGCGGTCGGCTCTATCCGTCCTTGCTTGTCTCGGACGAGGGTGAGCTGGGTTGGCTCGGGAAGGCTTTCCCCGGGCACCTCTGCAGCCGGTACAGCTTCATCTTCTCCCACTGCTCCTCCGAGATCTCCCCCAACTCGTCGATCCACGAGATCGGCGAATTGCCCTGCGCTGTAGCCGGTGGCGTCAAGATAATCTCGATCTTCCCGGTCGAGACAGTGAGCGTGCAGGCACACAAAGTGTCCTTGGGAATACCCGCCTGTTCCAGCTGGGAAATAAGCTGTCGCAGTTGGTCCGCTATCGGTCGTATGCGAAACTGCAAATGGACATTTGATGAAGAGTTCGCCTGCGGCTCCCCGGTCGTAGACTTCCCAGTTGTCGACGAGCCACTGTGCGACTTCGTCGGCTCCTGCATCCAGTCCAGCTCCACCTTGTCCATCTCTCTTCTCCCTTGCGATCTTCCATTCGCCGACACCGAAGCACATCTCCAGCATCGAGCACAGCTCGTTTAAACGATCAATCGTGACGTCCTGCATCTCGGGCAGGGCAGTGCCGTTCCACTGGTAGCGGGTGCCTGACTGGTGATAGCCCTCGGCGATGAACTGCTGGCCGTCGCCGAGGATCTCGATCATCCCGCCCTCGACCTGCAGCACGCGCTTGGGCATGGGCTCGCCGTGCCTGATCGGGATCAGCAGCTTGCCCGAGTTCTCGCGATAGCGCACCGGGCACGGCCCGAGGAAGTTGGTGATCGCCTCGCGGATGGCCTTGGCCTTGGCGCGGTCGGCGACGTCGACGTCGATCGCCTTGATCTCGCCGCGTGTCTGCACGCTCAGCGCATAGTCGGGCTCCTTGGCCCACAGGTCCAGTTCGTTCGGACTGGGCAGGTACGACGTCCACTTGCCGATGCCGACCACCTTGCGCTCGCTGTTGTAGCGGCTCGGCGTCTTGCCGACCTCCTTCATCCTGCTGTCGGGCGCGATCTCCGCATCTGGGTTGGCCACCGCCGGTAGCAGGTCGTCACCGACCCCCAGCGCTCGCCACGCAGCCCATGCCTCGGGGCCAGCTCCGAACCGGCTCATGACTTGCGGCCATGATTAGGATGGAAACCATACTTCTCTTCTGCCGCTTTGCGAGTGGCCAGCGCATGAGCATAGCTGTTGAAATAACCAAGATGGATCTTGCGCCCAGCTACTCCTATGCCGACGCGCCAGCGACCATTGGCATGCTGCCGTATGCCGGGGTGAGAGCGACCTGCCCGACAAGCTGAATTTCGGCTGTTGTCGAGCGAGCTGGCCTCACGCAGATTGGATATTTTATTGTTGGTTCGGTCACCATCGATGTGGTCAATCTCTCCGACTGGCCAGCGGCCATTTGCAAAGGCAAAAACCACTCGGTGACCATAAAATTTCTGATCGAAGATGGCAGCAACCCGGTAACCGCCCGCATTGATGGTGGTGAAGGCCTCTGCACCAGCATACCGCGTGTTCCACTTGCGATGGTCACGATCCCTGCGGAAAAAGTGCCTAGGTCTCGGCAGCCAGAATAGACGGCCTGTTTCAGGATCACATTTTAGGACTTGCCGCAAGACGGCAATGTCCGGTAGATACTTAGCAGCCACAGCGAGGCCTTTCGCTAGTTTGGTTAGGAGCCGCTCGGGCTAATCCCCCGGGCGGCTTCGCCTTTCATATTCCTGTTATACGGCGATAAGCAAGAACATTATTTCAGCAGGCCTTGGCCTGTGTTTATGTCCATTGCTTCCCGCAGATCAGGTCGCACCAGTTCGCGCAGAGTAGCCGCTTCAGGCCACAGCTCCACTGCCTGTTTGGCTCGTGCCAGAGGTAGGTAGCCTTGGCGTTCAAAAGTGTTGATCGCAGTATAGGTAGTGTTGAATATGCGGCTCAGGGCCATCGGCCCGCCCGCAGCTTCGATCACCTTCCTCACAGCAGATTTTTCAGTGGCCATCAAATGGTCCTTCATACAAATGAGCGACCGGGATAGCGCAGCTCGGACAGCAAGTAAAGGGTTGACACCTGATTAATCTGCGCGCATTGAGGCGAGACCAAATGTCTGAGGAGACGACGAATGTCCAGAGGATCATACAAGGTGGCGCTTCGCGCCAAAGGGCTCAAGCCTATCCCACCTGCCCATCGCCTGCGCTCGTCGCTGACGGTCGCCGGATCTCACATCATCAGTCCGCGCTGCGAGCTGCCTCCAGCCCCGATCGTCCTCTCGGTCGGCGGTCGGCTGCTGCAGTTGGTGAAGAGGTCATGACCATGCTAGAGAAGCCTACCTCTGCGATTTGCGTGTGGTGCGGTGCAACCGAAGGCGAACATGAAGATGGCGCCTGCATGATGCCAGCTAATCCAACGTTCACGCCAATGGAAGCAGTCCGCCCATCCCCTACCGAGGATGATACGGAAATGTGTGATGCTTGCGACGGCTCAGGCTTCGGCGTGGCAGATACTTATTGCGGCAAATGTGGTGGCGCTGGCGGCTATCCCCGCACCCCTACCGAGGGAGGGTGGCAACCGATTGAGACTGCGCCGAAGGATGGAACGCGAGTGCTTGTGTCGGCCAAGGGTGGCGTAACGGCTGCTGAATATAAGTTCAACGAATGGTGGTGCATTGCTGGAACAGCCTTCCCGCTGGCCGATGTTACTCACTGGCAACCCCTCCCCAAAGCACCGAAGGAAAAGTGATGGAAATGATCCCATTCTGTCATGTCTGCAATAAGCGGCATTACGGTGACGATTGTCCAAAGCCAGCCAGTGTAACCGAGGCGATGATTGAGCAATTCCAACGCGAACGCAGCGAATGGTTTAGCGCACCAATCCTCGAAATCATCGGCGAATACGAAACATGGCGAGCAGCCCGCCCATCCCCTACCGAGGGAGGGTGGCAACCGATTGGCTGGGATATGGTGGATCGCGGTCTAGCCGCATGGGACTGGCAGCAGTTCTACGAGCGTCCCGTTGCAGAGCTTATTACCAAGGAAATTATCGCCGCTGCCGCCCGCCCCAAAGCACCGGAGGAAAGCAAATGAGCGAATGGAACGATTGGTGCGACATGCGCTACTACGGCCAGCACATTGAAGGCTGTGGGCGCGACAAGCCCGCCAATGTAACCGAGGGGGTTGCGGAGTTGGTTGAGACGTTTCTTCGTAATGCCAATGAACTTGAAGGCGATGCTGACCTCGCGTGGCCTCATAAAATCGCCATCCCGGGATCAGTAACACGGTTAGGCTTGGCGAAGGATTTGCGTTGTGCGGCTAACCACATCGAAGCCCTCGAAAGCCAGCATCAGGCAGATGCCGATGAAATCAACCGGCTCACACTAGAGCGTGGTGAACTTGGTCTGGAGAAAGATGAAATCGAAAGCCGTCTTAGGATGGCCGTGAAATACGCACAGCATCTTCCGGGATGCAGGATGCGCGTCGCTATGGGGCAGGGCTGTGTCTGTGGGTTCAGTGAAGCGCTCTCCACCATTAAAGGATCAGAACGATGAGCCTTGCAGCTAAAAACGCTGAGCTAAAGAAATCAATCCGCGATGGGTGGGAACGTGAAAAAGCCCTCCAACATATTCAAGACAAAGCGGCGAACCATATAGATGAACTAAAGGCTGAAAACGAAGCCCTCGAAAGCCGTCTTAGGATGGCTGTAGAGACGCTGCTTCCGTTTGCCGACTTTGCTCATGCTCGGGATGGGGTGCCGCCTGATATGCCGATCACAATGGGGTCAGGAATAGCCAAGCGTCAGCTAACAATGGGCGACTGCTACAAGGCTCGCGATGCCATTAAAGGAACCACGCGATGAGCGACTTAATTGCACTCGCTGAACGGTGTGAGCAGGCGACGGGGCCGGACGCCGACCTAGACGAAGACATCTTCAAGGCGGTTGACCCCGAAGGCCACCGTGGCGCTGCGCTTCGCCGGTATCATTCTGGCCACCGCGAGCCAATTAACCAACCTGCTTATACCGCCTCCCTCGACGCCGCGATGACGCTGGTGCCGGAGACAGATGACGGTGGATTTCGCCTGACATTCGACAAGCCGTTGGCGCGTAAATGTTGGGCCGAAGTCTGGATGCATGAAAACGCAGAGCCGGGCGACGGTTTCTATCGCGCTACAGCAGCAACAATCCCACTCGCCCTCTGCGCCGCCGCACTTCGCGCCCAAGCATCCCAAGGAACAGGAGGGTTAGATGGCTGACAGAGGCCGAAAACTCACGCTCTATCGCGACGATAGCACCGCGCAGGTCCGCTACGAGCGCGTCAAGAGCTACTTCTTCACCGCCAACAATACGGTGCTGACCATCAGCCGCTATGACGCAGCGGATGGTGAGAGCCACCACTATATTCACTGGCCCCGTGAACGCTTCTGTTGGTTCAAGGACGAACCGGCATGAATAAGCTGACCACTAACCCAACCAGCCTGAGAGCAGCTGTGGAGCGGGCAACTGCGCGGCTCGATTATGACGTTGGCTCAAAGGATCGGTCGCAACTTATCACGAGGAACGAAACCATCATCAAGAAGGACGACCTCCGCACCATCCTCGCAGCGCTAAATCCCGATGAGGAGAAGGTGGCGAGGGCGATACGCACGGAAATGCGGGACCAAGGCGTTCTGTGGGAAGATGAGCCGTTCGATCCCAACCAACTAATGATGCAAACTGGGGCCTGCGCTGATCTTGGTGCGATAGCCCGTGCCGTCATTGATACCCTATTTGGAGAGCGGTCCAAACAAAGCACTTGATATTAGCCACCGGCTTGATATGACAGGCCATCGATCAAAGCAAAATGCAAAGAGGAAAGGTGACAAGATGTTCAAGATCACGATTGAAGGCGCAACCATGGCTGAGCTGGCTGCCAATGTTGAGCAGTTTACCGCTGAGCTTACTGGCAATGGAACCTCCCCGGCCCCAAAGCCCCGCGTCCGCAAGGCTGCTACGCCTGTGGAGCCCGAGCAGACTGGAACTACTGCCTCGACTGCACCCTCCGAGGAGCAGGAAGATGGTGACCTGCAGGCTGAGCTGAGCGCTCCGGTCGAGCCCATGCCCGAGGCCGCCAAGGCGATCGTCGACGCAGGCACCGGCAAGCCCGCAGCTCCGGCTGCCGACGAGCCTATCAAGATGACCTTCGAGGACGTCAAGGTGGCAGCGGCCAAGCTCGCCGCCAAGGACACGCCGAAGCTCGGCGAGATCCTCAAGAGCTACGGCGCTGGCAAGCTCAGCGAAGTCCCTCCCGCCAAGCTGGGCGACTTCGCCAGCGACGTGATGGAGGCGCTCGGCTAATCGCGGCGAGGGCCTCCTTCCCTTGGACTGCCAGAGGGGCGGCTGGTGCCGCGATCTTAACCGCCCCACCCTATCAAGATAAGGATCACGATCAATGAAACAGGTAGCAGCCAAAGCCCATGCGCGTCTCGGCCCGAGCGGCTGGGACTGGTGGTCGAACTGCCCGGGGGCACCGGCGCTCAGCGACGGCCTGCCCAACAGCAGCAACATCTTCGCCGCCGAGGGCAGCGTGGCCCACGATATCGCCAGCAAAGTGCTCGACGGTGACCTCGCCACCGCTGGCGACGTGCTCGGCCAGATGTTCCAGTGCGACGGCTTCGACATTGTCGTCGACGATGACATGGTCGACTATGTCGACCAGTACGTCGAGATGGTCCGCAGCATGGCCGACGACGGCACGCTCATGGTCGAGCAGGAAGTGCCGATCGGGCACCTCACCGGCGAGCCGGGTGCCGAGGGCACCTCCGACGCCATCATCATCACCGGCAAGCGCATGACCGTGGTCGACCTGAAGTACGGCATGGGAGTGCGTGTAAACGCGGCAGGCAACGGGCAGGGCCGGATGTACGCGCTCGGCGCACTGCAGAAGCTCGGCGCGGTGTTCGAGGACATCGACGAGGTCAAGATCGTCATCGCCCAAGTGCGGCTCGAAGACGGCATCACCGACGAGACACTCAACCTCGGCGAGCTGGAAGAGTTCAAGGACGAGGTCGAGATCGCCGCCGGGCGAGTGGCACTGGCCGACAGCGAGTACACTCAGGGCGGTCTCACCGACGAGTGGGCCGACGAATATCTCAACGTCGGCGACAAGCAGTGCCGGTTCTGCGATGCCAAGGCTCGCTGCCCCAAGCTCAAGGCCGCGACCTCGAACGCGCTGGCGCTGGTCAGCGACTGCCCGCCGGAGGACTTCGCCGACCTGACCATGCCCAAGCAGGCCAGCTCGGTCGCCATCAACCCCGACGTCAGCAACGTGAAGCTGGCCGAGTTCCTACGCGCCGTGCCGCTGATCGAGGAGGCGGTCAAGGGCGTCCGCGCCGAGGTCGAGCGCCGCCTGTTCGACGGGCAGGAGGTGCCGGGTTTCTACCTCGGCGTCGGGCGCAAAGGCAACCGCAAGTGGGTCAGCGAGCTGCCTGATCCCGAGGATCCCGAGAAGATGATCCCGGTCGACATCGAGGCCGAGCTGAAGAAGCGGCTCGGCGCGACCGAGGCCTATGAGAAGAAGCCGATTTCGGTTGCAACCGCCGAGAAGAAGTTCAAGAATAAACCCAAGACATGGGCCAAGATCAAGGCGCTGGTCACGCAGGCCGATGGCAAGCCGTCGGTCTGTCAGGACGGCGACAAAAACGAGCGCTACGTTCCGGTTAGCGCAGCAGACTTTGCCGACTTGTCGGTCGAGACCGAGGCTGAGCGGCTACTCAGCTGATCAAGGATGAAGAGGAATATCAAGATGAAGGTACGTCTCGTAGATAGCCCCGCCCACCCTATCCGGCTCGCTTTCGCACAGCATCTGTTCGAAGCAGGCACGGTCGGCGGCGAGGGCAAGCCCGCCTTCTCGGTGACCGCGATCGTTCCCCGCGACCACCCGGTGCTCAAGGAACTGGCTGAAGCCGAAGAGGCTGCCGCCAAGGCCAAGTGGGAGGGGAAGGCAGCCGCCAACCTCAAGGCGATCCGCGCAGCTGGCAAGGGCGTCGTCAAGGATGGTGACCTCAAGGCGAACTACGCCGGGTTCGAGGGCAACAACTACGTCTCGATGCGGTCGGACAAGCGTCCGAACGTGTACCATCGGGACGGCAGCCAGCTGACCGAGGCCGACGGCGTCGTCTACTCGGGCTGCTATGCTCACGTCATGCTCGAAGTCTGGGCGCAGGACAACCAGTACGGCAAGCGCATCAACGCGCAGGTCACTGGTGTTGCGTTCAGCCGCGACGGTGACAGCTTCGGCGGGGGTGCCACCCCGGCATCCGCCGACGACTTCGCCGATCTCAGCGCCGCCGACGAAGGCGCTGGGTTGCTCGACTAGGCAGTTGGGGAGGGCCGGAGCAGCCCGCATAGCGGTGCCGTCGGTAACGGCGTCACGAAATAGGTGTAGCTCCGGCCCGAACCCAGTCTCTGAGGAGGGACGACCATGACATATTATACACCGCCTGATGGCTGGCATCCGCTCTGCGACTTCGACCCGAAGACGTTCGAGGAGCACTACGTCTGGCTGCTTTACGACTTCCCGGGGCCCAAGGGCTTGACTGCCGTCGAGGGCATGTACCGAAGCGGACGGTTCTGGGGCAGGACCGTCACCGGTTGGTGGGGCCCTGAGCGCATCATGGAGAATGGCCGACCCACCAATGGCATGTGGGTTGACGGCTGGATCAAAGGGTGGCGCTCACATCTTTTAGGCCCGGGCGAGTTCGAATGATCCTTTACCTCGACTTCGAGACGCGCAGCGAAGTGCCGATCACTCACGGCACGCATGTCTACGCCGCTGACTGCGAGATCATCATGACGCAGTATGCGATCGACGACGGCGAAGTGGTCGTCACCGACGGGCTCGACCCTCAGCTGGCGATGCTGGTCGACATGGCCGACACCGTGGTGATCTGCGCCAAGAACGGCTTCGACCGGCTGGTCGCCAAGTACGCTGCCGGGATCGACATTCCGTGCGAGAAGATCGAGGACGTCGCGACGATCGCGCTCAGCCATGGCCTGCCCGCCGGGCTCGACAAGTTGGGCCAGATCTTCCAGCTGCCGTCGGACCTCGCCAAGGATAAAAAAGGCAAGGCTCTGATCCAGCTGTTCTGCAAGCCGCGACAGGACGGTAGTTGGGCGACCAAGCTCACCCACCCGATCGAGTGGCAGCGGTTCCGCGACTATGGCGGCAGCGACATCAAGGCGATGCGCGAGCTGCGCCGCAAGCTGCCGCGTGTAAACTACCCCAGCCCCCGCGAGCATGCGCTGTGGTGCCTCAACGAGCGGATGAACGATCGCGGCATGGCGGTCGACCTCGACCTTGCCCGGGCCGCGATCAGCACGGTCGCGGCGGCCAAGAAGATCATGGACAAGCGCACTCAGGAGATGACGGATGACGAGCTACGCAGCACCACCCAGCGGGACCAGCTCCTGCGACTGGTACTGGACGAGTACGGGGTTGATCTGCCCGACATGCAGAAATCCACGCTGGAGCGGCGTCTCGTTGACCCCGATCTACCTGACGGAGCCCGCGAGCTGCTCGCTATGCGGCTGCAGACGAGTACCACCAGCAATGCAAAATATAATTCCCTCATCAAGGCGACTAGCGAAGACGGTCGCCTTCGGGGATCTCTCCTCTTCAGCGGGGCAGCTCGCACCAAGCGCTGGTCGGGGCAAATTTTTCAACCGACCAATCTTCCCCGACCTGACCTACCAGCGGAGGAAATCGAGCTTGGCATCGATGCCATACTCGGAGGAGGCGCTCACCTTGTTTGGGACGAGCCGATCAAGCTCTGCTCCAACGCCATTCGAGGTTCGATTGTGGCAGCGCCCGGCAAGAAGCTGGTGGTCTCGGATCTGGCGCAGGTTGAGGCCCGCGTCCTGCCGTGGCTGGCAGGTGAGCAATGGAAGCTGGATGCCTTCGCTGCCTACGACCGGGGCGAAGCGCCGGACAACTACGTCATGGCGTACAGCCGGGCCTTCGGGGTCGACGTCGAGGACGTAACCGAGGGCCAGCGCCAGACCGGCAAGACCTCTGAGCTGAGTGGCGGCTACGGCGGGGCCTACGGCGCATGGGTGTCGATGGCCGCCACGCTCGGCATCGAGATCCCGCCGCGTCACGAGGTCGAGGCGATCGTCCGTGCATGGCGCGAAGCGCACCCGGCGATCTGCGACTGGGACACCGGCTTCTGGAAGAAGCTCGACGACGCGGCGCGCATGGCGATCGGCAACCCGGGCAAGACCTACTGCGCTGGTGACTTCATCAGGTTCGAGCGGTGGCGCGAGTGGCTGCGGATGGAGCTGCCGTCGGGCGGCTTCCTCAACTATGCGGCACCAGCCATCATCGAGGATCCACGCCGCCCGGGGCGCGACACTGTGTCCTATATGGGCATCAACAACTACACCAAGAAGTGGGAGCGGCTGACCACTTATGGCAGCAAGCTCAGCGCCGACGCCACGCAGGCCACCGCCCGGGAGATCATGGCCGAGAACCTGCCTCAGATTGAGGATCAGGGCTACCTGCCGGTGCTGCTCGTCCACGACGAGGTGGTGACCGAGACGCCCGACACCGAGGATTTTACTGTCGGGCGTTTAAATACTCTGCTGGCGAACGTGCCGGGCTGGGCACCCGGCCTGCCGCTGTCGGCTGGTGGCTTCGAGACGTACAGGTACAGGAAGGACTGATCATGCATGACAATGAGATCGAGCAGCTGGCCGCTCAGAGCCGGAACACTCCGATGTTCAGCATCACCCTGCAGGGGCCGCGCGCCGGTGGCAAGAGCACCTTCATCCACCGCCACCTGATCCCGGCGCTGCGCGATGCTGGCTGGGGTGCCAAGTTCTACGACGACCACGTCAAGGACGTGCCTGACATGGAGCTGACCGGTCGTCCCTTCGTCCTCGTGATCGAGAAGCACTGACCATGCGTGAGAGCAAGGTCGAGAGCCACCTGATCAAGCAGGTCAAGCTGCACGGCGGGGAGACCCGCAAGTGCCAGTGGCTTGGACGCAGGGGAGCGCCCGACCGCTATGTGCTATGGCCGAAGCGCGCTGACTGGGTCGAACTGAAGAAACCCAAGACGCCGCACGCCGAGGACCACCAGAAGCGCGAGCACGTCCGGCTCAGGGCCGCTGGCCAGCTGGTCTTCCTGCTGACCTCGATCGCCGAGGTCGACCAGTACATCGAGTGGAGGAGCGTGGAAAATGGGTGAGTATGCAGACATGGCCATCGACGACGCGCTCAACGGAGGGCACTGGGGTGACGTCGACTGGTCTCGCACCCGGTGGACGGGCCGACCTAAGCGCTATTCGCACAAGGCGCGAGTGCTCTGGGCTTCTGCTGCGCCCTCACCACCGTCGGACTTCGCGGACCTGTTCACCAAGTGAGCAAGCCGTTCATCCCTCGCCCATGGCAGCCGCCGATGATGGATCACATTGCGGAGCACCCGCGCTGTGCTGTCTTCGCCCTGCCCGGCGCAGGCAAGACCGGCGGCGTGCTGGCCGTGCTCAAAGGCATCCAGCTGCTCGACGAGGGCCCGGCGCTGGTGATCGTGCCCAAGGGCGTGCTGAAGGACCGGACGTGGGAGAAGGAGGTCGCCAAGTGGGACGACTTCCGGCACTCGATCGTGACCATCAAGGGCGACCCGGCGCAGCGCGCCCGTTGCCTGAAGCGCAAGGCCGACTTCTACATCATCAACTACGACCAGCTGGTCTGGCTGGTCACCCACCTCGGTGACAATTGGCCGTTCCGCACGCTGATCTGCGACGAGAGCACCCGGCTCAAGGGCCACCGCCTGCGGCAGGGAGGCCAGCGCACCAAGGCGCTTGCCAAGGTGGCTTGGAGGCCCGACATCGAACGAGTGATCCTCCTGACGGGTACACCCAGCCCGAACGGGCTCAAGGATCTGTGGGGCCAGCTGTGGTTCCTTGACAAGGGCGAGCGGCTGGGCCGGACATGGGACGCCTTCACCTCCCGCTGGTTCCGCCCCAGCTGGGACGGCTACGGCATCGAGCCCTTCGAGCACAGCCAAGCGCAGATACAGGACCGCATCAAGGACATCTGCCTGACCGTCGACCCGGGCGACTACGTCCCGATCGACAAGCCGAACGAGATCCCGGTCGAGGTCGAGCTGCCGCCGCGAGCCCGTGAGCTGTATAATGACATGGAACGGAAGATGTTTATCGAGCTGGCCGAGAACGAGATCGAGGCGGTCTCTGCGGCAGGGCGTGTAAACAAGTGCCTGCAGCTGGCCAATGGCTTCGTCTACCACGACGACCAAGGCAGCTACGCCGAGGTCCACGAGGCCAAGCTCGACGCCATGGAGCACATCATCGACGAGCTGGGCGGCCTGCCGGTGCTGGTCGGCTACCAGTACAAGGCCGACCTAGCCATGATGAAGAAGCGCTTCCCCCAGCTGGTGACCCTGAAGGAGATCTCGGTCGCCGACTTCGCCACCGGGCGCTACCCGATACTCGCCGGTCACCCGGCCAGTATGGGCCATGGCATTGACGGGCTGCAGGACGCGACCAACGTCGCGATCGACTACAGCTCCGGCTGGAACTTGGAGTATGACCAGCAATTCATCGAGCGCATCGGGCCGATGCGGCAGATGCAGTCAGGGCACAAGCGGGCGGTGCATCGCTACCGGCTGATCGCGGTCGACACTGCTGACGAGATGGTGGCCGAGCGCCGGACGACGAAGGCCTCTGTCCAGACGATCCTGCTCAACGCCATGAACCGGAAGCTAGGCTCCCTTGGCGTTGACCTCCTCACCTGAGTTGCCGAGCAGCGGCACGTCCACCTTCTTGGACGCCTTGCGCCGTTGGCCGAGCATCGACTTGGTGACCGCCAGTCCCGACGCGCCGGAGAGCCCCTCGAAGCCTCCACTGGACAGGACTTTCGCCCCGCCCAGCGGCGACTTGCCGGTCAGCTTGGTGATGGCTCCGAGGATGCCGCCGGGCTGGCTGCTGCACATCAGCGCTTGGCCGCTTCGTCCAGCTTGGCCTGCAGGCGAGCATGGCCTTCATCGTTGTCGGCCATCAGGTCGGCGTAGGCCTCGCGCAGTACCGCCTGATCCTTCTCGTGGAAGGTACTGACGATCTGGTCGTAGACCTGCTTGAACTGCGGCAGGGCAGCTACGCCCTTGCCGACGACCGGCAGCAGGTCGAGGATCGAGGTGAGGCTGAACATGGCTATTTCTCCTTGGCTACGGCTATTGCCTGCTCGACCGCGATGTTGGCCGATCGGGCTGCCGTCAGGAAGTCGGTGGCATTGGCGGTCTTATATGCCTGCCTGAAGACCAGCAGAGCCGCGTAGGCGCGATTATCGGCAGCCTTGGCCCTGACAGCCCGATCGCCCTTGATCACGCCTGTATCGACGCCCAGCTCGACCGCAAGGCGGAAAGCCTTGTAGCCATTCTCGATGCCGACGGCGACCTGCTCGTCGACGGCGGTGCGGTTGGCCAGCTCGACCGGCGCGGTGGGGATGCTGCCGAGCCCGGTGCCCGGAGATCCGCAGGCGACCAGCGCCAGTGCGACCAGCCCTATCAGCATGTGTTTAAGCATTTCCATTCTCCTTGATCTCGGTCGCCTTGTTCTCGGCGGCACTGACGGTTTCGTCTACAGCATCCGCGACCTGATCACCAGCGGGTTTACCGAGCTTGAGCGCCTCGTGCGCGAGATCGGTCAGCTTGCCGGTGTTGTCGCTGCGCTTGGCGTCGATCGCGTCCTGCCCGACCTTGTTGATGAAGAAGAACCCGAGCACGGTGGTGGCCATGCCGCTGAGCTGGCCGACCATGTAGGTCAGGATGTCCTTGTTGGTGTCGGGGATGGCGAGCATGGTGAAGGCACCCATCGCGCCGATGAACGCGCCGATCAGCAGGAACGCCAAGATCGAGCGCATCAACTCGATGGTGTCGATAGCACTACGCAACCTAGCCATTGATCAACGCCTTTACTTTTGCGAGCTGCTGCTTGCGATCGTCGAAGCCATTGAGCCCGCCGTTAACTCGGCGGGTGATGCGCTCGACGTCATCGGCATCGGCCACTCCGTTAAGATTGTTCCTCTGCCAGAAGAGACATCCAGCCATCAGTCCAATCGACGGAGTGGACAGCAGCTCCGGGTGTCGCTCGAAGTCAATACCGAGCAGCTGGCCGTACAGCCGGTAGTTTGCCCGCCCGGTGATCTGCAGCGGGCCGCGACCTTTGTGCCGCTTGCCGTCGCCCGGGTAGATGTTGCCGAGATCCGCACGGCCCTCGTAGGCTTGGCCGCTGGCGATCTCCTCCATGTAGTGGAAGTTGCCGCTCTCGTGGATCAGCTGGGCCATAAAGTGCGCCAGCCGCAGCGGCGTGTCGAGGATGCCATAGGTGCGGAAGTGGACATTAGCCGCCAGTGCCAGCTCCTCGGCGCGCTCGGGAGCGGCTCCAAACTTGCGGAACAGCGCGGTCAGCGTACCGCGACCAATGTCGCCGTCGGCCTTTACCCCGAGGTTGGCCTGCAGGCGCTTGGCGTCGGTGTCATTCATTGGTCTTGTCCTGCTCGACTGCGATAAAATTTGCAGCGCGCTGGGCAGCCTCGCGGATGTGCTCCGGCACCTCGTCGCCGAGCATGATCACCCGGTCGATCGAAGCCTGAGTAATGACCCTGACCAACCCGTCGATCTCCTTGCGCAGGACGGCGACTTCGTTGTGCAGCTTGACCCGCTCCCGCTCGCACTCATCGTGTCGCCGGTCGCTGTCTTTGAGCAACTCCTTGTAGCGCTCCTCGACCTCGGTCAGCTGAGCCCTGAACGCCTTCGAGTTCTCGTCCAGCCGGAGGCGCAGGGCCTTGACCTCTTCAGCGTAGAGGTTGCCAATCGTCGCGGCAGCAGCGTTGTCGAGCGCCAGCCGGTCGACGCCAATCTTGCGGTTGGCGACCTGATTGCGCAGCAGGAAGCCAAGCAGTGTGACCAGCGACCCTGCGGTAATCCACCCGGGGAGAGTGCCAACGAAATCGGAAGGGATCATGACGCCACCTATGGGTTCACATACGCGACGTTGTTCTTGTACGTCCCGCTTGCCACGTTGACCGTGCCTGCACCCTTGTCGCCGCCGGTAGCGGTCGGGGTCCAAGCCGAGTTGAATTGCAGCTTGTCGATCGCGGCGGGCAGGTAGCCGGTCAGGGCAGCTGGCGAGTTGCCCAGCTGCACCGCGTTGGTGGTCGAGCCCAGCGAGGTGCCGCCGGTCACGTTGTTCTTCAGGCTGTTGCCGTTGATCACCACGTCGCTGTGCGCGGTGGCGATGCCGTAGAGCTGCGAGACGTTGCCGCCGATGTTGCAGGCCTTGTTGCCGTTGAAGATCAGCTCGCCGCCGTTGGACAGGACACCGTTGCGCCGCCCGGCAGTCCCGGCTTGACCGTTGTTGTAGACCATGCAGGCCGTGACAATCAAGATGCCGCCGTCATGCTGGATGCCGTCATAGGCCGCATCGTCGATGGTCGAGCCGTAGATGGTGGTGTCGATGTTGTTGGCGCTGATCTCGATGTTCGGCGCGGTGTTCGACGCGGCAGTCGCCAGCGTGCGACCGGTCGGGTCGCGGCCAGAACGCTCGAAAAAGCCGGTCATGCGATGCTTGCCGCCGTAGGTGTCGAGACGGATCGAGGCGGCGGCGTCGGAGCCGAGGAAGGCGTTGGACAGGCGCAGGTCGTAGATCGGGGTAGTCACGCTGCCGAGCAGGTGGATGCCACGACCGCCATTGGCGAAAGACCGGATATTGTTCATCGTGCCCAAGATCAACCCAGCCGGGCCATTGGTCGACTGGACGCGCCAGCCGTCAACTGCGTTGCGCTCCATCAGGACGCTATCAACGTCCCATTGCGACGGGCCATAGGCCGCCGAGTTGGTCTGGTAGACGCCGTAGGCATAGGCGCGGCGGGTCTCGATATTGCGGACATAGCCGGTGTCGCAGGTGCCGAGCTTGAGGTTGGTGTAGTGATCCTCCAGCACCAGCCATTCGAGGATCGACTTGTCGGTGGTGCCAAGGCACTCGATGCCCAGAGCGGTCGCCGCCGGGACGCCGGTGCGGCTGAGCTTGAAGCCCCTGAGACCATAACCCGCCACGCCGTTGGCGAGGGTGATGCCACTCTTGGTGGTCGAGGCGATGTTGATCTCGCAGCGATCTGCGCCTGCGCCGTTGAGCCGCTGGCCGGTGGTCGACATCGCGATGCTGTCGGTCACATGGTAGAGGCCGGGCTGGAGATTGATGTCCTTGGCTCCCGAGGCCAGCGCAGTGGCGAAATCAGCAGTCAGGTCACTGCTGTCGGAGCGCGCACGGATGCCGTTGATCTTGGCTTGGCTGACGAACCTGAACATGTCGATCGGCAGGCCGTTGATGATGTCCGACACGGTCTTCAGGTAGGTCGGCGCGTTGACGTCTTCAGCCTTGACGTAGCTGCTTCCCTGAGCACTGTTGAGGTCGGCGCGAAGCAGCGCGTCATCACCGCCGCTGATGAGCTGCATCTCCCGGCGAAGGGCCAATATGCTACGGGCCAGCTTGTCGAGCGGGGTGTTCATCTGGTCGGGATAGAACGCCCCGAACCGGTTGAACTCAGAGGTCTGCTGCCAGTCTGGAGCCGAGTAGATGTAGACTTCGTCGGTTCCCCAGTCCGTCAGTGGCGTTACCGTGCCGGTGCCGTCAGGGCTCACCGCCACTGTGTAGGAGCCCGGGTCGGCGGTAAGG
>Ga0065715_10088959_pt1 | contig 20225 bp, 22 predicted proteins | sample MisBulReplicate1_FD_59102 | JGI IMG/M metagenome (GOLD analysis project Ga0065715, IMG submission 59102) | Miscanthus rhizosphere microbial communities from Kellogg Biological Station, MSU, sample Bulk Soil Replicate 1 : eDNA_1 v2 (version 2) | ecosystem: Host-associated > Plants > Roots >...
CCATCTGATACTACTGCATTTGCACCAAGTTTGTATGCTAATTCTTCTTTATCTTTAGAATGTGTAATGGCGATTGTTTCAAATCCACAGACCTTAGCATATTGAATAGCCAGATGCCCCAAACCTCCAACACCAACAACTGCTATACGTTCATGTGGTTTAGGTTCGGCAATTCTCAAACCACTATACACAGTATATCCAGCACAGAATATCGGTGCCGCTTGTTCATATTCTAGTCCTTCAGGTAGTAATTGCGTCGCATCTGAATAAGCTACCATATATTCTGCATGTCCTCCGGCAATGTTAACACCAGTTACAATCTGCTCTAAGCAAAACAATGACTTTCCTCTTTGGCACCATTCGCATCTGCCACATGTATACTGCGTCCAAGGTACCCCGACTCTATCCCCTATTTTTCTAGTTGTAACACTTTGACCTAACTCGACTATTTCTCCAACTGGCTCATGACCTAGTGTATTGGGAAGACGAGCTGGAAGTTTACCTTCCGTCATATGTACATCAGTATAACAGATTCCGCTTGCATGCATCTTGATAAGGACTTGGTTCGGGTCTGGTTTAGGGATTGGAATATCTTTTAATTGCCATTTGCCGCGAACTTCTTGGACTATCGCCGCTTTCATTATGAATCAAATTCATTCTTATTCAGGCCTAAAATATTTCTTTTGAAGGTCAATCAGATATAGATCAAAATAATAAATAGTGCTGAAAAATGTAATGCGAAGAAATCACATCGGTTGTTCTCAACAACTCTATCTGTAACCGTTTTGATTACTGCTATTGTAGCTGCGAGCACATGAGGAGTCCATGCATTTGATTAATGTTTTTTATCAAAATCGCCACTTTCAGCAAGTAAATTAACAAGTAGAATAATTCTTGTCCTCTGGCCCATCTACAACCAAACCCCTAGACTGGTTACCCAGTATTTTGGTGAATACCTACTTCTTTATTTTTAACTTGTATCATCAATAAATTAGAATCTAGTGACTTAATTACGCTCAATTTCTAGCTGTCGTTTTATAACCAAAATGGTTCCAGCCCTTCAATATGTGAACTATTATAAATTATAATGATCAATATGCTATATGAAGTATATCGTCATACCGCTTTTCATTATTACTATATTATCGTTACCAAATTTAGGTTTTTCTCAATCTTCAGTTAATTCGTCAGCTGGAGGAGAGAAAGAAGTAAGACTAGCTTCTCCTATTTTGCAGAAAGTTTCTGATAAAGGAACATATTTAGTAACTATAAAATCTGGACAATCATCTCTTCCTACTGGATTGAATATAGAGATAGTTTTTCTAAATAAATCATCTCCACACCTTAGTGGTCCACCTCCAAATTCCGAATCCAATATCTCAAGCACGGAATATGCTAAGAATAGCGGAATGGTAATACCTTCTGTTGTTGAAAAAACTCTTCCTGTAAAAAGTTATGACATCGCAATAAATTCTAAGGATGGAAAAGAAATATGGAATAAAACTAATCAGGTACCTCAGGGAGGCCGTGGACCTCAAACAATTGCATTGAAGGATTATAACGTTGGAAATGTAACGATTACAATCAAGAATATAGTTCCTGATCCCTCACTTGTAAGTACACTAAACGATCAAAAAGTAAATGGTACTCAAGTACTGGCAGGATTAAGTCAAAATAGTTCGAAGCCTCCAACTGATTCAGTTAAGTTTGAAACAAGCATCGTAGTAGTTTGATATTTTCAAAACATAGTTGGAATGTTGACCTCTAATAGGTAACCCCAACAGCAATAGTTCAACTATATTCTTCAGATTTGCTTCTGTCGTATTATTCCGGATTTTTTTCTGTCTTTCCTAGATGAAAAGGAGAATAAGCTTTAACATCTTTGTTGTTGTCATCAATCATCGATCATCAATTATTATATAATACTACGCATCTTCGCTACGGTGTTTTTTTGTACTTTCAACAATCTCTTTTGTTTTTGAAGCCATAATGCTTTAATAGTATGTCGAAGAGGTACAGGCATGGATGTAAGAATATTACTTTTGATAGGAATTGCGGTTGGCATCGTTCTTTCAAGCGGAACAAGTGTGATGGCAGCAAGTAATGGTACAGGAAATAATACGAAGATGGCAGCAAGTAATGGTACAGGAAATAATACGAAGATGGCAGCAAGTAATGGTACAGGAAATAATACGAAGTTAGAGATTGGATCAGCGAAGCAGCTAGAACAGCTAACAAGTGGTAACCAACTTGGGAACTTGTCAAGTCTAACCACTTTTGATAAGACTGGGTCAAATCAATCGTCTAATCAATCATCTGGTGGTCAAGCATCTAATCAATCATCTGGTGGTCAAGCGTCCGGTAAGCCATATTAGACAGGACAGATGACCTGATTAAATTACTTTATTCTTTTTTGTTAAATTCTAGTTAGCCCTAAAGTTATTTTATTACAATTTAAGTCAAATTGCGTTTAATGGCAAAATGATATGTCAAGATTCATTGCGCACTACGAGTTGTGTATCCTCAGATTAAAAGAAGGATAAAAGGTTCCTTAAAAGTAGGAAGCAGGACTTGTAATTAATTTTGCGTTCTGTGAACATTCTTAAACTTTTATGTACATATGATAGACAGAATGTCTTTAAGTAATTCAGAAATACTTGGGCTCATAAGCAAATGCAGAGAAATGAAGGATGTCGTGAAAAAGTCCAGCGCATTGCAGTGCATAAATCAATTGCTTCCCCCAGAATCAAGGGTAAAGCTTCCTTCACTTATTACGAACGATGGTATTGATAATCTTCTAAGTTGGATAGAAGTTAAAATTTCCCCGCCAATTTATGGACTTACTACCCCTTAGAAAATAGATATTCTTGCTGGTTGGCAGGCTCGATTAATTCTTAGGGATGAAAAGTGGTTGTAAAGCTTACCTCATTCATACCTACATCATAGAGAATCCACGAACATGATTTGGGTATGAAAAATAAAAAATTAATTGGCATAGGGTTCAAACAAATGCTCTATGATTCTTTTTTATTTTCTTGGCCTGGCTCCGGTGCTGGCTCGGGTTCTACGTCACCTGGTTCTTCAGGTTCTGGTTCCACTTGTCCCAATTGCACAAGTATGTCTGTTAATTCTGACATATAATAGTGATGTAGTAAAAGTATTTATGGATTTATTATAATGTAAAACGGGGCTGATTTCTGCAAAATAGAAATCGATATAGTTTCTAATAACAGTTTACGGAGGATACACGTCTACTTGAAAAAGTGAGGACAGATGGTTTTCTCAAATACATTCGTGGCCAAAAATTGAGAAAAATCCCCCCAGAAAATGAAGAAAAAACTAGAGTCAATGAGCTTGGTAAAATAAGGGTCTTTTCCGATCGGCTCGATTAATGAAATTTTGTGGATAGATAAGTAAATAATTATTTGACTAGAAAAATTTTAATAAAAATATTTTTGACTAGGGCAATTGCCTAGTTATCTTATTATTCGTTATTTTTGTCAGTTGAGTTGCTACTGGAAGACTTTGACTCTTTTGACGATCCGCTGGATGATTGACTTTCCGCTTTAGGCATCAAATCCTTTAATGTTTGACATGATTCCTTTCCTTCTTTCATGGATGAACAAAGTTGTACATCCTGCATTTTGGTATTATTTGGTACCATTGCTGTTATTGGTATCTTTGTGGGGCTTCCGCCTTCACCCTGTTGAACGGTTACATCAACAGTAATACTCTTATTCTCTTGGCCTTCTTTTGCTTTCTCTCCACCCTTTGTTTTTAGAGTGAAATTCAGTGGGACCTCAATCTGTGAGGGAGAGGATGACTGGTTTCCTGTTTCCGGTTGTTGTGCTAAACTCATCATTGGATAGGCGATAACCAATGAAAGTGCAAAGGTCGCGATCAAAAGTAGTGTTTTCATATTCATTAATTGCATCTAGGACTTCAAACTTTATATTGGTTAAACGCAATTTGTTCTGGACTTACAATTGGTGTATGAATATCCGTGTGTTTCAATACGCCATGACCAGTAACACGTAACATCGTCGCTTTTATTGATGACACACCAGAACAAACAGTAGGCTCAATGGTTTCCTTCCTCAGTAACTATCGTACGTTCAATTATTTATATAAAATAAAGATCAATGGGGTGGGAGATTCTACGAGTCTACCAGAATCGAGAAAAAAGCAATTGTCTACATGAACATTTAGAAAAAATGAGAGGAAGTTACTTTGCATCTACTTCCTTATACTGCTGCAATAATCTTAGCATGTTCAGCGCGATAATAGTCTTTGCTGCTTCTTTTGGATCCATACCCTTTATAACTACTATTTGGTTTTTATCTTCATCTGCAGACATTTTGGCCAAGAGCGGATGCCTTTCTTTTATGTTTTTACTCAGGGTATCAACATCGATTACTGCCGACAAATTCCCTTTTGTGGCCTCTGCCGACATATTACCATTTGTCGTATTTCCTTGGGCATGAACCATGTTTACAGGACTTATTACTGCCGCAGTAGCGAGCAGTAAAGCGGCTGTCATAACGAACATTGACGATTTCGTGATTTTTGAAGATATCATATTTAAATTTAGAATATTATAGTTTTTATATGTTAGACAAATTTGAGAATCGTGATACTATAATATTTCAAGTTTTGTATTAATTTACTCATTTTTGTAATTTTGAGTTGATTGTTTAACATGATTATTTGTCATTTTCGCTCTCATAAAGTGTGTTAGCTGGTCATAGCCAGTTTATTCTTTATTTTGCGAAAATTCTTTTGATTAGCAAGAAAGTCTTTAGTTTTTTTTCACTAATGGCATTACAAGGTAAGTTTTTAAAGTACGTCACTTGAGCATAAATTCAATAAATTTCGTGATAAAAACTCCCTTTTAACGAATTTAAAGAAATGGTTTAAAAGTTTTAGATTTGCTAACTAGGAATATGTACTTAGTTCATATAACAACAACTACAATATTGTTATTATTTCTCATTCAAAGTGCCTACAGTGTGGAAGAAAAATTCAGGGGTCTTCCTTTTTCTATCGAAGTACCTAATACATGGAGTTATACCGAATCCCCAGAAACTCCTTTAGAACATGCGTTAGGGCTTAGCTCTTATTCTTCTGTAGTATTGGTCCCTGCCAAGTTTGCCGATTTACTTATTCAGGATAAGGGTAATATTGAAATGGGTAACGGTACAGCGGCAATATTATTTGCAGAAGATTCTGATTATACTGTAAAGAATGCACCACCCGAATTGTATGTAAAATTTAGGATGAATAAGGATGACTCTCTCAACGTTACTTCTCAGCAGGATACACTGGTAGGTAAAGAGAAGGCTGTAAGAATTGATGGTACTAAAAATGACACAGCTGGTCCTCTGAAAGTCTCGGAATACCTGTTAACACATAATAATGAACCTTACATTATTAGATATATCGCTAGCACCAATGACTTTAAAAAATATCTGCCAGACTTTGAATTGATGGTTAGGAGTTTTATGTTCGGCACAAACAGTACTCGTAGTTAAATTATAATTATTCTATGATTTTCAAAATCTATTTTTTTGATTACTTGCTCTTTTTAAGATTTTCTTTAAAAATGGTCTGTAAGCAGCTAAATCTGTATTAGGATCTGTTATTTTCTCTCCGTTCTACTTACAAATCTGGGCTGCATGATAGATAGCTCGGAATAAATTATTTGACCGCTCTTCCGTCGAACGAACGAACATTTTAATTAGATTAAAATCATCCGGCTTGGATCCCATTAAGTAATATGTTGTCCATTAATTGGCATGGCAGATACTTTTGAAAAAATAAAAGATAATGTCAAAGAAGCTGCAAAGATAGTTACTGATCCTGATACGTATACAGGAGAGAAAGCCGAAAGTAGAGATTATGAAAAAGGTGGCAAAGAACCAAAGAACCCTGAAGATATTGCCTCACATGAGCCAACAGCTGTTAAAAGAGATAAGAATCAGGGAAGTTCAGGGGACCCTGTTTAAACCTCTTTTTTTAAATTTTATCAATAAATATTATATCCTCACTATGAGACTTTGAAAAGTGTTGAGTGCTTTAGTATCGTTTGTTCCATTGAGTTATTGATGGAAAACACTGTACTTGATTACTTTTAGACTCCTGATGTGAAATACTATAATATCAGATAGTTACACAGTTACTAGTATTGAAAGAATTAGAATACGAGTTAGGACCGTTACTTAATAAACTTGAGAAAAAGTTGAAACGACAAAGTCTAGAAAAGACTAAAGGAAAAGCGAATAAATTGGTTCCTGACAAAGCATTCGGCGAAGTATGCGAAAGAATCATTCTTCCTATTATGGTTGAATATAAAAAATTTCTTGAAGATAAAGAAGAGCGTGTCTTACTCAACTGCGCCATAAAAAAGTCATATCAATTACAGCAAGGTGTAACATTAGAGTTAAAGGATTCTAACCCGAAATCAAATAATGTCTCTATGAGAAGGATTACTTTCTTCCCTAGGAATGGTAGAGTACATATTTTTGAAGAAATGACGCTGGGCGATGGCCATCCAATAGAAAGCAGTTATACAAATAATGAGATAACAGAAGAATTCGTGAGAAAAAGATTGACCGCCTTAATAAAAGAATACGTTGATAAATTACTAAATAGTTTGAAATGATAGCGATTACAAGCTCAAGTGTTTCCAATGAAAAATGGGTCGGAGTTTCTAATTATTAAGTTTTGACGACATTTAATATCTTTTATGTTACTATTGAGTCTATCCTATATAGCGATTATCCAATATTCCAAACTCGCTTTGAAATTTGTAGACTTCAATTATTAAATGACTTACTAATTAATGAGGTCAAAAGTAACCTGGTCTACAATAATTTATGGAATGGAATACATACTCCATAGAATCGCATTTATCGCAGTTCCACGAAACAAATTCCCTGCAGATAATACATGAGGACGCTGGTGTTAAATATCCTCCGCACCCTCTGCAAGAATGCCTATTATACATACCATCATCATGGGTAACATATTGTATAAAGGCTGCAAAACGCGGGGTTGTGTGGCCGCCTAGAGGATTTGTGGGAAAAAGTGGATAAGATTCGTTTACTTTAAAGATAATCTTTACTGACCCTAGAAGATTGTAAAACAATTCAATTAAAAAACTCAATTACTTTAGATTCTTGAATTTTTTTGAATTAATTATTATTCGTATTCTTACTTACTTGAGAAGACGATTATTTCTTTTTAGTTTCGATACTGGCCTTCAGTGCCTCAAGAAGATCTTTAGTCGGTCCTTTTTCTTTTGGGGCAATTGACACGAAAGTCTTTCCTTTCATTTTTGCATCTATCAATTTTTTTAGTTCTTGGACATACGTGTCAGAGTACTGACTAATGTCAAATTCCTTATTTCGATATTTTTGAACAAGTATTTTACCGAGTGAGATCTCTTGGGGATCAAGTTTTGATTTTGAATTTTCCATTTCTGGGATCTCATCAATTGGTTTTATTTCATCCAAGTAATTTAGAACATGCATGACCAGGCCTCTCTGATATGGTCTTAACGCAATAAGGCTTTCCTTGTCCTTAAGAATAACTTTGCCAATAGCGACCAATTTATTTTCCTTTAATATTTTTACTAATAATGCATACGCCTTTTCGTTCCCTTTTTTGGAATCGACTGCAACGTAATAACTGTCATCTATGAAAATAGGATCTAGTTCATCGTATTCAATAAATTCCTTGATATCAATTGTATGTGTAGTCTTTAACTTTATTTTTTGAAGATCTTCTTTTTCAAATACAATGTAATTGTCTTTGGTCACTTCATAACCTTTTTTAATCTCAGAGTAGGGGACTTCCCTTTCTTCTTCTGGGCACCACTTTTTGTATCTTATCCTGTGTCCATTTTGACACAACTGATTAAAAACATACTCTTTTGCATTTGTTGAAGTATATAGCTTGACTGGAATATTTACAAGTCCAAATGATATACTTCCCTGCCAGGAGCTTCTTGCGACCATCTATGATATTGTCTGCAACAAAGATTATAACAGCTATGTGAGCTCCACAAAAACCAAGCGCCCACTATCCTGTCTATAATTTTGTGTTATTTGCATAAAAAGTTAATATTATCACTAAGTTCAAAGGGGCAAAAAAAGGCTACGTCAGAAGTATAGCAGCCCATTCTCGTAACAATTATTATACATAGATCAATGTACAATCTAAGAAATATGAATGCATAAAAGGCCAAGTAAATTATTTTCATAATTATAGGAATAGAATATACTCATTTTTGCTAATGGTTAAATAATTCAATCTTATCCTGCACCCGACTACTTCTAGTCCCATAGATTACTATGCAGCTGGTATACTTTTATTGGTCTATAAATACTATTCATGCATGGGTGCGTTTATCATTTTTAGTAAATTTCCATTTTAGAAATAATAGGTATGAGTTTAGTGAGACACCTATGGCATTTGCGACGATAATTATAATATCAGTCTTTAGGATTCCGTAAAGTACCCATAGAGAAAGTCCCCCTATAAGACACATGATAAGCCATTTTGATACGTCATCTGTTTTCTTGGTTCTAAGCGACTTCCTAATTTGTGGAACTGTGCTCCATAAACTGAAAAAGGTAGCAAGTATTCCTATCAAAAAAATGAGATATCCGCTAACTACCAATACTGAGATCTCCCAAAAAGGTGCATTACTTGATTTGGAAATCTAGTCAATCAGCGATGCACTAATTTTATTTATTGGTATTTCGGAAAATTGGTTTTAGTTCAACCGTATATTGTCTTTCATGCTCCAAAATGATATTTAAAAAGTTCATTTGTTAATATCTGCGCTAGTTATCCTTTATCAACAGCTTAAGTTTTTCATTAAAGCGCGGTGTAAAATCTTCTTTTTTCGGTCCATGCTTAATAATTACATGATTTTTTCCAAATTCAAATATCGCTTCTCGCGTATCTCCTTTTATCATGTAGTCGCAATCGAAACCACAATCTCGGCATGACAGTTTTTTCACATTATTGGTAACACACTAAAGTATAAAGACATTCTAGAACTACAAAAACTATGATTTATTTTAGTCCAAATAACCAAATATTGTGCAACAACTCTACCATTAATAAATCATAGGCTTGCATCTGTTAATCCGAGAATCTACTCTTTTCTTCTTTTTTTGATTCTTCTTCAATGTTACTTCAAGGAAACCGTTTAAAAAAGTGGATTTGAATTTATGAGTATCTGCCTGTTCGGGCAAATTTATGAGTTCATAGTATTTTCTTTTTTCATTTTCAGCAATTATCTCTAGTTGTCTACCACATGGATTGATTTTTACTCGCTCCTCAGAAACCCCTGGGAGTTCTGTAATAATTTTTATTTCCTTCATTGTAGTTATCACCTCGCACAATAGCTCTCTCCTCACAATACGATTATCTTCCTCTCTCCTGTCCAACTCCTCTGCGATTTTATTAAATATCCAAGCAATATCGCTTTTCCTAATAAGGTATCCATTTGCGTTTAGAAATCTCTTAATTCTTTCGATTTCTTCGTTTTCCATTCTAGTCTATCTTCAACATTGTATTTATGACTTGGTGAACAACTATTTAATAACTTGTTGTATACTGGCGTATGCCCTTTTATTTTCACTTAATTTAGTTGCTTTGGTAACATCCATGGTAAGCGTTGTTATCTAATTTAATAGGCGCTCCAGTAAATATTTTCCATTAGGCAGCATTCCATGATCGTTATTCAAGTAAATTGCTTTCATATTTGCGGTTTTCTTCACCACTTTGTCCATTATCTTTTTAATCTCCTTCTCAGAATATAGATAATTATACCAACTCTTAGAACCATGCAATCTCAAGTAAATAGTATTGTTCAGGTTAAATATTTTCTTGGGCAAAAATATTTTTAGTTCTAATTTTTCTTTATTTTAACTAAACCGTGTGATTTGAAATAATTTCAAAGGCAGCCAGTCTGTAAGCTGAAACTCCGGTCCTAAACGGATATGCTCCACCTCCAGCCATGGTACTAGGGTCTACCCACTCATAGAATATTTTATCTTTCCCGTTCTTACTGCCACCATTATTTCTAAATAGATTTGATAGTAAAATATTACATTCGTTAATTTGACCACAACGAAATCTGGTAAGCAGTTCTATAGCTGTTATCCATGGCCAATGAGTATAATTGTGATATTCATGTGCTTGAAGAATCCAAGGACCTGTTTTTTGGAGAGGCTTTTCTGTTATCAACGGAATATCTCTCAACCACACCCTATCTTTAAGTGATTGAAGGGACATTATCATTCGCTCCTGAACTTTTTCAGCATTATTAACAATATTTGACAGCTCTCTATTTCGAGTAATCTGACTATAGCTCTGAATATTTAAATTCTCTGAGCTTACAGGTATCATATCAGGAAACTGTTCAGTTATCGCGAATAAATAGAATATGGTATCCTGGTAAAGAATATCCGTGGATCCATCACATAGTGTTCTATCTGAATTAACATCCATGTAGCATGTGTTTTTTTCAGACCACATTTTTGCTTCAATAGAATCTATTAGCTCACAAGCTTTGGATAGTAGTCCTTTTGCTTTTTTATCTTCATTCATGTTGTACAATAATTTAGCAAAACTCGATAATCCTAATAGCCAGCAAGCTTGACTGTAAACTATTTTTCCATCCCTTAGAACTGTATCCATCCAATCTTCGTTGTAATTCTGTTCAAGCAAGCCGTCTCCATCTACGTCTCTTGAAAGCAAATAATTAATTCCTCGAGAAAGGAATGGTATTAAAAATGAGAGCGTTCCATTTAGCTCTTCAGATTCTTTTCGCCTCAGACCTGCGGATTGATTTAGCATTATCATGTAGTTCAATAACCAGGAAGAAACGTAGATCATTAATGCGGTAGAATCTATATCAGGATTAAGCGCATACACTTCAGAAAAATCACTATAAATTGTAGTCGGAAGAGCGCCATAGTAATTCTGAGCCAAGTCACCGTTTGCATTCAAGGGAGTAAAGTCTGTCTCAGGAGAACCTCGCCCATAGATTAGCTTTTGAGATTGACTACCGATCTGATTTTTCCATATGTACTTTAATTGTTGCAATGCCTCGATGCGGTGACCTGAAAGAAACTGGTCTTTTAGTATGTAAGCAGCATCCCTGCACCAAACCGCCTTGTAATAATCGCCAGGTTCTGCGTTCTGTGAGGTGTAATTTTCAGTATTTGTCAAAAAATCCCTTATTTTGCTAATAGTTCTTGGATGCTCTTTAAATCCATTCATTTGTGAGATTCTCAAGTCTTTGCTGTGCTGTCTTTACGGTTACTTATTAATCATACTGTTATAGAATCTTACACGGATTACCGACAGTTAGCACATTATTATGATTGTGTCATCTGCTTATTTAGCAAACTTTTAAGATTAGCTTTGAAATTTTTCTTGCTAAACTTTTTAACCGAATTACTCAAGGCCAAACGTTGTTGAGCTGTCGCATTCATGAATCGTGTTATTATTTTGGCAGCTTCTATGTAATTATTATATCTCAATTTTTCCGGCACAAATTCAGTATTTCCACCAAAGGTAGGTACCACGGGTACCAGTCCTGCTGACATTGCCTCAGCTACACTGATACCAAAAGGTTCTCCTATTGTAGGATGAAAGAGTACCTTAGACTTCGCAAACAGATCCAATAAATCATTAATATCGACATTTGTTCTTAATTGAACGTAGTCAGAAAGTTCGTATGTTTTGACAAGTTTCTGAAGGTAGCTGTAGTAGGGGTAATAGATTTTTGATATATTCCCGACTATGCTCATCTCAAACTTAATATTCATATTTTTAAGTACCTTTGCCACCTCTAGTGCCAACTCAATATTTTTATCAGGATTGTACCTTCCAAGCACCACAATTCTATTGCCTCTAGATTGGGAACTAACTACTTGACTAAAAAATTCAGTATCAACAGGAGGATAAATTATTAATGGATTAGTATGGGGATACTGTTGTTGGACTGCATTTGAACTAAAAACAGAGTTTGTTACTACCGTCGAATTATTCATCATCTGATTATATACCGCCAATGCTTTTGAACGAAGTTTATCAATAGATTTCAACTCAAGATCAGACATGTCAAGGTAGTTTTGTAAAATGTTATCATATTTGAGACTGCGAATTAATCCTGGTACGAGAGGATAATGGCAATAGGTGATAAGTTTTTCGTTGTTTCGAACCAGCATACTGGATGGAAGAATGTCTCCATGAGCGTTCATAATTATGTCGTATTTGTTACTGTCATAATGAGTATTGCTTATCTCCTCCAATAAAGAATTAATGTCTCCTTTAATGACATTGTCTACGAAATTGTGCAGTTTTGAGAGCCCAAAAATTTTCTCAAGGTGAGTCCAATTGGGTTTGGTAAAAGTAACTAAATCTACAGATAGGTCTAATTCATTTAACGTCTCCAATGATGCCGCAGCCAAACGCTCGGCGCCTCCGCCAGCATTAAGATCTTCGTGAATTAACTTAACTCTTTTCATTCAATATTATAAGGACTTCATATCTTATTAGCGTCTCTAGATATTTAATCGTTAAGTACTATATACTGCTAAATATAATATGGAAGTCATCAAATCGTCTAGACCCCAGATTAACAGTTATCAATGTTCTCTCTGTCGATTTTATTTCAAAAGCTTTGGAGAAATGCAAAAGCATTTGTTGAAGAACCATTTGCTGCGAGCAAAGAATGTAAGAATTTCTCTGCCTTGGATTAGACGCAGCCATGACAATATAGCCAGTACTGACAATCAGTTTTAGAAAAAATGAATACCGTTGATCCAGAATAGTTAGTATAAAATTTACAAAATATTTTAAACTATTATTTGATGACTATTCTAAAGTATGACATTGTAATCAAATTAGGTTCTTGGTGGCGTGAGAAGGTCAATCAATCAGTTTTTCAATATTTTGTCAATTGTTTCAGCAAGAGAGCGCAAATGCACCGGCTTTTTGATAAAATCTTCATACTTAATCCCCTTCAAATTATCTCCATCTAATTCGAACGCACTTATTAGAATAACTTTAATTTCTTGATTTATCTGGGACACCTTTTTAATTATCTCTAGACCTGAAATTCCCGGCATCCTAATGTCTGTAATTACAAGAGAGTATCTCTGCGGGCTTCCTCTTATTTCTCTCAGGGCCGCGAGCGGATCAAGATATGAAGCTGTCCTGAATCCTTCTCTTTTGAGAAACTCAGTGAACAAATTTAAAACATCTGGATCGTCATCAATCACTAGTATCTCTTTGGTTGTCCCGATAGATCCAACCGAGTTTATGTTTTCGTCGATTGAGTACCCGTCAACCACTCCTTACCACTCTTGCATTATATCTTCTCATATTTTTCATGAACATTCCAATGGGAAAAATTTAGAATCGAAATAGCCGAAAATGATATCATTTGTCACTTTTTAAAGAGATCAAACGATATAAAAATCCATCGTGATTTTGCTCCGTCAAAACTAGTTCAAAAATATGATTTTCCTAAAATCTGATTCTAGAAATCGGATATACGTCATGCAGTTAGAACTAAATGATTGTTGTCCTTCTTAAAGTATGTTGGTACAGGGTAAGTATGACTAAAGGTGGAGCTCCTGTAATTATGAATGCGGGTGTCCGACATGTAATGAAGGAAATGTTCCAAATACCACTCGCCACTCATACAATTCTAGTTTATCCAAATATTGATGCATTAAGAGAAATATATACAAATTACATTGATATTACTAGCCATGAATTAAGCGAATTATTCGTAATCCTTCCTTTTTATGAAACGATAGAATCTGTGAAGAACAATTTGATGTACAATTACGAGTCAACTCAAAATTATGATTACATGAAACACGATGGATCGCTCATCATCCGGGATGCTAATACCATTCTTGAAAAGGATATTAAATCAAATACCGATTATGTATCGCAAGCATATAATGAACCTCCAAATATAGTCGACTTCCTAAAGAGAGTATCGTCACATTCAAAGAAAATTAACAAAGATACGATTTCACTATGGATCGATACAGGTGTGTTTTATAATTTTGAAAACGGAATTGGTTCACTGATGAAATATGAACGAGCCTTTCCAAAAATTGTTGCCAATTATCCAATTAAACAATTTTGCCTTTATCATCAGAAAGATTATGAGAACAGGCTGAACAAGTATGAACAGATAGAAACCGTTGATAAGCACCAGAAAAGATTATTGATGGTAGATAAACTTTAGCGCATCCGTGTCGAAATTATCACGATTTTTTACTTTTATTAAGTTTGCCTAATGATATCAAACATCATTTATAGAAGAAAAAAGTAATCAACTGAAGCAAAGCATTATTTACGATTTAGCATAGTGGCAATAAAATTTAAAAAATGTCTAAAAGTCGCAGGACAGATTCACTCAATTAATATGTAGTTTTCCAATATTGCAACATATTTAGCTTATTTTCATTCATTTTTATAAAATAAACTTCTTCACTCCAAATGACCCTTTCCGCTCCTTTAATTTTTTTCAGTTCACTTATTGTTTCTAGAAGCTGTTTACTATCTTTGTATATAAAAAGTACCACAAGATCAGAATTACCAATATGTACTGCTACCAAAAGGATACAAACTAACCTTTGCAAAAGATTCAATTTAAAAACTAAAAAGTCTCGATTGTTTGGGGATTTAAAAAATTTTCTTATAAATCTTAATTAGATATGTTGTATTATTGTAATTATGCCGAGAGGAGTCAAAAAGGGCCTAAATACAAAAAAGTTTGACAGGTGTGTAACGAAAGTTAGGCGCAAATCCGGAAAAGTTAATCCATACGCAGTATGTAATGCCAGTATGTCCGGCAAGACAAAACATAAAAAAAGATAGTGTAAGTACGCCACTATTGCCGGGAAATTAGTCTACATATTTCTTTTCTTTCTTTTGGAGTTAGCAGTTCGAATTATTTTTATTTCCACTTTATTAAACGTTCACTAAAACAGTAATCAATGTCAGATATCTGCAGCGTACTGAGTAATGAGAATAAATGTTGGTTAAAGCTTTACTATCAAAAACTCAAATTCTTAGTCGAAAAAAAGAAAAGGTTTGCTCATACTAGGACAAAAATTAGTCCTTCTTATAATTCTGAGCGTCTTCCTTAGTTATAGAAAACCAAACCTTGTCTCCATCAAAGCGTTCAACTAAGCTTTTTGGGAGATAAAATTTGTCCTTGTCTACATGTCCTCTTTTGGTAACGACTATCTCTGGTTCCACCTCATGTACTTCACCTAGATCGTAGTCATTTATTCCTCTTGCTTCTTTTTTTACGATTTCGTCCCAGTCTGTTATATTGGCCATAACATCTATAGTTCAACATTTTATTTAACTATTCAAGTGCGAGAAATGCTAGAACCAGGTTTATAATGTTCCTTTGGAGAGATTAGCTTACACCTAAATACCTTGAAAATTTAATGTAAAATTGATGAACTATCTTCCAAATAATATTTGACATGAATATAAAGTTTGTAGTGCTATAGGTATTGATGAAGTCATCGGCAACGAATACATTAACAATCATGTTGATTGGTATTTTTTTAATAGGAGGAGCCATTTTTGTGGGAAGGTTTGTGTACGCGCAGGAAACACTAGATATAAAAACTCCAGGAGGCAATGAGCCGTTTGGTGGCGAAAAGAAAGGAACCGTAACAATCGTTCCGAAAGAACACTCGGTAAATATAGTCGCAAATATGACTACCCCTCCAGCGAACGGGAAAGTATTTGAGGGCTGGCTAGCTGACGTGGGTGGATCCGGCTATAAATTGAGCTTAGGCGAGTTCTCAAAAAATGGAACTCTTGACTATAAAGGAACAATGGTAAACCCATATACCTATACACAGTTCCTTGTGACCCAGGAACCTTTCGAAGATCCCGACCCTAATGCTGCATCAGTGGTTGCAGGTGCGAAGCTCGTAAGTCCATTTGGACAGTAGTTATAGCCAAACATTTCTACATTCTACTCTCTTTTCCTTTTTCTCGTGATATAAAACGCAGGGTATTTACTCTACTGTTATCGTCGTATGATTTGCTTAGGTTTCTCAATGCATTGTTAGTCTTTGAAAATAGATAAGCATTCTAGATTTATAAGCGAGGGATAGCTTTTTTCAAGAATTTTAATTTTGACTATTTTATATTTTGTTGCAGATAATACATTCTGATTCAACTTGAGTACAATTCTCTGTTATAACAAAGGCCAAGTTAAATCCGGAGGCTCATTAGAAGACATTGAAAGAGGATACAATGTTTGGATCGATGTAGTAGAACCGGATGATAATGAACTTGACAAATTAGCCGATAAATTCAATTTAAATCAAGAGGCCGTTAAAACATGCATGAATAAATCTAAAAGGCCAGAAATCAGTCAGCTAGATAACCACACTTTTACCGTCATGGTCGATATGAAAAATAAAGATCCTGAAACTCTTGTAGTAGAAGCCGTCTATTTCTTTCTTGGAAAAAACTGGTTAATAACACTTCATTCGTCCGAGATTAATCTTAAACAAATAGTCGACAGGATATTTAACATAAAAAATGAGACCATAAAGGCGACCCACATAGATTCACTTTATTACAATATGTTGGCGGAAATTGTTACTAAATATGAACAGCTTCTCACGGCCCTAGAATTATCAGTAAATGAATATCAGAGAAGATCATTTGCACGACCTCTACCATCCATTTTTGAGAGCATAGATATACTATCCAGACAGGCAATTATGCTACGTAGACAATTTTGGCATGTGCGAAAAATTATAAACTTTCTTATGCATGTTGAAAAGGAGAAAGATGATGTGAAATATGTAGATATGGTCTATGATGATATTTCACAATTGATTGATTTTGTTGAGTCGTATGAAAGTACTATTAATTCTATACGAGAGTTGTACGTGGCAAAGGTATCGCTTCAGATCAATGAAACAATGAGAATCCTTACCATATTTACTGCCATACTGCTTCCAATTACATTGATTGCCGGGATATATGGTATGAATGGGTTAGATTTAAAGAATCTTACACAAGTGCCGACTGGCTTTTTATTTGTATTAGTATCTATGGCATGTATTGTTATCGGCTTGATTATCTTTTTTGTTAGGAAAGGGTGGATAGTCGTTGGAAAACAAAATCCTTCGTCAGCAGGAACCTAATTGTTGGATAACAAAAAATTTTAGTTCAAGTCAATTCTATTGATCACCTAAGGAATTATCTGACCTGATATCATCAATTAGAATGGTAAGGTATCTTCATAAAGGATATTCAAAAATCGGATTAATTTCTGGTTTTCTGGTTTTCTGGTTTTCTGGTTTTCATCCAATCGATATTTGGTTTTACTGATGCGAAATTCTTTGTTAATCTTGACTTGTTGTATTTGCGTCGAACGTCGAACGTCGAACAGCAAACCGGTCAACGATAAAAAAGTCGCGACGACAATTTCATACGATATTAATGCTTCGGCCATTCAATCAGATTAATTACAGGATTAACTAAAAGGTCTAAATCTAGGTCTGTCCAGTTTCAAACAAATCAAGCAGAATGTCATGCCGGTTATAATATAGCTAGAAATTAGCGGCTTTAGCATGGTTAGTTTAAATCCTTTAATGCCCAAGGGTTATTGATGCCTTCTCCCAGCCCTACACCTTCTCAAGAAAAGGCTCAGGTAATAGGTGACGGCAGGCAAACAGAAGCCAACATCACTGACATAATATACAATGCCAGGAAATTTCTCAATATTTGCGGTGATTCAACTTTACCCAAGTTCATTTTATCAGACACGACTAGAAACGCACTTGAGCAAGCCAAGCGCACAGGGGTAATAATAAGGTGTATTACTGAAATTACTAAAGACAATTTGAGCTATTGTAAAGAATTAATGAAATTTACTGAAATCCGTCACCTAAATAAATTTGTAGGAAATTCCATAATTGGTGATAAGGAGTATTTAGCTCAGTCTGTGGGTCACGTTTTTATATCAAATCTAACATACTCTAATGAAAATAGAATGGTGGAACAACAAAATTCTCTCTTTGAAAATTTCTGGAATAACGCTACTACACAAAAGGAACAGACATCTACCTTAGAGCTTGGAGTTGATCTTGAAGAAATCAAAGTGCTATACGATCCAAACGAAATTCGAACAACATACATAAATCTTATTAATTCTGCTAAAATTGAGATCTCCTTGATAATCGCAACGCCTAATGCACTCCAAAGAAACTACACAGGAGGAATAATAAATTTGCTTATCACAGCTGCCGAAAAAAGGAACGTTAATGTCAATTTAATAATACCTACTTATGACAAAGGAACTATTAATGACGAATTTCTTAGAAACGAAAAAATTGCGGCAAATTTCAAATTTAAGTTAAAAACTATAACCCCTGCAATTAAAGAAACTCACATGATAAAAACAACGTTTCTGATAATTGATAGAAAATCCGTGTTCATAATAGACGTAAAGGACGACAGCAAGGACATACTCACAGAAGCTGTGGGATTTGCTACTTACCACGTTAGCAAGTCCAGGACCGATTCGTATAGTTTTATATTTGATACCCTTTGGAGACAGGCAGACTTGCACGAATCATTGCGAGATGCCAATAAGAATCTCCTAGGTGCTTATGAAAAATTAAAAGAACACGATGCCATGGAGAAGGAGTTTATCGATCTTGCCGCACATGAATTAAGGACGCCTTCTCAGTCCATAATAGGGTATTCTGAACTGCTCAAGGATTCTCCTAAAAGGAACAAAAAGTATGAAGAGGCTATATCGCGAAATGCTGAAAGACTATATTCTCTTGTAACGAATATGCTAAGTGTCGCGAGAATAGAGTCCCAGACTATGAAACTTAACAAGACCTTTTTTGATTTAAACGTAAAGATCCAAAACGTTATTAACGATGTCGTTATAAGCCCAGATAAAAGAGATAAGGTAGAGATAAAGTTCAAACCAATTGGGAGGATAAACATATTAGCTGACAAGGAAAAAATATTTCAAGTTTTTGCGAACTTATTAAATAATGCAATAAAGTTTACAGGTCACGGTACAATTACTATAACTTTAGAGCAGAATGATAAAACAGACGAAGGAATAATTACCTTTAAGGATAGTGGCATGGGCATCAACCAAGAAATAATTCCGCACTTATTTTCAAAGTTCAAGACTAAATCAGAAAAAGGTCTTGGTTTGGGACTATTCATTTCAAAAAGCATAATAGAAGCACATCAAGGGAAGTTAGAAGCCTATAATAATGTAGATTCCAATGGAGCTACTTTTGTTGTTACGTTACCGTTACAGGGATAAATTCATAAAATTGGTGCAAAAATAAATTATGATAGAGTATTTAGTTGTTTTCTCTGATAATCTAATCAAAATCTAATATAATGGTCCTCAGTGCTAACAGAAAATTCTTGAAGCATCAACACAAGTGTTAAATAAAATATGACATATTAGATTATATGGAAAATTTGAAACAAGAATCTTCCAATGAAGACCAGAACATCTCAAATTGGTCTGATGTTGTCAAAGACATTGTCGATAAGCTAACTGGCAAGGATATGGAAGTGACTTATCATTTTGATAATTTACAAATAGATATGCCAAAGGCAACTGGCCCCGAAGGGAAAGAAATAGGTAGCGCAAAATGGAAGATCAATGGCAAGTTCACAATATCGACTCAACTCCATGAGAAATCAAGGACAGTGGAATAAAATAATGTGACTGGGTCTTTGTATATTGACTTGAACAATATTGTAAGAGACGAGACTTCGTGGATATTACACAGTTTACTGGCTTTTGTAAAGAGGTCAAATAGATGACAACTCCTTTTCAACAAATTTCTATTTATGTTTTGGTCCATAGTCCCTATTTTAGAATCATTTACACGGAATTTACATAGAAAGGGCACGAGAAATTATGACAAGCTACCCTCATCTTAGATTCTCTTCATGCAACCAAGATTTAAGACAAGGTATAGATAATATAGGTGGAGCCCCAATACTATGCATACTTGAACTGGAGTTTGAGATAAGATAATGCTAAAAGATCTAGTAAATCCAACTAATTTTAATCTCCTAGTTGGAAAACTAGGGGACGTTCTTACAAAAGCGTTAGACCAGCCGCTAGGATATGC
>Ga0065715_10088961_pt1 | contig 20195 bp, 39 predicted proteins | sample MisBulReplicate1_FD_59102 | JGI IMG/M metagenome (GOLD analysis project Ga0065715, IMG submission 59102) | Miscanthus rhizosphere microbial communities from Kellogg Biological Station, MSU, sample Bulk Soil Replicate 1 : eDNA_1 v2 (version 2) | ecosystem: Host-associated > Plants > Roots >...
CCCAAAGCAGCGATCCAGTCGGCGCAGGACACGGTCGAAGACGTGCGCGAAGAAATGGACCGTCGCAAGGCCGCCGCTCGACTCGTTGATCGCAACGTAGAAGTCTAACCAACCCGAATGAGGGACCCTAACACGGTCTCTCATTTTTTGCCTTTTCGCGGTTTTTACACGTCCTATAGTGAAGAAGAACCCCTAGAAAAGGAACCTAAAATGACTAAGACATTTGACGAACTGCACAAGGACTACACCATCAAGACCATCGAGATGTACGATCACGAAGCTCAGATGCTGAACAAACACACAATCACCCGCAAGGATTTGAGTGTTCACACAGATCTGGCCTTCGAGATCGCCGATCTCCATGCCGACATGATGTCCAAGTTCATGCCGCAGCCGACAAAGCTCGATCTACTCCGGAAACTATTCCAGAAGAACTAATTCCAAAGAGGAGCGCCTAACAAGCCCTCCTTTTTTTTCGCAGTTATAACATGTCCTATAGTGAGAACTAACCCCCTATGAAAGGCAGATATCATGAACGACATCGAATCCCTTGAATGGCATGTAAAGTACGCCCGCAAAGAACAAATCAAACGACTCAATGAGTACCTTGAAGAAGATCCGACCAACACCATTGGTTCGTTCCTCACTCAAGGTAACGAATGGTCGGAAGATTCGTTGATTCGCTGGTCGATGATTTACATCCCCAAAATCAAGGCTGAACTCGAAGAATCGCCAAAGACATTCTGGCAGAAATTGCTAAGGAAGTAATCAAAGGGGAGGCCTACAAAGCCTCCTTTTTTTCGTTCGCACGATTAACACATCCTATAGTGAGAACCCCCTATGAAAGGAAACACAATGGCAACGCCACTGGAAAATGTCCTCACCATGACCGAAGAGGAACTGGAAGCACTGAACAAGAAGCTCAAGCGCCGAATGATTACGAAATTCGTGATCAACGTCGTCACTGGAGTTGCTGTTCACTTCGCTGCCCAGTTCGTCATCAACATGGTGGAACAGAAGAAAGAAGCCAAAGCCGGAGAACTAACCGACTAGAACCTCAAGCTATAAGACCCTACAAGGTCTTATAGTTTTCGCGGGTTTTACATGTCCTATAGTGAGAATCAATCACTATGAAAGGAACTACCATGAAAGCCACTGTAATTAAGCTGACTGACTCGACCCTCGAATTCCTCAAGAAGTTGAACTTCCCCGAGCTCCCCGAAAACGCAAAATACATCGCGTTCACGGAAGACGGAGATGCACATCCTCTGGAAGACCTCGAATTCCCGGTCGGGTACACCATGCCCAAATTTGCAATGATGTCCTACTACGAAGTAGAAAACCTCGATCTGCAATGATTTGAGAGTGAGAATCCCACAAGGATTCTCATTTTTTGCCTTCGCACGAATTACACGTCCTATAGTGAGAACCCCCTAATAACAAAGGAAACATAATGAAAAAGTATGGCTTTTGGAACTTTATCCTCGACCTCCTGCTCACCGTATTCACCGGTGGGTTCTGGTTGCTCTGGATATTCGTCCGCGAAATCCGTAACTTGGCCAACAGCCGTCGTTACTAGAACCTCCAAATAGGAGGCCCTAACAAGGCCTCTTATTTTTCGCACGAATTACATGGGGTATAATGAAGAAGTTAATCCCCTATTAAGGAGCTTAAAATGGAAGAAAACGTCTACTCACTTATGACTGGAAAGCAATTCGCCAAGGAAATTGGCCGGACTCTTGTAGTATCAACTGCACAGACCACCGGCGTTTACCTCGGCATGGCTGCTATCCTCGTCATGTACGTGAAAGTCGTCGAAGTCGTTAAGAACCGCAAGAAGAAAGACTAACCCCCTCCAAATAGGAGTCCCCACAAGGACTCTTATTTTTTGCTCGCAAACACAGCATGTCCTATAGTGAGAACCCCCCTATGAAAGGACACACAATGCCTGACAACCTCGAAACCGCTGAACTCACCTTTATGACCAAGATTCATGAGATGACGTCCAACGCCGACAAGCTGATCAACATCTATGTCGATACATACGCAACACTCGAAGCACTCCCCGCCGACTTGGAATTTCCAAACAAGCAGGAGTCCATCGATCTGGTGCGTCTGACCATCGACACACTCGTTGAACTGAAAGTCGCCGTCACGTCACTCACCGAACACTCGGCTGAGATGAACGACGCCCTCGAGTCTGCCATTGCAACTCTGACCCCCAAAAAGGACTAATCAAAAAGGGGAGGCCCACAAAGCCTCCTTTTTTTTCGCAGGATTAACACGGGCTATAATGAAGAAGTTAACCCCTAAGAAAGGAATCACATGTTTAAGAACCACAAGCTCGAACTCCGCCTGAAGAAGGACGCCCCGGAAGACGGCGCGGTCGAAGCAACTCCCTCAATCACCAAAGAAGACATTCTGCACATCAGCAAGAAGGTCGTCAAGTACGTGGTTGGAGGAGTCCTGCTCGTCCTCGCCACCTCCGCCGTCCTCGACACCGGCAAGTACGCAGCCATGACTGGCATCGAAAACCGATCCAACAAGGAAGAAGACTAACCCTAAGCTAGGAGACCCCACAAGGTCTTCTAGTTTTTCGCACGTTAAACATGTCCTATAGTGAGAACCTATGAAAGGACACACCAATGAAAAAGACTATTATTGCGGTCGTTACCACCATGGCCGTTCTTTACGTAATCGGCAAAGACGCCACCAAACAGAAAGAAATAGATGACCTAACCGCTCGCCTCGAAAGAACGAAGCGCTTTAGGGATCTCTATTTCGAAACTCTGAAGGAGACTGTCAAGAAGCTCGATCGTGAAGAACGCCGTGAAACGGTACGCGCATTCAATAATGAATTAGACTTCATTCGTATAACGAACCATTTCTAACCTCAAGCTAGGAGACCCCACAAGGTCTTCTAGTTTTTCCTTCGCACGTTGTACATGTCCTATAGTGAAGAACCCCTAACGAAAGGCAAGAATATGTCAACCGCTAAGAAGAAGTTCGAAGACGCCAAAGTCCGCTTTATCCAGCTCATGCAGGATCGCCCTTTGGAAACCGTCGCTGCCATCTCGGCTGCTGCACTCGCAGCGGCTAAGCTGCTCAGCTCGGTCACCGAAGCCCGCAATGCTGCCGTATGGAAGCGCGAGGTCAAGCGTCGTGAGAACGCTCAGCGTGGATACCACACCCGCCGCTAGACTCTAAGAATAGGGGGCCTGTAACAAGGCCTCTTATTTTTCGCAAAATCTACATGTCCTATAATGAAAGGACCCCTCTGTCATTAACGGAGGCTACAACCCAATTAACAACGGTTGTATACGGTCCTTTCAGGGAAATGTCAGCACTATCAGCAATGGTATAAAGCGATTTCCCACCTTTATGACTAAGGTATCACCGATAGCAAAAGTGACTTATTGTGTTCTACGTAATCAGAAATGAGACAAGTACTTTAAGACGCAAGCCTTATAAATTTGTGACAAACAGAAATCCTAGGATCGTAATGATCCTGTTCAAGTAGTAATTGAGCGTAGTAAGATCCTTTGTTACAATTTTTGCATCTGGCCACTGAGCTGACCAGTCCTCGCAGAAATTACATGTCCTATAATGAGAGAGTACACTTAGCAATAAGTCGAAGCGTCATGTAGCAATACATGCACTCTTATTTTTTTGACTCTTGAAGGGAGACGTTATGCCCGAAGAACTTCGGAAAGAGCTTGAACTCATGATGATGGCTCAGTACCAAGACGGTATGCGCGACGGCATGAAAGTCATCAGGGAAACCATCAAGGACATTCCCTCCGTGACGGACGAGGTCAAAGCACTGATCGACGCCGTAATCGAACTGGGCACTGAAGAAGCCGAAAAGGCCTCGCAGAAAATACATGCCCTATAGTGAGAAGAAGACCTTATCACCACGAGCTAACAGCGAGTGACTAGGTCGCAGAGCAATCTGCATCTTCTCACTTTTTTTTTGACTCTTGAAAGGTTCAACCCCTGATGAATCGATTTACCCGCGCCGCTGGGGCTGCGCAAAAGGTTGTCGCTGATAACTCTCCGACGATCTTGACTGTAGCTGCAGTAGCAGGCGTACTTACCACGGTGTATCTTGTGGCCAAAGCAGCACCTAAGGTCCACACGGATATCATCAACGAACAGTCAGAACGGACCGATGAGCTTGATCTCACCGACAAAGTTCTGCTGACATACAAGCATTACATTCCTGCCACCGTAACTGGTGGTATAACAATCGCTTGCATTATTGGTGCTAACACCATCAATATGAAGCGAACCTCGGCATTGGCCGGCGCAGTGGGCCTTTCCGAATTGGCCTTCAAAAGCTACCGAGACAAAGTGGTAGAACACATCGGTGACAAGAAGGAAGAACGAATCCATGACGACGTCATGCAAGATGTCGTAAACCGAAATCCGGTGTCTGATGCACAGGTCATTGTCACGGGCAACGGCACTGCTCTATTTCTCGACAACTACGCCGAACGGTACTTTGACTCAGACATGGAGTCTGTTCGACGTGCCGTGAACGACATCAACGAGCAGATCTTTGGTCAGGACAGCGCTTCCCTGAACGATTTCTACAACCGGATCGGGATCAAGGGCAGTAAAGTCGGCGATGATGTTGGTTGGACTCAGACCAACAAACTCGACGTCCGATATTCGGCGACACTCACTGATGATGGACGGCCATGTGTAGTCATTGACTACCGCAAGGCCCCCATTCGGAACTACTGGAAGAACGGGTAAATATGGAAGCCCCCGAGTTCAACGCAACCATCGATGAGCAGCTTGAGCGCTCACGAGACATGTTGCACAGCAAGAACGCTCACTACAATCCGAGCGAAGACAAGCTCCGAGTCTTCAAAGCCACAGCAACTCTGAGGAATACAACTCCGCAGGGTGCTCTTGCCGGGATGATGGTCAAACACACCTTGTCTGTCTACGACATGTGTGAGAGCGGAAAGGAGTATCCGATTGATGTGTGGAATGAGAAAATCACCGACCACATCAACTACCTCCTGCTGCTCCGTGCGGTTGTTCAGGAACAGCGGACCAAGACAGACTCCGAAGAGGCCGTCGAAGCTCTCAAGGCAAAGTTGTCGAGTCCAGACGCGCTCACAATCAATATCTCAAACCCTCCGAACCTGCATCCCGATGCAGGAACCGACTACGCCATGCGTCAAGCCCGAGCACTCAACCTTCAGTAGTCTCGCAGGACTAACACGTCCTATAATGACCACCCACTGTCTTGAAAGGACAACGTCATGATCAAAAAGATCAAGCACATCACCACCCTCGCAAATGAGAACAAGAAGGCAATCCTTCGCCGCGTTCTGATCCTCGGAGGCGTCACCCTCGGCCTCGTCGGCGGTGCGCTTCTGTCCCGGAACCCCGAAGACGTCACTGTCGAAGGCGAGGTCGTGGAGGAAGAAACGATCACGATCACCACCGTCAACTAAGACCCCGTGTCACTCTAGGAGTGTACGTATAGAAATATACGTGCACTCCTAGTCTTTTTGCCCATACCTAAATAGGAGAATCATGACTACCCCAATGTCTTACCAAGATCGTGCAAAGGCCTTCTGCTCCGTAGACTTCAACCGTTCACACCTTGCTACCGAAGAGCTCAAGGGCAAGCCGGACGATTTCTATGTTGTCTGGTTCGCCAAGACTCTCGGCAACTGGAAGGCTTTGGTCAGCACGGATATCGTGGACAATCAGTACTGGGAGGTGACCTACAATGGCGACAAGAAAGAAGCCTATGTAGACCACTACGCCAAGCTCACGAATCACAAGTACATCGATGCTCTGGATGAGACTCCTGAAGAATCGAAAGCACGCCGTGCCCGTATGTCCTGAATGCCGAGACGGTAAGCACAACAACTGTCACGGCCAAGCCCTCCACCCGGTATCAGACGAAATCGTCCTGTGCCAATGCCCCAACCCCACGCATATTAAGGAACCTACGCAATGATCAAGAAAACCATCACGTACAAGAACTTCCTCGATCAGGAAGAGACCGGTGACTTCTACTTCAACATGTCGAAGGGTGAGCTGGTCAAGCAGCAGATGTCCGCCGTCAACCAGCAGGTTGAGAGCTTTCAGGACAAGCTCGAGAAGATCGCAAAGAACCTGCAGGGTGAAGCCCTTGTCGAGGTTCTGGACGAGATCATCATGGAGGGCTACGGCGAGAAGTCGACCGATGGCAAGCACTTCGTCAAGGTGCGCAACGGAGTCAAGCTCGTCGAGAACTTCATGTCCTCCGGCGCCTACTCCGAACTCGTCGTCGAACTCTGCACGAAGGAAGGTGCCATGGCGGACTTCATCAATGGTCTTGTGCCGGCCGATCTCCGTGACTCCGTGAACAAGGAAGTCGCCACCCAGCAGGCCGCTCAGCGTCCGGTTGCTCCCCGAGTACCGCAGGACTACCAGAAGAAGGCCGAAGCCCCCAAGCCCGTCGTCACGCAGGTTCCGGAAATCCCGACCATCGAAGAAACGGCCGATCCGGTGCTGGAGTCGCCGGCAGTCTCCAACGACATGACGACGGAAGAGCTCGAAGCCATGCTCGCCGCTCGTCGGGCATCTGCCCCGAGTAACTGATGCCTGAAAACGGCATTTGGGTTCGACCCTCGCACGTTCCAACCGAAATTGCGATCGAGGTCGTATATTCCAATCCGAACGATCAGGGTAAGGCTATGCACCTGAGTCGGAAGCGGACCTTCAAACTGATGTGGGCGTTGTTCAAAGCCTCATTCAGAATTAAAGGCAACTTCTAGCAAACCCTAGTGGGGGATGGCAAATCGCTGTCCCCCACTCCTTGTTATATCTACCTCTTGAAAGGTTATGCCATGATCAGTCCCACACTCGTTGCTCTCGTCAAGCTCGGAAGCAACTTTGCAGTATCCTCGGGCGTCAGCACCATCGTCGGTTACGCGGCGAAGTCCTCCGTCCCCAAGGTCGCCCCCATCATGATCCGGAAGTTCCCGATCGCCGTTCGAGGATTCCACGCATGGCAGAAGATCGCCGTTCCCGCCGGAGCCGTGGCACTCGCCGGCATGGCTGCTGACAAGGCCGTCAAATATGCCGAAGAGCAGATCGATCTCAACGTCATGACCGCCGAGAAGTGGATCGCCCAGACGAAGGAAGCGGTCGACAAGGCCAACAAGACCAACGCCGACACCTCGGAAAAAGCCGACACCAGCAAGTAGTACCCGAGGGTCCTCGACGTACGCCCTAAATTAAGGAATTAAGAAATGGCATCTGCAGTACCCACACCTCCGAACGTTCCACGCACCTCATATCAGGGAAACAGCAAAGCTGCTGCGGCAAATGCTGCGGAGGCTACTGAGCCTGAAGAGGACGCTACGCCCCGGATGAAGAAGATCGACGGCGTCAAAGTCACCAAGGTCAAGAAGCCTCTCGGTCAGCGCATTGCTGAGAACTTTGGAGGTGACAACCTTCAGACCGTCGGCAAGGTTCTCTTGGTCACGGTCCTCCTGCCCAGTGCAAAAGACCTGATGATGGAGATGGTCGAAGTCGGTACCCGCCGGCTTATTTACGGGGAAAGCTCCCGACGCAGTGGCTCAGGCGTTGTGGGGAGTGCTTCCCGACGTCCCACGGGCTACAGTAGCATCAGTACTCAAGGTCGACTTGTCGGCAGTGCTGAGCGAAACGAACCCGCCATGACCTCCCGTGAGCGTCAAATGTTCGACTTCTCCGGTCTCCTCATTGAGGACTTGGGGAAGGCCGAAGAGATCATCATGGAAATGGAGGCCGCAATCGATGAGTTCGGTTGGGTCACCGTTGGTGATTTCTACGAGGCAATTGGTGAGTCCGGCAACGGCTTCACAGATCGCAAGTTCGGTTGGGATTCCCACGCATTCGATGGTGCCACACCCAAGCGAGTTCGTGGTGGCTGGGTCCTCGACATTCCAGCTCCGGTTGGCTTGAAGTAATGGCAACGTTCAAGCCGCTGATTCCGAACGAATATGATCTGAAGAATCCCACTTCAAACGGATTCATCACGATCAAGAAGTCCGCTATCATCGATTCGACTGATCCGGAAGCGCTTCGAAAGGAGCTCTCTGAGCAGTACACAAGAATCGTGCAGGAATATCCGCATCTGGATTTCGGCATTTTGGTCGACGGACGTACCGACGATATCACTATCTCTTGGGTTCCTGCCGCAGGGAATCCTCGAACATAACCAACGTCACAGCTGGGGAGTCATGACAACCACTGCGCAAAAAAGAGCCAAGCTATTGGAGCGATATCCCGGCTCTGTCAAGATCAAGAACATGTCGGACAAGCAAGTTCATGCGACATACATGCGCTTGCTAGACAAGAAGGAACTGTGTGAGTCAAGAAAACGCTGACCAGCTGATTGCATTTATCAGCATCATTGCCGGCATGATCTGCTTGCTGATTGTTCTGAATTTGATCCTTTCAGAACATGCTCGCCGGAAGGCAGTAGACGCCACTCCGGTGACTGATGCAGGCCTGAAGCAATATGACGACTACGCTCCCGGTGAAGCAGTCATATTGGCGTGGTCTGAAGCTGGAGACCACCCTCGATGGCACCATCAGATGCAAGATGAAGTCCGTAAGAACATGCCGGTACTGGCACGAGCCCTCGACCGCATGGTCGAAAACTAATTCCTTTAGGAGAAAACAAAAATGAGTAACGAAGTAGCAAACACCGTAACCGAGGTCGCAGAGACCGTTGCAGCAACAGCTGCACCTGCCCAGAAGGTTGCGAACAGCGCCGTCAAGGCAGTCCACACCACCGTCGGCGTCGCCAAGCGCTTCAGCCCCCAGATCCTGATGGGCGTCGGAATCGCCGGAGTCATCACCGCAGGCGTTCTCGCTTGCAAGGCAACTCTTCGGCTCGAAGAGGTCGTCACCAAGGCCGAAGACGACATCGAGGACGTCAAAGAACGCCGGACCGAGAACAAGTTCGACACGGAGACCGAGTACAACAAGGAACTGACCAAGGTCTACGTCAACCGCACCTTCCAGATCGTCAAGCTCTACACGCCGGCTCTGTCCGTCGGAATGGTCGGCATCGGCTGCCTCCTTGGCTCTTACGGGGTCATGAACCAGCGGAACGTCGCATCCATCGCTGCGTACCAGACCCTCGCCTCCGGCTTCGAGAAGTACCGGCGCAATGTCGTGGAGGATCTCGGCGAAGAGAAGGACAAGGAATACCGCTACGGCCTCGTCGAGAAGGACATCCCCACTTTCGATGAGGAAGGCAAGCAGACCGGGTCCAAGACGGTTGTCGATGTTCGTACCGACGGCCACTCCGACTACTTCCGGATCTTCGAAGGCACCAACGACAACTGGTCCAAGGTCCCCGGCATGAACCAGATGTTCCTCACCAACCAGCAGAACTGGCTGAACGATCGTCTGAATGCACGCGGATATCTCTTCCTGAACGACGTCTACAAGTCCCTCGGCTACCCGGCCACGCCGGCAGGACAGTCCGTGGGCTGGCTCAGCGAAGGTCACCGGAACTTCGACCCCAAGACCATGGACGGCTTCGTCGACTTCGGTCTGATGGAGATCGAGCAGCAGAACAAGCGTGACTTCCAGAACGCATTCGAACACTCGGTCATCATCGACTTCAACGTCGACGGGTTCATGCAGAACCTCATCTAGTTCCAACTCAGCACTTCCCGGTTGGCGTCAGGCACTAAGCTTGACGCCAACCTTTCATTTTTAAGCACAATACGAAAAGGTCTCAGAAAAATGACGAAGCCGTCCGAAGTTAAGGTCCAGAACCAGAACGAAAAGAAAAGGCCGAGTGCTCCGGTTCGGAACCCTGCTTTCCGGGAGCATGAGGGGCTCCGCGAACTGCAGAAGCAGCTCAACAGCCGTCGTCCCACCGCACGCAAAACCAAATAGGAGAAGGAGAAATGATCAATGCGCAAACAAGAATCGCACTGGCTTTCACAGCTGGCGTATGCGTCGGCGGAGGTGTTGGCTACCTCATTGCTGCCCACCAAATCAAGAAGCTCGCAGCGGCTGATCTCGAGGCTGTTCAGGACATGTTCCGGCGCGTTCGGGCTGAAGACGCAGTACAGTCGGAATCCTTGGACACGCCACCGGCAGTCGATGAGGAAGAAGATCGCTACCAAACTCCTGCGCAAAGCATTGCGGCTGAGGAAGTAATTCGCCTCGGCTATAGCCCGGAGGACCTTGCTCGGAACCAGCCGCGTTTCCCCAAGGGATATCTTCCACCCGAACCCCAAGAACCCAGCGATGATGATGACATCGAAGCTGGAGACCCCAATCCAGACCCTGAAGAGGAGGTGGACTCCGTGAGACGAGTAACGTACCGCCCAATGAATGACCCCGATCCCGAAGATGTAACTACTTGGGATCGAGACCCGAGGTTCCCGTACGTGATCACGGAAGCCGAGTACCGAATCGATCGTCCGGAATATGAGAAGGACAACCTCACCTACTACGCAGGCGACGAAACGCTTGCTGAAGAGGACGGTAGCTATATCCCGGACAAGCATGGCACAGCTGGTACGGAAAACCTCCGCGCCTTCTTCGGCTATGGGTCCGGTGATGAGCGTCTGCTCTATATCCGCAACGATCGAGTCATGACGGACTTCGAGATCACCCTCAACGACGGCAAGTACACCAAAGAGGTGCTTGACGTCGAAGATGACGAAGAGCCTCAGCGGCGTCCAGTACGTCCAATGAAGCAAGCGAGGCGTGGTGAGTGATCCTGACGCGCCTCTAGACCATCTTTACATCGAGTGGCTCTACTCCAACTTCGTTGGGGCAGTGTCGAACCGTAATCCCAAGAGGGGTTATTTGGAACTGACCAAGCAGCTATATTCGATGCCGTTCACTTGGATCATCCCTGATGATGCCAATCGTGCAGAACGTGGTAAGGAGCTCCGTCAGGACTTCATCCGCGAAGGCAATGTCGAAGATATCGAGATCAATTGGCTACAGATTGATTGTTCGGTGCTTGAGATGCTGGTCAGTCTTGCCTGCCGGGCGTCCTTCGAATCATGGGGGGAGCCCGGCGATTGGTTCTGGAAGTTCCTGCAGAACCTAGGCCTTGAAGGCTACAACGATGCGGTCTACTCCGATGCAATCATGCGGGAGGTCGATGCTGTTGTACGCCGATGGCTCGACCGAGAATATGAGCAGAACGGAGATGGGGGGTTATTCCCTCGCAGAAATGCAGTACAAGATCAACGGCATGTCAACATCTGGTACCAGCTCCAAGGGTACCTTCTCGAGGGCGATTACCTCAGTCACGGCCCATAACTAGACTCCGGGAGGGAGGGAAATAATGGATTTGGATTTCTGTCGAATCAAAGAACGGCCTGCTAAAAACGATGTCATTGAGGTTGTACCCGGCTTCAAAGTCATGCGATCAAAAGACATCATGGTACGCGGCAAGTCGTTCTATGCAATCTGGGACAATGAAGCGAACATGTGGTCACAGGACGAATATGACGTAGCACGTCTGGTAGATGATTTGCTGGACAAGCGCAAAAAAGAAGTAGAGAAGCGTCATAGCGGAATTGTTCAGGTTAAGTACATGAATGATTTTAGCAGTAGTAGCTGGCTGCAGTTTCGTAACTACATCGGGCATCTGTCTGATTCGTCCCATGAACTCGACGATAGCCTCACCTTCAGCAATACAGAGGTAAAGAAGAGCGATTACGTAAGTCGTCGCTTACCATATCCTTTGGCTCCCGGAGATGTCAGTGCCTTCCTAGAGGTATTGGAAACTCTGTATGAGCCTGAAGAAGCTGCAAAGATTCTTTGGGCGATTGGTGCCATTGTGTCGGGAGACTCTAAGAAGATCCAGAAGTTCTTGGTTTTCTATGGGCCTCCCGGCGCTGGTAAAGGTACCATCATCGACATCATCAACAAGTTGTTCGTAGGCTATGTCAATACCTTTGAAGCGCAAGCACTCACTGGTGCGGGAGCCTTCGCCACGGAAGCTTTTCGGGACAACCCGCTGGTAGCCATTGATCCTGATGGTGACATGTCCAAGCTGACAGACAATACCCGTCTGAATGCAATTGTCGGTCACGACTCAATGACCATCAACGAGAAGTATAAGCCGCAACACTCAATGCGGATTCGAACATTCCTAATCGTGGCGAGCAACAAACCTGTCAAGATTACGGACGCCAAGTCGGGTCTTATTCGTCGAATGATTGACGTACACCCTTCCGGTGCAAGACTATCGCCCCGTAGATATCAGGCGCTGGTTGCGCAGATCGACTTCGAGCTTGGTGCTATTGCGCATCACTGCCTTGAGGTCTACCGGAGTATGGGGCGAGACTACTACTCAGGCTACAAGCCGATTCAGATGATGCTTCAGACAGATGTATTCTTTAACTTCATTGAAGCGCACTATGAGATATTCAAGGAGCAGGATGGAGTAACCCTTCAGAATGCCTACGATATGTACAAGACATGGGCAGTTGAGTCTGGGTTCGATTACACTATGAACCGGATGAAGCTTCGGGAGGAGCTGTCTAACTACTTCGAGAGCTTTGAGGAGCGTGCCACAGTCAACGATATACGGGTAAGATCTTGGTACTCGGGATTCAAGGCTGACCGGTACAAAGCGCCCACCAAGAGAGACGAGAAGTCTTTCAAGCTGATCATGGATGAGACTGAGTCCATACTCGACTTCATCTACTCAGAGCAGCCAGCACAGTACACGACTGCTAATGAGACCCCTATAAAGAAGTGGGCGGAAGTTACGTCTAAACTTTCGGATATTGACACGACTAAGCTCCACTATGTCAAACCCCCTGAGAACCATATCGTCATAGACTTCGACCTCAAGGATGCTAATGGACAAAAGTCTGCTCAGCGAAATCTCGAAGCTGCTAGTACATGGCCCAGTACTTACGCTGAGTATTCGAAAAGCGGTGCGGGGGTCCATCTCCATTATATCTACGACGGGGATGTTTCCGAACTGTCTCGAGTTTACGACGATGGAATTGAAGTCAAAGTATTCACTGGCGACAGCTCCCTTCGTCGACGGCTGCTTAAGTGTAACAATATCCCGATCACCACGATCAACAGCGGCCTTCCAATCAAGGAGAAGAAAGTGATCAACTCTGAGGTGGTCAAGACCGAGCGCACAATTCGGGACTTGATTAGTCGTAACCTACAGAAGGAGTTCCACAACGCAACAAAGCCAAGTGTCGACTTCATCAAGAAAATCCTCGACGATGCCTACGCATCTGGACTGTCATACGATGTGTCCGACCTCAAGTCAGATATCATCGGCTTTGCTTTGAAGAGCAGCAATCAGGCTCAGACAGCATTGATGACGGTCAAGGATATGCACTTCAGATCTGCGGATCGTCCGGAAAGTGAAGCGGACATGCCGCCAAACTACCAGACAGCCAAGTGGGATGAGCCTGCTGATGACCGCATCGTATATTTCGATGTGGAAGTCTTCCCGAACCTGTTCGTGATCTGCTGGAAGTACAAGGGCAGTGACACGGTTGTCCGGATGATCAATCCGAATATCCAGCAGGTTGCACAGCTGATGAAGCTCAAGCTTGTTGGGTTCTTCAACCGGAACTATGACAACCATATCCTCTGGGGTGCCTACATGGGCTTCGACAACGCAGCACTTTATCGTCTGAGCAAGCGCCTGATTGCCGGCGAGAAGGATGCCAAGTTCGGCGAGGCATACAACATCTCCTTTGGGGATATCTACGACTACTCATCGAAGAAGCAGTCCCTGAAGAAGTTCCAGATCGAACTGGGTCTGGTACACAAGGAGCTCGGTATCCCGTGGGATGAGCCGGTTCCGGAAGAGCGCTGGGAAGAAGTAGAGGAGTACTGCGCAAACGATGTCATCACCACTGAGCAGGTTGATGAGGATCGTGAACAGGACTTCGTTGCTCGACAGATCTTGGCGGAGATGAGTGGTCTGACAGTAAATGACACGACTGCACGTCACACTGCCAAGATCATATTCGGAGACGACAAGCACCCACAGGACAAGTTCGTCTACACAAAGCTCGAGCATGAGTTCCCGGGCTACAAATATGACTTCGGTCAGAGCTCTTACAAGGGTGAAGATCCAAGTGAAGGTGGGTTTGTCTATGAAAAGCCGGGCATCTTCGAAAACGTCATCGAACTTGACGTCGAGTCGATGCACCCAACAACCATCCGGGAGCTCAACCTCTTCGGTGACAAGTACACACCGAAGTTCTGGGAGCTGGTTGAGGCTCGTCTTGCCATCAAGCACGGCGACTTCGACAAGGCACGAACCCTGCTCGACGGAAAACTTGCACCCTTCTTGGGTAGCAAGGAGCAGGCTAAGGCACTGTCATATGCTCTGAAGATCGTGATCAACATCGTCTATGGCTTGACCTCGGCGAAGTTCGCTAACATCTTCAAGGACAAGCGGAACGTCGACAACATCGTTGCGAAACGAGGTGCGCTGTTCATGATCGATCTGAGGAACTACATGCAGTCCTTGGGCTATGAGGTGGTCCACATCAAGACTGACTCGATCAAGATTGCAATGGGTAACCTGAAGCCTGCTGAGCTGGAAGCCATGGCCAATGAGATCGAGCGACTGGTCTCTGAATATGGCGCGAAGTACGGCTACAACTTTGAGAAAGAAGCCGTCTACTCAAAGTTCTGCTTGGTCAACAAGGCTGTATACGTGGCCAAATATGGGTGGCATTCGGACCCAGAAAAGATCGGCACTTGGACTGCAACCGGTACGCAGTTCAAGCACAAGTACGTCTTCAAGACCCTGTTCAGCAAGGAACCGTTGACCTTCAGGGATAAGTGTGAGGAGAAGCACGTCAAGACCGCTCTCTACCTCGATCACACCAGCGACAATGAGTCGATGGCTCTCGAAGATGGTGCTCCCAAAATGCAGTTCATTGGTAAGGGCGGCTTGTTCTGCCCCATCAAGGACGGTGAGGGTGGGGCACTCCTCGTACGGGAGAAGGAAGGCAAGTTCGACGCAGCAACAGGCACTAAGGGATATAAGTGGCTGGAAGCTGACTACGTCGAGAAGCTGGGTAAGGAGAAGGATATCGATGAGCAGTACTTCAAGAACCTTGTTGATGCCGCTGTCGAGACCATCTCCAAATTCGGAGACTTTCAGGGTCTTGTAGATTAACCGAGTGGGGTGCTATTACAGGCCCCACTCTTCTCTTGAAAGGAGAATGCAATGAAGAAAGAAGTAGTCGAATATGAGTGCGACAACAACTGTGGAAACACGGGGGTGCCTGACCCAGATGCAGATCGACACCATAAGAACCCCCTTCCAAAATGGTGGGGGCACGTGGTCGCCTCAACTGATGGCGGTATGATCTTCGAGATGGATCTCTGCGGAGATTGCATGAAGGCTCTCGGAGACGGACTTCACGCTAGGAGACAAGAATGACCATCATTTCACTAACCGCATTGATTACGGCCACTGTCCCGGATGATGAAAAAGGTACGATCGAAGCGAAGGTAACCTCCGACATCAACGAGGGAATCCGCATCGATATTCCTAACGCTGGTGGAATGGCCTTCTACAGCCTTCACGACTTGTTCGCAAGCGGTCTTATCGAGGGCGTTTCCTTCACGTACAAAGAAGCAGAGAAGGCAAACGAATGAAAGCATGGCTCATCCGATTCTTCGGAATCGACCTGTTGTTCTGGGAAGAGGACGTATGATGATTTATATGGGTGAGGTCCTCGAAGGTTGGGCTAAAGAGCTGACCGTGGAATTACTCGAGGTCTCCATTCACGACGTCCGTCGGCCACTGTTTATTCAGCAGGACTTCTCTAAGGAGTAGCATGATCGATATTGAGAACGCGCGCCTCGTCTGCATTGATGTAGTGCCCGCAGAAAACGGTTTGGGGTTCATCGAGATCCCAGTCGAAGCGATCATCGATGGTGAAGTGGTTACCATCGACACCAAAGCAATACCAATCGCACAACCCAAGGAGATGTAATGCGTCGTAAGATCCAGACTCTGATCTACAGGTTAGGTCTTCGTCCCAAGCGCGGAAGCATCTTCTTCTCCCCTTCCCTGAGCTTTCACTACGCGCTCAAGAATATCAACAAGAAGAAAGAATGACTTGATTCCTCACAATAGCGGTGCCGAACGCAAGCGCGTCAATGTAATGTTTGACGGGCAGAAGGTTGGAACAGCCTTGATTTCATCGGACGGCACGCTAACTGCAACAATTACCGATGACAAAGTAGCCGAGCTCATCAGCCCCAAGCGGGAACTTCGGCATATCTCGATCGATCCGACTTACAAGAAGTAGAACTCTCGAGTCTTCGGCCTGAAACGGCAGAGAAGAACCCGGGTTAGAGTGCTGGCCGTGTTGGGCACTACTGTTCTACCTGATCCGGGTCGCCGTCACCCCTTATTTACAAACACCTTACAGTTCTAGGAGAACTAAGCACCATGGCTATCCCCAACAAGCGTCACATTGCAAACCTCACCTTCAACAACGCCAAGATCAAGTGGAAGAACTTCTCCGGTGAAGAGCGTGCCCCCTTCAACAAGAAGGGCGATCGAAACTTCGTCATCGAGCTGGAAGACATGGAGCAGTACGAGGCTCTTCAGGAACTCGGTTGGTCGCCCAAGATTCAGGCACCCAACGAGAACAACCCGGAGCCGAAGCCCTTCCTCCCCGTCAGTATCAAGTACATCTCGTCCATGCGTCCGCCCCGTGCACAGATGATCAACAGTCGTGGTCAGGTGTCCTTGACTGAGGACATGCTTTTCGCCATCGACTTCGCGGACATCGAGAAGGTCGACCTCGTAGTTCGCCCCTTCCAGTGGGAGTTCAACGGCCGTGAGGGCGTCAAGGCTCAGCTCGTATCCATCTACGTCACGGTGGTTGAGGATGAGCTCGAGCGTCGTTACGCATCCATCCCGGAGATCGACATGCAGGGCAATGAAGTCAAGGCCATCACCGACGGCACGGGCTACCAGAACCCCTTCGACGGCCAGCTGGAAGATCTCGGCGAGCGGGAACCCGGCTTCTAAGTAACACTCTAAGGGGCGTCAGGCATATGCTTGGCGCCCCTTTTGCTATACCGCTCTTGAAAGGGGCAGGCCCTAATGGCTAAGAAGAAAAAGCCAAATAGCGGTAATCCGCAAAAGACTTTACCGGCAGATCAACATCCTCTGGCAAAGCGACTCTTCCGTCGAATCGAAGAGGGCGTCTTTCTAGTTCGAGATCTCCAACCTCATATTGCCCCTTTGGGTGACGCATCGATCACCTTGGAGCAATGGGCATACCTACGAGGCAGTATGATGGTTGACCTCGCCATGTACGCACAACTTACGGGCCAGCCATCGCCCATCGACCTGATCATCGCTTCTGAGCAAGAGCGAGTACTAATAGAGATTAAGGAACCCGCCTAATGATGCACCACTACCGTCGTGTTGACGGAACCATTTGCAAGGCCATCCAGTTCAAGGGTCAGGAGGATAAGCAAAACCTGTTTGATGTTCTGGATAAATTGAACAAGGCGAATCTCCTTCCCATCTGGCATTCGGACGTACTCACCGATGAGTGGGAAGAGAATGAAGCTGGCGATGACTACGTACAGGTAGTTATTCCCGAACACATCAAGATCGGCGCCGGCAACGATGAGCTCCAGCTCAAGGACTACGTCATCGAACGTGATGGAGACACCTACTTCATGGGTGGCGACCTCTTCGAGTCCATCTGGTCGCTCACCTACAGCGACAACATGGATGAGTGGCAGTGGCATATCCACAAGCGACTGCCCGGCTCCACGGTTACTGGATACTGGGAAAACAAGCTCAACTCCGATGTCGTCTCAACTGATGGTGGAGTTACCTTCTACCTACTGAGTGAGCGCCCTCTTTACAAGCAGCAGGGCATGATCTACACAAGCATGAAGACTGATGCACAGGGGGCTATCGAACAGCCCAAGGATTTGTGCATCGCAGACATTTGCAAGCACTGCGGTCGTTCCGTCGTCAACTTCGATACGAACGGCGTGGTCTTCAAGACCTTCAAACACACAGATGGGAAGCAGCGAGGACTCGTTCGCTGCTGGCCCGATGACACCGGACAGCCGTATGGCTTGAACGCAACCCCTAGGAGCCACTCAGTATGACTGAACAGAACGCATGGATCTTGCTTACCGCACAGATCTGTCACGAAGCGAACCGAGCCATCCAGCTCAACACCGGCGATGACAACCCCTCCCCGAAGTGGGCAGATGCTCCCCGCCATGTCAAGGCCTCTGCTGTTGATGGAGTCGTCAAGGCTCTCAACGGTGCAACCCCCGAAGAACTGCACGAGTCATGGTGCGACTTCAAGGTCAAGGAGGGTTGGAAGTATGGCAAGGAGAAGGACTTCGAGAAGCTCACGCATCCCTGCCTAGTCAACTACGACCAGCTCCCTCCTGAGCAGAAGTTGAAGGATCACGTCTTCAGCTCCATCGTGCAGACCTTTAAGGAAACGGCATTCATTTGATCGACGCACAAACCCTGTCATGGGTTATCGGCGCAGTAGGTCTTATCGGATTTCACTTCGCTGGTAAGAGGGTCTGGTGGTCATGGTATATCAACCTTGGCTGTCAGGCCCTCTGGTTCGCTTACGCTTACGTATCATCTACCCCAGCGTTCGCTGTAACCGCTTTGTTTTACACCTTTATCTTTGGCAACAATGCAATTAAGTGGACCAAAGAGGAACTTTCGAAGAGGAAAATAGCCCGTGGGAACATTTCAGAGAACGGAAACAGTCGACGCACGCCAATTTACGGGCGGCATCGAAAATGGAAGCGACCTCGCCCTGTGGGTGAACAGCAACGGACAGCAGACGGAGACTCGAGCCGAGTGGCTGGAAGAAACCAAGGTCGGAACTAAGACCCTTCCAGAGAGAGTCAGCCTTCATACATGTGGCGGTTGGTGCGGAACGGCTTTCGTTGACGACTGGATCGTGCAAAGACAAGATGGTTCGTTCGAAGTACTACGTCCCGAGTTGTTGATATCTGAAGGTTACGTTCAGGTCTAATCGAAAGCTGGGGAAGTTACTTGCTAGGTCTCAAACCAAAAGTTCGCGTTGGATGTCCCGAGTGCGATATCCAATTGAAGTTCACGTGCTTTATTCGTGGAGAGAATGACGTCAGCTGGGTGCTATCGGCAGTGAGTCGTACGCATCTTGCCGAAGCACATCCTCCACGTCCAAAGCTCACGGTAGTACCAGATGTAGAAGAAACGTACTTAGCAGCATAGTTCGACGTGGGGGTTAGGGTAATACCTAGCCCCCACTGCTTTGGTCTCGCATTGAAAGGGTCTGATGAAGGAAGAATGGGTGACCATTGATGGTTATCCGAACTATGCGGTCAGCAACCTTGGCCGTGTAGTAAATATACAGCGCGATAGAGTCTTGAACCCCCGTCCTAATATTGAGGGGCACTTGCGGGTATCCCTCTCTCAGGAGGGGATCGTTCGAGACTTCTACGTGCGTCGTCTAGTTGCTGGAGCATTCTTCGTGGATTACGATCCCCGACAGCAGGTGTTCCATCTAAACGATGACAAAGAAGACAACACGGTAACAAACCTGCGTCTTCGAAAGCGAACCCCACTACCGGCAAACTCTTTTATGGGTACTCGTAAGCAAACGGGTAGGCAGGTATTAGTAGTAGAGACAGGCGATGTCTACCGGACTGCGCGTGACTGTGCTCGCTATATCGGGGGTGACTATGGGAGTGTATACGCGTGCCTGAGGGGGGACCGTAATTCTCACATGGGTTATACCTTTAGATACTACGACGAATGGTATGGAGAAAAAGCGGCATGATGCTAGGAGCACTCTGCGCATGTTCGAATGAGAACTGCACTTTTCAGGTCATGAAGACGCCCATGGGTTGGCTTCACGTTGACACGCACGGTATCAACACCAGCGATCATGAACCCGTTCCGGAACGGTAATGATCCTCACTAAGTACCGCTTCTGTGGGATTAAGGAATGGCATGATGCTCACCTTTTCTATCGGGACTCAGGCGCATGGGCTGGCAGTACGCATTATAACTGTCCGGGCTGGGTTCCGGCAGAGATAAGGAGTAATCATGGGGAAGCATGTTGAAGAAACCCCCGGCCATGCTTTTTGTGGTTGGATAATCTACCACAGCCCTCACGAATCGACAGGGC
>Ga0065715_10000238_pt1 | contig 20053 bp, 23 predicted proteins | sample MisBulReplicate1_FD_59102 | JGI IMG/M metagenome (GOLD analysis project Ga0065715, IMG submission 59102) | Miscanthus rhizosphere microbial communities from Kellogg Biological Station, MSU, sample Bulk Soil Replicate 1 : eDNA_1 v2 (version 2) | ecosystem: Host-associated > Plants > Roots >...
GGAATAATTATAGAATAGGTACATGTACTTGCAATGAGGCCATAGTTAAGCTCTCCGAAGTAGTTAAATATTATAGAAAAAAGGAAACTGCCTAAACATAAGATAATGATGGTAATTAAAATTATCATTGACTTAGCAAATACTTGGTCTGTTTGGTCGAAAAAGGAATCTATTTTTTGATGGTAATAAAATCCTATAAATAAGTATACTATTTGAATGATGGAATAGTATAGAGGGATAAAACTAATTTCGATGAATGCAAATAAACCTGGTAGAGCAATAAGAAGACTAAATCCAATTATGAAAAATATAATTTCTTTTGTACTTCTAAGGGTATTTTTTTTATTAAAAATAGACATGACGATTACCAATAAAAGGGAAATTATAGGTAATAGTAGATAGCTAACAAAGATACTTTGTAGTTTCATAAAGATATTGCAAGATTGTTTTAATTGTATTTTTCCGTGAATTTGGAGGGAGGAGGAAGATCACGAATGCGAATTATATTACAATGTTACTAAAAAAATAAATACATATAAGCCTTTTAATCTATTTTTTTATTTAACAAAGGTTAACAAATAATTCAATATTTTTATTTTATACTTGTAATGTTGTTTAAATAAAATGATAAACATTACATGTTTAAACATTCAAAATGATATCAAATTAATTAAAATTCCTGTCTTTAATTCTCTCAGTAATACGTTTTATTTTAAATAAATTGAAAAAAAACATATATGCATAATTATTTGAATATTAGTCAAAATGCTAAAGATGCGATTCGTATAGCTCAGATTTATGCAAAGGAATATAGAAATCCTACAATAAATGTTTCGCATTTGCTATTAGCTTTAATGCACAAAGACTCAGGGTTACAGGGGTTTTTGAAGGCATTAAATATTGATAGATCTTACATTTCAGAATGGGCGGATATTCGAATTATTGAATATGTTAAAACTACATTACCAACTGAAGAAACACTTGACTGGGATGCTAAGCTGCAATTGGTGTTTGAAGAAGCCGACAATATCCGTTTAAAACTTGGATTGGATTTAATTGATACTGTTTGTTTGCTTGCATCGGTTGTTAAACCTAATTACGGCTATACGGTAGACCATCTCAAATCACTACCGCTCCGGACGAATGAAATATTGGATGCGTATCAAAATCTGAATGGGATAAATAATTCGATCAAAAAAGAAGTTTCAGCTACAAATGGTTTATGGGTTGATGGCGCTTCAATTTCAAAATCTACAGGTGCTCTTTTTACTTTTTGTTTTGATAAAAATGAACAGGTTAAAGAGGGTAAGTCCGATCCGGTAGTAGGAAGGGATAAAGAACTTATGATGATGATTGAAATTCTTGGTCGTCGTAGTAAGCCAAATGTATTGTTGATTGGAGAACCTGGCGTTGGCAAGTCTGCATTGGTAGATGGGTTTGTTCAGAAAATTATAAGTGGTAATGTTCCTGGTTTATTAAAATCTTCAATTGTTTTTGAATTGAACCTTGGAGCTTTGTTGGCTGGAGCATCTTATAAAGGCGAAGTAGAAGATCGGATCAAAAAAATCATAAATGATCTAAAGCAATACGATAAAGCAATCTTGTTTATCGATGAGTTGCATACACTCATGGATAGCAAAGGTTCTGTTGGTTCAGGAGTTTCGAATTTGTTGAAGCCTGAATTAGCACGTGGTGAATTAACTATTATTGGTGCAACTACTCAAGAAGAGTATCGGAAAATTATTGAGCCTGATGCAGCATTTAATCGCAGGTTTGAAACATTGACAGTGCATGAACCTGATGTATTCACAGCGGCCAAAATGATAGAGGCCTTGATTTCTAAATATGAAATTCATCATGAAATTAAGGTAAGTCCATCTGTTATAAAAGGTGCTGTGCATTTAGCAAAACGTTATATCAAAGATAAACGATTACCTGATTCTGCAATTGATTTATTAGACCGTACGCTTGCAGCAGTAAAAATGATGAATGAGACATCGGTTTCGGAAATTGAAACGATAGAATCTGAATTAAATACACTCCTATCGGATCAGACCCTTTCTGAAGAAGGAAAAGTTGAGGAGCTAAAATGGTTGCATTCTATGTTGTTTAATAAGCTTAGTCCAGTGTTGATTGGCTATTTAGAACACACGCAGGATGTAAGTAAAATGGATACAGCTGATTTTATTTTGACAGAAATTCAAACCAGTATTGAAAAGGCAAAAATCATTGTTCGTGAAATCAAGAAAGAAATTTCGTTGCATGATGTAGCGGCAGTTATTGCGCATAAAACAGGAATACCTGTAGGGAAAATTCAAACACAGGAAAAAGATAAATTATTAGCAATTGAATCACATCTTCAAAAAAGAGTGGTTGGTCAAAATCATGCTATTAAAATTTTATCAGATACCATCATTGAATCAAGAAGTGGTATACAAAAACAAGGTCAGCCAATAGGTTCTTTTTTCTTTTTGGGGCCAACCGGAACCGGAAAGACAGAATTAACAAAAGCAATTGCAGAGTTTTTATTTAATGATGAAAAGGCAATGATTCGCTTTGATATGTCTGAATTCAAAGAAGAACATTCTGCTGCCCTTTTGTATGGTGCGCCTCCAGGTTATGTAGGATATGAAGAAGGAGGGATGCTGGTAAATAAAATCAGACAGAAACCCTATTCAGTTGTTTTATTTGATGAGATAGAAAAAGCACACCATTCCGTTTTTGATACTTTTCTTCAGATAATGGATGAAGGAACCCTCCATGATAAGCTTGGTAAAGAAGGGGACTTCAGTAATTCGATTATAATTTTCACTTCTAACATCGCCAGTGATTGGGTAGTTGAACAATTTCAGCATGGAATAAAACCTACCTCTCAAGAATTGATGGATGTAATGGCTAAAAATTTCAGACCCGAATTTTTGGCTCGTGTAAGTGAAATCATACCGTTTGCTCCGATAGCAAAAGAAAACGTTGTACGCATTTTTGAAATACAACTAAAGTCGCTTGTTGAAAGCTTATCTAAGCAAGGTATAAATTTAACAATCAGTAGTAACGCTAAAAGCAATCTTGCTGAATCTGGATTTACGCCTAAGTATGGCGCACGACAATTGGTAACTGTAATACGAAACAGGCTGAGAAGGCCTATTTCAAAAATGCTTGTTACAGGAGAATTGAAAAAAGGGGATACGTTGTTTGTTGATTTGAAATCTGAAGATGAATTAATCTGGGATATTCAACACGTAGATGAAATCGCAACATTGCAAATAGAAAAAATGATAATTGAATAAATAGATAATTAAAAGCTGGACATATGTATAACTACGGTATAGGCGGTAATGAAGTAAAGGTAGATGCTTCAGAAGCAATCTCAGACATCGCAAATAATAAAACGCTTTTGGTTCAAAAGCTCACAGTAAATGATGCTATCAAACCAGAAATCGTAACGGGATTGAAAACTGTTGAAGAAGTATTTGAACATTTCAAACCTGAGCAAACAGTAAGTTTCGAAACGAAAGAAGGATCAGTTAAAGAGGAAGAATTTCACTTTAATAATTTAGGTGATTTTGGAGTTAAAAAGGTTGTTGAAAATAGTCCCTATTTAAAAGATCTGAATTCAGATATCGACCATTATACTAAAATTGCTAAACAATTTAAAAGTAATAAAGTGTTACAATCCATTGCAGCTAATCCCGAAATGAATCAAGCAATGGTAGATGCGTTATCCGCTTTATTGGAAGAATTAAAATCTCAAGACTAATCTTATGGCACTTCAAGAAAATAACGTTCGTGAGTCGCAACAGTTGCTGACAAAAGAACAAGTAGGCTCGCAATTAGAAAGCAGTCTTGCAAAACTTACAAAAGCAGGCGGATTTGCTTTCCTGGAAAATGTAATTGATGGTTTAGTCAATGTAAATCCGGAAAGAAAAGCCCGGAAAAATATTTTCATGGCCGATCCAGAAAAAAAATCTGAGCGTGAACAGCTTAAAAAGAATATTGCTACCTGGGTTGAATTATTATCGCAACAAAAAACAGTTAGTGAAATTGTTGAAATAAGTGAAAAGAATGCAGCAAGTGCACAGGGACTTTTAAATAAAAATTTAGGCTTGGCTTTAGAAGCATTTAAAGAGCTTGAACAAAGTTATCGTTCTGTAGCGCTATTTTATAAAAATACAGAATCAGATAAAGTTAAAAATGTAAACATCATGAACGCGGCTTTGGATCAGCTTACTGATTTGGATAATCCTCGTTTCATAGATCATGTAGCAGAAGAATTAAAACAAAATTACGACAGACTTGATTTGCGTGATAACTATTCAATTTTAGTTGTTCCCGGTTATCTGGGCGCAAATAAAGTTGTAGAGAAATGGTCTAAAATTGCTTACGAAAATAAAGTAATGCTTGTAACCGATTTTGCCAATCTTGAAAGTCCGGATGATGTGGTTGATTTATTTTCGGATGGTAATTTCACTGGTGGTGATGCCTACAAGTCAAATACAATTATGACCTGTAATTGGATTGTTGGTAGAGGTAAAGTAGAGCAAGCTGGCGAGGCTGAAGATCTATTTGTTCCACCTTCCAGTGCATTAGCTGGTAAGATGTATTACACCATGATGTCTCAGGTAACAGCTGGTAAGAAACATGGTAGCATCAATGAAGTAGATGCCGTTAATTTTGATTTGAAGAAAAGTGAGATTTCTCATTTGGAAAAAATGGGCTTAGTGCCAATGGTTAACGAGTATGGTAAGGTAATGGCGTTTTCTGCTAAGACATTATTCAATGGCGATAACCTTGGCTTGCAAACCTATTCTGTTGTACGTGTATTTGATTACATAACAAAAGTGCTTTTTGACTTCTTAAACAGAAGAGCATTTGAAAACTGGACATCTAAATTAGAAGGTGATTTGCGTAGTCAGATCGTTAAATTCTTAGATGGTATACAAGGGCCAGATCGATTGATCGAAAAATTTAAAATTTTAAAACTTGAACAAGATCCCAATCAAAAGGATCGAGTTCTAATTGACATCCACATCACTCCATATTTCCCGGCAAAAAGTTTTGTTGTGAAATTGGATGGTCAAAAAGGAGATGATGGCACAGCATGGAACAGCGAGTACAAACAATCATAAATTTCTTTCTTTTTCTTAACAACTAAATTTTACCACTATGGCTTTTAGAGCAGAACTAACAATCGGCAGCACAAAATACGACGTATTAAATTGTGCATTTAACATGAGTAGAGATACAGATCCTAAAGGAAGACCTTCATCAAATGTATATGGTGGACGTATTACTTTTGAGATTGAATCTACGTCAGACACAACCATTATTGAAAATATGGTTAACAGTCAATTCAAACCTTTTAGCGGAACGGTTGTTTTTAAAAAAACAGACGAAGATGCTAAAATGAAAGAATTGAGTTTTGATAACTCTTACATTGTTCATTACTCAGAAGGTATTGATGCATCAGGAGTGAATCCAATGACTACAAAATTTACAATATCAGCTGAAACAATTAAGTTAGGTAATGCAGAGCACGACAACCGTTGGCCAAAAGCATAATCTAGTAAAATGATACTATTCTGTGGTCGGGCTTATGTTCGCTGTGTACAATTTATGACGCCCGGCTACAGAATATGTATTTATTATGCCCACGATCTTTATGAATGGAGAATATTATAAATATCCGTTAGATTTAAAACGGGTTTTTCAACAAAAAGAACTATTGAAATGTAGTGTTGGTGAAGCCGTTTCTCAAAATTTACATCTAATTATTTTAAGTCATAATGGAGAGCATCGATATAATCCGTCGTTAGGCTGTGAAATATGGGATTTAGATTTTGACTTGATAATGAGCTTACGTGTTTGGGAAGAAAAATTACGTAATTCTTTATTGTATGCCATTGACAAAAATGAAAAATCGTTAGAGCATGTTGAAGTAATTGTTGCAGTATCAGAAGTCGAAAGTGTATATAATTCCAATTTGGACGTATCCATTAAAAGACAAGTTGATATTCGCATACAAGCTGTTCTTAAAGCAACAGGCGAAAAATATTATTTTAATACCCAACTATTTTTAAGTCCGGTTTCAGCGCATTAGCTAAATGTATTATGACGAACACAGATCTTAATTATGGGAATCCCAAAGAGCGAATGCTTAAAACCATTTCGGCTTTATGGGGAACAAAAAACATTGATACCTTAGACCCGCTTGTAAAAATATTAGTTGAAGCATTGTCCGGGGAATTACATAAAACCCACAATGTAATTCATACCTTTGAAAAACGAATGCTTGAAAGATTAGCATTATTGATGACTCCAGGAGTATTGGCTGCTCCTTATTGTGCGCACGCAATTGCACAAGCTTTTCCAAATGAACCTGTAGAATGCGTAACCTCTGCTGAGCAATTTTTTTATTCAAAGAAAATGAATAAGGATCAGCAAATGCAAAATATTCACTTTTCACCAATAGCCGATGTTAATGTGTTTGACATGAACATCAAACACATGGTTATTGGTAATGCCTGCTGGAGAATGGATGACTTTCAACAAAAAACATCCTACATGAACATGTTGCATTTGAATTCACAAAGCAATGCAATTTGGCTTGGCATAAGAATTAACCCTGAAATAGAAAATTTAAATGGATGTAGTTTTTATTTTGATCAATCAAATTCTACTTCCAATCATTTTATAAATCAAATCTTATCAACATCAGAATGGCACATTGGCGACAGGAAAATAAAAATGAGTCCAGGCCGCGCGTATGTTGAAACAAATGAGCCGCATTCTATCTTCTCAGAAATGGATACGATGCATCTCATAGAAAAAGAAGTGAAGTATCTCTACAATAGAAATTTTATTAGTATTTCAGATACTGAATTTAAACTGAACGCTATTTTTCTAGAGCAATATCCTGAAGTATTTAAACAGCTTTTCTTAGAACAGCAATTGAATGCCTTCGATGAAAAATTGTTGTGGATTAAAATAACTTCAGATTCCTTAATTCATAATAAACATTTGTCCGACATTAATATTTTCATTAATACATTTCCTGTTTTAAATAGAAAAATTGTTAATCACGTACACCGTTTTAAGAACTACACGAATAGCATACCTCTACGGGCTACTGAAAAGGAATTTTTCTTATCTGTATTATCCGTTGAAGATGATTTTGCGAGGAAGTATACAGAAATTCCATTTGCTGAAAACAACACCTGGACAAATTATACCTATACGGTTCGCAAGGGTGGCATGGAACGCATGGATTCACGCGATGCAAAAGAATATTTAGAGTACATCGTTGAATTAATGCGGGACGAATCTGCAACCTTCGCCAGTTACGGGCAAGATGCCATTGCAAATATTTTAAAAGAATTAGATCAGCTTGTGTCTCAACTGAATCAACGTGTAAATAAGAAATCACTTGTTGATATAGATGCCTGTAGTTACCTGTTCTTAGGAGATCCGAAGAATGATGAAACCTATTTTATCGATTACTGGACAACCAATGCCATTCATGCAAATGGAATAATGGCGGGAACAAAGCTTGCGAATTATAAGGGAAGTCAATTGAAAAAAGAATCCTTGTGTTTAAAGACTACCACTGTTGGTGGTAAATATGCTTTAGACCCGGCACGACATATTGATGCTTATAAGTATGCAAGTTTGACTCACAATAAAATTGTAACAGCCGAAGATATTAAAGCCTGTTGCCTGCACGAGCTAGGGGATAAAATTAATAGAGACGTTGTAGTAAGCAAAGGTTTGGTATTAAGTGATAATCCGAAGCAAGGACTGATACGTTGTGTGGAAGTATTGCTGAAGAAGAAAGATATGGATAAACTGGAGCTGGAGGCGATTGATTGGAATACAGAACTTAAAAATCTGCAATCAAAACTGGAACTGCGCTCTGCATTAAATATGAATATCAAGGTACACCTTTCATAGTGTTGTGCCATTTAAAATAGTTACAATACGCATACATATATTCATATGGCATATCCGATGCCGCATAAATAGAATTTCAATAGTATACCTATTGCTTACAAACATTAACCGTTCACCCAGCTATGTCTAAAGAAATTGCTTTTGAAATCGTTCTTGACGGAAAATCTATTCCGCACTGCAACTCCATTGTTATTCATCAGGCGTTTAATGCGCACCATACCTTTGAGCTTGTCTTGGATCAGGATACCTTGGGGAAACTTGCCTCACATGATCTATATGACTACCAGGACTACGTTGGCAGAGATCTATATGTGGGTTTTGGTGAACGTAACACAGACGACAATGCCTTTCAGGGTATTGTTACTGAAGTAGGCTTGCAACAGCAGGAAGGAGCTTGGGGGAAGCTCGTTTTAAAAGGCAAGAGTTTAACTTGCCTGCTTGATGCAGGAGCGGATTATATTTCCTATGAAAAGATGAAGCTCTCTGATATTGTGAATTACTGCAAAGACTACACAACAACAGCAAATATATCTATAAAATGCAATCCCAATCATACCGATGAGATCGGGTATATGTGCCAGTATGGAGAAAGCGGCTTTGATTTTATGAACCGCTTGTCTGCTGAATACGGAGAATGGTTTTTTTACGATGGTAAGGATATTTGTTTTGGTAGACCTAAAAAACAAAAAAACATTGAGCTGGTGTATGGCAGCAATCTATCTGAAATGAATTATGCCATGCGTGTATTGCCTGCGAATGCGCAGCACTACAGCTATAAATCGGTTGACGACGAAGTGATCATGTCTCCTTTGCCATCGAGTGTTGATGGCGCATCCAGCTTAACGCAAACAGCCTTAAAACGCTCGAATGAATTGTATGCAAAACCTGTGAAGCAACCAGCTACCATTCGCATCAGCGATAAAAGCGAACTGGATGCGCATGTAAAAGTGCAGAAGGGGAAGATCGCTGCATCTTCTATGCTGCTTACAGCAACGGGAGACAGTCCGAAGGTGTTGATCGGGAATTTTGTAACGATAAAACTTTCTAAAAAAACAGGCACCGGCTTTGAAGACCATGGAGAATACCTGGTGACAAAAGTTTCCCATTATTTAACCGGAACAGGTGCTTATAAAAATACCTTTGAAGGAATTCCATCTGCAAATGAGATCATACCTTTCTCAGCAGCGAAACCTGTTGCACAAACGCAGATGGCTGTGGTTACCGATAATAACGACCCAAAAGATATGGGCCGAGTGCGTGTACAGATGCTGTGGCAGCAGGATACCGATCAGAAGACAGACTGGATCCGTGTGATGACACCCGATGCAGGCGGAGGCGGGGATGTAAAGAAAAACCGCGGACAGGTATTTATACCCGAAGTTGGCGACCAGGTAATGGTTGCATTTCGATATAACGACCCAAGCAGACCATTTATATTAGGCAGCCTGTTTCATGGAACCATTGCAGGTGGTGGCGGGAAGCAGAATGAAGTCAAAAGTATGACGACAAAGGCCGGCAGCACCTTGATTTTTAATGATAAAGAACACAGTGTAAAGATGCAGACCAGCAATGGCAACACCGTACATGTAAATGAAAAAAGCGGTGCCATTACTATTTCATCGGGCAGCAGTGTTACCATTAATTCTAAAAACATCACGCTGAATGGCAGTGAGAGCATCAGTTTGCAGTCGCCGAGTATTACCATCGGTTCTCTGGGCGGCGAACACCCAACAGAAACGGTTGATGTAAAAGGCAAGGCTGTTACGGTTGAAGGGGAAAAAACTGTAGATATTAAATCTAAGGAAATTAAAATTACCGGGGAAAAGAAATTAAGTTCATCAGCTGAAAAAATGGATATGGATGCGAAAGACTCCATGACGCTGAAAGCAGGCAGTAAAATAAAAGCAAGTTCTGGTGATTCAGAATTCATATAACTAACTGTTACCTGAATATGTCTCATCCAAAAGAATATGTCACTACGGGTGCATTGATGCAATGCAGTGAAGGTGCTGCGCCTATGCTTTTTCAAGCAACTCCCAGAACCACTAAAATCGGTGGGTTTAAAGCCGGTAATGAATCGGACTGTGTTCCGATTCTTAATATTCCATCTTTTGTTATTTGCAAAAAACTAACCCAGATGGCAAATGGCGTACCTACGCCATGTATGCCAGCGCCTACTGTCTGGGAAGACACGTATGAGGCGAAGGTTGGGGGAGCGAAAGCACTGTTGCAAATGTCATGCATACAATGTACAGCAGGGCAAGGTAAAATAGAATTTATTACTTCCGGGCAAGCTCCTTTGCCGCCAGATGTAGTTGCAGAAATGCAGTCTGCAGAAAAAGAAGGAAAAGAAGTACTAGAAAAAGCAAAGTTAGAGGAAGACTCTGTTGGAGAAGCTGGATTTGCAGAAGGGTTAATACCTATCTGGGGAAGCGGTCGAGATCTCATTCATGCTGCTCAGACGGGCGATGGCTGGGGGATGGCATTGAATGCCGGTTTTTTAGTGTGGGATGTTGCTAGTGTTGTTGCAGGTGTCTTTAGTTTTGGAACTGCAACAGCAGCTATGATGGCTGGAAAGGCGGGAGTACGTACGGCTATCAAAGCAGCAGGTAAAGTAGTATTAAGTGCAGCAAAAAAACAAGGTGCTGAACTGCTAGCTAAGTCGGCAAAAGTTTTTAAAGGTTTAGGTCCTAAAATAGCTGACTTTACTTCTGGATTAGCATGCAAATTGTTAAAAGCGTGTTTTCCAGCCGGTACCCCGATTGCAGCAAAGGGCGGTTATAAAAACATAGAAGATATAAAGGTTGGCGATTTGGTATGGTCATGGGATCAATTTACTGGAGACATAGGTTTAAAGCCTGTTACTGCAATAATGGAAAATACTGCGGATACGCTTATAAAAATCACTTCAGGTTCTGAGACCATATCTTCTACGCCCGAACATCCATTTTGGGTTGGTGAATCTATAAATGGCAATTGGAAAAATGCAGATGAGTTAACTTTAGAAGATGAGCTTTGGTTGCTTGATAAAAGAAATAAGAGTATCTTCTCATTGGAATTGGAGCCGCAAACCCAACCTGTAAAGGTATATAACTTTGAGGTAGCAGAATGGCATACCTACTTTGTTGGTATGTGGATGATGCTGGTACATAATTTATGTTACAAAAGAGCTTTTTTTAAAGCATTTCCATTTTTAAAAGGAAAGGTTGTTGTACATCATGCAATAGAACAACAAGTCCTGAAAAGATATAAAGGACTTTTTACTAAAGAAGAAATTCATGCATTAGAAAATTTACGCGGTATTCCAAAAGAATTAAATAATACCTTACATTTGAGTGAAATTAGAATTTTATGGAATAGATTTTATACAGCATTTCCAAATGCTACAAAAAAACAAATCATGGATTATGCAAAACATATTGATAACGAATTAGGTCATTTATTTAATCCGCCATTATAATATTATAAATATGAAAAATTTTAATTTTATTGAACCAGAGGTTATTGTTGGTATAGGTGAAAATACCATAATAGATAATAATTATAATCCACCCAAAGTTGATCAACTTGATTTAGAAATAGAGGATTGGCTTGGTAATGATTTAATGGAAAGTTATCCTTGTTTTATTATAACCGAATCGTTGAAAGAGGGGCTAGAAAAAAGTAAGTTTACAGGGTATAATTCAATTGAAGAAATTGAAGTTAAAAAGGCTGAGTATTTTGAAGATAATTACCAGCTTGATAAAGAAGTGCCTAAATTTTATTGGTTGAAAGTTAATGGTATTCCTTTTAAAGATGATTTCTCAATCAGTAATGATAATGCATTAAAACTATATAAACTTTTAATTTCAGATGCTGTATTAGAATTCTTACGAAAGGACTTTAAAATTGATATGAGTAATGTTAATTTCGAAAATAAAAAAATTGATGATATCTTTAAAAGATTTATGGATAGTCAAAAATGATTAACCAATCAGTTAAAGTCATAATAAATATGATGAGTGAAATATTTACATGACTTTAACTGTAATATCTGTATGATTTTTTCAGTCACAGTATACTCACTTTTTTTAGAAAACTTCATACAAAGTAATAGCACCAACAAGAGAATAAGTCAAAAAATTTGCAAATTTTGTAGACAGTAAATATGGAAATTTATTTAATACTCCATTATTTAAATTCATCATTATGATAAAAGAATATTTAATTGTGCGGCCAGAAGTAATAGTAGGTATTGGTGGTAATACTGAATATTATCCAACCGAGTTCATTGAAGGGAAAAAAAGGTTAGTTACTAAATTGCATATTCAATTGGAAGATTGGCTTGGAGATGATTTAATGGAAATATATCCTTGTTATATAGTTACTCAACAATTGAAAGAAGCTTTAGAAAATAATAGTTTTATCGGTTTTACCTTTGCTGGAATTGAGGTTACTGAAGATGAATATTTTGAAGATAACTATCAACTTGAAAAGCCACGTCCTGATTTTTTTTTGGATAAAAATAACTGGAATTAAAGGTCAAGATGATTTGTATATCAATGAAGGAGCTTTAAATATATCTGAAAATTTATTGAAATTTATAAGAGATAATTTTACAATTTCTTACGCAAAAATTAATCCTGAAAGAGATGAGTTTGACGGTCTACTTGCTCAAATGATTAAAGACAGTAAGAAAAAAGAATAAGTAACTACTGAGAATTATTCTTAAGAAGAATAATCTTTAAATATATTCACCTTTTTTAGAAAACTTCATACAAAGTGATAGCGCCTACAGAGAACAAATAGGCAGTAAATATGGACATCTATTTAACCCACCACTTTAATATATGAAAAAATACGATAAAATTTTGCCTGAGGTAATTGTGGGGCTTGGATCACTGACGGAATATGAGGCTGGATCCACATCAATTAAAAAGTTACATATCCAGTTGGAAGATTGGTTAGGAGATGATTTAATGACGTGTCATCCAGTATACATTGTGACAGAAAATCTGAAGAACGGACTTCAAAATCAAAAATTTAAGGGATTTGAGTTTGAAGATATGACAGTAACAGAAGATGAATATTTTGAAAATAATTTTCAATTAGATATCCCTTTACCAAAATTTTATTGGATGAAAATAGTAGGGAAGGAAGGGGAGGATGATTTATATTTATCAAAATATCTCATGGCTGATATCGGTTTTGTTAATTATTTAAAACAAAATTTCAGAACTAAATTTTTAGATGTCAATCCAGAAATAAATAAAAAACAACAAGAATTATTGCAAAAACTTGCAGCTAGAGCAAAAAACAGATAATAATACTATTTTTAATTTAATAAGGAGGTTAATTTAACCTCCTTTATTTTTTACTAAATACGATCTATAGGCATTAAAATACTAAAATGGGACAAAGGAAGAAGCCGGTGGGATCAATGGCAGATGGGACACAAGCCAGAACATAAATGGAGTGATACTGTTGCGGATTATAAGGATGGTAAAATTACATGGAAGGAATTATTGGATAAGTATAATGATCCAAAAACTTATTTGCCAGAAGACCCTATGGGTAATATGAGCCATATGTTTGAATAGAATTAAAAGAAATTAGATAATAAAATGCAACAAGAAAAAGAACTATTAGATGCAGTTAAATCCAGGAATTTTAAATTAATTGAAGAATTAATTAAAGGAGGGGCGGATGTTAACCATTTGTTTGAAACTGGGATTGACTCAATTTTTTGGGCAGTAACAGAAAAGGATGTAGAGATGGTAAGGTTTCTGCTTAAATATCCTATTGACTTAGGAAGACAATATGATAAGAAAAAATTCTCATTGCTACATGCTTCAGCAGAGAGTTATGATATAACTAAATTGTTATTGGATAAAGGCATAGAAGTGGATTCTAAAGATTTTTATGGCAATACACCTTTGTTTACAGCATTGTATTACGCTCCTTTAAAAGGTGGTACTTATGATGTTGTTGAATTATTGCTGCAACATGGTGCTGATCCATATTTGAAAAATAGAGTTGGAGAAATTCTCGTTGGTAAAAAGAAAGTACCTATGGGCGAATCATTAAGTCCATATATGGTAGCTGAAAGAGATGAGAATAAAATAGAACTTGAATTATTTGATAAATATAAAAAACATGCCAAATAGATTAGAACGATTTATTGAACATATTGAAAAGGTTTTTTTGCAGGAGCCTGAAATATTTCATTTTGATCCAGCATCTAAGAATTCTTTAGGATGTACTGTATTTGTTTATCGGGATATACCTGAGTCAGGCTATTTGACGGCAGTTACATATGGCTTGTCATTGTATCCTAATAAATCATGGGTTGACAGCAGACCTGAATTAATCATATCAGTAGAATCGACTGATATAAATTGGGCGCGGATATTGGGTTATCTTGTAAGTTCCTATGAGCAACAAGTGGATTTTAGTTATGGTGAAATCATAAACTTTGGCGAACAGATTTCTACGGAATCAAAGATGGATTCCTTTTTTATTTTTGCTCCATCGATATTGGAACGCAAAGATTTTATGGATATAGATGTATTGGAATACAAGATTAATTTAACAGGAATTTATCCAATTTATTCGAATGAAATAGCAAAAATTGATTCAGTTGGTTTAGAAGCTTTCATGAAGGATAAAAGATATGATTTATATTCTGTAAAGAGACCAGCTATAGTATAAATATAAAATACAGATTATGCTTTTTAAACCCTTCTGATCTTTATGATTGGAAGGGTATTGATTTTCAAGATCTATTAGTGTGCCTAATTAAAGAGATATATAATAATTAATATTAGAATGACAAAGGATAAAGTATTAGCATTGTTTGGTTTTTCTAAAGGCTATTTAAGTATGACCTTAGAAGAAAAAGTAATAGCACTTAACAACATAGATAAAGGTTGGGATGAATTACCAGATGATAAACATACATTATCTGAAAGTTCAATGTTAGCTTTAATGATGTTTGATCAATATTTATTATTTGGCAAATTAGATCTAGCAAAAAAATGGGGAGATGTATTAATTAATGATAAAAATAGGCCTGATTGTGGTGAAAAAGAATTGATTAAAGGTAAAATTTTATTTGAATCTGGACAGATTGATGAAGCAAAGGAATTTTTTAAAATAGCTTTCCAAAAGTCTAAGGGACGTATTTTTGCTGGGGAACCTAAAAAATATGTTGATGTGCTAAAAAAATAAGACGATTAAACTATTGTTGAATATATCAAATGCAAATTATCAATAAATCTATATGGAAAATAACATTGAATTAAGTGATGAGTTATATGAGCAAATCGAAGAGCTCTCAGAGCAGGGAAACGATTTAGTAGATGAAGATGATTTTGATGGTGCGTTAGAAAAATTTCAAGCTGCGCTGGACCTTTTACCTGAACCAAAAAATCAATGGGAAGCAGCTATGTGGCTCTACGCAAGTATGGGTGACATGCATTTGTTTAAAGAAGATTTTGAATCCGCAAAAACTAATTTTTATAATGCATTGAATTGTCCGGATGGGCAGGAAAGCGCATTTGTCCATTTACGTTTGGGCGAGGCATTGTATGAACTAGGTGAAGAAGACAAAGCATTGGATCATTTATTGCGGGCTTATGTGTTGGAAGGCCCTGAAATTTTTGCTGAGGAGGAAGGATACTATTTTGATTTTTTAAAGAGTAGAGTTGAGCTGTAACTTTGATTGAAAATTGTAAGAATAAGAATTTTACAATCTATTATTTAATACTGTAAGAATGCCTAGTAAATTAGAACGATTTGCTGAACACATTGGAAATGTGTTTTTGCAAGAGCCGGAAATGTTTCATTTTGAATCTGTATCCAACGCTTCTTTTGAAGGAACTGTTTTTGTTTATCGTGATATTCCTGAACAAGGATATTTAACAGCCGTTACCTATGGTTTGTCTTTGTACTCAAATGAAGAATGGACTAACGGAAGACCGGAATTAATTATTTCTGTAGAATCAACGGATACAAACTGGGCGAAGGTATTGGGATTTCTTGTAAGTTCTTACGAACAGCAAATTGATTTCAGTTATGGTGAAATAATAAATTTTGGAGATAAAATTTCACTTGATTCGGAGATGGATTCCTTTTTTATTTTTGCTCCATCGATATTGGAACGAAAATATTTTATGGATATAGATGTATTGGAATACAAGATTCATTTAACAGGAATCTATCCGATTTATTCAAGTGAAATAGAAACGATTGATACGATTGGTTTAGAAGCTTTCATGAAGGATAAAAAATATGATTTATATTCTGTAAAGAGACCAGCTATAGTGTGATTTTTTTAATGACTTTTTGACATTTACAGTTTAATAATTTATTAGGAGAGATACTTTCTGAAGAGAATACTTTTAGACAGCAAGGTTGATTGTAATTAACAGCTAAAAGATGGCAATACAAAAAATAAAGCTGGACGATGGGGAATTATATTTATAGGTACTTAGAATACAACGACGTACTTTTAAAATTCATGGAGGAAGAGAAAACGCTGAAATATCTCTGCAATGTTAATGGAGATGAAGTTTCCAAAACTGAAATGAAGGAATATATGGTATCAACGGAAACATGGGCAAAATTCGCTCATGAGAGATCTATATATTACCCTGTAGCAGTTTACCAAGATGGAGAACCCAAATGTTATATAAGTATGGGGAGTGAAGTTATTGAAGTTTATTTTTTGGATGAACGCATGTTTCAATATATCATTATGTTTTATGACAAGTATGACGAGGGTTTTAAGCCATATCCTGATAATAAGATGTTCCTGAGTAAGATTCTGACAAGAAAATTTAATTATAAAGAAACAAAAATGCTACATGATCTTAACAGCGATAAAGCATTCATCTTTACTCCAGAAGGAAAGCTCACAGTACGGGAAAGTAAAGTTTTTAGAGAACCGGCAGTTCGGATTCAAGAAGAAGAGTATGAAGCAAAAGAAGCGGTTAATGTAAATCGCAATTGGGTGCAAATTCCGAAGTTTGGTGAGTACAGCTATTTGTGTGATTATTCAAAAAAATTAAACCAAGGAGATTTGGATTTTCCTGATAATGCCTAAGACCTATGAACTTTGATTATAAAAACTTTGAGCTCGAATTAAAAGAAAAGACAAAGATTGCATTTAATGCATGTGTTGAGAAATTAGATATTAAAGATATAGCAGGATTTGCTCTATATTCTGACGAATCAGCAATGACAATTTCCGCTTCATGTAATACATATGAGAATTTAAAAAGGTTGCAAAATAAGTATCCAGGTAGTGACGTTTATTTTAAATGGACTCCTGGTGAATGGAAGTACGAACTCGTTAGGGAAAAGGAATTTCAACACCTGTGCACCTTATTGCGTTCGGAGCAATTAAGTGATGAAACAGAAAAAATTTCAGCACATGTAACGAACATATATTCAACAGCTGTCAACGTTCTGGAAGAATTAAGAGCAGAGGGATTGTTTGAAAACATGAACGATGATTTTGTTTTAATGTTTGGAGTCAGTGATTTTTCTGACCATAAATTAGAAATAAGTTTTGTTAGACGATTAAATTCGAAGGTATTAGCCGAAGAGTTTGAGCAGTGGATTGTAACACAAGAAGAATAGTTTAAAAGCATGTTTTATTGTGCATCTAAAGTCCTTCTTTACATTTAATAAATCCCAAATATGATTGAAGACTTGTGGAATAAACATTGCGAATGGTTAAAAATACATTTGCCGGATGCATATCAATCTCTTAATGTGCCAGCAAGTAGTGCTGATTTCGACAATTTTAAAACTGCTTCGGGCTATGATTTCCCTGAAAAGCTTAAACGCTTATATGCTATTAACAATGGACAAGATCCGGATTGTATGATTGGTTTATGGTGGGGATTGTCATTTATACCCATTGAAGATATGCTTCAATATCATATAAATAAAAGTGAGGCTATTGATATGTCTGATCAGGATCGATCCTTTCCTTCAAGATCTATTAAATTACAACATACTAATCCATTGTGGATACCCTTTGCAGAGGATGGTTCCTTTAATTATCTGGCAGTAGATCTGGATCCGGATGTGAACGGTACTGTGGGCCAGGTTATAAATTATGGGAGAGACGAACGGGATAAATGTGTTATTGCAACAGATATAGAACAGTTCCTTCTTTTCATGACCGAAGAAATTGAAAAGGGAAATTATACGATCGAAACAGATGGCCGTTTTGGAGACATCATTTTTAATTATAAATCATCACACCTGATCGATGATTTGAAAACAACTATTCAGTCGAAAAATAATACTATATGACGAATGAAATGAATGAACTCATTCAGGAAGTAGGAAGAATGGCGGTTAAAAGTGTTCCCAATGATGACTGGACATGCATTAAACTAATCAGGAGACGCATAAGTACCTATGGTGAATTTAATGTGTTGTTTTTCGGTGCATGGGGCGATGAACCAAAACAAACCGGAATGGAAGATAAGCATCTTCCAGCGGGTCAACGAACACATAACACATTAGATGCTTTAAGGAAGTTGATGTATGATCAGGAGCCATCCTTAGGCGCCTGGTATACTTGTGTTATGACAATATCAAAGCAGAATGACTTTGATGTGAAATTTGATTATGATAATAAACCTGAATGGGAGCATCAGCCTGTAGAAGAAGAATACGCTGAAGATTTTAAACAATTTCCAAGGAAATCAGAAGCCATTCCTGAATGGTTGAAGGCGATTTTAATCAAGTTCAGAGATAAATATATCTTCGTTCTTTGACATCCTGTTTAAAAATATATAATCTCATGAAAACATTAATTGAAAAAATTAGAAAAGAGCGAAAGCAATTTGATTTGAAATTGCAAAATGGCGCTGATGAAGATTGTATTGAAATATTAAAATCTCAAACAGTTAGTAAGTTTAATTATACGATTCCTAATGAGTATTTGATCTTTTTAAGAGACGTTGATGGGCTTTTTTATAATGGTATTCAGATATATTCTACTAAAACAGTAGATCAAACACCTCAAAATATAACAATTGAAGGGTTTGTAGAAGCTAATGAAATGTGGAGGGATGATGAAAGAAAAAAAGCTATTTGGTTTTTGCAGAAAGCGGCGATGCATTGTATGTGCATAATCTCACGAATGGTAATTATGAATATGTTGATAGAATAACGTTGGATGTCATTGAAACTAAAAAAACATGTGAGCAATTATTTGATTTAATTCTTAATCATGTATTAGATAATTATTAATCATATTTTCTGAATTGCATTAAAAATATTTTATGGAAAAGATTGAAAATAGAATATCAGAATTAGGAGGTTTAGAGTTAACTGCATCTTTTCTTATTAAAAGGGATACATCGTTTTCTGTTCAAACATATTTAACAACACATAAACTGAATTTACCTGCAGTTTATATAGAATTCTCAAAGAAATATGGATTCCATCAGTTTAATACGAATGTTGTTTTTGATAGCATGCATCCTATACCATCAGCCTACGAAGATGGGGCTTGTGCGATAGATTTTTTTTATGGATGGGGAAAGGGCACTGAATCTTTACCGAAAATAAGAAAGACGTATTTAGAGCAGATACAGCCAAAATATTTTGTTTTTGCAGAAGGGATTCCGGGTGACCAATTAGTAATACATACATTGAACAATAAAATTTATTATTGGGCACATGAAGAACCAGTTAATAATTGTTTATTTCTAGTGGCTGATAGTTTTGAAAAGTTTATAATTGGTTTGAGAATTAAGAATAATAATGATAATAATGATAATAATGATGATGATGGTAATGATGTAGTATCAGCTTGGTTTGCAGATGATTTTTAAAATAATAGAATCTTGCAATAGAAGCATAAGCTATTTTTTTTATGAAATCAAAATGATGATTACCTCAGAAAGAAGTATATATTAAAATGGATATTCAAACAGTAAAAGATCTACACAAAGAGCTTATTGGTTCTGAAGACCCTTTTGAAAGCATATTTGATTTCAAAGAAGGTTTACTTAGTTCTGATAGTGATGAATTCTTAGATTTTCATCTGAGTATATTGAAGGATAAAACAGATGAAGCAATTTATAATACTCTTCGA
>Ga0065715_10088963_pt1 | contig 19714 bp, 31 predicted proteins | sample MisBulReplicate1_FD_59102 | JGI IMG/M metagenome (GOLD analysis project Ga0065715, IMG submission 59102) | Miscanthus rhizosphere microbial communities from Kellogg Biological Station, MSU, sample Bulk Soil Replicate 1 : eDNA_1 v2 (version 2) | ecosystem: Host-associated > Plants > Roots >...
TTATTTATTATTTATATATAGATAGATATAGAGATTGGAAAATCAAAGAAAGGACAGAGACAGGGAACAACGAAAAAAGTGATTTCGACACGATTCTGTTAGGGCATATCGAGAGTGGCCTAAAAACATAAATTGAAAGGTTCTGTCACGCCTCGCTTATGTCCCTGCAGGGAGTGGGACAGGGTAAGGGACAGGCAAGGGCTTACAGCGCTGCACAGAGCACTTAGCAGCATGGCAGTACATAGGGACAGGGCACCCTGTATAGGGTCTAGGACGCTCTAACAGAGCAAGAATGCATGGAAGTGCCTAAGAGGCTATTGAAGCGCTTAGAGAGGCGCACAGAGCCTTACAGCGCTAGCGAGGGCACGAGCAAGGCAATGCACATAAGCGAGCAAGAGTCAACAGGCATGGCTACATGCACACACATAGGCATTAGTCAAGGGTTTCTGAGGGGTGTATATAGATGCGTATGCATGTATATCTCTGGGGGATATGCGTGCATAAGTAGTCATGCCTATGCATAACCATTCGCATAGTCATGCGTGTGTGTGCATAACTATGCAAGCTCGCTTTGTGCATTATTCGGAAAAGTTTGCAAACAAGTACCGACTAAATCAGTTTCATAATGAGAACGGTTCTCAATAGGCGCGGACTTTGGAGAAACATATTCCGAGAGCCCTTTTTTCCCTGTGGGCAAAAAATCCGCCACCACTGTTGCCTATGGTGTCTCCCTTCATGTACTGTGGTGTCCATGACTACTTCAAGGGCCAACCAAATCCTCAACGACGAATACTGCAACGCACCGCACGAGAACGTGCCGCTGGGCTGCTACGGCAAGCCGAACCACGAGGGACAGCACTGGGCATGGGCGACCGCCTGTGAAGATGACTCGCTCGCCACGCAAGACACGAGCTACCCGTTCGACTACAGGTTCCGTTGGGATGAGCCGCTTGTCGAATTCACACCGGCAGAGCTCAAGATCATCCTGACGCTGCTCCAGCCGGTCAAGCAGTTCTTCCCTGAGCTGCAGGCCAAGGTAGAGAAGGCCAGCAAGTGACCAAGATCAATCCCAAGGTGAGTGTTGAGCTGACCGAGCGAGAGCTCTCCTACCTCTACAACAAGATCGGCTTCCCTGAGGCACGCTTCCCACATCTGCAGGCCAAGCTGAGCCAAGCCGCCACGGAAATGCGCGTGGCCAAACGGCTAGCCCGACGTGCTGCCAAAGAGGTTGAGCCCATCGACACCACACAGGATTGCTACAAGGTCTGCCCCTCCATCTGCTGGGGGTGCCCCGCCCAATGACTGGTAACGCACTCAGCGGCAGGAAGCTGACACCGGAACGCAAGGCACTGCTCGCCACCGCTGTGGAGGATGGCTGGCCGATACGCCAGATCATTGCCACCTACGGCATAGGCACCAGCACTGTGAAGAAACACCACCCTGATTACTGTGGCATCTCAGCACAGGAGTCAGGGAAGTTGAGCATGGCCACACGGCGCGTGAACAGGAAGCTGGGGAAAGCGAGACACCAGAGTGACAAAGAGTAAAGGCGTCGGACGGGGTTCCCACATCACACCGGAGCGTAAGGCGCTGCTAGATGTGCTGGTTGCTGACGGTTGGCCCTTCCGTGAAATGCGCTTCACCCACGGCTTTGGCTATGACACGGTGAAGTACCACTACCCTGACTACAAGGGCATGGCTCTGGGTGAAGCGGGCAAGCTCGGGCGGCAAAACGTCAGGACAGAAAAAGAAATTGCGAAACTCTTCCCAGACTGCCAAAAGCGTGATAGTCTCCTTCCATGACTATTTCAGAGAACGCACATGTCTCCAACGCCTTGGACTGGCAGCACGGTGACGTAGAACCCTCCACATTCGCACTGCACAACGCACAGATAGAGGCAACCCTCGCCGTTGCCTACGAAGCACGCACAGCCAACATGCTCGCGCTCTACAAGATGGGCGGGCTGTGGCGCAGCGCCGTACTCCGTGAAGAGCTTGGCTACGCCATCAAGGCACGGCTGGGAGCGTCGGAAACCACCGACGCATGAAGCGCCGGTTCTCCGAGACGCTGAAGGGTGGCAAGGTAGAGTGGCGCGTTCTCTCTGACGATGATGTGCTACTAGCCACAAGGATTGCCCCAGACATTCGCAAGGCGTGGTGCGAGTCAGCAGACCACATGAAATTGCTTGCCAAGGGCAAGCACATCAGCTCCCCCGGAAAGAAGCACAAGTGACCGAAGCATTCATTGCACCAATCGTTACCCCACTGATAGTCCTAGTTCTCTGGCTTGTCTGGCGTGTGTGGGGCTGGCTGGGCAAGCGGCGCAAGAAAGCGCCCAAGCTTCCGTGGAACGGTGTTCACCAGCTCAAGTACATCCTTTCCGTAGAGTTTGCCATGTACCCAGATGACTATTACTCCGGTTGGGAATGGAAGTGTACGTGCGGGACTGGCACCTTCGACTACCGGCACATGGCTGCCAGCGAAGCCGCAGCCATGAGTGAATTCAAGAAACACCTCGAGGTTTACAAGGGAGCGTGCAACTGCTTTGGGAGCTAACGGCAACAGGCAACAGGAGAAGTGCTATCGCGGGCACATGCTCGTTGAAGCGAACACCAAACCTGCACACAACGGGGGTAGGCGCTGCCGCTCGTGCGAGTGTGCTTTGAGTTCCGCCCACAACGCAATGGTCCGCAAGGGAGAGCTTTGGACACCGGAGAACGTGCAGGACTACGCTGACCTCAAGTACAGTGAGCTGGTGACCAATGCACGTTCCTGAAGAGAACCTGCCGCGCTACCGCTCCCTCAAGAATATTGCTGACCAATTCGACCGCTTGGGGAACAGTCTGAGCAACATTGGCGCGTATAAGGATGCCAACGCCATGTGGAGCAAGCGGGCATCTTGGAATGCTCGAGCACAAGAGCTCCGCGTTGCTGGAGAGCGAGAAGCTGTTGAACCTCCGTACCCTGTGGACCTTTTCAAGGTCTATCCAGCGGACCACCCGCTGCATGAGCACGAGGACTGCTGCAAGTGAAGTGGGTGTACGTCACCCGCGTCAAGGGGTGGATTCGAGAGCATGACCCTGCCACACAGAGCGGGCTTGTACCCATGAAGGTTGAGGAAGATGCTGACTCCTGAAGAGCTCAAGGCGTACAACGCTAAGTGTGAGAATGTAGGCCGCTGCCTTTACAGCTATGGCAAGCACTTCCAGCGCTGGGAAGATGCCCCGCAGTCCGTGAAGGACATGTACAGCCACATGGCGCACATGTCGCGCATCTGGTGGAATGGTGAGAACCAAATACCGATTTTTGACAAACCGAAAGAAGAAGGATAAGTTTTACCTATGACCAAAACAAAAGCAGTCCTGCCCCCGCTGACCTACATCGACCGCGACAAAGCGGCATGGCAGGTACAGAATGGATTACTTGACGGGGAGCTCCCTGTCATGAGAATCAGTGTCATGGAAGAGGGAGACGTTGTAGGCAGCTCGGTTGTCTTCCACGCAGATGACGCTGACATGATTATTGCCCTCATCGAACAGGCAAAAGGTAATTGAGCACACGACTTCGTATCTCAGTGACCTTTGCTGTCGTCACTGATGAAGGCGGCACCATTCGGGAGAAGTCCTACGGCAACATCATCCCCGACGCAACGGTGTATGACGTTGACCCACTGGCAGGCATCGTCCACAACACCGTCACGGCAGAACTGCCTGTCTTCCTGAAGGCAAGGTAGTTGAGAGTTTTGCCTGACGGTACCACCCACATTTCATTTCACCCAGCACAAAGGAACGCATTGAGCGCTATTCAAAAAGTCGAAATCGTTGTCCCCGCCATCCGACGCCCGAAGCGGGAGAGTGTCGCACTCATCATCAGCAAACTACTGTACTTGGGCGCACGGACGCTCATCGTGTTCTGGTTCGTGGCGACGTGGTTCCCTGAGCTGGGGCTGACCTACTGGAGCCTTGTTCTCCCTGTTTGGATCGCATCAGGCATCGGCACTCCCATCTCCATCAAGGGCCGGTGGATTCCGGCTGAGCGGCTTTTCCGGACAGGTACCGGCACTGAGATTGGCGAACTGGCACCAAAGAACCGCAAAAAGGTCTAACGAAGAGCCCCGCTACGGCGGGGCTTTTCCGTGCCCAAAAGCGCTTGACATGTGCTCGGGGTGCACATAAGCTCAAGACATGGAATTCATCATTTGGTTCATCGTGATTGTGGTACTGACATTCGGTACCGTGGCCTTCATGCGCTCCCCCTTCTTCCAGAAGGCGCTGCTGCCAAAACAGGTCAAGCAGGTTGGACCTGCCAAGACACTGAAGCAGGTCCACGAGGAAGACCACAAGTTCTGGCTGGAAGAGTACAGGGCTATCCTCCAGAAGGACTGTGACCACCTGTACCACCATCAGGACTGGTACCACTGCAGAATGTGCGGCTACGAAGAGCCGTGGGTGTATGAGAAAGGGTGCGGCTGTACCAAGGAAGAGGTGCGGGCACTCACCGACATAAACCCCACCTACCACTTGATAACGCGCCAGTCCTTCTGTAAAGTACATGGTATCGACTTCAAAATATTCCCCATCTCAGACAGAAAGCGTGGACCTTACGGACCACAGAGCGACTCGCAAGGCTCGATAGAGCGTTCGAGGGAGCTCACCAAAGGCCGATCCATGAGAAGGATCGCTGACGACATAGAAGGAAGCAATTGAGCAAGCACAACGCGCAAGGCACGGACCCCGAAGAAATCTTCTACGCAGAAGAGTTTGTCATTGATGAGGGGGGAATCGACTTCAAGGTGGACGGCGTATCGGTGATGAGCGCTTCCTTTGACAACGCTGACAACTTCCAGCTCGCCTATGAGGTGTTGCCGGAAAGCTACACCTTCAGCAATCCTGAGGATCGGGACGCTTTTGAAAACTTGGTAGAGGAAGCATCCAAGCACACATGCGTACCTAGTGACCTCACCGATGAAGAAATTGAGCTTGCAGCTCGAGCCTTCCTGACCGCACTCGCACGACGTAAAGGATACGAAAAGAAGTGAAGAAGCTCTACTACGGGACCATGTACTTGGTCTGTGATGGCATCATGCGAACCAACATCATGGACACGAACCATTTCCGCCGCTGGTGGGAAGCCAGCGAATACTACCGCAGAAAGCGTGACGCAGTTTGAGCACACCATTCTTTGAGTCAGATATCACCGTCACCCTAGACGAAAAATGGGGGGATGAAGCCAAGATTTGCCGTATGGCAAGGGCCAGCACACAGCAGCTAGAGCCCAACGCAGAGCGGGATGCACGCTTCATACGGCGGCTGATGTTGGACCGCCACACAGTGCCTTTCGAGCACGTAGGCTACACGTTCTACGTTGACGCTCCCATGACCACGACGCGGCAGATTCTCAAGCACCGAATCTCGAGCATCTCCGAAACCTCAGGACGCTACCGGGAGCTTGAGCCGCGCTTCTACATTGCTCCCAAGGACCGTGCGGTGACACAGGTCGGTAAGACGATGGATTACGTCTTTGAGCACGATGACCACGCCTATGAGGTCCACGTGGAGAGCACACAGCGTGCCAACGAGTTTGCGTGGCGCGAGTACCAGTTCCAGCTAACGAACGGTGTAGCCAAGGAAAAAGCGCGTGATGTGCTCTCTCCCAACTACTACAGCCCTCTGTTCATCACCATGAACTTGGGCAGTCTGCTGCACTTCCTCTCGCTCCGTGAGAACTGGGGAGAAGACGCTCGAGTGGTCACACACCCTCAGGCGGAAATCTCGGAAGTCGCGCGTCAGATGGCTGTACACGTCAGGCGGGACTACCCCAACGTGTGGGCCGCGTTTGTGGAGAATGGCTACTCGAAATAGTGTGATAAGGTAGTTTCTAACGGTTCGGGGTACACCGAAGAGGTCAAGTAATTTTCCTAGGAAAACAGCTCAAAAGTACCCCACATTGGTCCTTTAGCTCAGTTGGTAGAGCAGCGCACTCTTAATGCGCGGGTCGCTGGATCGAAACCAGCAGGGACCACGTTGTAGGCTGGTGAGGGCTCACGAAAGTGACTCGGTCTATGTCTGGTATGAAGCTCACCTAAAAAGCCAGAATGCGTCTCGGCGGTCTGATACACCGCTTTCCCGAGATAGCGTAAAACAGGAACGTATCACTTTGGGATGTAGGCCAGTCTGGTAGGTCGCTTCGCTTGGACCGGAGAAGTCGCAAGTTCAAATCTTGTCATCCCGACAACACGTCTAGTTCCGGCCAACAGGTCACAGGGCTAGACTTCAAACCAATGGCACCGTGTGGGGTGTCGATACAAGTACCACACACAGGGAGTTAGCTCAGTTGGCGAGAGCGGGGGATTGTTAATCCCTAGGTCATAGGTTCGAGTCCTATACTCCCTGCAAGAGCAGCATAGGCTCCAGCTAGTCTGGATCGATGGCTCTTGGCACGTGGCCGGTAAACACCTCGAGAGCCCTTGCAGGCCAGATAGCGTCTGCAGGGGCTTTCTTGCGCCCATGATAGGTTTGTGGTAAGGAATTCATGGACAAGGGACGAAATGACCGAAATTCAGAGCAATCTCTCGATGCTCACCAAGCAGGTAGTTGACAGCCGCATCAAGGGTATGACCATTGAAGAGACGGCTGCTGAGCTAGGGCTCACCGTTGAAGAGGCTGTGATCGAGTGGAAGAACTACGTTTCCAGCCGCGTCACGATGCCGAAAGAAGAGCAGTGGCTACTCCAGCTCTTGCGGATTGAAGACCTTCTCTATAAGGCAAACCTTCGTCTCGAGCACAGCAAGTACATGGAAGACTTTGAGCATGTGCTCAAGATTCTGGACCGTATTGAGGCTCTCCAGAGCTTGAACTTCTCCCGTAAGGAAGTCGCTGAGGCTGAGGCAGATAAGCTCCACCGGCTGCAGGCAGAGCAGCTCATCGGCATCCTCGAAATGTCCAAGCTGATGATGAGGGGAATGATCGAAGAGGCTTTCGAGAAGAAGACCCTCAAAGGTGCAAAAGAAGCACTGCTTCATGACTTGGGAGAATACACTGACAAGGCACTGGATCAACTTGACCAGACTGCCGCCGTAATTGAAATGGAGGCACTTCGGTGACCAAGGAACAAGAGCTTTGCGCTCTGTTGGATATCGTTTTCGGAACACCCAATTGCAGGCCGGATTTCGCCGCCGTGCGTGAGCGGGCATACCTTTCCAAGAATTCGAGTTGGCTCATTACCGAATTACTGAAAACAATGTGGCTGTACAGTGAAGACCCGTCCGCATTCGATGAGTACGTGTGGAGCATTACCAATGCGGGTGCTTAGTCAGGCGGTAATTCAGCAGGCCAAAACCAACCAGCAGTCGTACAAACTCCGTGAGCGCTACAAGCAGGACATTGCGCTGTGGGCCAAGGACAAGCTGAAGATTCACCTCTGGAGCAAGCAGGTTGAAATCGCTGAGGCTCTGGTAGCACACAAGAAAGTGGCTGTCAAGTCCTGCCACGGCTCTGGTAAGTCATACTTTGCATCCGTGGTGGTCGCATGGTGGGTGGACACTCGCTACGGTACTGAGGCTGTCGTTGTCTCGACGGCACCAACGTACGAACAGGTCAACAAGATTCTCTGGCGTTACATTCGTCAGCACTGGGGTAAGAACAAGCTCATGGGCAATGTCACCCAGACTGATGAGTGGAAAGACTCTAAGGGAGAAGTCGTGGCGTGGGGCCGCAAGCCTGCCGACACGAACACACAGGGCTTTCAGGGCATTCACTCCAGCGGTGGTGTGCTCGCTGTCATTGATGAGGCATGTGGCGTCAACGAGACACTGTTCACTGGTGTAGAAGCCATCACCACCGGCTCTGGTGACCGTATCCTTGCAATCGCCAACCCTGATATTCCAACCAGTGAGTTTGGTCGGATTTTCCTCAAGGATGATCCATCGTGGCACAAAATCACCATCTCCGCGTACGATACACCCAACTTCACTGGCGAGTACATGCCTGCAGACTCCCTCAAGGGTCTGGTGTCCGTGGATTGGGCAGAAGAGAAGAAACGTTCGTGGGGTGAGGATTCCCCGCGCTATAAGTCCAAGGTGCTGGGTGAGTTCACCACTGAGGGTGGCCGTAGCCTCTTCACGATGGAGACGCTGACACGCGGGCACACAATGTCGATTCAGCCCTCTGTGGAGACACGGCCTGTACTGGGTGTTGACGTTGCGCGGTTCGGTGATGACTACACGGTGGTGTACAAGTTCCATGACGGTCAGCTCAGGCTGCTGGACAAGTGGAACAAGACAAGCACAGTGGTCACGGCACGGAAGATCGTTGAATGGGCTCACGAGGTCAATGCTTCTGAGGTCCGAATTGACGGTGTTGGCCTTGGTGGTCCTGTGGTGGATATGGTTGCTGACCAGTCCGATAACCGCTTTGAGACAATCGGCCTGATCGGTAACGAGTCCAGCCCTGATATCGACAAATGGGTGAACGCTCGCGCGTACTGGTACGACGATATGCGGGAACGTATGTACACCGGCCAAATCGACGTGGATATTGAAGACAGGGTTCTCGAGGATGAGCTTGGTGATCTGGAGTACTTCTTTGGAAAACGCGGTAACCTGCAGATCGAATCGAAAGACGACATTATCAAGCGTCGTCAGAAGTCTCCTGACTACGCTGACGCAGCCTGCTACGCATGTGCTCAGACAGGTGTCAACCCTGAAGACCCTATCTCTAAGCTGACACCGGGACAGGAATACAGCTTGGGCTTTGAAGACATGTTGTATAGCTGGGAAACGGTAATCAGCCCCTTGTGATAGTGTGAGAACATACACCCGTCCCCTCTGCTGGATAGCAAGGGGCGGGTTTTCTCTTGTCCTTTTTTGTCTGATGTAGACTTGACAATAAGCCATTTATCGTATAGGAGTCAAGTTGACCACGCTAGCTGAAGTCAAGCAGAGCGCAGAGATTGCACGCTTGCAGGAATCCAACACCGCACTCTCCAGCTCTGTAGAGATGCTGCAGGAGTCATTTGCTGACGCCATGCTGGCACTCGATGACGTAGGCTGGCGTCCTCTCGGGCACGAAGAGAACGCTGCTGAAATCCGCCTCGAGACGGTCAAGAATATCGCTCAGACCACGCGCGGGCTCGTTGCCATCAACCCCATGATTAAGCGCGGTGTCGCCGTGCGAACCACTTATATCTGGGGCGAAGGTGTCAAGTTCCAAGGCGTGGATGAGAAAGACCCTCTCCTGACTGACCGCAGCAATAAGAAGTTCTTCTTCTCCCCTCAGGCTCAGACAGAGCTTGAGATGGTCATGGCCACTGATGGCAACCTCTTCACCCTCATCACGAAGCCCGGTGGCGGCAAGCGTCGGCTGACCGAGACTGGAGCCAGCGTAGCCAAGCTCACGCGCGTGCCCATGAAGGAAATCACCGGCACCGTCAGCAACCCTGCCAACCCTGAAGACGTGTGGTTCTACCGGCGCGAGTTCAAGGTCACGCGCGAGAGCTACAACACCGGCAACGTCACCTCTCAGGACATTACCGCATGGTTCCCGGCTGACGACTACGACATTGAGAACGGCAAGCCATTCACCATTCAGGGTAAGCCTGTGGTCTGGAATTCCGCCATCCTTCACAACACTGCCAACAAGCAGGTTGGCTGGAAGTGGGGAGCCCCTGACCTCATGTCCGTTATCTTCTGGACAAAGGCATACAAGGAATTTCTCGAGAATTCTGCCACGTTGGTCAAGGCATACTCCCGTTTCGCCTTCAAGATCACAGCGCCTACTGCTGGCGGTGTGAAGGGTGCGGCAACGAAGGTGGCTCAGCAGCCTACGCGCGATCCACTCACAGGTGAGCACCAGAGCGTCGGCGGTACGGCACTGATGGGTATGGGCACCACCATGAGCACCATTGGCCGTACAGGCGGCTCCGTGGACTTCAACGCTGGCCTGCCTCTGGCCGCAATGGTCGCGGCAGGTCTGGAGATTCCGCTGACCACCATCACCTCTGACTCTGGCTCTTCCAACCGATCTGCCGCAGAGACTCTGGAAGCTCCCACGATGAAGGCCATGAAGGCACGTCAGCAGCTCTGGGGTGGTTTCTTTGAGCGTCTCTTCCACTACCTTGGCAAGGAAGACGTGAAGTGCATCTGGGGCAAGATTGATGCCGGTGACCTTCTCCGCAACCTGCAGGCCATTGCCGCAGTCACTCCGCTCAATGTGCTCCACGCTGATGAGGTCCGTGAGTTTGTTGCTATCGCACTGGAAATCCAGAATGACAGGGAACTGCCGACAGAGGAAGAGCTCGGGCTCGTATACATGGGAAACACCGAGACTGGTAAGGCCGCGCTGAAGACGGCGCAGAATCCTCCAGCTCCAGCGGCACCGGGAGGCGCGGCTACCAAGCCGGGAGCCTCACCGCAGAAGGTAGCCAAGAAAGCGCAGTCCAACGCACCATCCTACGGTGACAACTCATCCCGTAAGGCGCAAGGCCAACACAAGGCAAGTCAAGGCAGAAACGGATAGAAAAGTCAAGCCCCGAAAGGGGCTTTTCTTTTGTCTGCTAATATGGTAAGAGAAATTAGGAGCGTGAGTAAATGACTGTTCAGCTTGTAGAAGCAGGCAAACTGTCAGGCGCTTCCCAGACAGGTAAGACGTGGAATATCAAGATCATCGAAGGTGATCGTCAGGGCTCTTCTGCGTACTACCCTAAGGAAGCACTCGAAAAGGGTAAGAACCTTTTCAAAAAGGGCACACGGATTTACCTGAATCACCCAAGCGCAGAAGCCAAGTGGAGCCAGCCGGAACGTCGCGCTGAAGACATTATCGGTTTCCTCGCTGAGGATGCCACCTTTGATGGCAAAGACTTGTTTGCCAATGCTGAATTCTTTGAAGAGCATCAGTCATTCATCAAGTCCCGCGCTGAGGCCGGTGTGATTGCAATGTCAATCCGCGCTGAAGGCTCAATGGTAGAAACTGCCAAGGGGCTAGAGCTTCAGGAATTTACCGCTGTCCATTCCGTTGACGTTGTTACTGTCGGTGGTGCTGGCGGTGGATTTGAGAAGCTACTTGAATCCGCTCGAAATGAAAATCAATCTGCTGCAGACAAGCTTGCAGAAGCACAGGAAGAGGAAACTGAATTGGAACTCCCTAAGGAATTTCTGGAAGCGCTCGAGGGTCTGACCAACGGCGTCAACGCTCTCAACGAATCGCTGGCCACCGAGAAGCAGGCTCGTGAAGACGCTGCTACTGCAGCCGTTGAGGAAGCAGCCAAGGCCAGTGCGCCCAAGCCTCTCTCGGCAACTGCCATCGCCGCTGCTCTCGTGGAAGCCAAGCTCTCTGACAAGGCTCGCGCTCGTGTGCTGACTGCTGTTGAGGCTGGCACCGATCTGACTGAGGCTGTCAAGGCTGAGAAGGACATTGCCGCTGAATATCTTGCGGAAGCAGCCAACGCTGGCGGCGCTGGACATATTGAGGAAAGTACCTCGCTTACTGAGGCTGAGCAGCTCTCCAAGGCGTTCTCCGGTATCTACGGTTCCTAACTAGGCGGTGATCCTGTCTCCCTCGAGCACAAGGGGCACCGCTGAGAAGCAGCGCAATGTGCTGTTTGGGGCAGACATTTTGAGGAATGTCTGCCCCCAAAACTCTTATCACGAAGCTATTGACAGCAGCGTGATACTATGATAGTAGAAACGAAAGGAGCCTACAGTGGCTTTGAACGAGATTTTCAAGGAAGGTAACCACCTTTCCGCGCCGGTAGCAGATACCGTCCGCTCTGGTGACCCTCTCCGCATCGGCATCCTGAACGCTGTCGCTGAAACCGATCCCGGTGGAACCACGAACAACGCCTACGTTGTCAACGGTGTGGCTCAGCCAACTGGCGGCATCGGTAACGCTGTAGGCAACACCTCTGTCTCGCACGTTGGTGTGTGGCGACTTCAGGTTGCTGGCGTACTCGCGGGTTACGGTACTCCGGTCTACATCAAGACTGACGGTACCCTCACCGCTACCGCCACTGGTGCATTCCTCTTCGGCGCTGCAATCCGCGCCAAGGGCTCGGGCACTGGGGACGCAATCGTGAAGATTCTGCAGCCCGGCCAAGTAACTGCGAACGCGTAAGGACGCCAAAGACAATGACTATCGAAGTAATCCTTGAGGCCGCTAAGGTCTTTGAAGATGCCATTGCCGGTGACTACCGCGCTCGTGGCCGTATCAAGCAGATCGTTTCTGAGGGCTACGTCCTCAATGAAGCCATCTCCACCTCCGATCTGGCACGTACCTTCCAGTACGCCAACTCTGCTGAGCTTCTGAAGCAGTACGCTGGCCTGCCTACCACGTGGACCAAGTTCGCCAAGCGCGACGTGTTCGAGGACTTCAAGCCAAAGCGCAAGAAGGAATTCCTCTTCAACGGTCAGATTGACCTTGATGAGAACGGTGGCCACCCAACGGCGGTTCACTCCCTGCCTGTCGTGCCTGAACTCACCGAGTACCCTCCATTCCGGTGGAGCACCTCTGAGAAGGGGCTGACCCTTCTGAAGAAGGGTGCTCGCATCCCGTTCTCGTGGGAAGATGTCATCAACGATGACTGGGGCTTCATCGCATCGCTTCCGGGCGAGATGGCGAAGATTGCCAAGGTTACGGAAGAGACTTCTGCGCTTGATGTGCTGGTCAACTCTGCTGGCGTCAACCTCGCCACGTTCCACGCTGACAACGGCAACGCTATGGGCACCACTGGTGTTGGCGGTACACGTCACAAGCTGAGCCTCAACGCTCTGGAATTCGCCAAGCGCGAAGTCCGCTCGCGTCAGGTCAACGGCAACTACGTCACGGTGAACAAGTTCATCCTGCTCGTGCCGACGAACCTTGAGACTGTGGCTCGCCGCATCCTCGCACTGGGTACGCTCGAGGTCACTGATGGTGATCTGAAGTACACCACGACCACGACCAACTCTGATATTGAGCTGGTAGTCAATGACTACCTGACTCAGATCAACAAGGGCGCGAACGCTGCTACCACGTGGTTCCTCCTGCCTGCAGGCGGCAACGACGGTACCCGCGATTCCATCGTGGTCAACTTCCTCCGCAACCACGAGGCACCGGAATTCCGCCAGTCCGGTAACACCGGCCAGTACATCGGTGGCGGTCAGGTTCCTTCCCTCGAAGGCTCCCTCCTGAATGACGACATTGAGTACCGTGTTCGTCACGTTGTGGCTGGTGGCTTCTGGTTCGGTGCGTCCATGTACGCATCCACTGGTGAGTCCAACGCTGCAGCTCCAGACTTTCTGGTTCCCGTAGCCTAGTAATAGGCCACAATCGGAAGCCCCCTAGCCCACAAGGCTGGGGGGTTTTCTCGTGTGGTAGAGTAGTACCTACGTGGTTCTGAGCGCAGAGATTTTCCTTCCTTTCACTCTGCTTTTGCTCCCGCGAACAAGCCCCGCCTGACTCTCCACAGGCGGGGCTTTTCTTTGCCCTAGTGGACTAGAACTCTCAAGCAACGGTTCTAGTGGAAAGCGCTTTCACTAGAATATAACCTAAGTCACGATTTAGCGGCTATGGTTATTTGACAGGATGCTAAACTTGTGGTATGGCCAATATCTATCCTCCCGCATATGACACTCCGCTCGGACAGCTCCGTGCGCTCGTGTCTCAGACTGAGCAGTACGTCGATCCTGCCAACCCTGAGGCTGACCCTGACTACCTCATGGATGACGGTCTGCTCCAGTCCTTCCTTGCTCTGAACTCGAGCAAGCTCTACGGCGCTGCTTCTGACGCGCTGTTGGCACTCGCGGCCAATGAAGCTCTCGTGTCCAAGAAAATCCGTACGGAAGACTTGAGCACAGATGGCTCCGTGATTGCCAACTCCCTGAGGCAGATTGCACAGGAGTACCGCACCCGGCAGAAGGAAGAAGACGCTGAGGATGCTGCTCTGGAAGCATTCGAGCTGGTTGACTTCACGTCCTACCCAGCGAACTGGCCGCTACGATGAGGGGCGGTGCGTTGCACCCAGCGTTCGCCTTCCACTTCAGGAACACCGTGAACTCCACACACATAGCGCGTGTGCTCATTGAACGGGTTATGTCTCGTGGTGAGTACGATCCTGAGTCAGACACCATCGTTGGCGGCTCATCCCTGCCCATCTATCTGGGTAGGGCACGTCTTCAGAAGGTTGCCTTCCCTACCAACCGGGACTTTGTAGAAGACGCAGCCAAGTTCCAGCGTATGCGTGTGGCTGTCGGGTTCAGTGAGAATGAGCTGGAGCTACCACAGTTTGACCTGCATATCAATGACCGAATCAAGGTACTACTGAACCACTCCGATCCTTCCAAGGTGGGGAGCTTCTACTACGTCCACGGTGACGAGTCAAGCAGCAACGCTTGGGAACGTGTCATCACAGCACAAACCAATATGAAGCAGGAGTAATGGCTGGAGTTGAGGGCCGTGTGCAGTTGAGGAATGGGCTTCTCAACTTCACCAAGCAGGCCAAAGTCAAGGTAAAGAAAGAAGCAGTTGACACTGCTCTGGTGGCAGGCATCATTGCCAAGAACGCTGGCCAGAACACAATTGCCACCACACCTTCTGATCTGTCCATCGAGGCCAAAGGCAACCGTATCTGGACTGGTGCCATGTGGCAAGACTTTGATGTTGAGGTTGACCAAAAGGGTAATCGAATTACCTTGAAGATCGGCTGGATAAAGAAGAAGCGTAAATACTACAAGGTGCAGGAATACGGTGGCGTGGTCAAGACAAATCGCGGACCAATTACCGTGTCGGCAATGCACGCAATTACCAATGCAACAATGGCTGCACAACGGCACTTGGACAATAAGGGAATCAAGTAATGGGACTCATTGAAGGACAGAACGAAATCCTCGCGCTGCTCAGGGCAATTCCAAACCTAGGCGTGCATGACGATGAGCTGGCAGATGAAGTCACCGTAGACATTATTCCCGGCTCGGATCAGATCAGGCCATTCCTCACCGTGTCATTCGGTGGAGAGGTGGAAGCCCCTCGCCGGATCAATGGAATTGCAGGCGCGGCAACGGATACCAACGAAACCACGATTGTGCTTCAGGCTGTCGCAAGTACGGCGTCTGGAGCACGTCTGACAATGCAACGGGCACGGAATGTGCTCAAGGGTTTCAAGCCAGAGAACTGTGGCGAAATCCGTAACGCATTGTTCGGCGGGACAGGCAAACTCAGTCACTTGGGAAACCCAACTCGCTACGCTACACACCAATCATTCAGGTACTACCAAAATGCAGATTAACCTTCCATGCTAACATTGAAGGTAGATGAAAACAAGGAGTTGACAAGTGACTGAAAAAGTGCTAGCAGTCCACAAGGTGACGGGGTTGATTACCTCTGTCCTACCAAGTGAGATTGACGCGATTCCGGCATTAGAACTTGCATCAGAGCGGCAGATCAAGGCTGCACAGAAAAAGCGAGAGACTGAAGTTTACGGGGCACCCTTACAGGGGCAGATTCCAGAACCAGTCCTCGCACCAAAGAAGGAAGATACCAAAGTGACCCCTAAGGACGGTGCCGACAATGGCTAAAATGATGAGTCCTAACACGACTATCTGGTGGGTGCCTGAGAGCGCTGGCTACAACCCTCTCCTGCCTTCTGCTGCTCTGCTGACCAACGCTCGCAACATTTCGTGCGCCGTCGTTACGGGTTACACCCTGAACGCTACGGACTCGGATACCGACGACAGCACCAGCATTTGCGACGGTGCAAACGTTGAAGTACCGACGTACTACAACTACGAAGCGAACATCACGTTCTTCCGTGATGCCGACGTTGAAGACCTGCTCTCCGACTACTCCAAGGCGTTTGCCTTCTTCAAGGATGGCCGCGCGGCTGGCTATCTTGTACGGCGACTCGGCTACCTGTCCAACGTTGCGGCTGCTATCGGTCATGAGGTCAGTTCCTACAAGGTTCTGTCTGACTTCCCGCAGGACGTTGTTGAAGACGGCGGGCCAATCGAATTCACTGTTCCATTCTTGCCTCAGGGTCAGATGGAACTCAACCAGACGCTCGTAGCGTAAGGGGGCATAACCAGTGGCAAAAATGATGAGCCCTAACACCACCATTTGGTGGGTACCGCTCGGTGGCATCGTGAACATTGACGCGGTGACTGATGCTGAGCTGACTGCCGGTATCAATATCTCCGCAGCCATCGTCACCGGCTACACGCTCGGTGCAACGGATTCCGACACTGACGATAGCAAGACTATCGTTGATGAAGGTAACGTCTCTACCCCGACGTTCGGCAACTACGAAGGTAGCCTGTCGATCTTCCGTGACGGTGTTGGCGACACGCCTACCGTCTTCACCACGGCCTACAACCTGTTCAAGGCTGGTCGTGTTGAAGGTTACCTTGTCTCCCGTCAGGGTTACAAGGCCACCGCTCCTGTTGAGGCTGGCCAGCTTTACTCGGCCTACCACTTTGTGAGCGACTTCCAGCAGGACATTGAAGGTGACGGCGGCGCTCCGATTCAGGCCACCATCCCGTTCCGTCCGCAGGGCAACATGGCGATCAACAAGCCGGTTGTAGCAGCGTAGTTTCAAATTCGGAAGCCCCTTGAGCCATGTGCTCGAGGGGCTTTCTTTGTGTGTGATAGGCTAGCTGCTGAGGACTTAGCACACAATAACGGGAGAGTCAATTGACTGAAGTATCACTGGACAAAGAGTACGCTGAAGCCAAGGCAGAAGAGCTGAAGGCACCGGGCACGTTCGATCTGGGAACAGCTCTGAAGGGTGCATCCTACCCTACGGAAGCCGTGAGCATCTTCCTCAACGGTGAACTCGCGCATGAGCTGAACATCAACTACGACACGATTGCTGAGCTTGCACAGGAAGCTCTGCAGTACAAGGCCGGTACCAACGGCGGTATGGCTGATGGTCCTGAGAAGGAACCGCTTGACGCAGAGATTGCTGAGCTGGAAGCGAAGAACAGGGCTCTCGTGGGTGAGATTGCTAAGAGTGTGCTTACCTTCCAGCTCCGTGGCGTGGCTCCAGAACAGTGGAAGCTCATCATCAAAAAGTGGCAGCGGGCCATGAAGAAAGAATTCAACCTGCCGGAAGAACAGGTTGAGGCTGAAGAGTGGGCCAATGCCAAGATCGACGCTGAGCTTGTCGCCAAGGCAACCATCAAGATCACCAACGCTGAGGGTGCAGAAGACGCCAGCGCTCTCACGGTTGAGAAGTCTGAACAGCTTGCGGGCACTGTGCTTCAGAGCGAGTGGCAGAAGCTTCTGGGAGCAGCGAACAACCTGACCTTTGCCAACGGGCTCTTTGCTCAGGCGATTGCAGCGGACGCAGATTTTTTGTCGAAGTCCTCTCTCGAGCAGATCAACGCTGGTATCTAAAGCTCATCCAGACTGCCAAGGAATGGGGCTGGTCACCGGCAAGAATGATTATCGGTGACCACCGCAAGCGGGATAAACCGCACTGGGCAGACTACGCTTTAGCTACCGCGTACGAAACTCTTGAGGCTGAGAAGTGCTACAAGTGCGGTGTACCAATCTGGTGGGCATACTCAGAGCACAACGAGATTGACTTTGAGCATGAGCACATTGACTGCCAGTCCTGTACGTGGGATGAAGGCGTGAAGAAGAAGATCAAAAAGGAAAAGCCGGGACGCACTACAGTGGTCAAGGCAATTCCGGTGGAGGGCTCAGAGAGTCTACCGACTCGGGCAGACTTTCAAAATGAGATGCTTGCAAAGATGATAAAGAAAACGGAAGAGAAAAAGTGACCAAGCCTTACCCTATTAGCAGCGTATTCACCAATGCCACTGAACTCATCCACGCGTTGGGGCTCAGCCACAAATACGAGGTGACTGACGTTCACAGCTTTGGCTATGTACCATCCACTGATACTGAGGAAGCAGGTATGTTCCTGCAGGTGTACACGCGAGATGAGAACGGCGCTAAGTCAGGTACCGAACTCATCGTACGTTGGCTCGAGCGGGATATGACCTACACCGAATGGGCAGCAACCCCACCTGTGGTAGGCTAGACCTATTCATTTGTAGAAACCTTGCTCCAGCAAAAAGCCCCCGCTTCAACGGGGGCTTTTTTGTGCCCAAAAATAAACGTCGTGTAGACTTGACCGTAGACGAATTCTATGATAAAGGCGGTCAGAGTGGCAGACAACTTCAGCGCAAGTCTGGTGATTAACACAGCAGCGTCAGAAGCGGGTATCCGCAGGCTCGATGAAGTGTCTAAGAACCTTGACAAGACGCTCCAGAATCTACACACGTCCCTTCGTAATGGCCAGAAGGACTTGGACGCGGTAGCAACCAGCATGAAGGGCATGGCTGACAGCAACCGCGCCTATGCCCGCACAGAGCAGGACCGTGCCAAGGCTACGGTCATTGCGGCCAAGGCTGATGGTCAGACCATCGTCAACCAAGGCAAGCGCCAGAAGGCTGCCGACGCAACGGCGGTGGCGGAAGCCAAGGCCGCAGGTATCCGGGCGCGCACCCTTGGTTCGCTGCAATCTGGTAGTGCCACCACCTTCCGGCGTGATGCCATCGCTGCAGAGCGTGTTGCAGCGTCTCAGGCGCTCACACAGGCTCGCGTCACCACTGAGGTTACCCGTACGGCCACGGCACAGCAGAACCTTGCCGCTGCCACCACGCGCTCTGGTAGTGCCACTGAGATGGCTGCTGCTCGCTCGCAGCGTCTAGGTGATAGCTCTCGCTCTGCTCAGTCCGGTACGCTCGCGCTCAATGACTCTCTGTCCAACTCGCGCTACCTCCTTTACGATGTGGGACAGACCTACACCGTACTGGCCACTGCGCTGCAGGCCATCCCTGTGGCGACGGCTGTTGTGGCTATTGCCTATGAAAAAGCCTTTGCTCAGGTCATGCGTACCAACGACACTCTGGAAGCGGGTGACGGCTTTAGCGTCCTCCGTAATGACCTGAAGCAGCTTGCTACTCAGATTCCTCTGACGTTCGATGAGTTTGCCAAAATCACCACCATCGGTGGACAGCTCGGTATCGCTGGTGACGACGTTAGCGCGTTCACCGAATCTGTAGCACGCTTCGGGGCTGCTTCCAACGTATCCATAGATCAGGCTGCTACAGCCTTCGGACGTTTCCAGAACTCTTTCGATCCTAAAAAGCTTGACCCCAACTTCTTCAACAAGGTAGGCTCTGCCGTTGCCTACGTGGGTGTGAAGTCTGCTGCCACGGAAACTGAAATCATTGCGGTGTCCAACCAGATTTCTGCTGCCGGTGCTCAGTTCGGTTTCGCTGCTGATGAGATTGTTGGCCTGTCTGGTGCTCTGGCTTCTGTCCGTATCCGGCCTGAACTCGCTCGAGGCGCGTTCCAGCGCATCATGCTTGGCCTCTCTCGTTCTGCTGATGAGGGTTCTGAATCCTTTGACAAGTTCGGCAAGTACACCGGGCTCGCTGCCGACGCTTCTCTGAACCTCTTCAAGACTGATCCTTCCGCATTCTTCTACAAGTATGTCGGCGGCATCAAGACGGCGATCAAGGAAACCGGCTCTGTGTCTGCTGTGCTGGATGACATTGGCGCAAAGAACGTCTTTGACAAGCAGTTCCTTCTAGGACTGGCCAACGGGTATGACGTGTTCGGTCAAGCTCTCGGCAACGCTAGCTCTTCCTTCAAGGACGGTACCTTTCTTGACAAGTCCACAGAAGGCATCTTTGATACGGTAGACGCCAAGCTCAAGCGCATCACGTCTTCCA
>Ga0065715_10000394_pt1 | contig 19588 bp, 15 predicted proteins | sample MisBulReplicate1_FD_59102 | JGI IMG/M metagenome (GOLD analysis project Ga0065715, IMG submission 59102) | Miscanthus rhizosphere microbial communities from Kellogg Biological Station, MSU, sample Bulk Soil Replicate 1 : eDNA_1 v2 (version 2) | ecosystem: Host-associated > Plants > Roots >...
GAGGGCATCGCCGATCGCGCGGCTTGCGGCGCTGCCGGCATTGCCTTCGAGTGAGCTGCCCGGAAACTGATCATTCCAGCAAAAGGTGCAGATCGGCGGGGCATGACGCTTGGGCTCGATCTTGACAAGCTGGTAAATCCGGTCGGTCAGGGTGGTCACGCTCGTCGCGCCTTTTCCCATGCCGTGATCGCTGGTATCGAAAAACAGTTCGAGCGTCAGCCGCTCGGCCTCGCCGCGGACAAATTGCTGCAGCGGCGCGTCCAACCCTGGAATCGTAATCTCGGCGAGATGCGCGCTTTTGTCCCAGGAAAGCTCGGTCGGATTGTATTGCAGATCGATCTGTTCGGGATTCTTCACGTCCGGCGGCGGCTGAAACCAGTGGACGAGCAGCGCCGCCTTGGCTATCTGTTCCATCGCCGCTTACTCCCGCTCTTCAAGTTCATGGCTGACGCCGCTGGTAATCCGCTGTTCGGCACGCACGCGCGCGGCATGCATCCGCTGATCGTTGAGCGCTTCGAGCACCGCGTGCACGATCTTGTCCATGGTTTGCGGCGATAGCGGCACGTCGCCGTCGACTGCCTGCACTGTGCTTTGCAGTCTCTGAATCTGAACTTCCATTGGCATTGCCTCCGAGACGTTAGAGGACCAGACCGAGCGCCTTGCTCGCCACGCCGACGCCCGCACCGGCGAGCGAAACTTGGGAAAGACCCTCGTGAGCGATCTCTATCGCTTCGATCGCCACGCTGCTCTGCGTCGCGTTGAGCGACGGCCCGGTATATTTCACCGGCAACCCACGGCGGAAATACCAGATGTTGTTCGGCAAGTGCCGGTCGTTGAGCAGGACGATCACGCCGTCGCGGCGCTTGCCTTTGCCCTCCGTAAAGCCGTAATGCCAGTCCCAGAGCGCGGTGCCCGAGCCGACCCCCTTTTTGAGCGTGATGTTCGACCAGGTGACTCGCGTCGGAAACTTGAGCAGCCGGCCGTTGTTGCCGCCTTCTCTGAAGTCCTCTATCTGCAGCGACATCTCCAGTCCGCTGCATTCGCTGAAGCCGCCGAGGGCGACATCGAAAATCGCCGACATGGCAATCGAGCCGAGCAGGCGCAGCGTGCTGCTGCTGTCGAGCAGGCTGATGACAAAGTTGTGATTCAGCACCGGATCGCTGCGCAGAGCGGTAGGATTCAACAATAGCGCCATTAGAAAACCTCCAGCCCGGAAGCGCCGGCCGACGCTTCGCTGATCTCGAACTGATTGTGCGCCCGCCCGACGCGCAGAATAATGAATTCGAAGGGACGCGAAGGCGCGACGCCGATCGTCGCCAGGAGCCGGCCCTGGTCACGCTCTTCGGGCGGGTTATTGTCGTCGTCGCATTGGATGAAGAATGCATCGGTCGCCGAGGCTCCCATCAGCGCGCCGCGCTGCCATAGAGAAAGCAAGAAATTCGTCAACGTGAGATTGAGCTTGGTGCGTGTCAAGGTCGAATTCGGCTCGAAGACCGCCCACTGAATCGCCGCCTCGATCGCTTTTTCAATCATCATCATGAGCCGGCGAACGTTGAGGTGTTGCCAATCGGTGTCGCTGCTCATCGTGCGCGCGCCAAAGAGGCGCAGGCCGCGCCCCGGAAGCGGCCGGACGGCGTTGATGCCGACGGGATTGAGGATTCCGTGCACGGCATCGTCAACGAACACGGTTACATCCTCGGCCCAGATGAGCGGCGCATTGGCCGGAGCCTTGTGCACGCCGAATTGAAAATCGTTTTGCGCGTACTGCCCTGCCACATGGCCGCTCGGCGGAATCTCGCGCACCAGCGAGGTGGGCGAGCGCAGCGGATCGACCACGCGCAGCCACGGATAGTACAAAGCCGCGTACTTGGAATCGAAGCGGCTGCGCCACGCGCGCACCGCGCCGACACCGAGCTTGTCGTCGCGCGCCGCGCTGTAGGGTGGGTCCAACAGCGCGATGCGATCGCGCAGCTTCTCGCAATGTTGAATCAGCGCGGCCTGCACCTGATAGATCGCGCTCTGTGGAAACACCGGCGGCAAATCGCCCACCGACGGCGGCCGCGGGACGGCCGGCGGCTCACCGGCCGGCAGACACGGATCGGGGATGCATGGCGGTGACGCGCTGAAACGCGGCGTGGGTTTCGGCTGGATATGAATGTCCGGCACGGCCACGATGGCGACTTCCCGGACGTCTTCCAGGGTTCGGAGCCCGCGCGCCTTGTGAGCGCGCACCTCATCGCTGTCTAGCGGGTCGATCTCTTCGCCGATAAAATCATACGTGCTCAACTGCGCCAGGCCGTCGGCGCCGCCCGTAAGCGGCATGATCTGATCCGCAGTTGCGGCGATCGACTCAAGAGCGGTGAGCGGCAGCGCGCGCAATTCGGTGATGGTCACCGGCTCAGGCGCGGACGGCAGGTTCACCGTCTGGCCTGAGAAGCGCGGCAGCTTGAATTCGCCGAGCAGCGCCGGACCGTAACGCGGATGATCGGGCACGAGCGAGAGCCCTTCGTAGACGCGAATCAGCCGGGCGAGCTCTCTCACCCAGAGCGTGTACTCGATGCTTTCAATCACAATCGGCCGCTCGGGATCGAAGCCGCTCAAACCGCTGTACGGCAACTGGGTTTCGCCTTTCGGATTGATCCAGAGCAGCCGGTGATTCACCGGGTCGACATCGAATACGACCTTATGGATCTTCGTCGCGCCCTGTAAGAGGCGCACCTGAGTAGCGCGGCCAAATCCGGTCGTGGAGAGCACGGTGGAAAATTCCGGCGCGCTCGGCTGCGCGACCGTCAGCGTCTGCGCTCGATGGGTTTCTCTGATCGCGATGTCGAGGTCGTTACCCCAGACTCCGGGACTGGAAGCTGAAATCGTCCAGACGCCGGTGAAACTTTCAGACTGCAGCGTCAGCGCTGCACGCGCTGCGGTTTCCGACGCCACGCGCACGATCCATGAGCGCTGGCCGCCGTTTTCAAAAAAGGCCCGCGCGGCGTAAGCGAGATAGCCGACGCCGGTAAAATCACCGAAATACGCCTGAAACTGCCGCCACGACTGCACGGGCAGCGGCTGATGCAGCGGGCCGCGCGTCGCGATGCCGACAAAACCGGCAATGTCCGTGCGCAGCAGGGCAATCGTGGGCGCGCTCGCGTCGACCCGCTCGTAATAGACCCCGGGGGTTTGCGGTGATTGCACGATGGGGAATCCCTCGAAACTCAGACCTCGATGGTCAACCCTTCGTGCACCAGCTCGACCGATTCGATGGCGACTTCGTTGCCGCTGGCTTTAAAGCTCGGCCCTTCGATCTTGTTGATCCAGGCGTTCTCGGCGTGCCAGCGCATCACCGGCTGGCGTTCTTCATTCATTAAAATGATAGTGACATTGCGCCGGTCGGGAACACCGTTGTGGATGTTCTTGTACCAGTCCCAGAGGGAGGTATCGTCCTGGGTGTAGCCGCGCTTTAGCGTGATGTTGGTATACTTGCGCAGCCCGACGAGCTTGCGCACGTTCGGCTGCAGGTCGGTGCCCTCACGGTAATCCACCGCATCCCCCTCTGCGGTGAGACCGCTGCACTCACTGAAGGCGCCGCGCGCGATGTTGTCGATTTCGAGCTGAAAGTTAAATGCGCGAAACGGGTCGCGTCTTTCTCCGGTAGGCATCCGTCAGTCCTCCTTCAATCTTCCGCGTGCGCCGTCCACAGGCCGATGCGCACGATCACGAACTCCGCGGGCTTCACCAGCGCGACACCGACCACGCAGATGAGCCGGCCGTTATCGATATCCGTCTGCGTCATGGTCGTGCGATCGCATTTGACGAAGTAAGCCTCTTCGACCTTGGTTCCTTCCAGACCGCCATTGCGCCAGACCAGAGTCAGAAAATTGGAAATCGACCGGCGCACGCGCGCCCACAAGTCTTCCTTGTTGGGCTCGAAGACCACCCACTGGAGGCCGCGGTCGATGGACGCCTCGATGAAAATCATCAGCCGGCGCTCATTGAGGTATTTCCAGTCAGGATCACCGGTGATGATCCGTCCGCCGTAAACCCGGATACCGCGGTTGGCATCGCGAAAATCACGGATGACGTTGATGTTGACCGGGTAAGGATTGAGAATGTCGTGCTGCTCTTTATTCAAAATCCGCTGCAGGCCGGTGATGCCGCGCACGACTTCGTTCGCCGGCGCCTTGTGCACGCCGCGCTCGATATCCGTGCGCGCGTAAATCCCGACGATGTGTCCCGACGGCGGAATCGGATAATCGGCGATCTGGCTCAGATTCACCGGATGGGGATCGGGAATCAGCAGCCATGGGTGATAGAGCGCGGCGTATTTCGTGTCGTACTGCTGGCGCTGCGTCTGTACGTCGGAGAGCGTGTCCTGCGGCGGGCGCGGCCCGTCGAGAACGGCAACCCGATAGCGCATCAACTCGCAATGCGCGATCAGCGCGTTCTGCATCACCGCCGTGGTCCGTCCGGGACAGGCAACGATGCTGATCTCCTCGACGTTGCGCAGACTGTGGAGCCCGCTGCGTGCCTCGGGGTCCTGACTGTCCTGTCCGACGTAATCGTCTTCGATGAGCGTGCCGATGGAATCGTTGCCGCGGACGAGATCGCCCAGCGCATGGCGCGCCGGCCGCAGGCGGCCATCTGGCAGACGATCGACCAGAGTTTCAGGGCCCAGGCGAATATCCATGCTCGGATTCAGATCGCTCACGCGAATGTATCTCGATTCGCCTTCGGGCCGCCGATCAAAAATTCTGAGAGCGCCGTTAATGTTGCCGATAACGTCCTGCACATAACGGCTGTGGCGCGGATCCATCGAGAGATAGCGGAAGACTTCGCTGTCGAGAATCGTCTCGTTGCGCGCCGGTATCGCCGGATCCGGCTGCCGCAATAAATAGACCGACAGGCGAAATTCTCTTGATCGCACGGCCAGCCCCGGCGCCGACTGCGCGGGCGAGATCCCTGCGCCGTCGAGCGTTATCGTGAAGTTCGCTCCGCGATTGACCTCGGTTACTTTCAAGAGATCGCCGACCGTCGCGCCTCCCGCCGGATTGAAAACTTCGAGAATCGTTCCCGCCTCGACACCGGCGGCGGAAGCGAGCCGGATATGAGTGGCGTCGATGACGCTGCTCACCGCGGTGCGCGGCACCACGCCCGCGGGCTCATCCTGCACCGAAACGCGCAGGCGATTCCCCCAGTCGCCGGTGTCCAGCGCCTGCACGGCGAGCAGCGGCGCGCGTTCCGCAACGGCGGCTCCGGACGCATGCGCGCGCGATAGCGGCACCGTCAAATCCACCAGCCGTGCGTCAACGCTTGCGGCATTCCCCGCCAGTCGATAGTAGAGCGGTTGGCTTCCAGGAGGCGTCACCCGGACGAATTCGTCCTGGGCGTAGCCAGAGCCGTCGGTCACGGGAAGCGAAGAGCTCCCGAGCGCAACATCCAACAACAATGCAGTGGCAGGTCTCGTTGCATTGACGACGGGATTTTTCTGCTGCAGCGCTGGACTGCCGATCGGATGATCACGCTTGAGAGCGCGCGCGAGCACCACGTTGCCCGCGTCCGGTGCCGCATTGCCCGGCGCGCGATTCGGCAGCTCGGCAATGACCAGATACTCATCGTCGGGCGCGGCGCCGATGCGAAGGATTCTGTTTTTCTCCAGTCCGACCCGGTTATCCAAAGCGATCACCGCCGTCCCCGCGCGCGCCGCGGACGTCAGCGTCTTGGCCGTGACCGCGGCGTCATCGCCGAGATCTACGCGTTCGACGGTCGATCCCGCCGGAGTGGCGGCATAGACGCCGGTGGCCAGAGTCAGCATCGACAGCGCACCGACGCGCCGTGCTTCACGGCTGGCAGCGTTACCGATGTCGAAAATGACTATCGTGTTGTGGTCATCGAAGTTGTTGTTTCGATCGGCGACGTAAACAATGCGGTCGTTGGCGAGCGCGGCGACGGTGAGGGTATCGTCATCGACTGGCACGGCGGCATTCGCCAGATTAATATCGAGTCTGCGCACCGCATTGGCCGCCGCGACGTGCTCCAGGATCAGCGGAGCGTCAAAAGTTACCGTGACCCGGGTATTGTCGTTCGGATCGACGGTCGCGGTTCGGATAAATCGATGTTCGTTGAAGAACGGATCGCCGATCTCAAGCAGCTGATCGGCCGCCAGCGTCGCGACATCGCCGGCATCACCGCTGACAACCGCTGAGTTGTCACCCGAGTGTGCATCATTCGCCAGCGCCAGCGCGGTTGCCGTGGAAGCGAAGACTACCGCGACGCGGTTGATCTGATGGACCGTGACGGCGCTCGCATGAGCGCGGCTCAACGGAAAACTCAGCGGCACATGCGTGGTACTCGCCGCCGGTTCGATTTTATGGATAATCCGGTACTCCGCATCGCTGTCATCTCCGAGCCGAATATGATCGCCGTCCGCGAGCGCGCTTGCACCCGGACTATTGATGTCGAGAACATAAATCGGCGTATCCCCCGTATTTCCCGTCCCCGTTCCGGCGGGAGCAGCGCGCAGGAGCAAGGTGGCAGCCGAGTCGGCGCCGCCGTGATCGTGCAGTTCGAAGCTCGCGCGGGTCGCGCCGCTTGCCTCCACTCGAGTGATGTACACGCGCTTACCCCCGTTGGTGAAAAAACCATCGACGGCATGGGGCAAATAGCAGTGATCGCCGAAATCGGCGCGATTCAGCCGCTCGCCGAACCAGCGCACATACTCGCCGTAGCTGGTGACGAGGATCGGCACGCCGGCCGGACCGCGCTCGGTGACGCCGATCATTCCCGCCGTGCTCGTGCTCACGCCTTCGATCGGCTTGTTGCCGGTGTCGATCTCTTCGACATACACTGCAGGGGCTAGATACTCAGGCATAACGCTCCTCCCACGGTCGATCGTTTTACAGTTGCGGCGGCTGGCCGCCCATTGACTCTCTCACGCCTCTAAACGCTCAGAATGAAATCCAGCCGATTATCCCGCTGTTGATAATCGGGACGAAAAACCGTCGTCGCCCGAAAGGTCTGCGCGCCGATCACTTTCTCCGCATGAACTTCCAGTTGTGCAACGCGGCTGAGCGGCGGCAGGCGGTAAAACCCGTCAGCGTCACTGGTTACGGAAAAGGTCGTCGCCTTGTGATACTCATCGGGTCCTGGTCCGCCGGTGATCTCGATTTCGCTGGCGCCCCTCAGCCCACCCAGATCGTCAAGAAACACACATGCATCGCCAGCCCACGCATCGACGGCAACCGTCTGGCTCGCGCCCGGCGGCTGCGGGTTCACCTGCCGCGCGATTGCGCCGCGGCGATGAGGAAAAATCACGCCGTACTGGAGCGTAACGGTGGCGGGTTGATCGGCCAGCATCGTCGTCGTCAAATTCTTGATCGCGATGAATTCCGCGAGATCGGGGTCTTCCGCATCGATCAGCAAAATATTTCCGGTCGTCAATCCTGAGCGGTCGGAGAGACGAATCGGATTGCTGGAAGCGGCGATATCCTCCATCAGCGCTTTGTCGGCGCCCATCACCATGGTCAAGTCCCGTGGCGCCACAGACTGCGTCAATGCGGCGCGATCGCCATAGAGCGGCGGCACGAGCGCGACAATATTCGGCGGATCGGGAGGCACGGAAACGTTGGCGGGTGGTGGAGTCCGCCATATCCCCGTCACCGCAATCTCCACATTCGGTAGCGGGGTGCTCGCATTGTTGATCAGGCGCGCAGTTCGTCCAGCAATGAATACTGGCTCACGGTGCAAAGCGAGACTGAGGTCCTCAGGCGTGAACGTTCCCGGAAAACTCAAATCTTGAGGAATATCTTTTTTAAGCGCGCGCCGCCCGTACCTTGCCGCGCTGATCGTCAGGTGCAGCGGATAGTTTTGCGCCTGCAGCGCGGGAAACACCTGGCGTGGAATGCCAACCAATCCACCCAGCCCATCGTTTCCCAGCCGCGAAAAAAAACCCCGCTCTTCAACCTTGATTGAAGCTGGACTAGTCGGCGCGATGCCGGTCAATTCATCGGTGACGCGAACTTTCAGCACCGCCTGAAACCGGTCCACTACCGACGCCGGATCATCGGGTGAGTAGAGAATGATTCTATTACCAACTTGAATCGCGCGCCGCGACATCGATAAATTCCGTCGAGCAATCAGGAAGAGACGATCAGTCCGTGTTCCGGCATCGAAATCGTGACCGGACTGACCTGCTCCGGTTCCAACTCCGGCATGATATTCACCACGCTCACTTCATAAGACACCGACAGCTGATACGAACCATCCAGGGCCTCCCAGACGCGTGTGATCTCTTCGAGCATCAAAGGCTCGAGACGAACGCGCAGCTCAACTGCCGTCCCGGCAAACTCGGCCTGCAGATCCGCGCCGGCCAGCACTGGGTGGCTGTGAAATAATTGCAGCACTTTGCCGAGGATAAGCTGTTCGGTTTCGGGATCGCCGGTTTGTTCATTCGTCACCGGCGTCATCAGATAATGCAGCCGGACAGGCAATGGCGGCGGTCGCAGTTCGGTCGGGCTGATGCGAACCGGCGGATCGTTGAGGCGCTGATCGTCGCGGATGATCCGATAGAGCCAGACCGACAAGCCTTCCGCCGGCTTTTCATTCATTTCCTGGGGCGTGGCGAGCGAGACCACCATGCCGCCGCCGAAAAATCCGCTCAACAGCGGATCCGCTTGGAACCGGGCCTCGAGAAATTTGGCGACAGTTCGGCTCGAAGCGCGCAACGCTGTGTACATTTGAGTTTCGGTTCACCTAAAAATTTAATGTTTAGCGGCCGGGATGATCCTGGGCTGCGTGGGATTTTTTTCTATTCACTTCATCCACTGATTGGGCCATGAGACTTCTCGTATTCGTCCAAGCACTCGATCAATGTTTGCAGAAGAGCCTTTCCGTACGCGGGGCTGGTAATGATCCTTGTGTGCACCTGCGGTTCCTCGTTGTCGGTGTAGTATTGACCGCAGTCGATAATAAATTCGAAAGCGTTGTGACCGACCTTGAAATAGTTTGCATAGCGGCCTTCGGGTGGATTGCTCATCGACGAAACATCCCGCTCGGTACTCAGGAACTTGTCGCGTGAGACTCTCATGTTCAGAACGAGTTCGCGTACCTCCGGGTTGATGACACGATCATGGCGCAAACTGCGTACCTATTTGCAGCGACAAACTCACAGTCGCGTAACTGTTTGATTCAGCAACCCTTCAATCAAAATCGAGCAATCGGTCGAGTGTTCGGCTGTAACACTCGATGTTACACTTGGCTGGGGATAACGTGAGTTAGGCTCACGCGACTTGGCGCGGGTTACGAGTAAGGTATGTCGCTAGCAGGTTGCAGAGATTGGGTTTTATGAGCGGCGAGACAGTTTTAATCGAGGATGCTCATCCGAGATCGGCTGTAACAGTGAGGCTTTACAACTTTGTCACTTTCTCCGCGCGCTGGTTACAGCCGTCCGATGTCCATGTGAGATCTCGCTCCGGTTCGGGTTCGGCTAAGCGATACTTGATGAGTTTCCGGTAAAGCGTCATGCGCGACCAGTGCAGCTGCTCGGCAGCTTTGCTTTTGTTCCAGTTTGTTTTGGACAGCGCATGCAGGAGAATTTCACGCTCATCCGGGGCAGTATCCTGTTTCACTTTTTGCGGAGTCCGGACGAAGCCCGGCAAATCCGCGACGCGGATTTTATCCACAGGAGGATCGATGAAAATCCGCTCCACCAGGTTCATCAGCTCGCGAATATTGCCGAGCCATTCGTAGCGCGCCAGCACTTCCAGTGCTTCATCGCTGAATCCCGCGATGCGGATTCCGGTTCGCTCGCTGCATTTCTGGACAAAATAATTGATCAATAGAGGAATATCCGACTTCCGATCTCGGAGCGGCGGCAGGTTAATTCTCGCCACGTTAAGCCGATAATAAAGATCCTGCCGGAATTCTCCGCCTCTCACTTGCGCTTCCAATTCCCGGTTCGTTGCCGCGATAATCCGAATATCGACGGGGATACTACGGTGACCACCTAGCGGATAGATCTGCTTGGTTTCGATGACACGAAGGATTTTCGCTTGCGCATAGAGACTCATGTCACCGATCTCATCGAACAATACCGTTCCGCGATCGGCGAGCCGAAGTTTACCGGGATATGAAGAGACGGCTCCTGTGAATGCGCCGCGTTCGTAGCCAAACAATTCGCTCTCGAGCAGGCCGTCCGGTAGCGCGGCACAATTGATGGCCATCAATGGTTTACCGCGTCTGGCACTTTGATCGTGAATGTATTGCGCTGCCAACTCTTTGCCGGTACCGGTTTCGCCGGTGACTAATACGTGCGCATCCGTTAGCGCGACTTTGCGCATGTACGTTTTAAGATGCCAGATGGCTGAGCTGTTTCCGATAAACGAATAGGTTAGAGAAGACATCGTCATCGAGCGGTCTTCAACAGAGGCAAGTTCAAATTGAACGTTCTGAAAAATTACTACAGCCGCAATCCGCGAGTGTCAAATTTTTTTGCACTGGCTATTCAAAATAGTGGCGTCATTGAAATTGACGCGGCGACAAATGGTGTGTGTTCACGCAAAAGAAAGGAAAATTTAAGAAACAAGGGGCAGTCAGTCAACGCCGAGATCTGGAATTTTTTTGTGCTGGCGGAAGCTCGATTCAACGCGTCATGCAATATAGAATTGGCTTGGGCGCGAGAGACTCCGGCTGTTCCCAATACCACGAAACCTCGTTTTCAGATCGCTCAAGACCATCGTTGTATAAACTTCTTTTCTGTTGATTTGGGAGAATCTCATACGCTTGCTATATCTAGTGGTGCGTCCGATCGGACCGGGCTCGGTCGGTCTGCTATGCTTATTCACGAAACGCCTCCTCGACGCCGCTCAAACTCTCTTCGCTCGAAATCGCAAGAGCGAACTAGTAATTTTTACCGTGAAAGAACGGCGGCATTAAATACCCCTTGAAAGGGTCCCCGACTGTTATTATTAGAATGGTCCAGGTTCCGCGATCGGCCCGAACGGTTCTCGCGCTTGCGCCTCGGAAATAAAGGAGCTTGAAGCGGGAGGGCTAGAACGGTGCGTTCCTGGAAAACCGTTCGCGACCGACGGTATGGTCTAAATAGCAGCGCTTGCTCACGATCCAAGTAGAGATTGTGTCCGAACACTTTCGGGAATGTAGACGTGGATATGAAATCGGCCGGCGATAAGAATTTCCTCTCGGGCGGCGGCGAGATGGAAAGACTCATCCGTGAAATGGATTGGTCGAAAACGGCGCTTGGCCCGATCGCTTCGTGGCCGCAAAGCCTCCGCACCTCCATAAGAATCGCCCTCGACTGCGCATTTCCAATTGTCATCTGGTGGGGCCCCGAACTGGTTATTCTCTACAACGACGAATACAAAATGATCATTGGTCCGGCGAAACATCCCTTCGCATTAGGAGAGCGGGGACGTAAGGTTTGGGCCGAGATCTGGGATGTCATCGGTCCAATGCTTTCTCAGGTCATGGAGCGCGGCGCGGCGACCCGATCGCGTGATCTTATGCTTCACGTCGATCGCGGATATCCCGAGGAGGCTTACTTCTCGTTTTCCTACAGCCCTATCTACGACGAAACCGGCAAAGTTGCAGGAATCTTTTGTCCCGTCATCGAGACGACGGAAAAAATCATCGGCGAGCGGCGCCTGCGAACACTCCGCGACCTTGCTGCGAGATGTAAAGGGGCGGAGAGTGAACAAGCAGTTTTCGAATCTGCGTCAGAGGTTCTTGCGGCCAATTTGCATGATGTACCTTTTGCAATGATTTATAGCCTGGACGAGAGCGAAGCCGTGGCGCGTCTGGATGCGACGTCAGGGATCGCCCCCGGCCCCGGTGCGCCGCCGATCGTTCCGCTGGGGGAGAGCGTTGGCACATGGTCCTTGAGCGCTGTTGCGCAGTCGTGCGAGCCGGTCGTGATCCATGGACTCTCAAGCGAGTTCGACTCGCTTCCCACGGGCGCATGGAAGGTTCCGGCGCAGAGCGCCATGGTGTTTCCGTTAGTTCTGCCCGGACAGGAGCGCCCGCGGGCGATTATGGTGGCGGCGGTGAGCCCGATGCGCGCGCTGGACGAAAGCTACCGCACGTTTTTCGGGCTCGTAGCGATGCAGATCGCTGCGGGTCTTGCCGACGCACAGGCGCTGGCGGAAGAGCGCAAGCGTGCCGAATCGCTGGCTGAGCTCGATCGCGCGAAGACGGCATTTTTTTCAAACGTCAGCCACGAATTTCGCACGCCACTGACACTCATGCTCGGCCCGCTGGCAGAATCAATCGCGGATCCCAAAACACCGTCGGAGGTCAAGCAGAGGCTTCAAGTCAGTCATCGTAACGGTCTGCGTTTGCTGAAGCTGGTCAACTCATTGCTCGATTTCTCACGAATTGAAGCCGGAAGAATTCAGGCGGTTTATGAACCCACCGATCTGTCGGCGCTCACCGCCGAGCTCACCAGCAATTTCCGTTCGGCTTGTGCGGAAGCGGGCCTTAAGCTCTTAGTCCACTGCGAGACGGTAACCGAGTCCACGTACGTCGATTGCGAAATGTGGGAGAAAATTGTTCTCAACCTCATTTCGAATGCTTTCAAATATACCTTGGCAGGAGAAATCGAAGTCGCGCTAAGACAGGTTCGAGAGTCGGGAGCGAAAGCCGGCTTTGTTGAACTGAGCGTGCGCGATACCGGCATCGGCATCTCCGAGCACGAGTTGCCGAAAATCTTCCAGAGGTTTTATCGGATCGAAAATGCCCGCGGTCGAACTCACGAGGGCACGGGCATCGGCCTTTCTCTGGTGCAGGAACTGGTCGCACTCCATGGCGGAACGATAACCGTGGAGAGTGTTTTCGGGCAAGGAAGTCAGTTCAAGGTTCGTATTCCCATGGGCTACGCCCATCTACCCGCTGGTCGGATCAAAGCGAGCGCGCCGCGTACCACTGCATCGACCCGAATATCGGCCGAGGCATACATCGAGGAGGCGATGAGATGGCTGCCGAGGGCGGCCGAAGAAAACGAGGAAGACTCAGTTCTCACGATGCCGACGGACGGATTGATCCGTGCCGGTCATGGAGCGCGGATTATCATCGCAGATGACAACGCGGACATGAGAGACTACATCCGCCGATTGCTCGCGCCAAACTACCGGGTCGAAGCGGTGGCGGACGGCGGCGCAGCTTTGGCGGCGGCACGCCGCGAAAAACCGGATCTGATCGTGGCCGATGTGATGATGCCTGTGACGGACGGCTTTGCGCTCCTGCGCTTCGTCAGAGAGGACCAGAAGCTTCGGACGGTCCCTGTGATCATGCTCTCGGCGCGCGCCGGCGAAGAGTCGAAAGTCGAAGGGCTCGCGGCGGGCGCCGATGATTATCTCGTGAAACCGTTCTCGGCGCGCGAGTTACTTGCGCGAGTTGATGTGCAGCTCCAGATGGCGAGCGTCCGCGGCCAAACCGAAAAGATGCTCCGGCAAAGCGAAGAGCGCTTCCGCACGATGGCTGACAGTTCGCCGATGATGATCTGGATGACCGATGCGGCGGGAAAAATCTTGTTCGTCAACCGCACCGGTACTGAATTTCACGGCGTCGCTGCGGAGCAGGCAGGGGATCTGGACTACGTTCAGTTTATTCATCCGGATGATCGCAATGCGTATTTAACCGCCTTCAAGGAAGCTCTGGACAGGCGCCAAACCTTTCACCATCGAGTCCGTTTGCAGCGCTTCGACGGAGAGTGGCGCTGGTTCGAGTCGCGCGGGAATCCAATTTTCGATGGGGCCGGCAACATGACCGGGTTTATCGGGAGCTCGTCGGACATCACCGAGATCTATCAGTCTCAGCAGGCCTTAAGAGAGCTAGGCCAGCGCAAGGACGAGTTTCTTGCCAACATGAGCCACGAGATTCGTAGCCCGCTTACTGCTATTATCGGTTACGCCGACATCTTGCTCACTCGGCTCGAAGATCCCGAGGACATCGAGTGCCTGAGAACCATCAAGGAGAGCGGTGATTATCTGATCGAGATCATCAACGACATCCTGGATCTCGCGAAAATAGAAGCGGGCAAACTGGTGCTCAATTTCGAGCCCGTATCGATCCACGCTTTATTGGCGGAAGTTCAAAGTCTGATGAACGGACGGGCCAAGCAAAAGGACCTGTCGTTGGTTTTGCGCTACGACGGGTTTTTACCTGAAAACGTAGAAACCGATCGAACCCGGCTGCGCCAGATTTTGCTCAATCTGGTCAGCAATGCGATCAAGTTCACCGAACGCGGCAAGATCGAAATCGTAGCGAAATTTTCCGCGGCGAGCCGGCTCGAAATCGACGTGGTCGATACGGGTATCGGCATCGCGCCCGAGCATCAGAAGATCTTGTTTCAGCCCTTTACCCAGGCCGATACGACGAGTACGCGGCAGTACGGGGGCACAGGCCTGGGGCTAGCCATTACCCGGCGGCTGGTTGAAATGCTCGGGGGCAGTGTTTCGGTCGAAAGCGAGCTGAACCAAGGAAGCAGATTTCACGTGACAATTCCCGTCGAGGCGGTGACGAGTTCGCCGAGTCTCGATGGGCGGGCACCGCTCGTTAATCCGCTAAAAAGCGCGGCGCTCGACGATTGCTTGAGCGGCCGGCGCGTCCTCGTTGTCGATGATCGAGAAGAAATCAGGGCTCTGGTCGTGCACTACATAACGGAGGCAGGCGGGCGAGTAGATGTGGCCATGAACGGCGAGTCAGCGATCCAGGCTCTCGAAGCCGCAGTCACGGGCGAACCCTTTGACGCCGTGGTTTTAGATATTCAGATGCCCAGCGTGGACGGCTATGAAACTGCTCGAAGGTTAAGAGCCAAAGGTTTTCGAACGCCAATTATCGCGCTCACAGCGGCAGCGATGGTCGGCGATCGGGAAAAATGTCTTGTAGCGGGGTGCGACGCTTATCTGACGAAGCCGATCGATCGCACCGAACTGTTGCGGCTCATCGTGCAACTCGTGGAAAACGGGAGAGACGTTTCGCAAGAAAAGCCGCGCAAGGCAAAGATCCTTTTGGTGGACGATAGCGATGCGGCGCGCGAGCTCATGACGCGCTTTCTGAAAAAGCAGGGTTACGAAATTCGATCCGCGTCTGATGCTCGATCGGCGATCGCCACTGCAAAGATCTTCGGACCGGACGTGGTTTTTTTGGATATCAGACTACCCGACATGACCGGATATGAGCTGTTGCGCCATTTGAAGGAAATCGTCGGCGGCAGCGCTACCAAATTTATCGGTTTAAGCGGCTTTCGCGCGGCCGACAGTCCGCAAGCGGTGGAGTTCGATCATTTTCTGGAAAAACCGGTGCACAGGGAAACGCTTGCCAGGATCTTGGAACGGTTATAGGCGCTGCGACTGTCGGTTACGGCAGGGCTCCCGCGGAAGGCAGCACAATAGCAAAACCCGGCGAAGGCAAATAGACAAATCTCAAGCTCACCATAAGCGAAGTTCTTGAACCTACGGCTTCTACGAATCGTTAGCCGTTACGCGCCATCTGCTCGACATCGGCGATGGTGAGCTTGTCCATCCGGAAGGCGCGGCGCGGGTTCCATTCGAGGACCTCCATCGTGCGAATGCCGCGCCGGTGATGCGAATCCTGGGCGGCGATCTCCTTTGCTTCATCGAGGCTTGATGCCAGCATGATATAGATTCCATAGGCGCCATCGGTTGTGGGTCCGGAGAACAAGAGCCGTCCGGCTTTGTGCTGTTTCTCCAGCCAGAGGCGATGTTCGTCGTAGTGGGATTGTTTGTCTTGCTCCATTTCCGGCTTCGATCGCGAAAGAACGATGTACCACATGATCGTGTTTCCTTTTCTGCTTCGATTTCTGACGCTCCAGTCAGCGCCTAATCAGACTTTGATTTCTGTTTTAAACTGGCTCCAGATCTCATGGTAAAGATCGGTGAAACCTTTTTCGTTGTGAATCTCGAAAACGTTGCGCGGCCGCGCTAGCGGCACGTCAAAGATCCGTTTGACCGTGCCGGGCCGGCCGGTGAACAAAACGACCTTGTCCGAAAGCGCGATCGCTTCGGTAAGATCGTGGGTGACGAACAGAATCGTTTTTTTGTTCGTATCCCAAATGCGCAGGAGCTCGTCTTGCAGAACCAAACGGGTTTGCGCGTCAAGCGGACCGAATGGCTCGTCCATCAAAATAATGTCGGGATCATAGATTAACGTGCGGATGATCGAGCCGCGCTTCTGCATGCCGCCGGAGAGCTCGAAAGGGTAGTGAGTCTCGAAGCCGGTCAGCTGCATGGTGTCGATGAGCTTTTGCGCGGCCTGAGCGCGTTGCTCCTTGGATACTCCGCGGATTTTCAGCGCGAGCTCGACGTTTTCGATTAATGTCAGCCAAGGAAACAGATTGCTGTCCTGAGTGACGAAACCGATATCGGAATTGATCGACGTAATCTCTCGTCCTTTATAGTTGAGCCGCCCTTGGTAGGGCAACGAGATCCCCGCGATAATCTTGAGCAAGGTGCTCTTACCGCAGCCGCTCGGTCCAATGATGGTGGTGAACGAGCCTTTTTTCACAGGCAGCGTAACGTCTTTTAAAGCGAGAACGCTTTTGCCTTTAGACCGGTAGGTCTTGGTGACGTTGGCGAGGTCGATGATCGGATCCATCTGCTTTTCGCTCACGCGCCGACGTTCTTGGCTTCGACTTCCGGGCGCCATTTCAACAGGCGTTTTTCCAAAAGCGACAGCAAGCCGTCGAGTGCGACCACGAGCAGTGCCAGAATCGTCACGCCGACGAAAATCCCGTTGGTGTCGTAAGTGCCCTGGTTATAGTTGATAAAAAATCCCAGCCCTTTGGTGGAAGCGATGAATTCTCCTACCACGGCGCCGATGACGGAGAACGGAATGCCCGCGCGCAAGCCGACCAGGATAAACGGCAGGGTGGCCGGCAAAAAGACTTCGCGCACGACTTGCCAACCGGAGGCGCCCATGATGCGGACGATCGCCACGTAATCCTCGTTCACCGAGCGCAGGCCGGCGAACGTGTTGATGAACACGACGAAGAAGACCATGGTCAAGATGATGGCGATCTTCGACATCAAGCCGATGCCGAACCAGATCACAAAGACCGGCGCCAAGGCGACTTTTGGAATGCCGTTAAAAAGCGTGATGTAGGGATTGAGAATGTCGCCGAGCAATTTGATCCGCCCGCAAAGAAAACCGAGTGCGATTCCGGTAATCGCGCCGATGACATAGCCGGCCGCCATTTCTTTGAGCGTTGCATCGAAGTGCTGCCAGATCACGCCGGTCGTTACCACGTCGACGATGCCGCGGGCAATCTCGATCGGCTGGCTCACAAGCCGCGCGATACCCGGCCAGTGCCAGGCGGCAATTTCCCAAAACACGAGTGTGCAGATGCCAGGGAGAAGGACGAGAAGGCTACGAAAGTTCGAGAGCGTGAAGTTTTTTTGCGCTAGTCCGGCATGGTTCTTATCTGCTAATTCGGTGGATGCAGAAGTTGGCGCAGTACGATCTTCCATACAGTTATTTTTCGAGCGCGATCCTTGAATAGTCCTGATTCCCGGTCGGGCAGCCCCGGACTAGGTCCCGGGTTGCCCGCAAATGAGGATGCACCTCTGTTGCGGACGCTAGGGCAAAAACTGGTTGGTCCAGAACTCACCCTCAGCCGTATTCAGCTCGGATTTAAGTAGTCCGACCGCGACAAAAACCTTGTTCATATTGTCCCAACCCGATTTGGTCATCCGCAGGTTGCGCCGGAAAGTCGATCTGCTGTGGCTCATGACGGTCTTCAGAACCGATGGGTCGATCTTAGGAAATTGTTTGACCAGTAGATCGTCGGACTCCGCGGGATTGTCGATGATCAAGTTGTTGCCGCGCGCAATCGCCCGCAACAAAGACCGCGTCGAGTCGGGGTGCGCCTTGATGTAGGTATCGAGCGCGTGCACGGATTCGTGCGGGTAATCTTTGAAAATTTCGATTTCGCCGCCCAGACGGATCAGCGTATGGCCCCATCCCTCGAGTTCGGGCTGTTCGGTGTCTGGGATGCCGCCGACGATCATATCGACTTGGCCGTTCTTGAGTGCGTTCACTCGGGCTTGTCCGGCGCCGACGGCGGCGAAACGCACGTCCGAGTCGGGCCTCATGTTGTTTTGCCGGAGCAGGTAGCGCACCACTTGCGCGGGCGCGCCGCCGACCGTGGCGGCGCCTATGCTCGCGCCCTTGAGCGCTTGGATTTTTTGCGCGATCGGCATCTTCGCGATCTGGCTTTTCGTCAGGCCGCGGCTTTCCAGCCATTTATTACTGGTTGCGATGTTCCACTCGAGTGAGGCGGGAAAAATGCCCACGGAAAACATGCGATCGCCACGCGCGCGGGCGACGAGCACATCGGATGCTGCCGTCGAAACGAATTGAACGTCGCCGTTCATGATCGCGGCCATGGTGACGGCGCCGCCAGTGGTCAAGATATGTTCAAAGTCGATGCCTTCTTCCTTGAAGTAGCCTTTGCGCTGGGCAATCCAGATCGGCGCGAAATCGAGCCCGGCGGTGGATGTCGCCAATCTGATTTTAACCGGCGCCTTCGCTTGTGCGTGGAGCGGCGCCGGCGCGCTGCATAGCAAAAATAAAAACGCGTGCAAAAGTAAACCGAGATGTTTACGACTTCGTTTCACTAGGAGTTCCTCCCGAACCAATCGCTCAGCTAATTCGACGAAAGCAAATAATTGATCGCTAACTTTTCTGCGCCATAGTATTCGTGCAAAAATTCATCCTGGCTTGTGTAGCGGCGCTTGGATATGAGCCGTCCCTGGAACGAGACGGCCAATGGATCGATGTCGAACGGATAGGGCGCGACCGCGGCGCGGCTTTCGTCTTTGATCGTAAACGTCAAGATCGTATCCTCTTTACCGAGCCGCGTTGGCACGGGGACGTTGCTCATGGTAGGGCTCGGTCCATTTTTTCGCTGGGTGCTGTTGAACGGGTAACGATTGCAAACGAACTGACCCATCTGATCGTAAACTTCCATGAGCTTGAAGTTCGTCCATAGCTGTTCTTCGGAAATGAAATCGCCATAGGCCGAAGAACTTTTCAGTTGTTCCATGAGCTCTGCGCGATAGCTTTCCTGCTCCGCGAGAAATTCCTTGACCTCTGGATAAGAGGCGTAATCCGGCATGTACGGCAGCAGGCCGCGGCCTTGGGTGAGCAGGCCGTCCGAATGCAAGGAAACGATAAACCCGGCATAAGGATCCTGCTCGGCGAGGCGTTGGATGCCGTGACGATAAAAATCCAGCCAGACTTTGTCGCCGAGGTGTTTGATGCTGCCGATGTAGTCCGGGGGCAATCCTTCGCTGTTGAGCTGCGGCTTGACCTCCCAGTCCCACCAGCCGGTGTCGTGTTCCTGCGCGGCGAGAACCATGGCGGCGTAGGGAGAAGGACGAGCGAAATCATCGTTGCCCCAATGGGCCGCAAGCCAACCGGTGACTCGCGAGTGATCCACCTGCAAAATCAGCAGCAATCGATTCTCATCGTACGGGCAAACCATCATAAATATTTTCCTCCGATCGAAATCGCATCACGCGAGCAAATTTCGAATGGTGCCGCTGAAGACGGCACCGAGCTCGGC
>Ga0065715_10088964_pt1 | contig 19499 bp, 17 predicted proteins | sample MisBulReplicate1_FD_59102 | JGI IMG/M metagenome (GOLD analysis project Ga0065715, IMG submission 59102) | Miscanthus rhizosphere microbial communities from Kellogg Biological Station, MSU, sample Bulk Soil Replicate 1 : eDNA_1 v2 (version 2) | ecosystem: Host-associated > Plants > Roots >...
TATGATCAACTCTTTTCCTGGTGCCAACAACGTGACTTCGCCGGACACGATCCTTTCGATGCATTGAATAGCCGTCTCTTCCAATCGACCCCGCTGGCCCAATCCCGCAACGCTCGTTTTATCTGGACTCAACTCGCAAAGAGATCTCCTGCTGACTTTCGCACGCTGGCCCGTGTCCCGGCGGAGCGCAACGCGAAGGGCATCGCATTGTTTGCCCTCGCGCAAATTGCAAACTATCGCCGGCTTAAGACTGAAGAATCCGAGAAGCGGGTGCGCGAATTTCTTTCGGGACTCTTGGCAATGAAACTCGAGGGGTATAGCGGCGCGTGTTGGGGTTATAACTTCGACTGGCAAAGTCGAAACTTCTTTGCGCCAAGAGATACGCCGACGATTGTACCGACTGCTTTTGCGGCGCGAGCTTTGATCGAAGCGGGACAGGATTTACAAGATTTTCAAGATTTGCAGGATACGATTCGGAGTGTTTGCGATTTCATAATACGAGATCTGCCTCGCACCGTTGATAACGAAACAGAGCTTTGTTTCAGCTACGCGCCGAATAGCAATACGCGAATCTTCAACGCGAGCTTGCTGGCAGCGGAAGTGCTCGCCAGCGTTGGTCTCTGCGAATTAGCAGAACGCGCGACGCGTTACGTCGTCAATAACCAACAACCGGACGGCTCCTGGACCTACGGCGCCGATCCGAAACAGTCGTGGATCGATAACTTTCACACCGCGTACATTCTGTTTTCTCTCAAACGAATCATCGAAGTCTCTTCATTCGGATCGCAGTTTCAAGCGGCCCTGGAACGTGGGTACGATTATTGGAAGAACAACTTCTTTCTTGCGGAGGGGTGGCCGAAATACTACCATGACGACCCTTATCCCGCGGATGCGCACGCCGCAGCCAGTGCAATTGTTACTTTCCTTGAGTGCCGTGACCTGGACAAAGATGCATCAACGCTCGCTCAGAACATCGCGGCCTGGACCATTAAAAACCTGCGCGACAGCCGAGGGTTCTTTTATTATCAACGCCGGCGCTTTTATACGGTGCGCAAACCCTACATGCGCTGGACCCAGGCGTGGATGCTCTATGCCCTGGCACGCTTGCTCGAGGAACAGAACTGAATAAATGCCAATCGCAAAAGACGTAATCCTGGGACCTGACGTGCGGATCTTCCAACCCGATCTGGTCAATCTCTACGGCTGTTCGATCGGCGCAGAAACCAGAGTCGGCGCTTTTGTCGAGATTCAGAAGAACGCCAGCGTTGGAGCGCGCTGCAAAATTTCGTCGCACAGTTTTGTGTGCGAAGGTGTCACCATCGAAGATGAATGCTTCATTGGTCATGGCGTGATGTTCACTAACGACGTCTACCCGAGCGCCGTCAACAGCGATGGAAGACCGCAAACAGAAGCTGATTGGGAAGTCATAAAGACAACCGTCAAGAAGCGTGCGAGCATCGGCAGTAATGCGACGATCATCGCCGGCGTTACGATCGGCGAGGGCGCTTTGATTGGCGCAGGTGCTGTGGTCACGAGAGACGTCCCCGACTTCGCAATTGTCGCCGGTGTCCCGGCGAAAGTGATCGGAGACGTTCGCAAACAAAAATGATCAGAGTCGGTGTAATCGGTTACGGCTATTGGGGACCGAACCTGGTGCGAAACTTTATGGCAGCGCCGGGTTCCGCGGTGACGCGCGTGTGCGATCTGCGGAAAGAGCGCCTGTCGTCATTGGAGAAAATCTATCCCGGCCTCAAGACTTGCAGTGATTCGTCTGAGCTAATCAACGATCCACAAGTCGATGCCGTTGTGATCTCCACCCCTGTATCTTCGCACTTTGACTTAGCCATGTCGGCGTTGAGGGCCGGCAAGCACGTGCTGGTTGAGAAACCACTGGCAACCACATCGGATCAGGCGCGCAGGCTCGTAGACCAAGCAGCAGCACGAAAAGTTGTACTCCTGGTGGACCACACCTTCGTCTACACAGACGCGGTGCGAAAGATTCGCGAACTGATCGCCTCCGGTGAACTGGGCGAGATCTATTATTACGATGCCGTGCGCGTTAACCTTGGTCTCTTTCAACACGACGTGAACGTAATTTGGGATCTCGCTATTCACGATCTTTCGATTATGGATTACGTTCTCCCCGCGAAGCCGGTCGCTATCTCTGCCACTGGAATCAGTCACGTTCCGGGCCAGCCTGAGAACGTGGCTTACATCACGCTGTTCTTTGCCAGCGCCCAGATTGCTCACGTGCACGTGAATTGGCTGACACCGGTGAAAGTCCGTCACACATTGATCGGCGGCAGTGAGAAGATGATTCTTTATGACGATCTCGAGCCCAGCGAGAAGCTGAAGGTCTACGACAAAGGCATAAGCGTCGCACCTGGACCAGAAGACGTTTACCGGATGCTGGTGAGTTATCGCTCGGGTGACATGTGGGCGCCGCGCCTCGACAACACCGAAGCGCTACAGACGGAGGCGCAGCATTTCATCGACTGTGTTGAAAACAACAAGCAGCCTGAGACGGATGGGCCGGCGGGATTGCGCATGGTGAACATGATTGAAGCAGCGGAGACGTCGCTTCGCGATCGCGGCAGACTGGTCGAGATCCGGTGGTGATCGCCAATGCGTCTCTGGATCGACCTTGCAAACTCTCCTCACGTTCCATTCTTCAAAGCACTAGCCACGAAGTTTACCGATCAAGGTCACGAGATCGAGATCACCGCCAGGGAGTTTGCCGAAACCATTCCGCTCGCAGAGGCAGCAGGATTCACACCGCATGTTACCGGCAGGCATGGTGGACGCGCCGTTTCGGCGAAAGCGGGAAATTTGGCGAGTCGAGCGTGGGCGCTTGCGCGCTGGGCGCGGCAGCGTAAGTTCGATCTTGCGATCAGTCACAATTCTTATTCACAGATCCTGGCGGCGCGCGCATTGGGAATCAAGACCGTGACGCTGATGGACTATGAATATCAACCGGCAAACCATCTCGCCTTTCGTCTCGCTTCTCGAATAATCGTGCCAACGAGTTTTCCTGCGAAGCGTTTGCGAAGTTACGGAGCGGCTGTGGGGAAAGTGCGCCGCTACCATGGCACGAAGGAAGATGTTTATCTGGCCGGTTTTCAGCCTGACCCGCTGTTTGGTGCGCAGTTGTGTGCGCTCGGCGTGAACCCGGATAATGTGCTGGTCCTGATGCGTCCACCGGCCCATGATGCTTTGTACCATCGTTTTCAAAACACGTTGTTTGACGATGCGTTGGAGATGCTGCAAGGGAATGAGAGCGTGCAGGTGATCCTACTGCCGCGAAACGAAGCGCAGCGAGCAGAATATTCAGGAAGGCGGTTAATTATTCCGTCTGCGCCGTTGGACGGTGCTAACCTGATTGCCGCGAGCGACCTGGTGATCAGTGCTGGTGGAACGATCAATCGCGAAGCAGCGGCGCTTGGCGTTCCGGCGTTTAGTATCTATGCAGGCAAGTGGGCGTCAGTCGATGAAGAGCTGGTGAAGGAAGGACGGTTGCAACGGATTTCAAACTCTGCTGAGCTGAACAAACTGCGGGTGTCAAAAAAGGAAACTGCGGATCCGCGGCGCTCCCTGGAAGTTATTGACGAAGTAGTGCGGCACATTTTACAGGATTAACAGGATTAGACATGATTACATGTCAATCTTGATAAATCATGTAAATCCTGTAAGGGCTTTAGTGCGAGCGGAACGAACTCGACAATCAATGATCGACGCCAGCCTCGTGCGTGTCCCCGGGCGCGCGCCGAAATGGATCGTGCCTTCCGTCAAGGTCGCGCTCGTTGTTGCAGACGCACTGGCTGCGGCGTTGTCTTTCATCCTCGCGTTCTATGTTCGTGAAAAAGTTTCGGTGTTTGCCGCCGGCGGCTCCGTGGCGTGGAGCAATCGTTTTGCTCCTTACGGCGCGTTGCTGCTGTTTGTGGTGTGCATCAGGCTGCTGAGTTTTCGCTACTGCAATCTATATCGCGTTCGCGGCGAGTTCTCACTTGTCGATGACGGCATGCGCATCTTCAAAGCAACCGCGATCGGCTCGCTGCTGATTGTCGCGGCTGCGTTTTTATATCGCGGCGGTTTTCAGTTTCGCGCGTTTTCATATGCACGCGGAGTGTTTGTCGCGGATTTCTTTTTCGTGCTTGTTAGCGTCGGCATGCTGCGGTTCGTGATGCGAACGGTGCAGACGTTTGTACGCAGCCGCCAGATCAATCTGATTCCCACGCTTGTCGTCGGACGCGGTCCCGAGGCTTCTTTGTTCATTCGAGAAATGCGCGAGCGGCCCGCGCTTGGTTATCGCGTCATTGGCGTAGTCGAAACAGAACCTGGCACGACAGCGCCGGGTCCAATCACTTACGAAGACGTTCCAGTAATCGGCACGCTCGAATCGTTGCCGGATGTGATTCGCGATTCCGGCGCCAACGAAGTAATCATTGCCGACCCGCAAGTGAATGGCGATGCGCTTTTTGAGGTGATGATGCGGTGCGGGCGTAGGCGCGGCGTTGAGTTTCGCATCGCGCCGAGCCTGTTCAACTGCCTGCCGCGCAAGACTGAGATCGATCAGATCGGCGTCCTGCCGATGATTCGTCTCTTTCGTGAACCTCTATCGAACGGCGCGCGCATTCTGAAGCGCACCTTTGACTTCCTCATCTCGGCGCTTGCGATCGCGCTTCTGTTTCCAGTGTGGCTGCTCATCGCGTTGCTCATCAAGTTGGATTCAAAAGGTCCTGTTTTCTACACGCAGGAACGCGTTGGCATGGATGGCCGCCTCTTTCTGCTCTACAAGTTTCGCACGATGAAGGCGGGCGCAGATTCCGAACTTCACCGTGAGTACCAGCGCGCTTTCATAGCGGGCCGCGCTGAAGCAAACATGGGAAACGACCACAAGCCGACTTACAAGCTTCTGGCTGATCCGCGCATTACGCGAGTTGGAAGGCTTTTACGACGCACCAGTCTTGACGAGGTGCCACAACTTCTGAACGTGTTGTCAGGCGATATGAGTCTCGTTGGTCCACGCCCGCCGATTCCGTACGAAGTTGAAGCTTACGAGCTTTGGCATCGGAAGCGACTCGACATGAAGCCGGGGCTGACCGGGCTCTGGCAGGTGTCGGGAAGAAATCGTTTGCCGTTTGAAGAGATGGTGCGACTCGATCTTTTTTACATTGAGAATTGGTCGTTGCTGCTCGATTTGAAGATCATTCTGCGCACCGGGCTCGTGATGCTGAGCGGGTTTTAGCCGAGGATTGACGCGGATAAAAACGCGGATTTATTGAGCCAGGCCAGACAGTGCGAGTTCCAATAAGAGGATCTTCTTAATTCCTTTGTAAAGTGGTTCGATCTCGCAGTTTTCCGTCAGCGCGTGCGAGTCGTTGCATGGACCGGCGCCGGTTGAGATCGAAGTGATTCCCTGCAAGAGTGCGGCGCTGGAGTTGTTTGAGCCGGCGTTGGTGATCGGCGGATCGAAACCCATCGCACGATGCACTGCTTCCGCTATCTTCACCAACTGCGACTCGCGATTACCCGGTAAGACTGCCGCGGGCGATGAAGAGATCACGTCTGTTTTCACCGTCATTCCGACACGCTTCGCTTCTTCATCGAGAATGGCAGCGATCTTCTTCTCCAGATCCGCGATCACATCGTTGCTGGTCGAACGCAGGTCAAGCGAGAACCACGCGTCCGAGGCCTTTGCATTCACCACTTCCGACCCACCCAACATGCCGATGTTCAGATTCGACGAAGGATTGGTGGGAACTTTTAATTCGTAGATTCGCGCAATAGCGCGTGCCATTGGCAAGGTTGCCGAGTAGGGCGGCGTGCGCGAACGCGTGTGGCCACCTGGCCCAATGAAATGATGGCGATACCAGTTGATGCCGATGCCGGCATAGGTGAAGCCTTCGTAACCGCCGTCGAGCGCGATGTAGTAGTCCACCTTGCCTTTGTTGTCTTTCGTGTACTGCTTGGCGCCGCTCATTCCGGCTTCTTCATCGGTGGTGAACAGGAAGACGAGATCGCCTTTGGTTTTGACCTTCGCTGCGTCGAGTGCGCGAATCGTGGCGAGCAGGGCTTCGATGTTTCGTGTGTCGTCGCCGATACCGGGAGCATAAACGCGACCGTCGCGAACCGTGGCTTTGATCTTAAGGCCGGGTTGAAAAACAGTGTCCATGTGAGCGTCAAATACAGTGACTGGACCACCGCCGGTCCCTTTGCGCGTGGCGATGAGGTTTCCGGCGGAATCGTAACGAATGTCCAGCTTGTGTTTGCGAAGCAGGCTTTCGATAAACTTCGCGCGTTCCTGTTCGTGTTTCGAAGGCGCGTTGATCTCGGTGATTGCGATCCATTCGCGCAGGATTCCATCGTGATTTTTGTCGAGATAGTCGAAGGCTGCCTTTGTGCGTGGGTCTTCTTGTATTGCTTTCACCTGGTCGGCGGGCGTGGGTGATTGAGCAAAAACATTGGACAGGATTAGCAGGATTAACAGGATGGGGCGCATGAAAGCTCTCTTTGAGATGGAATAATAGACCAGCAGCATTCTAATATGCCGCGTATGCAGATTTCGACTTGGCTCGACCGCGCCATCATTGGCTGCCTTTTTCTCATTGCGATCTTCGCGCCTCATTCAATAGCCGTAACGCAGACTGCGTGGCTACTGGGCATGGTTGTCTGGGTTGCGCGGTTTGCTGTCTACCCGCGGCCGAAACTGTTTCGTTCCCCGGTTGATTACGCACTGCTCGCGTTCTTCGTCCTCAGCGGGATCTCAGGAATCTTCTCTTATAACCCGATCATGTCAATCGGAAAGATGCGCGCGGCCAGTCTGTTCACGATTGTTTACCTGTTGGCCCAGAACGTGCGCTCGTTGCGCCTGGTGCGATTGCTTGCACTCACACTGATTGCCTCGTGCATGTTGAATGTGCTGTTGACGGCCGGACAGTTAGCGATCGGCAAAGGCGTAAAGGTCCAGGGAGTCGCGTCGGGCAGTCCACTGACGAAGGCAGTTTTTCGCACGAGGACTGTCACTCAGCCGACACCAATCGTTAACGGTGACATTGTTTGGGAAGTTGACGGGCAGCGTGTTGACAGTCCCGAAAAGCTGGCTGCGGCACTGGCCGCGGGAACGCCCTTCGCGAGAGTCAGGATCTACCGCGTTGAATGGATGCCGGAACTCGAAGTGCCACGCGGACAATTGCTGCCGGGAACGAATGCACTGGAACAGTTGGGCATTACTGATTGGTCACGCGGTCGCGATTGGCGCGCTACCGGGTTTTACAACCATTGGGTTACTTACGCGGAAGTGCTGCAACTGATCGCTTCGCTCGCACTGGGAATATTTCTGGCGCTCACGCACAAGAAGAGTGTGACGGGATTGTTGTTGGCTCTTGCAGTGCTCGGGCTGGTTTTTGCACTGGGAATGACAGTCACACGTGCTTCGTGGATCGGCTTTGCAGTTTCAGTTGTCACGATGCTGCTGTTGACTTCATCGCGGCGAACGATCCTGATCGCCGGTGCTTGTGCGATACCGCTCGTCCTGGCGAGCGTCTTCCTGCTCCAGCAAAAACGCAGCATCGGTTTCATCGACAAACAAGATCAATCGACAAGCTGGCGCCAGATGGTTTGGCGCGAAGGTTTTGAATTACTCGTCAGTAAACCGCGACATCTTCTCTTCGGCGTGGGTATGGATTCGATCAAGGGACACTGGCGCGAATGGGGCTTGTTTGATAATGGCCGGCAGCCAATCGGCCACATGCATTCAAATCTGCTCCAGATCGCGCTCGAACGTGGTGTTCCGGCGCTGATCGCCTGGTTAATTTTGCTCGCGCTCTACACTCGCATGCTCTGGCGCCTCATTCGTCGCAAAGCAATTGATAGTTTCTCGCGCGGCTTGGCAGCGGGCGCGCTAGGCGGCGCGCTGGGCTTCTTTACGAGTGGCCTGGTCCATTACAACTGGGGCGACTCCGAAGTAGTGACTGTTTTCTACTTCATCATGGGATTGTGTTTGGTAGTTGAAAGGACCAATCAACAAGACACCGAGTCAAGTGTCCGGTTGTGACGGGTGCTGGTAGCGTTCGATGTCGTCGCCGTCGTACGAGCCTTTGTGAAAACAGCTCGGACACTCGACAACGTAAGTAGCCTTGATCTTTGCCTCACCTTGCGAAAGATCCGGGAAAAGAATCTGTTTGGCGTTGCAGTGCTCGCAAGTGAAACGCAGGTACCACTGTCCGGGGGTTAGCGTGCGCATCCTTAATGCCTCAATTCGATTTCCTAACGGGCGAGAGGACCGGGGCTACAAGAGTGCCTTTCTTATAAAGCGAGAGTGCAGCGGGCGTCAAGCTTGGCGGAGCAATATAGGTCCTATAGGACTTATAAGACCTATTTTCTTCCGCCGCCAACAGCAACAATCCGTTCGATTATTTTGGGATCGTCCGGCAGCAGCCCCGATTTCGGCAATCGCGGCGTTAGCGTGACCCAGTTTCGGTCCATCGCAAACACCTTGCGGAATAACGGCAACGATTCATCCACGCGCCCCATATTCACCAGCGCAACAGCATGCCAGTAGATCATCTCGGCACTGTCCGGCACTAACTTCTCCGCCGCTCCATACTCCCGCAGAGCTCCTTCGTTGTCTTTCTTCTCAACCGCCAGGTCGCCGGCATTCATGTGGTTGTAGGCACGTTGCAATTTCACCAGGCGGCGGAGCTCTATTAACGGCTGCGGACTATCGTCAACTCGCAGATCAAAGATTCGATCTTTCCACGCTTGTCCGGTCGGCTTTCCGGTTACGACGATGATCGCCGCCGACTGTCGCCCGCGAATATCGCCACCCGCCGCCTGCGCCGCGTCCAGTGCGGCCAACATTCGCTCCGCGAGGTCACCCTGCGTGCTCTCAAAAGCGTGGGCCATCGCGGGCCAAACTTTGTCGTTGAGCATCAAGTTGGCCTGCACGGAAAAGTCTTTTCCAACGATGTGCCCTGCCGCTTGAATATCGTTCTTACCAGTCCACGCATCAACACGTCCCTGCGCATCGATCATCGCTACTTGCCTGACTTCTCTGCCCTCATCTTTCGCCAGCAATTCTTTCAACGCATCCGGTGCACTCTTGCCGCTGCGCATCAACTCGAGACCATTCTTCCCATAACTCGGATCGACAAACGACTGCGTCGCCACTGCCCCAACGCCAGCTTCCGCCCACGGGACGATCGGACCCACTGAGAACCAGTGTGACTGCACGGCAACACCCAACTCGCCGGTCGCAGGATCGCGCGCAACGATCGAAAAAGTGTGGACCGGCCGCAGCGGCGAAGTGTCAGATGCCAGCCCTGAAACTTGTGGCTTCGGCAGCGTGAAGGCGAGCACGACGAGAAGAAGTAAAGCCACGCGCATCTGTTAAGACCTCCTGCGAATGAAGTCACGACACGAACGGATAAAACGGTGTGTTACGAAAGATCCAAAACGAAACGACGACAACGAACAACCCATAAATGTACGGCGCCGGCAGCACGTTTTGCCGCGGCACGCCGCCACGCAGCACGATCACGCTGTAACGCAGAAACGCGAACAACATAAACGGCATCGCCAGGAGGAAAAGTGGATTAAGCTCGAATGCTGTCAGGAAATGACCGTGAAGTATCTGGTGCATGGCCCGAGTGCTGCCACAGCCCGGACAAGTAAAACCGGTGAAGAAGCGAAAGAGGCAGATGGGAAAGAACCCTGACTTCCCCGGCTCAAACACAAACAGGTAAGCGGCTCCGGCCAACAACAACGACCAGATTGCGATGACGGTCGAGCGCCGGTAGATAAAGTCAAAGCCCATGATGTTCTCATTTCTTCTCTGCGTAACCTCTGCGTGCCTCTGCGCCCTCTGCGGTAAATTGTCTTTCCGGGAATTCACCGCAGAGGGCGCAGAGGTACGCAGAGATTCGCAGAGAGGAATTTCAAGCTGGGGCACTATCTGCTGTGGGAGGAATTCTTAGAACCAGCCTTTCTTGTTCTGAATGTACGTTCTGACGAACTCTTCGTCAGACTTCGTCAAATAGATCACGCCTTCGACGATGCTGAGAATGTTTGTGAGGCCACAGGTCAGCACGCCGAGCACGAGCTGAATAATTCCCTCGGTTGTATATCCGAGGATGAATTTGTGTACTCCGAGCCAGCCCACAAGAATCGCGCAGATCCCGGCCGTGATTTTCTTGTCGGCGCCGAGTGCTTTCCAGTCAGTCATCGCCCCGGGATTAACCGACTGCATTGGTTGATATCCGCCCACGGAAGTAAGCGGCGCCTGACAGTTCGTACAAAACTGCGCTGTGTCGTCGTTAACGGCTCCGCATTTTGTGCAGTATCTGCTCATCTTATTTTTGGTCTCCAACAGGGTCGCAAAACCGGGCTGATGAGATCAGCCCGGCACATGATCCGGAAGTGCGGAGCCGGCTTTTATGCCGGCTATTCGATTGAGATCTGGCGTTACGAATTAACGCTTCCCGCCAAACCCATGCCCACACCCATGATGACTACGAACAGTATGTAGCAAATTATCCCCGCCAGTCCCAAACCGATGGAGATGTAACTGAACAACTTTGCTTTCTTTGAAGCATCGAGGGCGCCTGCGGTATCGCCGGCGGCGACCTTGCCATTCACCTGCGCCGCAAAGATCACTGCGACGATTCCCAGCGGCAAGCAACAGAAAAGGGAGATGATTGCCAAAACCAGGTAATTAGGAACGCTGGCAGGCGTGCCCGTTCCGGGCGGGGGAGTCCATTCTTGAGACATTCAGTTTCTCCTGAAGACTAGTTTTGAAGATGCCGGCGATCAAAATAAGAGTATCGCTTACGCGGCGTATCCGCCTGGTCCTCCGCTGGTGCTGGGTGGAGGGGGTGGCAGCGCCTTGCGCTTTTCAAAAATCGGAACACCGAGGAGACCACCAATTATCGAGAAAACGAACAGCAGGACAGCCAGAATAAGAGCGTTAATAATCACCGGACCAATTGACGAGCCTGCGGCTTCAATCTGCTGGCGCATCAAATCGGCCTGCCGGGGATCGACTCTTTCAAGCAAACTAACAATCAGGTTCCTCATTGTCGGACCCATCGCCATGGAGATAGGTATGCCCAGGATCAATGAGATCAGTCCTCCTACAACTCCAGCCAGCGCGCCAAGGACAGCCCCGTCAGCCGGAGTAGCGGGCGTTGGCGAGCCCTTCACGTACAAAAACGTGGCCAGCATGCCACCCAAAATCGCCCAAAGACAGCAGCATACGTTTAGGGCACTGACGAACGGGATAACGGAGAGTAAGCCTAAAACGACTCCGCCAATCAGGGCAGGCTTAAGTTTATTATTCATAGAACTGGTACTCGTCCACTATTGAAAGTTGGATCAACCAAGTCTAGAGCGTTGGATTTTCAGGGGTGGCCGAAGCGCCCTGAATAACTAACAAAGAGGGCCGGGATTGTCAATGAAATTGAGCCAGCCACAAAAAGGCACAAAAGCACAAAAGCGATTCTTGTGCTTTTGGTGCTTCTTTGTTGCCGACTTAGCGGCTCACTTCGATGCGATCGCCGGGCTGAAGTTTTGGATCTTCGACCGCGCCTGACTTGATCTGCTTAATACTGTACCGAGTTGTCACGAGACGGCCATCCGCGCCCTCACGGGAGACTTCGACGCGGTGTTCCTGTCGAGCAGTACCGCCGGCAGCCAGAATAGCCTGGAGCAGCGTAATTCCGGGCTGGAATGATTTCTGCCCGGGGTAATTGATGCGGCCTGCGATGTAATAGAACTCCTGCGGCCGATTGGTTACAGTAATTACGTCGCCCGATTGAACGTTGAGGTTTAGTGTCGCCGGATCGCTTAAGTCGTGAGGTTGTCCGGGAACTCCTGCGCGTATGATCACCACGCGGCCACTGTCGTTTCGTAATTGCGACTCCGCCAGCACAACGTAAAGCGGAACCATCTCGCGCCGTAAAAACCGTGTGCCGGGGTTGACGACAAGACCAGTCACCGTTACTGAATGGCTGAGATACTGGCGCACGCCCACTGTTACTTGAGCCTTCTCTGCCACTGCGCGTCTTTTAAGTTCCGCCGCAATAAGGGTTTGAATCTCTTCGGGAGTAAACCCGGCGACTGAAACAGTGCCACCCGCAACAGGAAGATCGATCACGCCACTGCCGACGACCGTAAAGAGCGTAGATTTGCTGTTCGCGGAATTGAGCAGGCGTATATCGAGCACGTCGCCCACGCCAACGCGGTAGATCTCGGTTAGCGGGTGCTCCGAAGCATTGGCGGCGCCGGAGTCACTAACAGTGGCCTTAACCGGCAAAACACCGGCGGTTTCCTGGGCCGTTGCAGATATGGAAGAAGCCAGAACGAGCGAGGCAAAAAGCGCTTTTGAGATTAGTATCTTCATAAGTCGGGGCCGCGCATGTCCGCGCAAATTATACATCATTTGAACAAAGTGCTAATCCCGCCGCATTTCCTGACATTCCTCTGCGTAACCTCTGCGTTCCTCTGCGCCCTCTGCGGTAAATGTGCAGCGATGACGTGTTTTACCGCAGAGGGCGCAGAGGAACGCAGAGATTACGCAGAGAAGAAACCACGACTCGCTCTGGTTTGCGCCTTTGCGGGAGACTTCGCTATAGTCATCGGTTCGTTTAGAGGCCAGATGCGTCACCATGTACGAGTTTGCAGTTACTCCAGCCGTCACAAACATTCGCCGCCGAGGGGTGGAGATCTGCGACGTGACGCCAAACAGCCTCGGCGCGGAGATGGACCTCGAATCCGGGGACCGAATAATTAAAGTAAACGGGCGACTCGTTCGCGACTATCTTGATTTCCGTTTTCAAACTGCCGGCGAAACCGAACTCGTGCTCGAAGTACGTAAGAAGAGCGGCGAGGATTGGGAAGTAGAACTCGAACGCGCCGAAGACGAGGATTTCGGACTCGCTTTCGAAGCGATCGTGCCCCGCCAATGCGCCAACGAGTGCATCTTCTGTTTCTGCAACGGCAACCCCGCGGATGCGCGGCCGTCGCTGTTTATCAAAGACGAAGACGTTCGACTGTCTTTCCTCTACGGCAACTACACAACGCTGACGTCCATTACCGAAGACGAGATGCGCCGGATAGTTGAACAGCGTCTGTCACCCCAATACGTTTCTGTGCATGCGACTGATCTCGATGTTCGCGCGTACATGCTTGGCGTCGATAAACAGCGTGCAGATATCTCGACAAAACTTCGACGACTGCTCGACGCGGGTATCGAAGTGCATGCGCAGGTCGTGTTGTGTCCCGGAATCAACGACGGCGAGGTGCTGAAGAAAACGATCCTCGATCTGGCGGCGGAGTATCCGCGAATAACAAGCGTCGCGATCGTGCCGCTCGGGCTTACTCGCTACAACACTGATGAGCGACTCACGCGAGTAACTCCGGAGTTCTGTCGCGAAGTGATCGATCAGATCGTCCCGCTCCAAAAACAACTCCATACCGAATTGGGAACGAACTTCGCACTGCTAGGCGATGAGATTTACTTGCGAGCCGGACGTCGTATCCCCAGCAGAGCGCACTACGGCGACTATCCGCAGATTGAAGATGGCGTGGGGATGGTTCGTTCATTTGCAAACGAGTTTGCGAGGCTCATGCGCCGGCTCGAACGCGGCCAAACAGCCGGGTTAAGTACGCGACCTGGAACGATCTTCACGGGAACGCTCTTCGCTCCCGAGCTGAAGAAGATGATCGACACAATGAACGCTCGTTTCGGAACGAGGCTGTCAGTTGAACCGCTGGAGAATAGTTACTTCGGCGGCGACGTTTCCGTGGCCGGATTGCTGACGGGCCGGGATCTCTTGAACGCGCGTGAAAAGGTCAGCGGCGAGTTCGTCGTGATACCGAAACAGATGCTCAAGAGTGATGAAGCAATCATGTTGGACGGGATGAACGTGGCCGAAGTCTCGCGCGCGCTCGCCCAACCTGTTCACGCCGTCAACTTGCAAGAGCTGGCTACCTTACTTTCGAACAAAAACTAACGCATGCTCGACAGCGCCTCAACGACAGGCAAAAGAGTTCTCGACGTCGGCTGTGGTCAGAACAAATTTCCCGGCGCGATCGGCATCGATGCAAACCCGCGGAGCCATGCAGACGTTATTCACGATCTCGGCACCTTCCCCTATCCTTTCAGCAACGACGAATTCGACGAGATCATTTGTCGCCACGTTATCGAGCACGTGCCGGACGTGCTGGGCTTTGTTACGGAGTTGCACCGCATCACGAAACCCGGCGGCCGGCTGAAGATTGTTACTCCACATTACTCCAATCCTGATTGGGCGACCGATCCAACTCATCGAAATCACTTCAACAGTTACACTTTCACTTGCTTTGTCCCTTCGCGTGCGCCGTTTCCCTTCTACACGGCAGCGGAACTGAAGCCTCTGACCACACACGTGAGCTTGGCAAATCTCTGGCGAACGTTGGGAATGGAATTCTTAGTAAATCTGGATCAGCGCTGGCCATCGCTGCGCTTCACGCGAAAGTTTTGGGAGTTCTACTTATCGACAATTCTGCGTGGTAAGGAACTCTATTTCGAACTCGAAGTGGTGAAGTAGTAATCTCGGGCAAGACGCAAAAGAAAACTCCGTGAGAACTCGCTCCTCTTGCGGAAATTCGCGTTACTGCTTACTATCCCGCCCGTTCGATTCTCTGTACGTAATGTCCAAAAAATTGGCGACAGCGTCGTGATCGGACGCTTCCTCAATCTAAAAAATCGGATAACAATCCAAAATTCAGAATTTCCGGCTTGGCAGAATACCTCCTTTATTCGAATAATTTAGTCGAAAAACAAGTACGAACGCGGCTTAACAATTGCATAAGCGGAAAACAGCCCTCGTGGAGCAACTCGCGGTTTAAAGCAAAAACTTGGTTGGCAGTGGCCCGGATTCCGGTTATTCCCTTCAGTGAGGTGGAGTTTCGGATGTCTCGGTTGTGGCTCGTCCGTGCGGCGGCGCGTCGAAAGCGCTGACAGGTCGCGGAGTTCTTCACGTACAGGCTGGATCTTATCCCTCAATCCGTAACGAGTGGTGAGCGTTGCGGGTCGGTCCGGGAAACTCGACTACTTACAACAACTCTTAGGACGGAGGATAACGAGATGACAAAGCTCTCCTTTAGGGTTGCAGCTTTGACGGCCTTTATCGCCATGTTTTGCCTGACCACTTTTGGGCAGGCCGGCGTTACTGGCTCGATCAGCGGAGCTGTTACCGACCCAACTGGCGCCGTAGTGGCTGGAGCTAGTGTTGTGGTGAAGAACAATGCCACCAATGCAGAAGACACGGTGACAACGTCTGACAACGGCACCTTCAACGTGCCGGCGCTCAACACTGGTCTCTACACCGTCACGGTTACGGCTTCAGGTTTTAAGCGCGCCGTCGTTACTGAAGTCAAAGTGGACGTCGGCAAACCTTCCAGCGTCAACATTGCTCTCGAAGTGGGCACGCCAAATGAATCAGTAACAGTCGTCGGCGCCGGTGAGTTACTGCAAACTCAGACTGCCAATGTTGCCAGCACAATCACGGGCCGGCAGATTACAGACTTGCCTTACGCCTCGAGAAACGCTCTTGACGTCGTGCTGTTTCTCCCTGGAACAGCGACCGTTGGTCGTCCTCGCGCGTCCTCGGTAAATGGTTTGCCGAAAGGCTCCCTGAACATCACCTTGGATGGAGTGCAGGTACAGGACCCGTTGTTGAAGAACAGCGACGGATTCTTTACCTACATTCAGCCGAAAACCGACGCTATCCAGGAAGTCACTCTTTCGACTGCGACGCCTGGAGCCGAAAGTGCCGGCTCAGGAGCAGTGCAGATTAAATTTGCAACGCGCCAGGGTTCATCGGAATTCCATGGCAGCGCGTACATTTACCATCGCAACTCCTACTTCAACTCCAACTACTGGTTCAACAATAGGGACTTGGCCGAGGATCCGGTCGATCACAAAGCGCCACGCAACCGCGTTCTCCTGACGCAGCCTGGTGTTCGAGTTGGTGGCCCAATCCTGATCCCGGGCTTTTTGAAGAGCAGGGATAAAGCTTTCTTCTTCGTCAACTATGAAGAGTATCGCTTACCGGAAACCGTAACCAGGCAGCGGACGATTTTCAACCCCTCCGTTTTGACTGGCACCTTCCAGTGGATCCCTGCTGGATCTTCAACGCCAGTAACCAGGAACTTATTAACACTTGCGGCCGCTACTGACTGCAATACCTCAGTGGCAGGCTTGCAGCCATGTACATCGACTCTCGATCCGACGACCAGCGCGTTGTTGAGTGCCATTCAGGCATCAACGTCAATCGGCGGCGTAGCTGCGACTAGCGATCCAAACCTGAACCGGTTCAGCTTCATTAACGTGGGCGGTCAGACACGACGTTTCCCGACGGTCAACTTAACGTTCAACCTCACTAAGAATCATCAACTGACAAACGTCTGGAACTATCAGCAATTCACGTCGGTGGCGGATTTTCTAAACAACGCGGATCCTCGTTTCCCCGGATTTCCGAATTTCGGCAGCCAGGGCTCGAATCGTTTTTCCAATTCCACGGCTCTGATTTCGAAGTTTGGCTCTACCGTTACCAACGAAGCGCGGTTCGCTCTGGTGGGCGGCACCACCCTATTCTTTCCGGAAATCAACAGCGGCCAGTTTGAAAATCAGAGAGGCTTCTCTCTGAATCTGGCGAACGGCCTTAGTCCGGCTCTTACTAACGCTACATCGAGCCGCTCGCCGCAACGCCGCAACTCGCCAGTTCAAACCTTTTCAGATAGTGTGAATTGGGGAACGGGCAATCACAGCTTCAACTTTGGCGGCAGCTTTATTCGGACCAACTTCTGGTCGCAGTTCCCGAACCAGGGCATCGTGCGACAAGTGACCTTTGGTCTGGATACTACTCTCGATCCCGCAAACGCGATCTTTACAGCAGCCAACTTCCCGGGCGCGAATTCAACGCAGCTCAATAATGCCCGGGCGATTTATGCCACGCTGACTGGTCGCGTGACTGCTGTGGATGGATTGGCGGTGGCTGATGAGCAACTGAACTACACGCTGCAGGGCTTTCTCATTGAACGTGCAGGGCAGAAGTCCTATTCAGTTTATGCTCAGGATCAATACCGGTTCCGGCCAAACATTACCGTGAACATGGGCCTGCGTTATGAACTTCAGGGACCCTACTACGCCAAGAACAACGCCTACACCGTGCCGCTCAGTTTTGACAATATTTTTGGCTGCTCGGGGTTGAATAATTTCTTCTCGCCAGGGAATTGCACTAACCCCGTTACGAAGATGCAACGACTGGAGCCTGGATCCAACGCTTACAATACCGATAAGAACAACTTTGCTCCGAACTTTGGTATTGCTTACAGTCCAGACTTCCACAGTGGGTTCTTTCACTGGCTTTTTGGCGACAGCGGCCAGAGCGTTCTGCGCGCCGGTTACTCGATCGCCTATAACCAGGATGGGACCAACGTTGGCTCGACGGGCTTGGATACGAATCCGGGTCAGACGTTTGCCGTCGGCTTCAGTACAGCCGCAGGCACATTGCCGGGTGGCACGCTTTTCAGAGACCCTGGAGCAATCCCTACGCCGACGATCACCGCACCGACATTCCCGTTCACACCAGGAGTTAACGATCAGGCGGTCGCTTTTGACCCGAATCTCAGAACCGGATACGTTCAGTCATGGACCTTTGGTTACCAGCGGGAGATCATGAAGGACACTGTATTCGAGGTTCGTTACGTAGGTAATCGCGCGAAGAAGTTAACTCGACTCTGGTCCATCAACGAGGTCAATACCATTGAGAATGGATTCGCCAATGAGTTCCGGATTGCGCAGGCGAATCTGATTGCCAATAATGCCAGCGGCATCGCCGCTCGACGAGGGAGTTTTGCATTTTTCGGTACCGGCACAGGTACCACGCCCTTGCCGATTTTCCTGGCGTACCTCAATGGAAGAAGCTTAGCGTCAGGAGCTGCCAACACAGCGTCGAATTATACCGGTACCAATTGGACCAACACGACGCTTACCAACAATATGACTGTTGCCGCGCCGAGCCCTACTCTCGTAGCCGGATCGTTGTCGGGGTCAGCGACCTTCCGCGGTAACGCTCTTACCGCTGGATTACCGCCTAACTTCTTTATTGTGAATCCGGGCGTAGTGGCGGGCGCGTTCATCATTGACAATAGTGCGAGTTCGACTTACGACGCGCTTCAAGTTGAGTTGCGCCGTCGCCTGTCGGCTGGATTATTGTTGCAGGCGAACTATACGTGGTCGCATGCGTTGAGCGATGCTTATGCCGTCAGCTCGTTCTCACAGTCAAATTTCGTCAGCATCCGGAACCCGAGGCTCAATTACACCCAGTCGCCCTTCGATATTCGACACTCTTTCAAGGCTGACTTCATTTATGAGTTGCCCGTTGGCAGAGGTCAACGTTTCTGGGGTGATGCCGGTAGCAAAACAAATTGGCTGGTTGGAGGCTGGGGCATTAACGGAACAGCTCGCGTTCAAAGCGGCTCGCCGTTCAGGTTAGGTAACGTCACCCTCGTTAACATGACGCGAGGTGAGTTGCAGAAGATGGTGGAGATCCACAAGAACCCGAGCACGGTCACCTGGCTGCCTGATGACGTGATCACGAATACGATCAGAGCGTTTAGCGTCAGCCCGACGTCGGCTACGGGTTACGCGGGAACACCACCCGATATGTCCAAGCCGTTTATCGCGCCGGCGGGCTTTGGTAATTGTCAGGCGAGCTTCAACGGCCAGTGTGGTAATAGCAACATCGTTATTTACGGACCACGGTTCACCAGAATCGACATGAGCCTGGTCAAGAAAGTGACCTTCTCCGAAAATACCAATCTGGAATTCCGTGTTGAGGCTCTGAACGTGATTAACAATCAGAACTTCAAGATCGGTTCGTTCGCGAACGACGTCACCAACTTCGCGATCGCAGATTTTTCTTCGGCAACGTTCGGTCAAACTACAGTAGCCTACCAGGATACATCGACAACGACTGATCCGGGCGGCCGGCTGCTCCAGTTTGTCCTTCGCTTCAACTTCTAGTCTGTAATTCAACCGTTAACCACGAGGAGAAGAGCTGCAAGTCGCTCTTCTCCTCTTTCTTCGCAGAATAGACATGCTGAAGGCTTTGCCGCAACAGTCAGGCGTCGCACTTGGAGGAGGTCAGTACCGGGAGCGGTAGCGACCGGGTTGCTGATCAGTATGCGAAATTGCTATGGATTTGGATCCGATTACAACCCACCCGCTAACCGCGGGGTGGTACTGACCGCTTCCAAGTACGAATTCGGATTTTTGAGGCAAAGACCTCCTGGAGCTCTCTTATGAAGAAATGGATCTTGCTGTGTCTAATCCTTACTCTAACGACACTCGCGATTGCCCAGACAAAACCCAAACCCTACCAGGAGTGGACTGAAAAAGAAGTCAACAAACTCCTCGACAACTCACCCTGGTCAAAAACCCAGACTGAAACAGA
>Ga0065715_10000965_pt1 | contig 19460 bp, 16 predicted proteins | sample MisBulReplicate1_FD_59102 | JGI IMG/M metagenome (GOLD analysis project Ga0065715, IMG submission 59102) | Miscanthus rhizosphere microbial communities from Kellogg Biological Station, MSU, sample Bulk Soil Replicate 1 : eDNA_1 v2 (version 2) | ecosystem: Host-associated > Plants > Roots >...
GCGGCCCGCCTTGTTCTGGAAGATGAAGCGCGCGCGCCCGTCGGGGTTCTCGAGCGGGTCGATCAGCACCAGCGCGTTGCGCGCGATCTCGTCGGCCACCGGATCGCTTGCCGCGGCCAGCAGGTAGTACGCCTCGGCGAGGGCCGCATCCGACGAGGAGATCTCGTTGCCGTGCACCGCGTGCATCAGCCAGACGACCACCGGCAGGCTGGCGACGAGACGATCGGCGTCGGAGCCATCGATGGTGCGCGGGTCCGCGAGCCGCTTCAGGTCTCCCTTGACAGCGTCGAGTGCCGCGATGCGCGCCGGCGATCCGACGATCAACAGGTTCAGCGGGCGGCCTTCCCAGGTCCGCGCGTACTCGACCAGGCGCGTGCGCTCCGGCGCCGCCACGGCGAGCGCCCGCAGATAGATGACGATCTCCTCGGGAGTGCTGATTTCCTCTCCCACATCGTGGCCAAGGACAGCTTTCAGAGTCGGGATTTTCGGGTCGTATTTGGCCCCGGGCCACAGTTCCTGGGCCCCGGCCGCGGGTGTGCATGCCATGGCTGCCGCCAGGAGCAGCACTCCTCGTGTCAGTCGCATGAAGCCTCCGAAAAGACGGGATGCAAGAATTCCGCAGTATATCCGAGACGCCAAGTTCGTTTGCTTCCCGGCACGCGGGGTTGCTACTCTCAGGACATGGGATTTGCGGTTCGTCGTCTTCTCGTCGGCGTGGCACTCGCGTTCGTCCCGGTCGTCCTGCTCGCGCAGCAACCGACCTTCAAAGCAGGCACGCAGATCGTGCCGCTCTACGTGACGGTTCAGGACGTCGAGAAGCGGCTCGTTCCTGATCTCGCAAAGGAAGACTTCGACGTGCTCGACAACGGCGTGCCGGTCACGCTGACGCTGTTCCAGAACGAGCCCGAACCCTTCTCGGTCGTCGTCATGCTGGACACGAGCGGCAGCATGACGCTGACGATCGACCTGCTGCAGGATGCGGCCGAGCAGTTCGTGATTCGGCTGATGCCCGCCGACAAGGGCATCGTCGGCGCGTTCAACGACAAGATCCAGTTCCCAATCGCGGATTTCACCAACAGCCGGGACGATCTGGTGGGGGGAATACGCGAGGTGGATTACGGCAACTCGACCCGCCTCTGGGATGCGGCCGAGGCGAGCATCGAACAGCTCAAGCGCGTGAGCGGCCGCCGCGTGGTGCTGCTGTTCACCGATGGGGACGATACCGCCAGCAAGATTGGCCTTGGCAAGGTGATGGATGAAGCGCGCGCCGCGGAGACCATGATTTACGCGATCGGGCTCCAGAGCGTGTACTTCAACGGCCAGCGACAGGTGCGGTCACAGCCCGACAAGGGACTGCGGAAGATCGCGGACGAAACCGGCGGCGGGTACTTCGAGCTGAAACGTACAGACGACCTCGGTCCCACGTTCACGCGCGTGGCGCAGGAGCTGCACAGTCAGTACGTGCTTGGTTTCGCGCCCGCCACCGACGGCAAGCTGCACAAGCTGGAAGTGCGCGTGAAGAAACCGGGGATGACGGCTCGGGCGCGCAAGTCCTACCTGGCGCCCACGAGCGGCACGCAGTAAGCGCGTGCCGCGTCGTCGGCGATCAGGCGAACGCCGCAGCGATGATGAGGGCCGCGAGCAGGATACCGGTTACCAGTTCCGCGCTTCCGGAGAACGTCCAGTCAAAGCGATTCATGATGAAACCTCTTTCTTCTATGAAGTAGACGGCGGGAGTGGGCAGCCGGTTCGCCCGGCACCATCCGCCTTCGGGGATGAACACGATGCGAGCCNCGGGCCGGCCNTCAGGCGGTCNAATTCAGGCCTGATTTCAACGATTTNCCTCCCACCACCGGCGCAGGATGTCGGNGGTCCGACGTTACAATTCCGACACACGTGGCCGATTGGTCCGACCTCACACGGATTAGATGCCTGACAGGAGGAGCGCGTATCCGATGGCTTCCAGACGCCAGAAGCAGGAAGTGCTGGCCGCTCTTCGCGACGGCGGCATCGTCCCGGTCATTCGCGCCGATTCAGCCGATACGGCGCTGCGAATCGTCGACGCGCTGGTGTCCGGCGGCATCCGCACACTGGAGATCACGATGACCGTGCCGGACGCGATCGGCGCGATCAAGGCGGTTTCGGACCGGTTTGGATCGAGCGTGCTGCTCGGCGCCGGCACCGTGACCAGCCGGGCGCTCGCCGAAGGATCGCTCGACGCGGGCGCCGAGTTCCTCGTGACGCCGTGCGTGGTACCCGATGTGATCGCCGTGGCGAAGGAGCGCGATGTCGCCGTGCTGCCTGGCGCGATGACGCCGACGGAAGTCTTCACCGCCTGGTCCGCCGGCGGCGACATCGTCAAGATCTTCCCGGCGAGCAACGTCGGCGGGGCGTCGTACCTGAAGGCGCTGAAGGGACCGTTTCCGCAGATCCCGCTCTGTCCGACCGGCGGCGTGAACCTGCAGACGATTGGCGAGTTCGTAAAGGCCGGCGCGGCAGCGGTCGGCGTGGGCGGAGAGCTGGTGTCGAAAGCCGCGATCGATGCCGGTGACTACGGGAAGATTACCGAGCTGGCAAAGCAGTACGTCAGCGCCCTGTCCGCCGCGAGAGGCACGTAACCGCCCTACTTGAACTCGACCATCACTTCGCGGTCCAGATTCACCTTCACGCCCTTCACGCCTTTCAGCATCTGCTTCGCGTCCTCGATCGATTCGGGGTTGGCGAGCTTGCCGAGCACGGCATCGTTCGTGATCAATTCCGCGAAGTCCATCTCGAGCAGCGTGACCTTCGAACCCTGCACGTAAGGGCTGTTGGTCTTGACGATCGCGCCGGCCACCTCGAGCGCGATCTCTATCCTGAGGCCGTCGAGCATCTTCTTCATCATCGCGAGCTGCGTCGGATCGGGCTTCTTGCTCTCGGTGTCGGCGTCCTTGTCCTTCTTCTTCGACAGGTCCGGCTCCGGGAACAGGACGGTGACGACGGACGTGCCTCCGGGGTGCCGGAGGAACGTGAAGGCCACGTCATCGGCCGCCTTGCCCTTCGACTCGTCTTCGGCGGGCGCGCCTTTCGGGGATGGCGGCTTCTGGTTCACCCGCACTTTCGTGATGTCCGCAAACGAGTAGGTCGCCACGCGGCCGGTCAGATCTTTCGTCTTGATCGGCTGGCTCGAGACGAACGTGACGCCCTCGCCGAACTTCGCAGCCGCCTCGCGCATGTCTTTCTCGCTGAACAGCTCCGGCGGCGCCGGCGGCTTGTCCTTGTCCTTCTCCGCAGCGTCGCCGAAGGTCGATGCCATCGCCGTGAGCTGGGCCGCCGCCTCGGCCTTCATCGCGATGGACTGCTCGATGGTGCCGCTGCCATCAGGCTTCACCTTGATTGTGGTAACCGAAGTGAGACAGCCGGAAGTGATGAAGCCACAGAGAAAAACGAGCAGGAGGGCGCGACGGTGTCCAGTCATCGAGTGGACTCTTCCTTGATGAGGCGAATGGCCTTCACGGCGTGCTCACGGATTTCCTCATCCGGATCGCGAATCAGGTGCCAGAGCGGCTCGATGGCGACCCGCGCCGGACGTCCCACGGCTCCAAGCGCATCGATGGCCGCCAGCCGGACGGTCCGATCGTCATCGTTGAGCAGCGCCAGGAGCGCCGGGACCGAGCGCGCGTCGGCGGGCGCGGCGTCGGCGAGAAACCCCGCGGCCTCTGCGCGCACCGCGCCGTCCGACGCGTGCAATAGATCGAGCAGGACGGGCACGGCCGACTCTGGTGATCCAAGTCTCGCGACGACGGCCGCCGCGTACACGCGGACCATCGGATCGCGGTCGTGCATCCCCTGGCGCGCGGCGGGCATCGCGGCCATGGAGCTTTTGCCGGCTTCGACCAGCGTCGCAGCCGCCACTTCACGCACGCGCGGCTCCTCGTCGTGCAACAGCACGCGCGCGGCCGTCGAGATCAGCCTGGCCGACCCCGGCTCAATCCGCGCGGACGCGGCGCCGGCCGCACGGCGGACGATCGCGTCGGGATCGCGCTCGAAGAGCATCAGCAGACGTGGCCCAGCGGATCCGGCGACAGCGCCGATCGGCGCGAGCGCGTCGGCGGCTGCGGCGCGCAGTGGCGCGTCCGACGCATCGAGGCACGGCACCAGGAGCGGAACGGCGGCGGCGACCGATGCGCTGCCGTGTTCGGTCGCGATCTCGCCAACCCCGCGCGCCGCCAACTGGCGCGCCGCCGAGTCGCCGACGCGAAGCTGGTTCAGCCAGTACCCGAGCGGACGGGAATTCCAGAACGGTTCGTCGGCCGCACCGGCGCTCGAGGCGGGCAACAGCATCGCCGCCAGACAGGCCGCCGCCAGCGCCGCCGCCACGCCACGCATCCACACACCTGCTGCAGAATTCTCCGGGGGTTGTCCGGACTATAGGCGCGGCCCCCAGGGGTGTCAAGGCGCGCACGTCACATGTCCGGCTGACTCGTCGGATCTCCTTCGTGGAACACGAACTCGTGATCGCCGGTAGGCCACACTTCGCCCGCGACTTCTACCTCGAACGCCGGGCCGTCTTCGCCATCGACGAGCGAGTGCACCGTCGCGTCGAGCGTCGATCCGAACAGGCCCTGGTGTACGAGTCGCTGCCCCGTCGCGAGCGCGCCCATCGCGGTCAGGACGGCGGCGAGCGCGACGGTTGAGCTGCCGCCGGGCGAGCGCTCGATGATGCCATCGGCGTACACCGTGGCGCTCCGCACGTCGACGCCGCGCTCGGGTGCGATGCCGATGAACACCACGCCGCCGACGCCGTCGCCCTCGAGCGCGCGCGCAACCTCGAGGGCGCCGCGCTGCAACTCGAGCATCCGTGTGGAGACGAGTGGAACACCGGCGGCCTCGGCGTCCACGATGGCGAGCACATCTCCGCCCGCGTCGACGAGATCCGCGTGCACGGATCGCCGGCCAATCGCGACGGGCCTGTTGCCCACGATTACTCGCGCCGCGGCGCCCGAATAGCGCACGCGCGCAGGAATCGACGCCTCCGGCATCATCCGCGCCGTGACGCCGCCCAGCAGCGTGTCGAGGACGACGGAGTCAGCGCGGCGAGGCACGATCAGTCCGCGCGCGAGGCTGAGTGCCGTCGCACCAAGCAGGCCGTGGCCGCACAGCGCGATCGGTCCGTGGGCCGCAAAGAAAAGGATGCCTGCATCCGCCTCAGGGTTATCCGGATCGGCCAGCATCGCGACGACAGTGCCCTCGTGACCGCGAGGCTCGCGGCTCAGGCCCGCGAGCTCGGCGCCCAACATCCGTGCGAGCCAGTCGGATCGTTCCCGGAGCGCCACACCGTCGAGTCGTGGCAATCCTGCAGTCACCAGCCGCACGGCACCGCCGGCGACGTGCGCGTCGATCGTGCTGAAGTGCATCGCCTCCATTGTAAGGACGCGCGCCTCATCCGCGCGCACCGCACAAGTCTGTTAGGCTGAACATGTATGCGGGCGTGGCGGGCGATAGCCTCGATTGCGGTCGTTCTGCTGCTCGGCACGACAACGGCCACGTCGACGTCCCCGGCCGACCCGGGCGCTCCCTTCCGCGCGCGCGCATTCGACGCTGCGTACAACCTGGACTACCCGGAAGCTCTTGGCTACTTCAACCAGGCGCTCGCCGCCGACCCGAACAACTCGGCGACGCATCGCGCGCTGGCCGCCACCACGTGGCTGCACATCATTTTCCGCCGCGGCTCGGTGACGGTCGACCAGTATCTCGGCAGCATCCAGCGCGGCGACGTCACGCTCGACAAACCACCCGCCGAAGACGCGACGTCGTTCTCGACGCACTCCGCCAAGGCGCTGCAGCTCGCCGAAGCCAACCTGGCCGCGCATCCCGACAACGTGCAGGCGCTGTACGACGTGGGCGCAGCGGTCGGCGTCATCGCGTCGTACGGCGCGACGGTCGAAGGCCGCGTGCTGGGCTCGTTCCGCCAGGCGCGGCGCGCCTTCGACACGCACGAGCGCGTCCTCGCCCTCGATCCGTCGCGCAAGGATGCCGGGCTCATCGTCGGTACCTATCGCTACATCATCAGCACCCTGAGCCTTCCCGTACGGTGGATGGCGTACATCGTCGGGTTCGGCGGAGACCGGGCGCTGGGCATCCGGCTGGTGGAAGAGGCCGCGCGCTACCCGAGCGACACCCAGATCGACGCCAAGGTGGCGCTGCTCCTTCTATACAACCGCGAAGGACGGTTCGCCGACGCTGTCGCGGTCGCCAGGGAGCTCACGGCGCGCTTTCCTCGCAATCGCATCTTCTACCTCGAGGCTGGCGCCACTGCCCTCAGGGCGGGTCAGGCGGCAGAAGCGGATCGGATGCTCAGCGAGGCGATGGCTCGCTTCGCCACTGATACCCGGCCGCGTGCGTTCGGCGAGGAAGCGCTCTGGTCCTACAAGCGGGGGGCGGCGCGCGTCGCACTCCGAAATCTTTCCGGCGCGGCCTCCGATCTCGATCGGGCGTCGCCATTGCCCGCGCGCGACTGGGTCAAGTCGCGCATCCAGCTCGAACGCGGAAAAATCGCCGACCTGCAGGGTCGTCGCGCCGACGCGACCCACGCATATCAGGAAGCCGTGCGCCTTTCGATCTCGGGCAATGACGACGAGACAACCGATCAGGCGAAACGGCTGCTGAAGTCGCCGTACAAATAGCTGCACAGTCCCCTGGAGGCGGCGCGGCTGTACTCGGCTGGCGACACTCGTCCGAGGCAAGCCAAATTACTCAATAAAATCGACGGTTTTGAGTCACTTCGCATTGGCACCCGGCTTGATCCGATCCTTGGTACTCCCCGGAGGACTCGGACAATGACCGCTTACCGCAGCCTCGTGCCGGCACTTGCGATTGTTGCCGGCCTGGCGTTCTCGGCGCCGGCGCAGGCCCAGCCGAACGGCAATGCCTGGGGCTACCGGCGCAACCAGGACGGCGCGACGGTTCGCGTCGCGTACGACTACGGCTACCGCGCCGGGTACGACCGCGGGCTCCAGGACGCGCGGGGTCGGCGCTACGACTATCGTCGCGACAACGTCTATCGCGACGGCAACTGGGGCTACGACAGGCGCTATGGCGATCGCGACGATTACCGCCGATCGTTCCAGCAGGGGTTTGCCTCAGGCTATGACGCGGCGTTCTACGGCCGCGGCTCACGCTCCTCGACATATCCCTCGTATCCGGGCTACCCGTCGTCTCAGAGCTACCCGTCGTATCCGAGCTACCCGTCGTATCCGAGCTACCCATCGTCTCCGAGCTATCCATCGTCGTCTTACCCTGGGGGGTATGGCGGGTATGGCGGCTACGGCAACTACGGGTACAGCGAGGCCTCTGACAGGGGCTACCGTGAAGGCCTCGACAAGGGCCGCGACGATGGCCACGACCGCGACCAGTACGATCCGAGACGGCAGAAGTGGTACCGCGAGGGCGATCGCGGCTACAACAAACGCTATGGATCACGCGAGGAGTACATCGCTGCGTATCGCCAGGCCTTCCTGCGCGGGTACGACGAAGGCTATCGCCAGAACAGCTACCGCAGGTAGTTGCGATCTCGTGCGGGGGGCCGAACTGAAGTTCGGCCCCACGTACTTGTTCGGCCCTACGTACTTGGTGCGTGCTAGACGCCGAAGAAGCGCCGCACGCGAGCGACCAGACTGGTCGCGGACTCGACGGCAAGATGGCCGGCGGTCGCTGAACGGGCCTGTGCAATCTCCGCGCGCCGCCTCGCGACCGCCGCCCCCATTTTTTCGAGCAGAGCCGGATTCTCCATGATCACGCGCCGGAACTCGCCGGCCGTGATCTCGAGCACCCGGCAGTCGCCCACCGAACGCACCGTCGCCGTCCTGGCATCGCCGGTCAACAGCGACATCTCGCCGAAGTAGGCGCCAGCGCTCAGCACCGCGAGCTCCACGTTGCCGGGATCGAGCGTCACGCGAACCCGCCCGTCGCAGACGACGTAAGCGGATTCGCCGGGCTCTTCCTGCCGAACGATCGCCTCGCCGTCGCCGAAGACGTGCACGCGCGCCTCGGCCACTAGCCGGTGGCGATCCTGCTCAGCCACCAGGCCGAACAAATCCGTCGACGAGAGCAGCTTCTCCCAGCGCTCGCGGTCCGCGTCGCTTGGCCCTGCCGCCGGCGTCTCGGCGTTGTACTGGACCTGAATCGGGAAGGGGATCGAGATGCCGTGCCGCTTGAAGGCGTAGTAGATCGCGGTCCGGACACGGTCCTTCGCCTCTTCATCCTGCGGCAGGCCCTCGATCCAGAAGTACGCGCGGTAGTTCACCGACGAGCCCGCGAACTCGACGAGGTGCACGTGAGGCACCGGGACCTTCAGAACCAGCGGCTCGCGCCGCATGGCCTCGAGCATCACCGCGCGCACCGTATTCGGCGCGTCCTCGTAGCTGGCGCCCACCTCGACGTAGATGCGCGTCGGTGACGCCGGCTCGGAGTAGTTGACGAGCGCGGACTTGGCCAGCTCGCCGTTCGGAATGATCACCTCGTTGCCGTCGCGAGTGCGTACCTTCACGGCCCGCCACGTGATCTCGCTGACCTCGCCTTCCCACTCGGCCAGCCGGATCCAGTNGCCGAGCCGGAAGGGCTTCTCCACCTGAATGGCGAGGCCTGANACGAGGTTGCCGAGCGTGTCCTGCAGCGCAAAGCCCGCGACGACGGCNCCGACGGCCGACGTGGTGAGGAATTTCTCCTGCAGTACAAGCGTCGCCACCATCGCGAACAGGGTGAAGACGGCAACGTCCTGGATGATTGTCGGGAAGCGCTCGGGCACGCGATCCGCGCGGAGCGGGTTCACCAGCACGAGCACGAGGAACTGAATCAGGGCGAACGCGAAGAGGAGCTGGCTGACCGAAACGGCGAGCGCCCTGGAATCGGCCTGCAGCAGCGCCGGAGATGCGAGCGCCGCGTTGATGCCGATGAAGATGAGCGACAGCGCAATCGTGAGGCGGACCCTGCTCCTGACGACGCGATTGGTCGTGATCAGCCGGACTCCGGCCGCAAGGCCAAGGAGCACCAGGCCGGCCAGGACCTGCGCCGAGAGCGAGCTGGGAAGTCCGCCCACGTCGGCGTTCAGCTCAGCTTTCCGTCTTTCTTGAACGAAGCGACCTCGGCCGGAGTCACCTTCACCGTGACCATCGCCGGATTCGATCCGCCCTTCGCGTTGCGCTCGGCGTCGACTCCTCGAGCGGCCTGCGAGCCCGTGGTCTCGGCGGACTTCTGTTCAGTGCCGCCGCTTCCGCTTCCGCCCATCAGCTTCGAGAGGCCGAAACCTTTCTTCTTCTTGCCGGCGTCGGCGTCAGCGCTCTTGCCCTGCTCGCCCCCCTTGCCCTGCTCGCCCCCCTTGGCCGCTTCGCCCCCCTTGGCCCCGTCGGCCCCCTCGGCCGGCTTGCCCGAATCGCCGGCGAGCCCCGCGGCCCCCTTTTCAACCGTCGTGACCGACGCAAGCGGCACCGGCTTGTAGGTCATGTTCTGGTGGAAACGCGCGTCGAGCACGGCGGATCCGGTCAGCTTCTGATCGGCAATGGTCTTATCCAGTTTCTTCAGCCGTTCGTCCATCTCGGGATGCGAGGCGAAGAGACCCTGCTTGCCGGTGGAGTTCTTGTTGCGATCAGCGAGCGTGGTCAGGAACGCGCCGAGGCCTTTCGGGTCGTAGGCGGCTTTCGCTGCGACGACGATGCCCTTCTCGTCGGCCTCGAGCTCTTCACCACGGCCGAAGCCGGCCATGACGGCATCGGTCGCCTTGTCGACGATCTTGTTGAAGATCGCCGGGTTGTTGGCCATCGTCTCGTCGGCGCCCATCTGGATGGCCTTGCCCTTCTGGATGGCGCGGATCGTGTGCTTCTCGGTGACGTGAATGATCTCGTGACCGAGGACGCCTGCAAGCTCCGCCTCGTTGCTCATCAGCGAGAGCGCGCCGCGCGTGATGTGCACGTAGCCGCCAGGCGCGGCCAGCGCGTTGACGCCGTCGGTGTCGAGCACGATGAACTTCCAGGCAAGCTGCGGCCGCTCGCTGTGCTGCGCCAGCACGTTGCCGACGAGCGTCACGTACTTGTGGATCGCCGGATCCTGGACGACGCCGTAGCGCTGCCGGATCTTCTCGCTGACGGCTGCGCCGATCTTCTGCTCGTCCTCGTCGGTGATCTCCAGATCGTGGAACTGCTGCGCTTTCTTCAGCACGGAGCCGATCTGACCAGCCGACCCGGGGGCCGCACAGAGACGGCTGGGAGACCCGACGCACAGTATCGAAACCAGGCTCGCGACGACGGCAACCGCCTCGTAACCCCGCGCCGACCCCTCGCAACCCCGCGCAACCCACCGCAACCCTGCGAAACCCATCCTGCGCATATCTATGACTCCTGCCCTTTCCCCGGGCCTTCGACCGTCTTTTCCTTATCGGCCGCTGGGGCCAGCGGGCTGTAGGTGTTCAGCACGCGGGAAACCGGGTCGGCGAGCGCCACCTCGAACACCTTGACGGGCACGGACTTGCCCTTCACAGTCACCTCGCCGAGGAGATGGATTTCATACTGCCCCTTGAGCGCCGCCCTGGTGGCGTCGCTGATGATGATCCGCGTCTGGAAGTTGCGCGTCAGCGACTCCAGCCGCGCACCGAGGTTCACGCTGTCGCCGATCACCGTGTAGCTCATGATCGATTCCGACCCGAGGTTACCGGCCACCATGTCGCCCGTGTTGATCCCGATGCCGATGTCGAGCGCCGGCATTCCTTCGGCGGCCCACCGGCCATTCAGACGCGCCAGCTCTTCAGCCATGGCGAGCCCCGTCTGCACCGCGTGGTCCGCGTGGTCGGGATCGTCCAGAGGCGCGCCGTAGAGCGCCATGATCATGTCGCCGACGAACTTGTCCACAGTACCCTGATTCGCGAACACGATCGGCACCATGGCCGAGAAGTACTGGTTCAGCTGCGTGACGATGGCCTCGGGCGCTCCACGCTCCGAGACTGCCGTGAAGCCGCGGATATCGCTGAACAACACCGACATGTGCCGCCGCACGCCGCCGAGCTTCGCGTCATCGGGGCTCGACAGCAGCTGCTGGTATACGTCTTTCGAGACGTACCTGGAAAACAGCCGCTTCACGCGGCGCTTCTCGCGGCCTTCGAAGACGTACTGATAGGTGACCCCGCTGAACGCGGCGAGCGTCACCGCGAGCAGCGGCTCGACGAGCGGCACCCAGGTGCCCTTGCCGAACACGCTGGTCAGGCCGAAGACGAGACCGGTAGCCACCACGACCGCGGAGATGACGCCAGACCATGTGCCAACGAGCACAACGATACACGCGGTACCAAGCGCGGCCCCGAGCGTCAGCAGGACCGACGTGGACCGCGCGGCCGGCGCGATGAAACGGCCCGACAGGATGCTGTCCACCAGGTTGGCGTGGATTTCCGGGCCGGACATCTTCTGCGCGAAGGGCACGGCCTTCTGGTCGTAGAGCCCCGCAGCCGTCGCGCCGACGATGACGACCTTGCCATTGAAGGCCACAGGATCGACGTCGGCTTTCTCGCCTGCCAGCAGTTGTTCCTCGGATTGAAACAGCTGCGCGAACGAGTACGTCCGATAGGTCCGCCGCTGGTCCGGCCACACGCCCCGGTAGGCGATGGGCAGCCGCCGCACGACGCGCGTGCCGCCGTCGAGCGTCGGTGCCTCCGACGCGGCCAGCGGTACCAGGCGATCGCCCAGCCAGAATCCGCCGGCCTCGAATCGCACGTCGGGCGTGCGCAGCCCGAGCGCTTCGATGGCGCCCTCCACGGCCAGGGCCGGGATCGTTCTGTCGCCGACGCGCACGAACGGGATGCAGCGCCTCGCGACGCCGTCTGCATCCAGCGCGAGCAGATTGTGGCCGGCGCCGCGTGACACGTCGCGCAGTGCGGGCATCGGCGGGTTGTAGCGCGGGCGACGTTCGATCCACGGCGCGGACGGAAGCGCGGGGCTCTGACGCACAGGACTCTGCTGCACAGGACTAAAGTCCTGTGCCACAGGTGTCACTGCATGCTGCTCTGCGCTGCTTGTTTCCTCGGTGGCATCACCGACGAAGACGACCGAGCCGAGCTTCTTTGCGGACTCAGCCAGCTCGTTGTCCGACTGCTCGCCCGTCCACTGGTCCTCGCCGACGGTGAACTTCGAGCGATCGGGCTCGCCGAAGAGAATGTCGTAGAGCACGACCTTCGGCCGTGACCGGGCGAGGAAATCGAGCAGGTGCGCGTGCACGAGTCGCGGCCACGGCCAGCGGCCGAAGTACGGCGCGAGTGCGCGAATGCTTTGCTCGTCGATGTCGACGAGCACGATGTCGACGCGTGCGGTCGACGGATCCGCCGTGGCGCGCATGCGCCAGTCGTACGATTTCAGCTCGACGGTCTTGACGAAAAGCAGCCTGCCGGCCCCGAGCGCGATCAGCGCCGCGCCGAGTCCGATGGCGAGTGCGACGAGAAGCTTGCGCAAGCCGGAGAGAGAGTAGCAGAAGGATCGCCTCTACAGCTGAGCTTCTCGGGCTATGATGTAAGGCTGGGGAGACCCGAAGCCGTCATGATTGGTCAGACCGTCTCTCACTATCGGGTCCTCCGCGCACTGGGCGCCGGCGGCATGGGCGAGGTGTACCTTGCCGAGGACACGAAGCTCGGACGCCAGGTCGCGCTCAAGGTGCTGGCGCACGATTCCGCCCACGACCCCGATCGCCGCGCCCGCTTCGAACGCGAAGCGCGCGCCGTCGCCGCTCTCAACCACCCGGGCATCGTCACGATCCACTCCGTCGAGGAGCACCAGGGCGTGCTCTTCCTCACGATGGAACTGGTGGATGGCCGGACGCTTTCGGAGTGCATCCCGCAGGGTGGGATGGCGCTCGACCAGCTGCTCAAGATCGGCATTCCGCTCACCGATGCGATAGGCACGGCGCACCACCGGGGCATCACGCACCGCGACCTCAAGCCAGCCAACGTGATGATCGGCCACGACGGGCGCGTCAAAGTGCTCGACTTCGGCCTGGCGAAGCAACAGTCGCAGGACTCGTTCCAGGGCGAGACTGCGCTCGTGGCGACGGCTCATGCCACGGCGGAAGGCAAGATACTCGGTACCGTCGCCTACATGGCGCCCGAGCAGGCCGAAGGCAAACCCGTCGATCCGCGCTCGGACATCTTCTCGCTCGGTGTCGTGCTGTTCGAGATGGCGACGGGCCAGCGTCCTTTCAAGGGCGACTCGAACGTTTCGCTGCTGTCGGCGGTGCTCAGGGACACGCCGCCGCTTGTCACCGATCTGAGGTCCGATCTGCCGCGCGACCTCGGCCGCATCGTCAAGCGGTGCCTGGCGAAGGATCCCGAAGAGCGCTACCAGTCCGCTAAGGATCTTCGCAACGATCTGAAGGCGCTCAAGGAAGACAGCGACAGCGCGGAGATCGCGAGGCGGGATCCCATCGCCACGCCGGCGTCCGGCGTCTCAGGGCCGGCCACGGCAGTGTCCGCAACCGAGGTGCCACGGCGCGGAAGCCGTTGGATCTGGATCGCCACCGCCGCCGTCGTGGTGCTGGCGGCAGGCGTGTTAGCGGCCCGGTGGGCGTCGCCTCCGTCGAAGCCCCGCGTGACCGCGACGCATCAGATCACGACCGACGGTGCCGGGAAATCCCAGCCGATGACGGACGGCTCGCGCCTCTACTTCGGCATCGCGCGCATTCGAGGCGGACGCGGTGGGTGGTCGGTCCTGGCGCAGGTATCGGCATCGGGCGGCGACACGGTGGAGCTCGCTCCGGTGTCTCCCTGGATTCTCGATATCGACCCTACCGGCACGGAGTTGCTCGTCTCGCATACGCCGGGCACTGCCGGCGGAGACCTAGCTGTCATGCCGGTGCTCGGCGGGATCGAGCGCCGCGTGGGGGATATCCGGATTAACCAGCCGTTCATGTACGGCATCTCCGCCGCGTGGACGCCCGACAAGTCACACATCGTCTATGCGAATGGCACGGAGATGCGGCTCGTCGGGAGCGATGGGAGCGAGTCGCGGACGTTGCTCACGGCGCCCGGCATCCCGTTCGCTCCGCGCGTGTCTCCCGATGGCGGGCGGTTGCGTTACACGGTCCGCGACGCGAAGACCGGAGCCTTCACAATATGGGAGGCCGGGACCGACGGCTCCGCCCCTCATCCTCTGCTTCCGGGCTGGACCGGAGCGCAGAATCCCTGCTGCGGCACATGGACCGCAGATGGCCGCTATTACGTCTTCGAGGCGGACGGTAACCTCTGGGCCCGTTCGGAAGCGGGTGGCCTGTTCCGCCGGGCCTCGAGCGATCCGGTGCAACTCACGTTCGGGCCGCTGCGGTTCTCGGGAGTCATGCCAAGCCGGGACGGCAAGCGCTTGTTCGCGGTAGGCGATCAGCGCAAGGGCCGGCTGGCACGGTATGACGCGCAGTCGAAGCACTACGTTGACTATCTGGGTGGTATCTCCGCCGAGGGCGTAGCGGTCTCCGGTGATGGCCGGTCGATGGCCTACACCTCTTTTCCCGACGGCACGTTGTGGCGCAGCCGCACGGATGGCAGCGAGCGAGTGCAGCTCACCTTCGCTCCCCTGACCGGACTGATGCCGCGATGGTCGCCCGATGGCACGCAACTGGCGTTCTTTGGCGGCCCCTCAACAGAGAGTTTCAGGGTCTACGTGATGTCGGCGGCCGGCGGCACACCGCGTCGGGTCACCACCGGCACGCTGCCGGAAGCCGACCCCTCGTGGTCCCCGGACGGACGACAGCTGGCGTTCGGCAACTCGTCGGGCGGGCAGGCCGGCACGACTCCGAATACGACCATTCAGATACTCGATGTTGGAACGGGCCAGATCGCGCCGCTCCCGGGATCGGCGGGATTCTTCTCGCCGCGGTGGTCGCCGGATGGCCGCCACATCGCGGCGCTCTCGCTGGACTCCCTGCGCCTGGTCGTCTTCGACATGGCGAGCAAGACCTGGACGGATCTCGTGCCCGCCGGGTCATTTTATGGGTGGCCGTACTGGTCTCCCGACAGCACGTCGATCACCGTAGTCGCCGGCAACGACATCAAGCGTGTCACGATCGCCGATCGACACGTCGAGACCATCTTCGGCGATGCGGGACTTGACCTCGCGCAGGGGCAACTCGGGGCGTGGCTGGGGACCACGCCGGACGGCTGGCCGGTGACCACACTCGATGCCGGCACGCACGACATCTACGCGCTCGATTGGGAGGCCCCGTAGCCCAAGGCTGTAGCCTGCAGCCTGATTAATACGTCGCCCGGCCCCCGCTCAGGTCGAACACGGCGCCGGTCGTGAACGAGTTCTCCTTCGACACCAGCCACGCCACCATCGCCGCGATCTCCTCCACCGTCACGAACCGCCCGCGTGGAATCTTCGACAGCATGTAGTCGATGTGCGCCTGCGTGCACTGCTCGAGGATCTTCGTCTGCGCCGCGGCGGGCGTGATGCAGTTCACGGCGATGTCGTGCCCCGCCAGCTCCTTGCCGAGCGACTTGGTCAGCGCGATGACGCCGGCCTTCGAGGCGCTGTAGGCAGACGCGCTCGGGTTGCCCTCCTTGCCCGCAATCGACGCCGTGTTCACGATGCGCCCGTAGTTCTGCCGGATCATGTGGGGGAGGACGGCGCGGCAGCAGTTGAAGACGCCGGTGAGGTTGATGTCGATGACCTGCTGCCAGGCCTCCACGGGGTACTCCCACACCTTGAGATTCGGTCCGGCAATGCCGGCGTTGGCGACGAGGATGTCGATACCTCCGAGCGCGCTGATGGTGGCCTGGGTCGCCCCCTCGACAGCCGCGGCATCCGAGACATCAGCGGCAACGTGGTGCACGGTCCCGTGCGACGACAGCTCGTCTCTGACGGCCTCGGTGAGCGACCGGTCGCGGTCCCACAACGATACGGCAGCCCCGGATGCCAGCAGCCGCTCGGCAATCGCGCGGCCTATGCCCTGGCCACCACCGGTGACGACCGCACGCCGACCTTTGAGATCGATCTGATTCATGGACGCTCCTGTTGACGCTAGTATCGCCCGGCATCGCCGCGGCAGCTCAACCGCGATTGCGAAGTGAGTCGATGCCAGCGTAGGCTTGCGCAATTCAGGAGGGCGACAATGAGGATTCGTACGGCAGTTTCGACGCTATCGTTGGTCGTGCTGGGCACGGCCATAGGCATCGCCGCCAGTCCGCAGATCGGCTCGTGGAAGCTCAATGAAGCGAAGTCCAAGTTCTCGGGAGTGGCGAAGAACACTCTTGTGGTCTACACGGAAGCCGGAGACANCGTGAAAGTGGCAATCGACGGCATCGACGCCGAAGGGAAGGCGTTCCACAGCGAGTGGACCGGCAAGTTCGACGGTAAGGACTACGCCGTGACGGGCGACTCGTCGTCCGACACGCGGTCGTACACCATCCTCAACGCGAACATGATGGGTTTCACGACGAAGAAAGGCGGCAAGGCGGTTTTGAGTGGAGAAATCGTCGTGGCGGCCAACGGCAAGTCGCGCACCGTGACGTCGAGCGGCACGAACGCGAAGGGTGAGAAGGTCACCCAGTTGGCGGTCTACGACAAGCAGTAGCGCGAAAACGACGAAGGGGCCGCCTCGTGCTCGAAAGCGGCCCCTCGCACTATTAGTATCCTGCACGGCCCTCCGTAGTTCAAGACTGTTTCTTGCAGCCGACGGCCGGTATCATCACTGGCCCATGCCAGAGGACCGCACCCGCTCCAACGTCCTCGCCCGAATTACTGCCGATCCGCAGCTGGCGCTTGCGGTGCCACACCTGCCGCCCGAAGTCCTGCATCTCGCGATCGCGCACTTCGGACTTCAGGACTGCAGTGAGCTGCTGACGCTGGCGACACCCGCACAGCTGACGGCCGTCTTCGACCTCGACCTGTGGAAGGCCGATCGCGCCGGCGCGGACGAGCAGTTCGACGCGTCGCGTTTTTGCGAGTGGCTCGAGGTGCTCGTCGACGCCGGCCCGGAGATCGCCGCCGACCGCGTGTCGAAGATGGACGAGGCGCTGGTCGTCGCCGGGCTGTCACCCCAGATCAAAGTCTTCGACTCCGCGGTGTTCTCTCCCGTGGCGGAAGAGAGCGGCGCCGACCCGACGCTGAACGCCGGCCGTGAGCGCGGCGTGCACGCGGAGATCGGCGGCTACCTCGTGGTCGCGCGGCGGACGGATGGGTGGGATGTGATCGTCTCCCTGCTCGTCGCACTCGCGGAGCAGCACAGCGGCACGTTCCATCGCGTGATGCGGGGCTGCCGCAGCCTGTCGGACTCTGGGTGGGAAATCGACGGTCTCGACAACCTGCTGTCGGATGCGGGGCAAAGACGTTTCGACCTGTCGCAGAGCCGGGAGGGCCGCCGGACTCGGCTCGGGTTCCTGCCGGCCGACCAGGCGCGCGCCTTCCTCGATTCGGCCCGTCGCGTGTCACTCACCGCGTCCGCACCGCCTCACGATGACTTCGTGTTCGGCGCGTATCAGCGGGCGCTGGAAGTGGACGAGAGCAACCCTCAGGCCGCCGAGTCAGACAGCGCGCAGACCGCCGAGCCTTCAGCGGACGCGGCGCCATCGACGGCCGCGGTGATCGACGTCCTGCGCGAGGGCGGCGTGCTGGCCGATGCGTCACGTGCGCTGCTCCCCGGCACGCACGACGTGACGGAGCCAGTCACTCCGGCGCTGCACGACTACCTGCGCGGCTGGGCCGAATCCGACGCGGCCGGATGGGTGGCCCGGAATCAGGAGCTCGCGTTCCTCGCGAATGCGCTCGTGGCTGGCTCTTCGGTGCAAGCGAGGCCATTCACGCCGCGCGAGGCGACGGATGCAATCGCCGCGACGTGCAATCTGGGACTCGATTGCTGGCCACGTCGGTGGCCTGCCGCATCGACGCACGATCTTGTCATGGTGTTCCGGGTGGGATGGACAACCTTGCACAACGAGGTGTCAGTGGCCGCCGCCAAGCAGGTCATCCACGTGCTGGACGGCATGCAGATAAGCGATCGGGATCTGCAGTTCGAGCTGCGCGCGCTTCGTCGCGAGCTGCGCCAGCAACTGCGGACCGGGACGCCGTGGCGCGCGCGCCGCCGGCTCGACGTCCTCGCCACGCTCGATCTGCCCGCATGGGCGGCGCTGATGGCGCTCTTCGACGAGTGTCCCGTGATGCTCTCGAACGTCAGCGCGTCCGGCGATCGGCAGCAGCTTACGGTGAACCCATCCGAGTTCCGGTTTATCGCGGACGCAGGCAACGTGGCTGCCGTGCACGCGTTTCTCAAGTCGCTGCCATCGCTGCTCACCACCTAGCGACGGTCATGCGACCGTGAGCGCATGACGAATTGTCCAGGTGCATGCGCCAGCAGCCGTATGATCTGCCACGATGGAATACCGGGTGCTCGGCGCAACGGGGCTCCTCGTCTCGGTGCTTGGATTTAGTGGCAACGACCTCGGGCGGGACAGGCGCCGCGACATCGCCGCCGAAACGCTGCGGACGATTGCCGCAGCGCTCGATCATGGCGTGACGTTGTTTGACACCGCCAACTCGTACGTCTCAGGTGACAGCGAGCGGATGCTGGGCCACGCGTTGGCCGGACGGCGGCAGGACATCGTGCTCTGCTCGAAGGCGGGCCACGGGTTCTGGGCGTCGCTGCCGGCCCAGCGTCTGGTCGGGCCACTCAACCGCCGGTCGTCGCGAAATTTCCGTCCCTCCGCACTCGAGACCGCGGTTGCCGGTAGCCTGCGGCGCCTGCGCACCGACCGCCTGGACGTGCTCTACCTTCACAACCCGCCGCCGAGAGTCGTCCAGGACGACGACGTCCTGGCGTGCGTCGAGCGCATGAAGTCGAAGGGCTACATCCGGTTCTGGGGAATCTCCTGCGCCAAGATCGCTAGCGCCGACGACGCGCACCAGGCGGTCGGCCGCGAAGGCGTCGCCGTCGTTCAGATTCCTGCCAGTTGCGTCCAGACTCTCCATACGGCCGCGCTGGCTCGCGAGGCGGCGGCACGTGGCGTCGCGCTGGTCGGGCGCCAGCCATTCGGGCACGGCGATCTACTCACTTCGCAGGCGCAGCCCGAGTGGGCCGCCTCGCCAGGGTGCACTCCGGCGGCACGGCATTGACCTACGCCCTCCGGCTCGAGGGGTTGGCTAGCGTGCTGGTGGGCATGCGCCGTTACGAACATCTGCACGAAAGCGTCGACACCGTGGCGTCCTCTCCGTGACCCGCCAGTCGTGAATGAAGCGACCACGGTCGCCAAGCTCTACCACTTCGACACCGACCACGATCGCCTGNTCCGCAAGGCGAGCCCCACACCTTCACGCGCGGAGACATGAACCAAAGCCAAGCAGAAGTTCACGANCGTCACAGAGCAGAAGCAGCTGAACAGGCGCGCGACGCGGGCATCTCGTGGAAGAAATGGCGACCTACCTCAGCGAGCGGCAATGAGACACCGTGCGCGAGGACCACAGCGAGGACCG
>Ga0065715_10000239_pt1 | contig 19436 bp, 21 predicted proteins | sample MisBulReplicate1_FD_59102 | JGI IMG/M metagenome (GOLD analysis project Ga0065715, IMG submission 59102) | Miscanthus rhizosphere microbial communities from Kellogg Biological Station, MSU, sample Bulk Soil Replicate 1 : eDNA_1 v2 (version 2) | ecosystem: Host-associated > Plants > Roots >...
TCAACGTTCAAAGAAAGGCGAAACTATAACACTTCTATGTTACTGTGAGCCTGGAGATCACTGTCACAGGTATATTGTAAAATCTATGATTGAGGGTTCGTCTACCGTCGTAGAAAGTGATTGAATCTAAAAAATGACACGTCTTGACCTTTCCAGATCCACTATTTTGACCCTGAGCTTGATGGCTAGTGCTCTAATAATACTATCACGGCCCTGTTAGCAGCGACGGTAATTCTGAATATTGTTATATTCTTATGGCGGGAATTGAAACCTTAAATGTAGCTAATCCAAGAGCTACGGATAATAATGACTGTTCGCGAGCAATTTCTGCAAAACTTGTATGATATGGCAAAAGGTCAATTAACTACGATTGATAGATATGACGTTGGCAATGAATTGGATTTACCAAATGATGAAACGGATGCTATTGTAGATGTATTGACGGATACAGGGAAGATAACGAAGATGGCAGGGTCTACGATAATGCTAACTGTAGACGCCCAAAATGAAATCAAACAAAATAGCTCAAAAGGCTAGATAGCTGAAGATAGTCGATACCTAATCAGTAGAGCTTAATAATATCGGATGCAAAATAAAGTCTGACTATAACGATGGGAAAAATTATCTATGAAGATAGAGTGACTTCAACAATTAATCAGTATGTTCCCTCATATGATCGTGTAACTCCTGATCGGTTTTGAATGTTGCACCGCAGTGACATGTAAATGCTTTTTCTTCGGACATTCAATTTAACTGTAGGCAACATTCCTTATATTGGTCAAATTTTATTTTCTTTTCCAGCGGACTTTGTTAATTACATAGGCACCAATACACACTAGAATTATACCGCCTGTCATGCTGATAATACCTGATGCTAAATATGGTCCTTGTGGGCTCAGAAAATACGTTAGCGCAAGGATAATGAGATATAGGCCTAGTATAATTATGATGATTCCTAGAACGCTCGCTGCTATCTTCGCTGCGGTTACCACCTAACTGTCCACCGAGTTGCTTACAGGATTCAACTATTTATGATTATTAAAAGATTGGACAAACTTTATTTTCACAAAGGGAGTAAATAGGAATTGGCAGGCTTGAGTTGCCAGACTTTCAAATCTGAGCCCGCCAATTGATAAAAAATCTGAACGTAAATACATTCAACTTAAACGTATATAGTAATTCTGTAGCATTCTGCTGAATAAGGATCTATTCGTCTTTTCAGAGTTTTTCAAGTAGATAAAAATCTCTTCTTTTTTTACCACTTGTTCTTACCCAATCTACTTATACTTAGTTTAGTATCATTTCACGATAAAAANCATGAATNCAAAACATGTGTTGATGTTAGTAATTCTGTCTGGAGGAATGTTGACAGGGCTGACAGCAACAATGATACAAGCAACACCAGTATATGCTGACACCGGAGATTGCAAAGACAATAAAGACCACAACTGTAACACAAGCAACAGAGACCTGAAAATAAAGCAGGAAAATAATTGTAAAGTAGAGGATGGCGGAGGTAATGCAAATGGTGGTGACGCCAAGGATGATAGCGGAGATGGCGGTGACGGTGGCAGCGGTAGTGGTAACGACAATAGATTTACTTGCGTCAACAGTGTAGAACAACCAAACACTGGAGATAATGCATTCAATCTTCCATAAAACCGAATAGGTAACAATTTTTTGTTGCCTACAATGTCTTTTTTTTGTTAATAAACAGATAGATTCGCCGAATAATTAATACATTTTATACATTTTGCAACTCACTGTAAAGAAAGTTAATTTTTATAAAGTGTCCAATTACAAGCGTGCTAAACTAAACTTTTTAAGCTCTCCAGACAGAGTAGCTTTTGTTACAGTAACAATATGAAAAGATATCCCAAATCTGTAGAAGACAGCTACCTAGGCCCGGCTTTGAAGAAGTGGCGCAAGAGATTAAGAGCTGCTAAATCAGGTCATCCCTATCCCTATCTTGAATCAAAGTCAAGGCCCTAAATAGAAAGTTAATTTTTACAAAGTGTAAACATACAAGGGTGTCAAAGTTTACTGTGAAGGAACGGACCAACTCAGTCTGCTTGTTTGCTCCTGACTACAGCAATATGAGAACCTAATGAATGATTACAGTTACTACATATGTTATAGTATAAGTGCTGTGGATCATTATCTACTATTTCTTTATTCATTTTAAAACTAAACTGTTCACATCCACAAAAACATGATTTAGGCATAGTAGTTTCTTTCTTAATCTTGTTTACGTTAGAGCTTTTCGGCGCTAACACATTTTTCTTAGTCTTAGTTTTGCCCTTTGTTACTTTTGCCGTCACCATGCCGGCACTTACAGGCACATCATCAGATACACTCCGATGTTCGTCTTTTTGTTTATTACCGCAGTTATCACATACTAATCCTGTCTTTTCGTCGAGTGGTCTAAATGGCTTCTTTGATTCTGAGCGGTAAACATCGCGCTTCCCTTGGAAATGCATATGACCCTTTTTGCACTTGGGACAAAGCCCCCCTTGTTTCATAAACTCTCAAAGATGGGTGGTGGTATTAAACATTAAATAAAATAAATAACTTTATTTTTACAGTGTCAATATCTCAAGGTGAGCAAGTTTATCTTATACATATAGTTTTTATCACACATATAGATCAAATGTCAAATCCAGATCAAAACTCACCATCAATCAAGTCCGATAATATCCCTAAAGAAGTTATTACTAATGCCGCGCGATTTAATAAACAATTTCTTGATAAACAATTAGGTGGTAACCCCATTAGTGTAAGTATAGGCAAAATGTTAACTGTTATGGGTGATCAAGACAACACTATCAGAACGCTATCCAGAATTTTAGGACGAGATCATAACGATCAAGATTTACATGATATGCATAACGAATTATTTGGAGGAATGTTAGGTCAATCAGGGACAGGTAGAGAGGGTATGGACCTCGGCGGTATTCTTAGTAAACTAACTACATTCATACAGGAACAAAATCAACAAATTCAGAGACTTATTAATGAACTAAAAGAAAAATTTGAGGAAATCAATAACGAAATACAATCATCATCGTCATCTAATACTAAATAATTTTTTTGTAAAATTAACTATTCTTTTCAATGTAACTATTCTCAATGCTAAAGGAGCAATTAAAATAAGGTAAGTTTATTTTCCTAAAATGGGAATATAGGAACGTGTCCAAGTTCACAAAAAATGAAAGAGCTACCATAAAAAGTATAGTTGCAACATTATCGATAAAGAAGATTCCAGAAGTTGAAATTCTTAAAGAAATAGAAAGACAGACCAGCAAAGCAGTGTCAAGACGATTCCTGTGTAATGTTAAACAGCAAATCAAGAAAGATTCTGGTAAATGGTATTCACAGTTAAGGGAAGGCCAATTTGAATACATCCATTGTTTTAAGGAAAGAATAGAGGAGATAGGAGATCTGCAGAGAAGACATTATGAAATAATAGATTCAAATTCTAACAATGCTTCTATTCAACAGGTATCGCTTGCAGCTCTCCATAAGCTGAACGTTACTTTATCAGATTATTACGATATTCTTCCGTCTTCAGCAACAGGGCACAAACAGACAGGGGGAGTGGGAGAAGGGACAGAAGGAGAGACTACTTATAAAAGGATGGATATAATTGAAGGCTGCACATGTCGGCTAAACGATGGCGTCGCAATTACACATAGCAAGTGCCTTTACTGCCTTCATTCATGGTGTCCTAAAGCCGCCGGAAAAGACTGGTGCCCTAATCCACAATGTTCGCACGTAATCGCAGGCTGTAAATTTAATCCTTATGACGAGGTTTATACCTGGATAAAATGCAGTTGTGGAATGTGGTTTCAGAGGCAGGAGATATTACAAATGCACCTTGAAACTTATCCACATGCAAACAGTAACGATAATGTTGTTAATGACTAGATGACTACTAAGACTAAATACAAGAACAAAAGAATACCTGTAAAAATAGTAACACTGCAACCGGTCAATTCATTGTCTATGCATGGTAATAACGTTAATCTTGGAAGCTATCCCAGTTTGTGGGTTCTGAGCCGACTAATGATTGCATAATCGAAGCAAGATCCGCTGCCGATCGATCAATGTATCCAGTCCCATGAAACGGCAGCACTGTTGCGACCGGTCTATCAAAAGCTAGCCACCGTCTTCGTAACTCAGCATCGTCTACACTAGTATCTATCGGCGGCCTGATCAGATGTTCCAAACCAGCTTTTGCCTGGTCAGCTGAAGTGCCAGAAGCTGAATCGCCAGTAAGAAGAATACCACCGTTGTTAATTGAATACAACATGATAGAGCCAGCTGTTTGACCAGGAAACAGTAGTGCCTCAAAACCGAATTCGCTAAGGACTTCATGACCTATAGGGTTCTCGAATGGTATACCTGCGGCCACTGCCTGCTTGTGCTTGGCATCAATCGGATGAAGCAATAAAGGAATTTTAAATTCGGTCTTTAGGTCACTTAAAGCATCCCCTAATGCTACCACATGCCGATGTGTAATCACCAAGGCAGCTGGTGAGAATCCATCATCAGATAGCTGCCGCACAAATGGGAGTAGAAGTGAAACATTCGTGTCAACCAGTAACATCCGACCGGCATTCAGCAACGCATACGTATTAGTCGAAAGATGCACATCCTCTGCTCCAGGATCGCTATGTTCAATCAAAACGATGTCAGGGCGTAAGTGCGTCATCTGTGGTTGTGACATGCCTCGAAATGGTTTGGACATGATGAAGTGATCAAGAACTTAAGAATTAATTAAGTATTCGCCCGAAAATAGCAGTTCCAAAATGGCTGAGATAGTTGAAATGCACTAACATGTATCTTCGCAAGGCAGACGGAGCACAGTTAATGGAAAAATACTGTTCAGAATGTCTTGATAAATTTGTAATTCTCCCATACCAGAATCAGTTCCTATTATAGGTAAATCATAAAGCTTTTTTCTGTGTATGAATCATATAAGCTATAGAAATGTATAAGGACTTTTACCCAAACTTCAAGAAAGAAAAAGAAAATTTGAAAGGCGTGTTAGCAAACCACGTAACAAAGGCAGATTTAAAGAAGAATGCAGATGCAGGGGACTGGCCTATTGCACCAAGGGGCGATGTAACAGAGCGCAGTTATCGCGAGTGGTTGGAAAAATGCGTGGATCCCAGGACGAATGAGTATTATTTAGCCAGAGACGAGAACAATCTACCCATAAAGGGAACTGAACCCAAGTATCTTATTACTGCCATATACAGGGTTAAAACGCAAGAGGACCTGAATCACGACAAACCTTCTGAAGAAATTTTATTATCAAAAGGTTCTGTGGTGGGCCATGATTCAAATGGCGATGAATTACAGTTTCCAATTACCTTCCCGGAACGATGGTTCAAAAACATCTATAAATTTACAACCGAGTATGACCCACATGCAAAGGCAATGGTAAAGCAATGCCAGGGAGTCTCGACGGTAGAAAAAGTGTATGAGCTAAAGTTCTCAGAGAAGGCAGCTAAATCTTTACTAGACCAGAGAGCTTCAGACAAGATTCAATTCGTAGTTAAAGATGAAGGAACAGGACGAGCTGTCAATGTTGAACCTGATGTGAACCTGCCTAAAACATTTGAGCGTTTTATGAAACCATTCGAGTATGTCTTTTCGGGAAATTATCTCAGCCAACAGCAAAAGGCAGATGCACACAGAAGAGGCATATCAGAAGGATTAATTCGTGGCACTGGATCAGACGTTAGTAACATGCCTCCAGATCCACCAAAAGGAGCTTATTCATAATGGCACAAACCACCGCTGAAGAATACGCCATTGTTAAACAGGCTTTGTTAAAGAGCATGACATATGTCGAGCAATCTAACAGAATAAACCAGCAGAACTAACAGGAATTACAGTCACTCTTTACCAAGGCCATGGGAGTCGTCCAGGCAGTCAATAAAAGAATGAAAACTGGTAATGGTAATGCTATCCCAGAGGGAGGAAGTTCTACTTATTGTGGTTGCTCCACTTGTAAAGGAGAGAAAGTTCACCAGCTTTTGAAATTGTTTGGAATTCGAGTATAATGGACAATACCAGAGACACTCACCCAAATCTTTACCAGAGAATACCAAGCTATTTTCATGGAGTAACTGCTCGTTGTATTGGAGTTGAGCGTTGTGGCTACTGCAATGAACAGTTTGATGGCGCTGAACTAACTCTTATCTCCATCAAAAATCGAGAAAAATGGGTTTGTCAGAAGTGTCGTGCAGAGATGAAAACCTTTAAGGTAACAGACCAGTAAATAATATTGATAATCTATCATTCATAACATAATGTCTAGACGAGTGAAGTTCTGTAGCTGTGTGGGCTCTGCTTTGTTTTCTGAGCCCGCACAAACAAACAAAAACATATATTAAAATTGTTTAGAAAATAGTTATACTAGATAGATTTCTTTTTCTTAACTAATAAAGTTCTTGAAGATGATGATTTTATACACAGTTAATTTATCTATTAGAACTTTTTAATAATTATTGTACTTTATTGCTTGGCACGACTTTTTCCAGAAACAACGTCATTATTCTTCTGATAATTGCTATAATTGGGATCGGACTATCAATAATTTCATATCAATATTCTTCATTCACGGCAAATGAAATTGCAAATATTTCGTCTCAAGACGTTAGGTCCAATGCCAAAATTGAGGTATACCAACTTTCACGTATTTTGGTTAGGAGTATGGAGTCTATTTCCAATAATTTGCAGGGCTTGAGTAATTCGATATCTCTATTAGATATTAAAGATAAGAATATTCAAAGATTACTTGATTCTGCCCAGACCTCAACTAGAGATTTGACCAACGGATATCATATGATTGGTGTGAACGGTGAGGATGTTTCTAAAACGAGTAATAACACTATTGCAAGTAATTATAAGGGTATCAAAGCAAATTTGTCAGACCTTTTTTTATCTCCAAAGGCAAGCAATACCACTTATTTCAGCAGTATTATTAATGTTAATAATCAATTTCCTGTGTTATTCATATCTTATCCAGTAATCAAAAGTAACATGAACCTTACCACTACAGTGAACTCTACTCAATCAAATAACACAAGTTATAAGGGGCTAGTTTTTACAACAATTGATTTAGCAAAGCTGGGAGAATTTTTACAAAAGGAACTTTCACCAGAATTTGCAAGTAATGTAGGTTTAATAGATAAGAACGGGGTAATTCTGTATTCAAAAAACAGGGATGTTGTTGGGAAAAATTATTTGTCATCCGAGTTTCAAGATCTTATTCCACCGGAAATTAAGAGCCTCTACAATAACATACTGTCTAGCTCATTAACAGGAGGTTCAGGCTTAAGAGATATATCTTTTAGTGATAATATGACTACAATCGCTTATCAGCCAATTACACTGGATGGAGAGTTTCTTTGGTCATTATATATTAGCACACCACATAGTTTGGCTTCTAATGTTGGTTACCTGATAAATCAGCAAAAGAATTTCAGTACTATTGTGATTATAGTTGTAGGATCTATAACATTTGGAATTGCTTTTTTGATACTATCTTGGAATAAGAGATTAGAGGGAGCAGTAGAATCGAGGACGGTGCAATTAAAGAAAACAAATGAATCGCTAACTGAATCTAACAGTCTACTTGCATCAGCAAACAAACAACTCGAGATTCACGATAATATGCAAAAGGAGTTTATTAATGTCGCAGCCCATGAATTGAGGACCCCTATAATGCCAATATTGGGTGAGGCGGAATTAATTGAAAATGACATTAGCGACAATGAATCTGCCACTATAAGCAAAGAACAGGTATCTTCTATAATTCGGAATGCAAAAAGATTAGACAGACTAGCTGCAGATATATTAGATGTCACTAATATTGAAGGAAAATCATTAAAACTGAACAAAACTCCTTTTGATATCGATGAAATTTTATCACAATTAGTAACGGAATATTCCAGGCAGATTGAGAATGATATGGCAAAAAATAGAAAAGTGAAGATTACTTATGAACCACTTCATGTAAAGGTACTTGCTGATAAATATAGAATTACCCAGGTCATATCAAATATAATTAATAATGCAATTAAATTTACGGATGAAGGAACTATAGCGATCATAGCAAGCGTAGAAAGTGCTATTTTAAAAATAATAATTACCGATACTGGAAAAGGGATAGATAAAGACATATCAAGTAGGCTATTTGATAAGTTCGTATCAAGATCAGACCAAGGAACTGGCTTGGGTTTATTCATCTCTAAGAACATAATAGAATCTCATGGCGGCAAGATCACCGGCTTTAATAATGAAAACGGAAATGGAGCTACATTTATTTTTACTCTTCCTTTAGAATTCGAATAAGTACTCATTAGTATTTTCTTTCAATCTCTTTTACCTAAGCCTACATACTATTGAGACATCATTTACATTCGTACCTGTGATTTTTGTGTATAATGCAGCGTTGACCTTGTCAAATAAGGTGTTACTGTCGTGGGCATTTAGATATCTCGATATTTTTAATTTCTTATGTCTTATTCTCAGTAGAACCTTCGGATTTATAACAGCCCCTGCTGCGAGGGAATTTCCATCAATCCCATCGGTTCCAAAACTTGCAATTGAAAAGTCCATGTCATTATCCAAATGCTCAAAATGTGCCGCAGCTGAAAGTACCGCCTCTTGATTTCTTCCACCCCTGCCATTTATCTTATTTTCCAAATCCACTGTTGTTTCTCCTCCGAAAACAAACGCGTACGGAGTTGATATTGTAGGAAAATCATGGACAAGTCTGAACAGAAATTCTCCGACAGAGGTAGATTTTCCAGTGAATTTTGAGCCCAAATACATTGTCTTTACTCCTTTTCTTTCTAAAAACAATTTGATATTTTTACATGCAATATTGTTATTTCCAATTATAACGTTATGAATATTAGTAAATACAGGGTTACCTGGCTTGGGTGTATCCTTAATTTTTCCTGATACCCCACTATTAATGAGGATCCTTAGTTTTTTAGAGATAAGTTTCTGATTTCTCCATAGTTTGTATTTTACCAGAATCTTTTTTGTGTCCTCAAAAGTAGTTGTATCCGGAACAGTAGGACCTGAAGCAATTACATCAATCTTATCTTCAACAACGTCTGACAAGATTAATGTTAGTACTGAAAATTTTTTATTAATTATGTCTGCGAGTCCACCACCTTTGATTTTAGAAAGGTGTTTCCTAACAGTATTTAACTCGTCAATTGTTGCTCCTGCTGACAAGAGTCTCATTGTTAAATTCTGCTTTTCGCTTAAGGTAATGATATCTAAGGGCAAAGGCATAAGAGCTGAAGCCCCTCCTGATAGCAGCACTACAAGCAAATCATTTCTAGTTACCTTTTCCAATAATTTCAGTATTTTTTTCGTACCAAGGACTCCACTGGAATCGGGTATTGGATGTGAAGCATAAGTTATTGCACACAAATTATTCTTCAGTTTTATTCCATAAGGAACTGTTATGCAGCCCTCCTTGATTTTGTTGCTACCAAGAATTTTGATAAAAGCATCAGCCATTGATGCCGTTGCTTTACCTGCTCCGATCAAGTATGTGGATTTAAAGGATGCAAAATCGAGGACTAGCTTCTCTCCATTATAATTAAATATGCTCAAATTATTGTTACTCAATTTTACTGATTTTTTCATCAAGCATACGGGGTTTACCGATCTTAGACCAACCCCAATTGCGTCCAGAGTCAAATTTAATGAATTGGAGTAATTATTTTCTAAAATCAATGATTTATTTAGTAGTTTTAATCTTGCCATTTCCTGACAAATTACCCTATGTTTTAAAAGAGTATAACTTTTGTCGCCAAACTTTACATATAAATAAATATATTGACTACTATCATTAAAATGAATATGATCAAATTTTCTTAGTATTCTAAGAAATTCTTAATAATAATTATAAGAATTCATTGATATTGGCATTTTTATTATCCTAAAATTAATATGCACTGATCAGAATAATCTTGTAAACATTAATGAATATTATAAAAGCTAAATAAAATAAATGGTCGCTGATCTTCGGTTGCGTGGGATGGTGGGAAGAAGGGGTCTCATGTTTGTATCTTATTACGGCAAGTCTCGAGCTTTTATTTCTAATTATCGGTCTTGGAGGGAATATGAATCGATGGGCAAAACGGCTGAAATAGCGTCTTCGATTATAAGCCATGAATCAATTCATCTCGCATTAAATAAATTCTCTGTCAACGCTTCGGATAAATTGGACAATCTGTTTGGAAGATCAAATACCTGGGAAGTTTACTCACATGGACTGGGTGATTTAAATAAGATCCGAAGAGGTATACCCAAAAAGTAGGATTTTTGGAACCTTTCAAGGGAAAGCTCTGCCATCAGTATTACTATGAGTAATGACAATAATAATGATTAAATTGGCTTGTTTAATTTTTGAAATGTATGCCTCCCTACTTTACCCCACAAGATGCTAATCGAATTTTACCAGATGTAAAAAAATTATTTTCAAGTATTACTATTCAAAAAAATAAGGTGATTAAACTTCAAGAGGAATTACAGAGAATGATCAACGAAGGAACTAAATTAACTCCTTTTATTAGTAAAAAACAGGAACTAAATCGCTCTGTATTTAACTTGTATCAGAAAATAGCAGAATTGGAAAATAAGGGGGTCATGATTAAAAGTGTAGACGAGGGCCTATTAGATTTTCCATCACTAAGATTTGATGAAGAAGTGTGGCTCTGTTGGAAAGAGGGTGAGAATGAGATAAAATTTTGGCATAGAAAAGATGAGGGTTTCATGGGCAGAAAACCGCTGGCGACCACTAATATAATTGACCGCTAATTAAAAAATTTCTTAAATTCACATATTAGTAGTTACTAGATAACAATAACATACGTTTAGAGTTGCTTTTCAATACTCAATGCCATTATCTAACAAACTTGTAAAATATTGATCTCATAAGATTTAAATCATGCTTTAAAGCGTGAGAGTTCTAAGTATGTGTTACCGATTTTAAGGCAATGAACTCTGTCTTTACTAACCGTTAATAATGATTGTATTTCTTATCTAAAAAAAATGAAGAGTTGGAGTAAATTATTTGGCTTCTTGAGCCGATTTTAGGTTCATCAGTTGTTGCAACGCCTGCAATGCATTAAATGTTTCAACTGCTTGCTTCGGGTCTTGCATTGCCTTGATCTTTCCAATAGCGTCATTCACCTTCGAATCTTGCTCTACGTCCTTAAGTGCTGGATTTTTTTCTTTCAAGATTTTAATCCACACATCGATGGGCAATCCCTGGGCCATAGTTTGGTTCCCCTGAGTCTCATTCCCCTGGGCATTTGCAACCTTAATACTTGGAGTCACAAGTACTGCTGCAGATAATAGCACGCTTGCTAGCACTACTAGAATTCCTATTTTTTGATACATTGAGAGTAGATAGTATTTTGTCCTATAAAAGAGTGGCCCCTATATTTTACTCTCATCCATCTAATTCTCGTATGAATGTATAGTTCTGCCCACGCGCACTATGAACCATTATTTATTTAAAATTAGAAAATCCGGTCGAATAAAAGATAGTTTAAAGCAATTACCACTTTGTAAAACAATAAACTAATTTTCTATTGTTTTCAAAATCATCATATAGTCAATTTGTATATGAACTTTAGAAAATTTTAGAACTGTTATCTCACCTATTTTAATTCCAAATATAAAGCCTTAAATCATGTTTTAAAATACCGATTAAGTAACTATCTCATGTTTAAAGACATCATTTCAAGTTCAAATGACTTTACCTTCAATAAGATAAAAATCGATACAGATAAGGATCCATTTGAGATCTTTAAAAAAATTTATTTTCATTATCAAAATGTGTTCATTTTGGAATCGTTAACTGGACCTAAGGAACTTTCGGAATTTTCAGTAATAGGATTTGACCCAGAATTTACCGTAAAGTGTAACAGAGGGTTATTTAAAATTTGTAAAAAGACAAAAACCGTATTCAAAAAGAAAGTGGAGGATCCTCTTTTGGAATTAAAACGAATCATGCCAATTATTGATGAAAAAAAACTTCGATATATTGGAGGTGCAGTAGGATATGTGAGCTATGAGGCTATTAAATTCTGGGAAGAGTTACCAAAGAAAAGATCCAATAATTTGTTTTACTTGATGGAATTTGGGATTTATACTGATGGATTAATTCATGACAAATCGGACAATATAACTTACTACTTTCACATCGGAAAAAAATCAAGGCTAAATGAAATAGAAAAAATTATAGATTCAAAGAAATCGATTTTGACAAAGGGTATCTCTTATTCAAAACCAGTTTCTGAGACTACTAAAAGAAGATTTATTTCCAACGTGAAGAAGGCAAAAGAATACGTATACGGAGGTGAAGTCTTTCAGGTGGTAATTTCGAGAAAATTTAAATTTCGAATTTACGGCGACCCTATGCTTCTTTATCAATATCTCAGGAAACTAAATCCGTCACCCTACATGTATTTCTTCAAACGCAATAAGCGAATTATTATCGGATCAAGTCCCGAAATGCTCCTTCGTGTAATTAATAATAAGATTGAAACGTTTCCGATCGCAGGAACAAGACCGGTATCCAATAAGGAGAGTATAAATAGAAAGTTAAAAAATGACCTTTTAAGAGACAAAAAAGAGCTGGCTGAGCACACAATGCTTGTAGATTTGGCAAGAAATGATTTGGGTAAAATATGCAAATTTGGCTCAGTACAAGCAAAAGAATTGATGATAGTAAAGAGATTCAGCCATGTTCAACATTTGGTATCTCATATAACAGGCAATCTAGACGATAAATACGACTGTTTTGACGCTTTTAGATCTCTATTCCCAGCAGGTACCGTCTCCGGGGCACCAAAAGTAAGAGCGATGGAAATAATATCCGAACTAGAAAAATCAGCTAGGGGTCCGTATGCAGGAGCTCTAGGTTACTTTTCTTTCAACAGATGCTGCGATTTTGCGATAATAATAAGATCCTTGTTTATAAACGGAAAAAATGCGTTTATTCAATCTGGCGCAGGGATAGTAATGGACTCTGTTCCAACAAACGAATTCTTAGAAACTGAGCATAAAGCTGGAGCATTATTTTCTGCAATGCATGCCGCACAATCTCACTCTAAATAATTAGGTACAATTTAGATCAAATTATTGTACAGACTTGCTCACTAGGATTTAGTTTAATTATACTTCTATAAGTTTACTATTATCGAAGGGCTTTGAAGCTAACCAAGAATATCTGAAGTAATCTAAGCACCACTCGTGAAATAATTTATTGTTCTCTCTGTTAGTGCTATTCGAAAATGCTCCGTTCATGTCAGTTTCTCCCTTGATTGATGGGAACATTACCAACGCTCTCTTTTCATTCAAAACTACAGAGACTCTAACTTCATTTATCATCTTTCTCTCGACTAATCCACTTTTCAACAGTTCTTGATAATTAATTTCATTTAGAAAATCTTTTCCTTTTTTTGGTATGACAGCATTTTTTGGTAAAATATAATTAAACTTGATTTTGCGTTCCGTTACTCTATTTGCAGCTACTTCCATTAGGTCTAGGGGAACTTGTGGAATCATACCATAAATGAATTCTTCAGAATGCCGGTACAGATCTTTGATTTCTTCAATTACTGCAACCAAGCCTTGGATATACGTGCTACTGTCTAGTGATCCAATCCTTTGGACAAATTTCATTGGAAGATCCGCAAAATAGTGATCTGAGAAATAGTTCCTATTCTTCGAAAGAAAATTAATAGAAGGAATCTGGGTCATTATGGTATTTCCAAAAGTAGTTAATGAATAGGATCCGTTGGAATCTCTACTCACAATTCCTGCCTCCATAAGTCTGTTAAAATTTCTATGAGCCTCTTGCATAGTTATTCCAAGGTGTTTGGCTATTAGCGTCAAATTCATGCTTGAATTTGTTAATGCATTGATAATCTGAAGCCTTTGGGAGTTGGATAACTCTATGAAAGTCTTCTCAGATTCTTCAAAAATAGAGCCAGTATCTTCCATACCTAATACAGTATTGCTCATGTTTATAAGTTAATTTTTAAATTACAAATACTACAATAAGCACCTATGCTTTTATTTATTACGGGACTCTAGCTTTTAAGATATCTATGTGGAGTTATTCTAAAGCTGGTGTAGACAGAAAGAAAATTAGTAAGATGCAAATTAATATTGGTAAACTCGTATCGAATTCTCATATTGGATTTGAAAATAAGAATTGGAGGGTCTTGTCCGGATTTGGGCATTACGCAGGATTGATAGAAATTGAATCCAAAGTTATTGCTTTGCATACTGACGGAATTGGGACCAAAATAATTGTTGCACAATTGGCGAATAAATTTGATACATTAGGTATCGATTGTGTTGCCATGAATGTTAATGACATAATATGCGTGGGTTCTGTGCCAGTTGGTTTTTTGGATTATATTGCGTTGAAAAAACCAGACGATTACCTTGTAGGGGAACTATTCAAAGGACTATCAAAAGGAGCAGATGAATCTAATATAGCAATAGTGGGAGGAGAAACAGCAATACTTAAAGATCTCCTTAATGAAAGACTAGAAAATACGTTTGACCTCGTTGGAACTGTCTTTGGAGTATCTCATAAAAAAAAATTAGTCATGGGCGATAAAATAACTCAAGGCGACGTAGTTATAGGATTGGAAAGTAATGGGTTGCATTCAAATGGGTATTCACTTACACGCAAGGTCTTATTACCTAAGTACAAGCTAGACGATACTCACCCATACCTTGAATCATCGATAGGTGAAGAACTATTAAAGCCCACGAAGATATATGTAAAGCCTATACTTGATGTACTTAAGGCAGAACGCAATGCGATTCACGGACTTGCACATATAACTGGTGGATCATTCAGCAAACTAGCAAGATTAAATAAAAATGTCAATTTTATTCTGGATAATCTACCACAACAAGGAGGAATTTTTAAACTAATTCAGGAAGCAGGTAAAATATCGTATAAAGAAATGTATTCTACATTCAACATGGGTATTGGATTTTGCATTATTGTATCAAGGTCAAAGGTGGATAAACTGATGCAAAAGTTTAACAAACACAAACTAAAATGTCATGAAATTGGATATATCACTAAAGGAACAGGCACTGTATCAATAACAGCAATGGGAAGAAAGCATTTGATGGTTGGTTAATCAAATACAGAAAATATTTCACGACCAGACAATATTTAAAATAATTTTTTTATTTTTTCTTATGATGCGATTCCGGAACCGATAAGTCGCCATCTGTCAGAAATTCTTCTACTTATTGCAACCCTGTTATGAGCAATCATACAAACTGGTTTCTTCAATTTAATTTCTACTTTGTGATCCTTTATGTGAGTAACGGTACCAAGTGTCGCAGCAGTCCCAATATTCAATCGCAATGATTCTTTTATTTTAATCGGTTCAACTTTCACCATTTCTTGTGTTCCAACTGCAGTTTCAAATAAATTCAGTTCTATTGTTATATCATTAATGTCTGGAGGAAGTGAGCTTGGAAGTCCAACTAATGAACCAATTAACGAGTCACTCTTTACTAAATATGGATCTAAAGTTGTACCAAGGGCAACTAAGCCACCAGGTTTTACAACTTTCACAATTCCTGCACCAGTACCCAAAGATGAGATCTTTGACATTATGGGTTCGTATTTTCCATTCTTTTCATCATAAAGTCCAGGACGTATTTCTATTTCATCACCAGTTTCAAAATCCCCCTGGATTAATGATCCACCAATTACCCCACCTTTTACTTCACTTATTGAAAGACCTGGTTTGTTAATATCAAATGATCTTAGCACATGCATTAATGGTTCAGTATTTTTAGATCTTTCAGGCGTTTTGATATTGGATTCGATAGCTTCTATTAACGCATCAATATTTAATTTATGTTGCGCAGAAACAGGAATAATTGGTGCGGTGTCAGCAATGCTTCCATTAACAAAATTCTTTATTTGTTTATAATTTTCCATCGTTTCCTCATATGATACCAAATCAACCTTATTTTGTACTAGAACAATTTGTTTTATGCCGAGTGTTTGTAGGGCTAATAAATGCTCTCTAGTTTGTGGTTGGGGCACCTTTTCATTTGCAGCCGTCACTAAAATTGCACCGTCCATTAAAGCGGCTCCTGAAAGCATATTTGCCATTAAACTTTCATGACCCGGAGAATCTACAAAACTAACTACTCGCTGGAACTCAGATTCTTTTCCACAGTTTTTGCACTCAGGTTGAGTAGAGTAGCAGATAGGTGGAGGACAGTTCCTACATTTGTAAAAGGCGGCATCTGCGTATCCCACCTTTATAGTAATTCCTCGTCTTAGCTCTTCACTATGACCACTAGTCCAAACCCCAGTTATGGATTCTACTAGTGTAGTTTTTCCGTGGTCAACATGACCCGATGTTCCTATATTCACACAGGGTTGATAGCCATATTGATTGACGTACCATTCTGGTAGAGTTTCCCTCCAATGCAATACGTATAGTGAAATTTGACAGTGATATTAATTTAATCAATGATGATATTACCTAATAATTTTAAGCTATAAAGAATAACTGGATATTCTATTCATTAGATCCTTTGGAGCCTGATGCATCATCTTGTGGGGGAGACGTCTCAACAGTAATGGGTAAGTTTCCTTCCAAGAGTAAACAGTTTATCTGGTATATCTCTTCTGTAATCATATTCCCTCTAACCAGTTTTCTCTTTCTAATCCCCTCACGACTATCCTTCATCCCGGCGCCTTTGGATAATAACACATATTTTTTTACCCCACCATGAACGTCTTTTCGAATAGGTGTCCCAGATTTATCACTACCGCCTCTTAATTGAATCTTGCCAGATGAAATACCAACTATTGAAGCGTCAACAGTTTCTCCCACCCTTAAACCAACTAAAGGTTGCGCCTCTTTGTCCATTAATTCCTTGCTAATACTTTTACCGTTTTTATCCGAAACAATTACTTTAAATTGTGTCAATATGAAATCAACCATTATAAACGCTTTAATTAATCTTTTCGGACCAAATCTTAGATACTTTATTAAATCATGGCATGAAACCATATCAAGTGGAAGACGAAAGCAAAAAAAATACAGAGAATGGAAAAAAATGCCTACGATGCGGCTTCGATATGTTTAATATTCAGAGCTGTCATTTACGGTGCGAAAATTGCGGATCTGAGTTAACCTGTTCAGATAAAGGATCGTTTTGGTAAAGCATATACCAACTTTTTATATCGATTGATATTTCTAAAAATTAATTGGAAGCCGTTCAACTTTTTTTAAAGTCATGCAGGAGCAAAGCAACAAAACACAACTATCAAGTTTCATTTCAAAAATACGTTGACTTTGTAGGGGAGAACAATCTACTTTGTGATAATAACCCTAGACAGATTGAAGATAAGATTATCGAATTTATTTTATTGATGAGAGATGAGGGAAAATCACACTCTGCAATTTCAAATTATTTACATCCAATAAAGGCATTCTACAAGATAAACGATATTGTTTTGAATGTCTACAAAATATCAAAATTTATGCCCGAAGACATCAAGGTCAATAGAGATAGGGCGTACACTCATGAAGAAATTGGCAAGATGCTGACAGTAGCCGATGAAAGAATGAAGGTCGTGATCTTCTTGTTGGCTTCTACTGGAATTAGAATAGGTGCTATACCCTCTATCAAGATGCGAAATCTACAAGAAAATAAAATCACAGTTTATGAATCAACAAAAGAAGAATACTATACTTTCATAACACCTGAATGTAAGCAAGCAATTGATTTTTACCTAGATTTTCGTTCAAGGTATGGTGAAAAACTTGACGACAATTCTGATTTGATAAGAGAGCAATTTGATATTAGGGATGAATTTGCAATCAGAAATCCTAAACAGGTTATTCATAAAAGAATTCAATGGAACATCAGAGCCTTGGCCATTAAATGCGGAATTAGAAAGAATGCAGATAGAAATACAAGACAACAGGTTATGATGTCACATGGATTTAGAAAGTTTTTCACTACTCAACTGGTCAATTCAAAAGTAAATCCTGAGATAAGAGAGATGTTATTGGGTCATAAGATAGGTCTAACAAGTGCATACTATAGACCGACTGAGCAAGAAATGTTTCAAGAATATCAAAAGGCAGTAAAGAACTTGACAATAAATGAAGAAAATAGATTAAAGTTAAAACTAGAGATACTTGAAGGTGACAGCAATGAAATACAAAACCTCAAGAAACAACTCAATGAAAACAATGCCAAGTTAAATGACGTCTTGGAATTAATGAAGTTAAGGATAGAGGATAAAAAAGAGTTGTGGAAACCTGAGGAGTACGAGAAACACAGCGATAGGGTCAAAACCGTTGATAAACGACTGTCTCAAAAAGGAATCAAAGTACGCAAGTTGCTGGGTTCAATATAATTTAATTCTCAATCTGCAAATATAAATAAATCAAGAAATTTAAAATAAAGTTCCCTGACCTTTGTCTTTTTGTCTCTTGAACTTCAAAGGATTTTTGTTTTTTTCCTCTTTCTTTCTGTTTCTTTTCACTATACACCTTAACATATGTCTCGATCTCGTCATGACGTTCGTTACGTTGCGTCTCTATTTCCTCTGAATGCTCTGCAATATGTTGAAGTTCTTGCATTGACCTTGCCTCTCCTAGACCTATCCTGTCTTGCCTGTATATGGCTTCTTTCATCGCCTCGTCGTTGTCAATGATGTTGTAATAATACCATTTACCCGTTCCCTTTGCAAGAACAGCAGATAAAACAACTTCATAAAAAGGCAGCACACTGCTATCTTATACTGAATCATAATCAAATGAATCCTTTATTTTAATAGTACATCATTATTGCATATTTTAGTGGAAAATTCTATATGTGTTAGGACTTAGCCTCAGGCTTAGCCTTTGAGTAAAGTTCAGTGAGCACATCGTGTAGCATTTCTCTTGCCTTTTCTTTATCCAACTCATCAACCAATCCGTGTAAAGCCTCCTTGACGTTATCTTTCTCAAAACGACTATCTTCATCTAATGACCTAGCACGTTTATCTATAGACTTGTATTTTTTTATAAGTTCCTTTTCCATCTGTGTTATCCCAATGGTCTTCAATAAGGCAAACTGACTCATAGCCCTCTTGTATAACTCTTTCCTTAGTCTAACATCTCTAGCCACACCGGTGGCTGAACCAAAAAGTCCAACTAGTAGCATGTAAGCGCCAAGAGGCATAAATGCTTCTGTCACAAGTCCAAATGGAGGATAAAGTCTCCACTGCAAAGTTGATATTTCCATACAACCAAAAAGGATTGAGACACCTATAGCAGATATTAATAGAGAATTGCGGACTTTATATTTCACAACTA
>Ga0065715_10088965_pt1 | contig 19416 bp, 41 predicted proteins | sample MisBulReplicate1_FD_59102 | JGI IMG/M metagenome (GOLD analysis project Ga0065715, IMG submission 59102) | Miscanthus rhizosphere microbial communities from Kellogg Biological Station, MSU, sample Bulk Soil Replicate 1 : eDNA_1 v2 (version 2) | ecosystem: Host-associated > Plants > Roots >...
GCCGCGCGAGTTTTTCCAGCGCCTCGTCCTGCGAGGTAGAGGCCCACGCGCCAGGAGTCGTCAGCGGGAGGGGTTTGCGAGGGACGGCCCCAGAAGGACCAGTCGTAGAGGAGGGCTTCGGGGTCCATGCCTTCCATGACCATCTCGCGCTCCTCAGGTGTGAGGCGCGCAACGCGCTGAGCGAACGAGAGTCGGAGGGCGTCGTCAGGCTGTTCGCCCGGAAGAATTAGGCTGGTCATGAATATATCGTACCAGTAGGACCTTGAACCTATTTTTTGACCTCGCGTATTTTTGCCGAAAGGGTCCTGACGGGATTGGGGATTTGGGTTCCAAAAGGGAAGGGGGGTCCGCTAATAGGACATTAGCAAATTCTGGGACCGTTTGCTAGAAAATGGGGAAGCGCTTATTTGGGGCCTCCTTCGCACATCCATTCGAGTTTCGAGGGGGGTCCGGCATCCCACATTCGAACATGCCTTCGAAGGCATGAGCACTTTCCAATCTCGCGAGGATTTCGACGCGTTTGAAACGTTTCAACATTTCATTTTCCAATCTTGCACCTGAAAACTTCCAGCCTGCCTGCCTGCCCTGTGCCTGCCTGCCTATGCCTGCCTAGGGGGGAGGGGGGTGCCCTCTACCCACCTACCCATGCCTGCCCACCTACCCACGCGTCAGCCTGCCTGTCGTCCTGTCAGCGCGCCTAGGTGCTGCCTGCCTGCCTGTCGGCCTGCCTACCCACCGAGTACCCCCTACCGGCCACACAGGGCCCGTCAGCGCGCTACAGGCGCCTGTACCTACCCACGCCTGCACACAGGGGGTAGAACCCTGGAGGGGGGCACCGCATTCCTAGTGCCCTAGGCATATGCACCTACTAGGGCATAGGTGCCCCTCTAACGCCCTGTGCCCACGTACCTAGGCGCGTACCCCTACCTGCCCACACAGGCGCTCACACAGGCGCACACAGTCTCTCAGACAGACTCAGGGACGAGAGCGAGACGAGAGACATGCATGCATGCACGCGCCTACCCCCTACCCCCCGGGCACACGGCAAAGCGCCTACCCCCTAAGGGATAGGCGCTCTGACATCGGCGTACTACCGGCACACCCGCAACACGTCCGGTACGAAACTGTACCCCACGCCATCGAGTCGCACGACGATAGGTGCCATGTCTTCGGGGTAGATACCCACGACGACACCCACCGATCCTTTCCAGTAGCCATGCGTCACCTTGACGCGCTGACCGATGTCCCAGATTGACTTGCTCATTTCGATCCTCTCAGAATCCGTTAGGGGCTAGACGATTGCCTAGCCCCGATCCTACTCAGTAGCGCGAGGGGATTCCCATCGCGTCGTGGCGGGCGATCATCGCGGCCTGGCGGGCACGTGCCGACGCGGCCTGATCGTTCGCAATCTCAGAGCGACGGGCGACGATGACGAACGCGGCAGTGACGAGAGCGACCATTGCGATGAGCGAGATGATGAAGAACATGATGACTCCTTGTGCAGGTGACCCGGGGACCCGGGCTGTTGACACAACTCTAACACGACTGGAATACACAATTCGACCATTTCCCGAAATTGCCCAGAAAAACTTTTCGCGCACGAGAAATGAGCCTGACCCCTAGGGGGCCAGACTCAATCTCAGGGCCTCAGCCCTAGGCCTAGGGCCTACTCTCCATCGTGCTTGTCGATCCAGTCGTAGACGGGATTGAGCGCCTCTTCCAGGTCCAGCGTGTAGTCGCTCAGGCAGTCGTAGTCGTTGCCCAGAACGACATAGACCCAGTCGCCATCGGCGGTGATCATCCGCGACTCATCGACCGAGAACACGGCGTCCAGGATCTCAGCCTCGGTGCTGACCGGCACCAGCTCCTCGCCGTCGAAGACGTTGACGACGGGGGTACCTGCCGACTTCAGTGCGCGGATGGCCTTGCGAACGATCTTCTTCTCGACCGAGATGCGCTTTTCAACCGACATGATGACCAACTTTCTGTGGGGGCGTTTCCCCCGTTGACTCAATTAGAACACAACCCAGAACCAAAGCGCAACCTCGAATCCAGAATCTTTCAAAATGAATTCGATGAAACGTTTCAATCCTTTATGCCTGCCGAATTCGACAGGCACGCGGGCCCTCAGCTCACGAGTCCTTCAACGAGTTTGGCTTGCTTGCCGTTGACGAACAGCGACTGAAACGTTCCCTCAGAGTCGATGATGGCGACCGACAGGACACCACTCGCGAGACTCCAGCCCGACGCGTGATCAACCAGTGCGAACCAGTCAGTGTCAGCGGACAGGTTCCGAATGATGACGCCCTCTGTACTCGTGGCGATGAGTTGATTCTTCATGGCAGATCCTTTCGTTTGTGTGCCTACTGACCACACTACACCCTAGGGCTCGAATTACCTAGACCACTCGATTACTCGTGAGGATGGGCTTGGATGCACGCGCACCACTACTCGGGATGTACCCATAGCGCTGTAGCCTCAGGCGCACCGCTGACGTCGAGACGCCCACCAGTTGGGCCAGGTGATAGAACGTCACGCCCTCTACAGTGTGCGCGTACCAGAGCAACCGGGCGTACTCCTCAGCCTCTGCGCGGCCACGTGACGAGCTGCCCACTACAGTGCGCGCAACGGGGGCGAGTTCTCTCAGGCGCCTCAGAGTCGGCTCACTCGGCTCTACCTGCACTCGCGGGTGAGGCACGCGCTCACGCTTTGCCGGGGGCTCAGGTACAGGTGCGCTCTCATCAAGCCATCCCTCAGGCCACTCACGCGCGACAATCTGGCGCACGCGCTCACGTGACAGTGCCACTCCTGACGCGATGCTTTGCAGTGTCCAGCCCCGGGCCCTCAGCGCTTGCATGTACACGTTCCGGTCATCCTGTCCAAGGATGTCCAGGTGCGCGAGGACATCGTTCGGGAGGGTCAAGTTTCGCTGTTGTTTCATGGTTCCAATCTTGCACCTACCCGCGCCACGTGGCAAATACGAATGGCCCGGACGGTTAAGTCCGGGCCAATCTCGCGTCAGCCGCTAGGCTGACAGGTTCTGAATCGCTGTCTCCAGCTCTCGTCGCGTGGCGCGTGCATCCTTGCGCGCAGTCTCCAGGCGACGGTCACCGTGAGTGCCGTGATCCTCCCAGTACTTCTGGGTTGCGACGGCAGTCGCGTAGTTGTCCAGCAGGCGGGCCATCTCTGTCTTTGTCATGTCTCCATCATGACAGAAATTCCCCCTAGGTGCAATTCCTAGGGGGAAAATCTTTCGGACGAGTTTACGTCAGTCGTCCTTCAGCTCTACGTTGTCGTCGTTCTCGAACAGCGACTCCAGGATCTGCCGGTGCGAGGCCTCAGACAGCCCTTGTACGTCCGCGAACGCGTTGAGTGCACTCTGTGTACCCTCACGCCAGAACCCGTCTCTGTCTTCGTACACACTGGGGAACCCGCGTTCGATCAGGCGCCGCTGAATGTGGTGAGTCGTCAGACTCTTGCCACTCCCGAGTCCTGTGCTCACGCGTACGGGATCTGGCCCACGGCCCATGATCCTCGCGTTCGGAGACTTAGGTGCCTCAGGCTTTGCCACGCGCTTTGCCTTGACCGGCTCAGCGGGTGCAGCTTCAGGCTTAGGCGCCTCTTCCAATTTTGCATCTAGTTCGTTCGAATCACTCATGGTTCGAATCTACCAGCTTTCCCGAAACGCGATTCGAACGAAAAAGCGGCCATCCCCGAGAGGATGACCGCTTGACGTCTAGCGGGGCTCAGTAGCCCCACACCGGGATGAAGATTCCAGCGGGGCTGAATGCCCGCGTGACGCTCTCGGGCTTCAGGTTGTCCTTAACCCACGACTCAAGCTCAGACATGGTGTGGAACTGGCGCACCTGCTCACGCGTTGCGCGGAAACCGAAGTTCTTGATGAAGACGAGAGTGTACATGTGGTGGGTTCCTTTCCCCGTTGCGATGTCTCTACTCTATCAGGTCACGGGACCGATTCTGACCAATTCGAAAACTTTCCAAAAGAAAATCCCCCGGTCCGAAAACCGGGGGACTCGCACCTAGCTAGGATCTAGGCGGACTCTTTGTGTGTCCAGTCGCCCATGGCGCGGTGCTCACCGCGACAGTGGACGGTGACCAGTGCGCCTGTACCGGCGAACGTGACGTCAGCGTCAGCCAACAGCGCCTTCAGGCCTGCACGCGTCTCAGTGCGGGCGATAAGGGCCTCAGCCCCGGACTGTGAAATCTTGACCGTGATCATGATTCCCTCTCTCGGGGGAGTATCTCTCCCCCTCTACGAACAGACTATCAGTACCCCGGGACCAAATGGAACCATTTCGAAAAGATTCTCAAAAAACTTTCACTCGGCCTCTTCCCGGATGTCGAAATGCCATGGTGCGCATTTCGCGGCCATGTAGCGGACGGCCTCAGCGCGCGTGCCGAATCTCATCGACTCATCCGAGTAGCCTGTCTCCACCTGCCACACTACCCACGTCATCACTCACCCCGCTCAGCGTCGATGTCGCGCTGTACGCGGGCCTGCAACGCGAGGATGAGTGCAACAGCACCGCCCATGACGAGAGGGACTTCAATCAGCCACTGAAGGACAGACATGTCAGTTCCCCCGACGAGAGTAGTGTCCGAACGCCTTGCGCACCTGAATCTCATCCAGGACGAGTGCGATCAGGCAACCGACAGACACGACTACGCCGAACGCCGCGCCTGCAAGAACGAATCCCGCGAGGATAACCAACATGTCAACCTGCAATCTCCGGGGCATTTCCCCGATGACTCAAGTATGTCAGGTCGCGTCGATATGCACAAGCCTCAATTCGATATCAGCGCGAGGACTACAGCCAGCCCTACGATGGCCACGACGACACCTAGGCTTGCACCTAGCGCGCCCAGTACTACGCCCGTCACAGCGGCCACAAGGGCCAGTACGGCAAGCCACACGACACTACGTGTCCACGCCCACAACCTACGAAACATGCTCACTCCTAGGGGCGACTACGCCCAATAGCGGGACGAGACGGGCAGCCCGTCGCGCCTCTCGGTTCTCTTCCAATTTTGCACCTACGGCCAGAACGGCCCACGTTCCCACGTACAGCGTCACGAAAACTGCGAGGCTGTAGAACGTCGCGCGTCCGGCGACACTATGTCCAGTCATGGTTCAACCATACCCGCGTCTCAGAACGACGACAAACGAGAACGGGCCTACGGTTTCCCGTAAGCCCGTCCTGTGCGCCTCTACGCGTCCGCTGTGACGTCTCGTTCCGCGAGAACGACTCCGCGTCCGTTCTCCCAGTCCAGCCACTCCACCAGCTCCAGGCGGACGGTGCCGGGACGAATCCCGTACACTTCGATGTGGTCATCGATTGCGCTCTGCGGCTCTTCCAGTTCGATGTCGCTACCGAAGATCTCGGTTCCGGCGACTTCGCGGTCGTCCTTGTCCAGGCTCAGCATTTCAAAGTGTCGCATGTCAGTGCCCTCTCACTCTTCCGAGTAGTTGCCATCGTAGGGGCTGGGATCGTCATCGTAACGACCCTGCTCGACGTCCGACCACCAGTTGTCGTCAGCGTCATACTCCAGGTTCTCCGTCTCGTCTTCGACGTCATCTTCCACGACATCGAAACGCTCCACCAGAACGACTTCGTCCAGGTACTCTTCCCGGCTCCAGTCCGACTCACTCAGCATCTCTGCCTCTCTCGCGGGACACCCTGTCTCGCTCTACTTCGAAGATACGCCCATTCGGGATCAAGTGCAAGTCCTAATCCAAACTTTCTCAAATTCGTTTCAGCGCGGGCAATTCGACCCTTTCCAATTTTGCACGTGAACCGAAACCCTGCCGGGGAGTAGTCCGGCAGGGGTTCGGAATTCCTACGAGAACGTCACGCGCGCCTTGCTCTGCGCGTGTCGCTCAGCCTTGTCGGCGTGCGCCTGTCGCTTAGGGAATGGGACACTCACCCGCGTCTCGGACGGCACGTCTACGCGTACGGGGAACTTCACCCGGGGAGACTGCTCTGCCTCAAGTCTGGCCACGCGTTTGCGATCCTGCCGTTCCATCTCCGCGTGCGCCTCTTCCAGCGCTTCAGCGGCTAGCTCAGCGGCCATGTGTGCCGCTCTGCGCGCTTCACGTGCAGGTTTGGTACGGATGAGCCATCCCATGTTCACGATCAGCCCTAGGCATCCTAGGGCCCCGAGTAGCTCTAGCATCCGTCCTCGCGAACTGCGCGTGCCTTGGCGGCTCCACGCGTACGTGCGCGACGTTCGCGACCGTCAGCGTGCGTACCTGCCGCGTTGCTCGAACGCAGCCCGTGGATGTCGCGCGCGTACTGCGGGCGTGCCCCGGGATTACCCTTACCCTTGTCCATCTCAGTGCCTTTCATCTCGTCGGGATCTCTCGTGCAGAATCCCCACCCGGCCTACTCCATCCGAATGGGGACTCTGAAACCTAGCTTACATCACCATGTGGGACGCAAGTACCAACGCGCACCACAGCACGAGGGGCAAGCCTCTTCGTTGGGGTCGATACCCGCGTCACGGGCCATCTGCCACGCCTGCTCAGCGTCGAGTGCGTAGAACGTCTCACTCTTGCCCCAACCCTCAAGGTAGTAGCCGCGTGCGTTGTTCTGATCGAACACGAACGGGATCAGTGCCTGTTCTTCCACGAGAACGGCGACTTCGGACTTCGTGAGAGTGGACATTTCTACCTGCTTTCCTGTCGGCCCTTCCGACTACGTCCATTTAATCAGGTTTCCCCGAGTCTGTCAATACCAATTCGAGAATCTTTCATTTCAATTCCACGGCCCACCATTTCCAATCTTGCACCGGCCCCGGCCCGGACACGAAAAACTCCCCCGGCCTTTCGACCGGGGGAGAATTCGACGCGCGCCTAGCGCTTGCGCAAGTAGCTGTAGGACGTCACGTTCAGGCTCTTCGCGTACGCCTTAGGGGCGAGTCGCTTGAGCACGTCACGGTCAGGCGTAGCCTTCTCCGCGTGGACGACAGACACGACGGGGACACCGTTGATCGTGCCCACGTTCGACGTGCCCAGTGCGGACGTCAGGACGGCACCTGCCGCGCTGACAGCCGCCTTGGCGACTTCCTCGGCACGCTTGGCCGCGACCCATGCACCGTAGGCCGCGACGGCGTCCCCGGTCAGTTCGATTCCGGCCTGCTCAATTCCCTTGGACATGGTGTCCCTTTCGTTTGCAACCGGGCCATCCCCGGTTGATATCTCAACCCTATCAGGTCACGACACCTAGTGGCCACACTTTATCCTGGGAGTTCCCTGTGAGCCGGTTTGCGCAGCTCGAACGGCATGCCTTGTCCAATCTTGCACACCCGGAAACGACGAAACCGCCATCCCGTAGGATGACGGTTCCGGTAGGCCTAGGCCTAGGCCTAAGCCTTAGGGTCGAATGCGCCTTTAGCCCAGTAGCGCTGACGCCACACTACCCACGTCACGGCCTGAATCTGTGCCGGAGTGACACCCGCGAGGAATGCGGCCCGGTCATAGGCTGACGCGACCTGTGCGTACTGCTTACGCGTCAGGCTGACAGACTTGACGCGACGGTTAACGGCGATGCAGTACGCGTGCCGGTCAATGGTCACGCCATCGACACCTGCCGACAGAATCGACGCGTAGAAATTCCGCGTCTTGTCGCCGTTCAGCGTGACCGGGATGTCTGCGCCGTTGTAGATGGCGCGCGCCTTAGCTAGGTTGTCTCCGAGATATCCGGAGTCAAGCGTGCCCGCTGACGCGAGGAAACGACGCGCCATGTTCAGGTTAGCCCCGTAGGATTGCATGGGCGACAGTGCCGCGATGACACCTGCCGACACTTCCACGGTCACGCCGTGGACGCTAGCAAAGTCGCTAGCGATGCCGTGCGCGTCGGAGTACCACGCCATGCCCGCGTCGAATTGTTCTGCCGTGGCAGAACGGTAAACCCGGAGAATGCTCCGAACCATGGCGGTTGTGTTCAAAGTCACAATCTCACCTACCCTTTCGTGTCGGCGTTTCCGACTACGTCTAGTTAACCATGTCTGGCACCTAGTGTCAAACCCAATTCCAAAGTTTCTAGAAAAACTTTTGCCATTCAATGAAACGTTTCAATCCGAGCCTGACCACGGGGACGGCTTTCCAATTCTGCACCACGTGGAATACAAGAAAACCCCGACCTGAATAGGCCGGGGCTTCTCGCTTGCGTCTAGGCGAACTGTCGCGCCACGGGATGCGCGGCGTTCACCTGAATGAACCGGAGGCCGCGACGACGCGAGATGTATTCCAGGACAGCATCCACCGACTCGTGACGATGTCCGATGATGTCGCCTTCAGCCGTGCACGCGAGGAATTCTTCCGCGACGTTCGTCGGGGAGACATAGACCATCGTCCCCGTCTTCTCGCCCTTGGCGACGATGTTGATCAGTTCGACGTTGCCATCCGTCGAGCGGATTGCGTATGCCATGGTTGCCATTGTGTCTCGCTTTCGTTGTGGAGAGTGATTCTCTCGCGTTACTACGACTTTATCAGTCCCGCCACGGCAGTGTCAAGCTGGGATCTCGAACCTGTTCAGGAAACTCGCGCCACGCGTCGATGGATCGACGGTACGTGAACATGCGATCCTCTCCGCCACCGGGGAACCGGACCCAGATAGCGGCGCCATCGAGCGACCTACGCTCAACCACACCGCGTACACCGCGCATGACGACACCCTCGCCCGCTGATGGCGTACCGAACGCCTGTACCCCGGACGTGCGACCTGCAATGCGTTTTGTCATGCCTCTATCTTCGCATAGGTGCAGCTCAGTCGCAAACCGAGCTTTCCAATTCTGCACGCGCAAAGAAAAACCCCCTTTCGGGGGCCATTCTCAAAACGCTGAATTGCGAGCGTCAGCTTCGCGTTCGGCCCAAATTTCCACCAAACCCACGACCTCGTCGTAAGCGGCTTCAAACGTGACCGGCACACCCGGATCGATGCCCCAGATGAGTTCTGTGAGTGACGCGGCATCGTGGCATTCCACGAGAACGTCCCATCCACCCTCGGTGTAATGAACCTCTGCCAGATCGAGGATCTGTTGTGCAATTTCGTTCATGTTCTCTTTCCCTCTGTTGTGTTGTCGTTACCTCCACTTTACACGGTCCCGAGAATATCCACAACCCCGGATATCAATCCGCGCCTTTCCAATTCTGCACCAACGAAAAACGGGCTAGAACCTAAGTCCTAGCCCGTTCTCGCTCGTTCAGCTTGAAAAGTCTTGGTACCCATCAGCCGTGAGCTTGGCCGCCGCTTCCGCGTACGTGTCGTAGTACAGATACGACACAAGGCCTACGGCGTTGTTGTACCACTCGATACGGAACCGCTCACCGTGGTGGAAGATGTTGGCTTCGTGGCTTGCATCTTCGTCGTCCGGCGACTCGAACGCGAGCCAGACATCCAGCGGTGTGGTGTCGGAGACTGTCTTACGGGCCATGGTGTGTCCTTTGTTCGGTGTGGTGTAACTCGTTACCCTCAGCTTACACGAAAAACCCCCGGGCATCTACACCCGGGGGAAATTCGTTGGACTTTACAGTCCCTTGGCGCGTGTGGTCCAAGCCCACAGTGCTTCGTGCGTCTCGGGCCCCATGGCCTCGATGTTGTCCAGGATCTGCTGGTGGCGTTCGTGCATCGCCTTGGCGTTGTAGCGCGCCGTGCGGACGTACACGGCAGTCTGGACGGGCGGTGCGTCGTCCTGGTTGTAGTCGATGACCATGCGCACCATGGCCGGGGAGACGAGCATCCGGTTGATGTACGTCACGTAGGCCTTGCGGTCCTTGTCGTGCGAGGTCGAAACCTCAAGTGCAGGCTGGTAGCGGTCGGTGGAGATGGACTCGTTCCGCGAGAAACGCTCGTCCAGGATCGTGAACCGCGTGCGCACCGTGCGCTGGAGGGGCTTGTCGGTGGACACAGACTCTACGGTGAATTCTGACATGGCTTGCCTTTCGTTGTGGGCGGATGCCCGGTGAATTACTGCTTACTACGATTATGCCCTACCGGGCCGGGGATGTCAAACCCCGGCGTGTCGGAGAACGCTCAGGTACTCATCGAACGAGCCTTCCCACGAAATGCCCGAGTCCTGCCGGTTCTGAAGGCCTTGCAAGGCCGCGATCAGGTCGGCGTCCGTCGTGAGCGGTTCCACAGGATCGGCGCCGAACTCGGACATATCACCGCGCAGAACGTCACGCGCGCTCGAAGAACTACCGGACGTTTCCTCCAATTCGGCAATGCGCGCGAACTCGTCCGGTGCGAGGTCCGCGATCACGTGGCCGACGAGACACGATGGCTCACCATTCACCGCGTACTGGCACACACCGTCGCTGATCTGCTCGTACACGTAGCCCGGTCCCTTGGCATCAATAGCCTTCCGGAGAGACTCGGTAACGGTCGTCACGTTGAATTCAGTCATGATCCTTGCCCTTTCGCAGAACGTTTGTCTGCCTGTATCGATTATTGCCTACTTTCGACTCGGTGTCAACTCGACCCCAGCGCAGCCCGAACCTGGCCCGGTTTCCAATTTTGCACCTACAGAAAAGGCACCCCGTAGGGTGCCCGTCTGTTTCGGCTCGACTCGGCTACTTTGTGCCGTGGTACCAAACCGTGTGCTTGCGACCGAACAGCTTCGTAGCGTTCGTGGCGAGGTGCTGGGCAGCGTGTAGGTCCGAATCGAACCGGGGTGCCACGTCATCGCGCATGACGCTCGTACCCTTCGCGTAGAGTCCTCGAACGATCCGCGTGAGCTTGACGCCATCCCCGAACACTACCGGCTTTCCGTCCGGGTCCTGTACCCATGGCCACGTGCCAGACTCGATCACGGCAGTCTCAGAACCGGTCCACTCACGCTCGGCGTACTCATCGTCCGCAGGCCCAGACACCGGGAAAACCTCGTCGCTGATGTCCTCCCAGCCCGCGCCACGCTCAATCGTTCCGCGTAGGACAGTGAACGCGTCCCGAACCCAGTAGATCTCGTACGTGTACTGATCGGTAAGAACCAACCCGCCAGTCTCGGAGTAGAACACTTGCGCATCCTCTCCGATGTGGTCCAGTACAGTCTGCACGGCCTCTACGAGGGGGCCGTCCACCTTGATGTTCACAGTGACGCCTCGTTCGCGAGTAGCTCGATTAGGCGTTCGCGGCAAGCCTGCAACTTGTCGATCTCTTCGTTGACCAGCTTGTCGATCTGGTAGCTGGGTGACGGTATCGGCACGCCATCCGGCCCCACGTTCTCAGCCGCGTACTTGATCCCGATGAGAGGGACAGTCTTCGCGTTGACGTAGTCGATCACGTCATCGAGCCGGTTGTCGAACGCGGCGTCCACCAGATCCCGGTGAGTGGTCATGCTCGACCGCACGATGGACTGGTTGGTCAGCAATGCCGCGACCCCGCCAACCACGCGTGCCAGATCCTGCACGTCCTCTTCAACGTCCGTGTCGATGTGAATGATGATGCTTGCCATTTCGGCGTCCTTTCGTCGTTGTGACGAGCTTATCACGCTTCCGGCGTGAAATGTACCTTGTAATTGGTTTCCGGAAGTTTTCCCCAGTCTTCCGGGAGTTTGACTCGGATCGTGCCGTGCGAGTTGGAGTAGTAGGCCCCTTCTGACACCTTGATGATCTTTACACCGAACATATCGGGGTGATCCCACGCCGTGCCGATAGGGGCATCCGCGAACGCGTCAGCGAACGTCCGCAGCTTACGTTCCTCCGCGAATGCCCACCCGCGATTCAGCGGAAGACTAATCACCGATGTGGCAACCTGAATCCCGATGTACTCGGAACCGACCTCTGCGAGCCTGCCCTTGATCGTAGAGTCCTCGAACGTGGCAATGACCGTACGGTTGATGAACGGCGTCAGATCCGGCTCCACGCCCGCGAATACCCCTGTGAAGATCGGTACGATCTCTACCGCGCCCACGTTACACGCCCTCGAAGTCGATGTCGGTCGAACGCACGCCATCGATCTCGACCCGCGTGGCTTCCCCGAGTTGCTCGAAGATCTCGGAAACCGAGTTGGTGACCACGAAGAACGCGCGCGCTTCGTTTGTGCTGATCCGCACGCTGTCAGTGTTGCGCAGTGGCTGAATCGCCACGATAGCCGCAACGTTGATGTAGATGGGGTGATCGGTGTCTTTCGAATTGAGTGTGATGAATCGCATGCTCAGAATCCTATCAGCTTGTAAAGCTCGGCGCGAGCCTCAGCAACTCGCTCGTAGTGGTCCCGGTACGGGAAGCTCTCTCTGTGGAGGTCCCGCACAGCATCGACTAGTGCATCGATCCGCGCGTCCAGCGTGCCCTTGTCCAGTCGCACGACCTCGGTTCGCGTGCTGTCTGCCGTGTCGTAGTTGTATAGCGCGTCACCCGTGTCCACACGGTACACGTAGTCCGTGCCGTACCGTGCGTCATGCCGAAACTCTTCGATGGCATCCGTGATGTTGTCTGCGTCAACCGTCAGGCTGAGCGTGACATCGTATTCGTTCATGACTTTGTCCCTTCGTTGTCTGCCAGGAAGATCCTGTCAGTGCATGCTCCAGCCCACGCGGCGACGAACTCGTCACCATCGAGCGTACCCGTAGCCATGATCTCGGTTTGGATACCGGGCAGCATGGCGGTTCGGTAGTTCTGGTGGGCCGTCACCACGGCAGGCACGCCATCCCAGAGGATCTTGTCCCCCACGCTGATGTTCCCGGCGAGTCTGTACTGTGTCTGCGTCATGTACCTATCTTGTCAGGTCCGCATCCAATTGTCAATACGTGGCTTTGCTCAGGTCCGCATCGCCTACATGCATCTATCACGCCATTACATACCCCCTACATGCGCTTACATGCTTTCCAATTTTGCACCTCGCCCGCACAACAAAAAACCCCCAGCCGTAGCCGGGGGTCTGATGTCGAGCGCCTAGGCGTTCGCGAGTGCGAATGCGTCGAGCACGGCACGCGGGAGGCGTCCACGCTTGCCGACGACCTCGGGGTGACCGTTCTGCGCCGCCCAGACGCGGATGTCCTGCTTGGACTTGAACGGCACCTCTTTGACGGGACGGATGGTGACCGTGATGTCCTTGAGGGACACCGCACCCTTGGCCGGAAGATCCGAGACGTTGGTGAGTGCACGACGCACCGCGTTCTGGATTCCGCGAGGGGTGACCTCGTCAGTGTGGATGGTGATGGAGACCTTGTTGATCGTGGACATGTCTTTCTCGTTTCTGCCTTTCGGCGGTAGGTGTTGCTTCGTTGTACTCAGCTTATTCGATGGGGTTTGAGTTTGTCAAGCCCCAATTAGCTCTTCGTGAGAAAAGATCTCGTAGTCATCGGCAAGCAGGTTCCAGCCGCTATGAGCAGCATCGGTAAGCGCGATCAGCGCCTTGCTGACGTCATCGGTGCTCTCGCCGGTCAGGTTGCGGTACCACTTGAGCCATTCGGTGGCGTACAGCCCCGCGATGATGTCATCGACCCAGAGGGCCGCCTCATCGTCTGCCAGGCCACGCGTGAACGGCGTAGACGCCGACTCCAGCTCGGCAATGAAGTCCTCGAACTGCACCGCAATGCGCTCAGCGAACCGGATCTGCCCCTTTGTCGGCACCCCTTTGGAAAAGGACTCTGCAATGATCTCCGCACGTGGCGTGGTGTATGTCATGCACCCACCTTACCGAACCGCATCGAATATGTCAATCGACACGGCACCTTTCCAATCTTGCACCCGCACACCGCACGAAAAAACCCCCGGCCCGTAGGCCAGGGGTTTCGCGAGGTTCAGCGCTTCCGAATCCGCACCTTCTGTGACGGCTTCAGCTCGATGTGTTGCACCGGCCCGTTCAGGCCGCGAGGCAACAGAGTCGCCCGCACGACATCACCGAGAACCGGGGAGACCTCGAATCGAGGTTCGCCCACGATCCAGAGCGTGAAGTCGTAGGCGACGGCAACGTCACCCTTTGCCAGCTTGTCCGCGCGGATGATGCTGTTCTGCTTGTCTTCGTTGATCATGGGATCACCTTTCTTCGTTACCTCAACCGTACACCCTCAGGTGCCGCACCGCAAGCTATTTCCAGGGATAGAAAATCGCGTTCCAGAACCGCACTGCCAGCGCACCGAAGATGAGGCCCCAGATGAAGTCCAGCACGAGCCGGATCAGCAACCACGCCGGATCGAGAGGCGCATCCGCAGACACGTAGTTCATGAGCACGTTCACCGCACTGATGCCCGCAAGGAACACCAGCACAGCCACGACGACGAACAGAACCTTCCGCATCACTTGTCTCTCCGATCAAAGATCTTGAAGTAGCCCTCGAAGGCCAGGAATGAGAACGCGAAAGCCCACAGCGCGTTCAGGACGATCACGAACACGAACGTGAACGCGAGCGGCAAGCCCTCAGTGACGTGGGCCAGCGTGAGGCTGATGGCCACCGATCCGATGCCCAGGGACACCAGCGCCGCTAGGACGTAGAGTGCCCTACTCATCGTCGGCATCCGCATCCGCCAGTGCCGCATCGATGAGCACCCGCAGGTTGCCCGGCATGTTGTCCAGCTCGAACCAGTCGTCTTCCAGACGACCGAAGTCAGGGTCCGGGATCGCGACCGACCACAACAGCACATCGGTATCGAAGACGTACTCGTCATCCGCACCGAAGGTGGCGTACCCGCTGGCAACCTGCCCGCTCTTCTCGCCATCTCCGTAGACGTCCGCATCCCAGACGTTGACGCCGATACGGCTCTCCGGGACGTGACCGTGCTTCGCAGTCCACTCCGCGTCCGTCATAGCGTCGGCCTCAGCCGACTCGCCCTCGATGTAGCGGTAGTCGCTCATCTTCTCGACCTTGTTCGCGATGATAGCCATGGTGGCCTCCCTTTCCTCGTTACCTCAATTAAATCAGACGCGGCGTCTGCTGTCAAGCCACCACTGGGGTGGAATCAGAATCGGCGCCGAATTCAGTGTGAACCAGGCGTAGGCGTAGTAGTCCGCATCCGCACGAGCCTTCAGGTACTTCGCTCGGTCCCCCGCAGACTGTGCCCGAAGCATCCGGCCAATGGCCTCCACACCACTCGTAGCCGCCATGCCCAGCATATGGGCCCGGTACTCCCGCAGATCCTTCCGCAAGAGTCCCTTCAGGCTTGCACGAGTCACAGCGTGATCTCCGCGTCCGCTTCGATGTCCCAGATGGCGAGCTGTTCCCAGCGCCGACCAGCCGCAATGGCCTCGGCACGGTCCTCGAACCAGTACGAGTGGTCGATGTACGTACGACCTCGGTCCGTCCACTTGCCGACGAACTCGCCCAGCTCGGCGCCAGACTCATCGTAGTCGCCGTCAGTGTCCGACACCCAGTAGCCCGTGGTGTGCTCGGCAGGCTTCCAGCCGTGCTGGGTCACCTCGTAGGTGCCATCGTCCCACGGCAGCTCGGGGCACTCGCCGTCGAAGTCGTAGTCGCCAGCATCGAGGATCGGAGCCTCGTCCGCATCTTCCAGGTAGTTGATCATGGTCCTAGCTTAGGGCATACAACCCGCACCGTCAAGTCGTCCCCTCCAGGCGAGTTGTGAGCTTAATAATCTTAATAAACCTAATAAACCCACCCTTTCCAATCTTGCACCAACGCAAAAACCCCCGCCGAAGCGAGGGTCTGCGCGGCAACCGCTAGGTTGTGGGCGGGATGTCCTGGATATCATGCAGGTACGACTCCACGAAGTCCGCCGTACCCATGTCCTCCAGCTCGGAGTTGCACACGTTCAAGGCGCCTTCAAGGGCCGCATCGGTCTCCGCACCCACCGAGTACCCTACGCCCACGTAGAACCAGAGACACGAGCTGAAGGCACCGTCGAAGGCCACCTCGGACAGCTCCGCTTCGTGAGCGCTCGCCGCGTTGGCGGCATCCGTCTCGGCAGCCTTGGTTGCCTTCTCGGCCTGTTCGGTGGCCTTGTCCGCAGCGATGACCTGTTCCGCCAGCTTGTTCATCTCACCCTGGAGGAGGGAGACCAGAACGATGGCGATCACGACGAGGACGCCGAAGGCAGTGCCGACCAGTATCCGGTTCCGTACTCGATCTCGCTTGTCCTTCTGGTCAGCGACGGGCAGGGGTGGCGGTGAGGAGATGTATGTCATGGCGTAACCGTACCACCTCCTCACCGCAAGTGCAACTCCGGGACCCTGACCGTCAGGACAGACAGCGCCAGGGCCCCGGAAACTTAGTCCTCGCCTCGGGAGATCCAGTAGAGTCCGCCACCGACGATCCCGATGAAGCCGACCACAATCCCCACCGCGATGATGAAGTTCACATCGAAATCGGTGCTGGCCCAGAGGGCGTAGATGGTCAGGAGGATCGCCACCGAGCTGAGCAAAACAGCCCGACTGCTCTTCGTCCGGAACAACCGCCGACCGCTCACTCCTGGCCCGCCTTGTTCAGGGCAGCCTCAGCCGCGTTGCCGATGATCCGTGCGTACTGCGAGAGGTCCTCGGTCACGAATCGGTGCTGTGCGTTCGGGTACTTCGCGATGTACTTCTGCGCAGGATCTTCACCGTATCCGCCCTCGATACCGATCCACAGAACCGCCACGCCCTTCTCGGCACAGGTCTTCATGTGGAGCTTCGCGGCGGCGACCTCGGTCTCGGTGTAGTGACCGTCAGAGACGATGACCAGCAACCGTGCACCCGTCGCATGCGTCAGGTTGAGCGCACCGTCAAGCGACCGGAACGCCAGGTCGAACCGCTCGGTCGAGTCATTGGCCGACCGCACGCGGACCTTCTCCAGGTGCTCGCCAGGGTACAGCGCCGGGATGACCTGGTTACCGTAGTAGACCATAGCCGCACGCCCTTGGATACGGCGAACCGCTTCCGACATGATCCAGGCAATCGAGGCCATCGGCTTCATCGCGCTGGACATCGAACCGGACACGTCCACCATGATGCCGACCGTCAGGTTGGGATCAATCGTGTGCTTGCGCTTGACCGCACGCCACGGCTCCGAGGGGACCTTGATGCCCTGGGACTTGTACGCATCCGCCTGAACGACCGACCGTGTCTTCAGACGACCCGGGGGCAGGCTGGAGGCAGAGACCGTACGGATACGGTCGTGGTACTTGGCCCGTTCGAGCGCCTGAGCGACCTGGTTGGCCGCGATCCGCTCCTTGGCAGTCGGTACACGAACATCCGTGATCCGTCCGCGAGTCTCGCCCCAGTAGTCCGTCGTGCCACGACCGGTGACCTTGGTGTCCTCTTCGGCCTTGCCCTTCTTACCGTCGAAGGTCTCCTTGCCCGCCATCGCGTTCTTGTCCTTCTCGCGGTTGGCCTTCATCTTCTCTTCGACTTCCTTGTCCCACCGCTCCTGGGTCTCCTGCTGCTCGATGTCACCGCTGGCGCCCTCTTCCGCAGAGATCCGGTCCGACCCTACCGCCTCGGAGATCGCATCCGCAAGTGCCTGCTGCTGCTCCTCGGTCATCTGCTCACCGCGCTCTTCCGCCAGCTCACGCAGGATACGAGCCCACTCGATGGCGACGGTGTACAGCGCGTCCTCGTCGGCCTCCTCCGTGATGGAGTCGTGGGACTGGAAGATCTGCCACAGGTTCTCAAGCTCCTTGAGCACGTCCGCAGGCAGGTGGGTCTCCACGAGCTTCTTGATCTTGACGACGTCCTTCTTCTTGAGCACACCGATGTCCAGGCGTGCCAGAGCGAGACCGGCAAGGTTGCCCATGACCTGGACCGCAGACGGCGGCTCAGCACCGTCCTCGGCTGGCTTGTTCAGCGCCTCAAGCGTGTCACCGAGCACGATGCCCAGAGCACACGCGCGAAGGAACGGTACGTTCTTCGGGTAGGCACGAGCCAGCAGACCCTCGGCCCGAGACTCCTCCAGAAGCATCAGTGCTTCCATCTCGTCCCGCTTGAGCGTCTTGCTCGCCCGTTCGAGGCTGAAGGTCGTGAACCGTGCGTGCGCAGCTTCGTGGAAGATCGCACCCGTTGCCGCAGGGAACTCACGCTGGACGTTGAGATCCATGAAGTCACCGATGGTTGACGGGGAACGCTTGTCACCGAACGCCGTGGTCGTGTTGACCTCGACCTCCGCAGTGTGTGGGTTGAAGAGCGCCGTGGGCTTCGGTCCCGTCTGACCGGCGTCGGGTCCGACATACGCAATGATGTCCGACCGTCGCGCCCAGTCATTAACCAGCCGTCCAACCTGTGCGCCGAACGCGAGCCACTCGACGTCCGTGCTCGTGCGAATCTTGACCTTGGGGTCACCGTGATGTGCTGACACTGTGTGCCGCCTTTCCTGTCTGTCCTGCGTCCAGGCTAGCATCCGTCCGTTCAAAGCGCAAGCACTAAAACAGAAAACCCCCGGCACTGAGGCCGAGGGTCTTCCGGAGATCGGGTAACGAAGCCGTCTCTATTCCGTAGGGCGAAAGGATGAAAGACCCTACGGACTACTGTTTACGTTGTGGAAACTTGGAAGGGCCACGAGCACCAGGTAAAGGTTCTAGCATCCATCTAGCAAATGCTCTGGTACTCGTTGTTATGTCGCTATCCGCGCCCTCTTCCCGCTAGCTCAGTTCGCGATACGAGCGGGGTGTACCTGCGAGCCGGTGCCACGGCTGAACGAGTCAGCCACAGCGGCACGGTCCGATTCCGGAGCGAGTGCCAGCAGGTTGGAGATCGCGAAGGCCTCACCGAAGTGCTTCGCGTTCTCACGGTATCCGAGAAGCTCTCGGAACTGGGGAGCCCAGGTGAGTTCTCCCGTATCGACCGCCTTCGAAAGGTTCTTCGAGACGATCACGATGTCCTCAGGGACACCGAGCTTGCGGGCCAGAGCCCAGTCCGTCGTCATCTCGACGTGAACCAGGTGGCGGCTGAGCAGCGCCTCAGAGAGACGGACGCCCGGTGCCTTCGGGTTCGTGGCGGACACGATGAAGAAGCCAGGCTGGGCCTCAATCGTACCGAGCGAGGGGTTTGCACCAATCTCCAGGGTACGGCGACCGTCCATCAGCGGGTAGACGATGGAGAGCACCTTCGGGTCGATGAGACCAACCTCATCGATGAAGAACGTGCCGCCCTCCAGCATCGCACGAGTCAGCGGTCCGTGGTGCCAGGCGTACGAGCCGTCCGGCATCTGAATCCACGAGCCGAGGAAGTCGCCCGCTTCGGTGTCACCCGAGCCGATGAGCGTGAAGATCTTGTCTCCGAACGCGGCTTCGGTGAGTGCCGTCTTGCCGGTACCCGGTGCCGAGCGCAGGAAGACGAACGAGCTGACCTCGCGAGCCTTGCGCATGACGAGGACGTCGGAGTGGTTACCCCACTGTCGGGTGTAGTACTTCTCACCGTTCGGTCGGACGTAGAACTCCTCCGAGTTGGAGAGTTCCGCCAGGGCCTTGGTGTCAACCGGAGCCTTAGCTCGGGTCCGTACCGAGACGCGGCCCTCGTCCTCAAGGAAC
>Ga0065715_10088967_pt1 | contig 19329 bp, 14 predicted proteins | sample MisBulReplicate1_FD_59102 | JGI IMG/M metagenome (GOLD analysis project Ga0065715, IMG submission 59102) | Miscanthus rhizosphere microbial communities from Kellogg Biological Station, MSU, sample Bulk Soil Replicate 1 : eDNA_1 v2 (version 2) | ecosystem: Host-associated > Plants > Roots >...
GCCGCTCTTGAAAGCGGCGCCGACAAAATCTGAATCATTATGAATGGTCAGAAAGATCACCTTCGTTGGTGAGTCGCCCAACTTGAGCTGCGCAGCTGCTTCGATACCACTCACGACCGGCATCGAAATATCAAGTACACATACGTCGGGTTTCAACCTGGCCGCTGCTTCGAGGAGTGCTTGTCCACTATCAACTGCTCCTACGACTTCGAACTCGCTCTTCAGCAAGCGTACCACCCTGTTCCGCATCAACTTATGATCTTCAGCAACCAGAATCCGAGCCCGCTTCACATTCGTACCCCGCCTCATGTGGCCGTATCAGCCGGGATGATCGTAGGACCAATCAGAAAGGGCACGCACTAGCAAAACTAACAGGTAATTTTACGGACTCATGCGAAAGCAACCGAGCTTTTCAATGCATACTCGATTAATTCGGCACTGCTTCTGATGTTGAGATGCTCCATCATCGTGTACTTGTGAAAAGCAACTGTGCGCGGAGACACGTTAAGCACAAACGCAGCTTCCTTCATCGATCGACCTTCAGCCAGAAGCTGCAACACTTCCTTTTGACGAAGCGTCAGCGAATACTTGTTCTTCCGTTGTTTGAAGTTTTGTACGAACGAGCCGTCCATGCCTTTCGTCATCAGGGGAGTGACGTAATAGCCGCCTCGTACAACTTGCCGGATTGCCTGGAGCAGCTCGGTGGCCGCCGAATTCTTAAGTACAAAGGCAGAGGCGCCCAACCTGAAAGCCTCGCCCGCAATGTCGGGGTCGTGATTCATCGTGAGATACACGAGTTTCACCATCGGGATGGATTGCTTAAGTCTCTGGCCTGCATTCAAGCCGTTCATTGTCGGCATGCCGATGTCGAGCACGATGACGTTCGGATTCAATTGTGGAGCAGACTCAACAAGCGTGTGACCGTCAGCGAACGTTCCCACAACTTCAAACTCCGGTTCAATCAAACCTTTCAGCGCATCGAGCATTAGCGTATGGTCATCTGCGAGGATGACTCGGGGGCGTTTCATAAATCCTCCTTTTGAGTCTAGATTTCCGCATTCAGGGGAATCACTACATCGATCCGAGTACCATGCAGGGGTCGCGAGCGAATCTTGATTTCTCCGCCAACAAGACGGAGACGCTCGTGCATGCTGATGAAGCCGAGACCCTTGTCCATTGATTCTGAACTGGTGTCGAAGCCACATCCGTTGTCTGAGATAGAAAGGCGAATCGAGTTATATGTTTTCGTCAACACTACCTGCACACTGTCAGCAGCGCTGTGCTTCACGCTATTGCGAAGGGTCTCTTGCGCAATTCTGTAAAGGCACAGCGTGACGTCTTTCGGAAGATCAGCCGGCACTTTGCTTTGATGGAAGTGCACTCTGAGCTTTTCGTTTTGCGTGAGAGTCAACTCCTCACACAGACTCTTGAGCGCCGCAGTCAATCCTAAATGGTCCAGCTTCGAGGGGTGTAACTTGTAAGAGAGTCGATGTATGTCGCTCGAGATCTCCTGAGCCTGCAATTGCATTTTATGAAGACGTTTCTGCAGAGCAATAGAATTCCGTGTTTTCTGACTCAGTTGATCGAGCTCGATCGACAGCACCGCCATGCGCTGGTTCAAGTCGTCGTGTAACTCCCGTGCTATTCGTTTGCGCTCCTCTTCCTGAGCGGCAATCAAACGGCTGCCAAGATGTTTCAGAGCTTCCTCGTTACGCTTCCGTTCTGAGATGTCGATCATGAAGCCGTGCATTCGAGCCGGCGCGTCATTCTCTGGAGTAACACTGACAAGATTCTGTACCCACGCCACCCGACCTTCATTACCAATCATGCGAAAGGTCAAATCAAAGTGTTTCACGTGTCTAGCTTGCTTCTGGTAGGCGCTCAATACTCGACGCCGGTCATGCGGATGAATATGAGAAGCAAAAAAGTTTGGTTCGTACCAGGCTTCGGTTGGAAACCCGAGCATCTTCACTGCCTGCTCGCTCACGTAAGTAAATCGTTGAGCCTCAACTTCAGCTTCCCACGACACGACCTTCGTGGTCTCGAGCAACTGAGTGAAACGTTCTTTGGTGTGTTTTAGGTCTTCCCGAGCTGCGGGGAGATCCTCATGCGTCATCAAGACCCTGAAAGTCGATCCGGGCAGGTTCAATCGGGCGGCATGCATTACGAACGGTCGGCCTTCATTGAACAGCGCGCAATAGTAATTACGATGAAATTCCTTTTCCCCACCGTAGAGTATTCGTCGCAGGTCTTCCGCCAGAGTTACTTCTGCGCCTTCCTCAAATTCGGAAGCTGGAAGTCGCTTAAAACTTTCAAGGGAATACTCGGGCCCTGGGGACTCGGAAGTGGTGGTGTTGTCCAACAGCCGCCAGGCGTTGCTTGTATAAAGAATCGAGCCTGACTCGTCGAGCACCGCGACATTCGAGACGCATGCATCGACAATGGCGCGCAGGAAATCATCCGTGTCTTCCTTGAATGTCTTTACCAATGTATTGATCGGCTTCAAACTCATAAACGGGGACAACGTTCGCTGCGTTTGCAACTTCCATTGCGGACTAACCGGTTTCCGGTTCTCTGAGTGTCTCGACATAGTTATCGCCTTACATCAGGCTGAACGTTCAAGGTTGCCAGCCTCCGATGTTACGAAGGCTTTCGAATCGGTACTGCCGACACTGAGAACCATGATTGCGCCTCTAAGAATCGCGAAGTCATTCGAGCGCAGATAACGGTCCAGGTCCGACTCGGTTTCCCACTCACTCAGCAGCAACGAAGAGTTCTGGTCCACGGCATCCAGGTAGAAGCGAATCGCACGGCAGCCTTTAACGTCTTTGATCGGTCCGAGCAGACGGCCGATCGTTTGTGCGAGCTCAACTCGCTTCTCGGCTTTCACGGTAATCCTGGTGGTCTTTAGGATCACGATTGCTCCTCAAGTTCAGACGCCATTCACTGAAGACACTTCGACCTCGTTCCGCACTGATACTTTTTCTCAAAAGAACTCGTTTGGGCGAGAGGCTGTCAGGGTCTGAGCGGTACTGTACATAGAGCAAACCGCGTGCACAAAGAAGGGATCGCCTATTGCTTATTACATTCAACCCTTTGTTTGTAGTAGGTTATGCGTATTGGGAGATTGGTCCCGAGTAAGGCCAAAATATCCATGGCCGTTATATTTCGCGGGATCCGCTTAACCCCACGGATATGTAGATGTAGTGCTGTTTCTCTTGCGAACGGGTTGCGGGATAGCACAGGTATGATGTGTGGCAATAGTCCCGAATCATGCCCACGGCAGTGCACGGCTTGTTGAGATCCTTTGTTTCTAAGATCTAATTGTGATCTGAGTCACGAGGCGGAGGTCGAGGATCCTTCAGACTTATTCTGTGATCTGATCCGCAAACGGAAGTACACAGATCCAAATCCCGCCCACGGCAGTGGGCGGATTATTCAAGTCCTTTCTATAAATCAGTCCTTTAAAAAGCTGTCTAATCCCGCTCACGGCAGTGGGCGGATCATTTCAAGTCCGACCTATTCATCGAGTCGTGATAAATAGAAAAGACCTGAAGTATCCGCCCACTGCCGTGGGCGGGATTATCCCGGGTTGTGTTGTGGTGTTGTAGAAAGGACTTGAATAATCCGCCCACTGCCGTGAGCGGGATTCTGCAGAGCTCAAACGATCATTAAGCGGACCTGACGGCCCGCTGTATTCCGAGCTTGATCATTCGCGTGCGTAACGTGCTGGGATTGAGACCGAGGACATTTGCCGCACCGTGTGGTCCTTCAATTCGCCAGCCGGTGTTCTCGAGTGTGCGAACGATGTACTCGCGTTCGACTTCTTCGAGCGTCTTCGCGGCGAACGGCGGCTCCTCAACAATCTCTTCAAATCGATCGATGGTATGCAAAACACTTCCCTTGGCATGGATCACCGCACGCTCGATCGCATTTGCAAGTTCTCTGACATTCCCCGGCCACGAATGATTCTGAAAAGTTTGCAGCGCACGCGGCGAAACCGAGGTAATAATCTTGCCGAACTTCTTTGCGTACCCGTTCACAAAGTGTTCGACCAATAAAGGTATGTCTTCTTTACGCTGCCGTAACGGCGGTACCGTGATGGGATAAACGTTTAATCGATACCAGAGATCCTCGCGAAACCTTCCGTTGTCGACTTCAAATTTCAGGTTGCGATTAGTTGCGGCGATGATTCGAACGTCTGCCTTGATCGTCTTACTTCCGCCCAGTCTCTCAAACTCGCCTTCCTGAATCACTCTTAACAGCTTCACCTGTAGTTCGAGCGGCAGCTCTCCAATCTCATCCAGGAAGATTGTGCCGCCGCTTGCCAACTCGAAACGTCCGAGTTTGCGCACACCGGCTCCAGTAAACGCTCCTTTTTCATGCCCAAACAATTCGCTCTCGATCAGGCTGGGCGCGAGGGCACCGCAATTTACTTTTATGAAGGCGCGATTTTTCCGTGTACTGGAACCATGAATCGCGCGCGCCACAAGCTCTTTTCCCGTACCCGTTTCACCTGTGATCAGCACGGTCGTATCAGTCGGTGCGACCTGGGTCACTTTGAATAGTACATACTTGATCGCGTCACTCTGCCCGACGATCTCACCGAAGGTCGGATCCAGTTGGAGTTCTTGCTGCAGATAAACATTCTCTGCCTCTAACTGGTTCTTCAACAAACTTAGTTCGTCGTGAGCCTTCTGTAATTCCTCCACTGATTGCATACGTTCCGTGATGTCGATACAGGAACCAGTAAAACCGAGAAATTCGCCGTCGGGTGAGAAACGGGCCGCCCCTGTGTCATATATCCAACGATATTCTCCATCGTATCGACGCAGCCGGTACTCCACTGCAAAAGGTTTTCTCTCGGCGACACAGTTCTCATAAACTGCGAAACTCCGATCGCGATCTTCGGGATGAATGCTTTCTGTCCAACCATTGCCAAGCTCCTGCTGCATGGTCCGCCCGGTAAACTCGCACCATCTGTTATTGACGTAAGTACATGAACTGTCGGCCGCGGAAACCCAAATCATCACCGGCGAGTTATCGGCCATGGTTCTAAAGCGTTCTTCACTTTCTTTGAGCGCCTGTTGCGTTGCCATTCGCTCGGTGATGTCGCTGGAGACCACCAGCAGGCATTCTTCACCCGAGACTTCAAACATCTCGGCTGACGAGAGCAGCACCCTAAAAGAACCTTCTTTGGTGCGGAACCTCGTTTCAAAGTTAACAACGGAGCCAAAGTCATTAAGTCGCTGGATAAATCTCGCCCGATGATCCGGTGTCTCCCAGATATTCAGCTCCAGGGAGGTGTGCCCAATCACTTCTTCACGTTTGTAGCCGCTCATGGCGACAAAGGTATCGTTCACGTCCACATACAAACCATCAACAACCCTGGTCAGTGAAATCGGTTGGGGGTTTGATTTGAACGATTTGGCAAATTTTTCTTCGGCCTGGCGGCCCCGACTCTGCATTAGCAGGAGACGAGTGATGAGAAATGTCTGAATAAGAAATGCCGCAACGGCAACGACGACGTACCACTTATAAAGAGCCCAGAACGTAAGAGGGTGAAACTGAATCTCGGCCGGAGTTCGTGCGAGTATGACAGAGGTTGAAAGAAGAATTAGAAGAAGCAGAACGCAGAAGTACTGGATAGTTTGTCGCAGCCGGAGGCTAGCAGGTCGCGCAAGTAACTGCCTGGCTGCCAAAGCCAAACCCGTAGCTCGATAATAAGGCACCCGAGGGGAGAAAAGGGGTCCCATCACACACTCTCAACGTTGTCGTAATACCAAACTCCACTCGACGTCCTTGAGTGCTTTGGGGGCAAGCATTTGCCGGGGAGAAGGTGCTTGATTAATTTATGTAATTCTTCGACTAGTCCGTCAACATTCTAACACTTAGCGCAAATCCGTAATTTTACGGAGCATCCGATGCACGCTCGGCCAACGGTCGAACTAATTGCGACGCCGCGGAGCATCTTGAACGAGCGCCCTATACCCCTTCATCGATGCTCCGCGGCGTCACCCGCGCGAGCCACCACACTTTCGGAATTCCCCATAAATTCCTCAGTGTCGGCGACCGCCACCCCTAAAACCTCCACCACCACCTCTGGAAAAACCGCCACCACCACGATAACTGCCCGTACTTCGTGAACTACTACCTGCACTTCTTGAACTACTTCTGTCTCTGCTGTACGAGCCGTAGTCACGTGTGCGTTGTGCGCCCTCCCTTCGAGCCGCTCGATCCCGCTCCAGACCGCCCAAGGTCGAAGGATCCATCCGGTTTCCCGGTGATACCTGACCCGCGCGTTCCCCGGTGGCGCTGTCTCTGCGATTTTGTCGCTCTTGCGTGCGCGCGCGATCGTTCATCATGCTGTCTCTTACGGAGTTGTTTTGACTCGGCCGTTCTGCAGAATTCCAGTTGCCGTTGTCCCACTTGCTCCAATTCCCATTCTGATCGCGCCGATAGACGTTTCCATCTCTGCCTGCATAAACGTTCTCGCCGTTTGATCCGACGAACCCGCTGCCATTCGGCCCGCGACGAGAGAGTACTCCGCCCTGATCACCGCGCGTCACACGCGTTGTATTGCCGGAGCTGTTAGTGAACCGTTTTGTGTTTACCCAATCATCGCCGCGTTGCACGGTTGTCGATCCCCAACTTCCGTACACGCCAGAGCCCTGGCGAGTCTTTGCATATGTTCCGGTGCGCGGGTTATACGCCTCCGCCGCACCACGTGCTCCGTATGGTCCATAGGCGAACGCGCCGCGAGAATAAGTGCCTGTACTCGGGTTGTAGCGAGCCCCGTAACCGACACCGCCGTATGGTCCATAGATCCTTCCGGCGGTTCCATAGCGGCCGGTGTACGGGTTGTACCAGGAACCATAGCCGTATGTGCGCCAGTACGGGTAATAGATCGGATAGTAACCGCCGTACCAGTAGTAAGGTGGGTAGTACCAGCCCGTGCCCCAGACCGCGCACCCCCAACCGACCATGACGCCGGTGTAGCCTGCGTACGCCGCGTACGTTACCCAATCGTCGTTGCTATCGTCGTCTTGTTCGACAGTGACGTACGTCACACTATGCGCCGGCGAGCTTGGAGGAATCTGGTAGACCTCCTCGGGCACATGAGTGGCGAGTGTCCAAGGGCCTTTCGGTTCACCTGCCTGGAACCAGACTCCCTGATAACACATGTAGTACATCTCGCCGACTTTAATGATGTCTTTGTCAGTATTCTTCGCGCGTTGGATTGGCAGGCCCTGAATCTGTTCGTATTCCGGGTCGCCGTTATAGGTAACTTCCGGGGCCTGGATTTCTTTCTTATTGACCCGCGCAATCTGCGGCACCTGTGCCAGTAAAACAGCTTCAGCCGCTTGTTGAGTTCCGGGCACCGAAGCCAGCACGCGTGAACGAGGATGCTCGAGAGAGATCTGCTTGAAATCTTCGGGAAGCTCAGGCGTTGCGAAGGTCCATGGTCCACTGATCGTGGGCGCCTTGAACCATCTGCCAGTCACCAGGTAGAAAAATGGTCCGTCTTTACCCAGGCGAAAGAGGTCACTCTCAGTATTGCTGACCCAGAGTAATTGCGTACCGGGGACGGGCTCATACTTCGGCTCGCCTTCGATCAAGAGCATCTCCGCAGGATCCGTCGCTACATAAACGCTCGGCAACACCTTGGCAGCAGTGCCCGGCAAATTAGTGCGGACGTCCTTCCAGTTGTCATCGTCAGGCAGTTTGTTGAAGCTTTCCGGTAGTTTTCCCGCACGCGACCATGGCCCGATCAGTTGGGTGGCCCTGAGCCACGTCGTATCGTTTCGAAGGTAGTACAAACCAGTTGGGCCATGCTGGAAAATGTCCCAGTTTGTATTCACTGCGAACTTCAGTTCGTTGTCTTTGATGGGACTCCAGATGGGTTCGCCGTCAAAACTGACCAGGATTGCCGGTGTCTTGCTGAGATAAATTCTTGGCGGATCGCTTTTGATTCCGGCCACGTTTTTCGGCTGGATGGTGCTCTTATCTACATAAGCAAGCATGCGATCGAGCGCGATAACGCGGTCTTCGTCAGGAATGTTTTTCTCGATCTCCTTTACGATCTCACTCGTCTGCTCTTTCGGTAATGTCTGGAAATTAGCTTCAGTGATCTTGAGTGTCGAGAATTTTACCAGGCGCTGTTCGAGTGAGACCTCCGTATCGGTCTCGATCTTGATCGTCCCGATAACCGGCTTCTCGGCACCTTTCGCTACGTATGAAACCGCAGCCAGCGCCACCGCGTGTTTCTGGTCCTGCCAACTTGCAATCTGCGGCTGAAACAACACGATTTGCGCCTCGCTTGGCAGGTTGTAACCGCGCGGCCAGCCACGGTCCTGCGCCTGCTGTGCCCCGACTGTTTGGGAGATTATGAAGACAAAAAGAATAGAACTGAGAATTCGCATGATTCAGAATTTTATTGCCGCGCCCGGAGGGAAATAACTGTCACTTTTGACAGTCGCAGCCACAAAAGGCACAAAAAGCACAGAAGGCACAAAAGGATTTTGAGGAGTCGTTCTGTGCTTTGTATTTTGTGCTTTTTGTGCTTTATGTGCCTTTTGTGGCTCAGTTCATGAGGCGTTCCAGGATCAGTTTGTAAGGGTCGGGCGAGATGCTGACGGCGCCGTAAAACGGTTTGTCGTTGATCACGATCATGAAGAGAACCATCGCGAGAAAACCGCCCATGAGTATGATAAGGATCGCATGCAGCTTGAAATCCGGGATGTTGAAAAAGTAGGCAATGCCGATACTGATCGCCGCGCCTACCCATATCACCGACCACATTATCGTTGACAAGCCGCCCCCAACCACGTCGATGCGTAAATTGCGATACTCGAGGAGGTTGTTATAAGCCCGCAGCGTTTCACTGTGTAAGGCTGACTGACTCGCGTTTGCCGGTTGGAAGGAATAGAGCCGGGACTGGAATTCATCGAGAATGTGTACCCCGCCGGTGATCTTCTGGCCTTGTCCTTTCTGTTGTGCCGGCCAAGCCTCGTTGATCACGTAGAGCGTGTACTCGCGGAGTTTTGCACGAAGCTCATCACGTATGGGTGATGGATATTCGCTCACATCTCTGTATAACGCACCAATAGAAGCTGCTTCCTTCGATACCAGATCAGAAGCACTCGAGTTTGTGTTCCAAACACCGACGGCTATCAGGCCAACTGTGATTCCATAAAACACGCCAATCGCCTGCACCGTTCCACTCACCGCATCGTTCGCGCCGTCGTGATAATGAAGTCGCGGTATCACGAATCGTCTTACCAACACGAGTCCGACCATGGCGAGAGACTCGATGAAGACCACCATTATCAGCGCGGATGTGCGAGGCTGAAGGTTATAGAGCCAGATAGGCATAGTCATCTTTCTACAGGAACGCTAAGCGATTGCAGGTACACCAGGCTCACGATATTCACCGCCGCCCATGCCCTGTAAATCGCCCGTTTCCGCCAGTGACTGATCGTATAGATCCTCAAACATCCGCTTCGCGGCTGCCTGTAAGAGCCCAATCTCAAGGCGGAGCATTGGCGCGCGTCGCTCCGGGAGTGTCTGGACCAAATTTTCCAGCATCGCTCGCAAACGCCGCATAATCTGAATACTGTCGTCACCATATTGGCGGATCTCGGTGACCGCCAGATGAACAAAATCCTCCCAGTCAGGCGTGCGATAAACCAGTCGCAGCACACCCCGACTATCGGTTTCACGACCGGACGCCAAACTGCGGGAGCCAACATTGCGCAGCAGATGATGGATCTGATCGATAGCTAATACCGCCGTGGTAGGGTCGTTGATAGCCGGCGAAAGCGCTTTACACGCGATGTCGACAATGACGCGAAAGGCGTAGGTTGGATCTTGCTCCAGAGTACGCTCCTGGCCCATAGCTACGGAGTTGCATAACCTCTCCGCCGGTAGATTCTCGCCACCATCAAAAATCCTGAATAGCGGATCGCCGGCCGCAACAAAGTCGCCGACCTGCGCTACCAATTCGATGAGGCAGTTCGCCTGTTCAGCCATCGTCACAAGGCCCCGGTTATCGAATGCCAGCACGACTCCGTCGACTTCATTGGTAACGACACGGCTCGGGTCTTTCTTCAATGTCGCGATCGCCTTCAACACCTCCGGCTCGTCTCTTCTGAGTTTTGAAGGATAAACGCTTTGGATTACCTCGCGCCCTGCGATGCCGATAAATTGCAGAGCGGAGCTCGGTCGGAGTGCCTTGCCGATGCCGTCGATGAAGTAAAGAAATAACGCGAGGTTGATTAGAAATCCGTAAGCAGCCACATAACTAGTTAAGAGCGGGACGTTGCTTTCAATACGGACGAGGGCGGCAACTGAAAACGTGAAGAAAAAGGCAAATACCGAGATGCAGAACTTCCGGATGCGACTGCGATAAATGAGGGCAATAATTCGCGGCGTCAGTTGCGCGCTGCCAAGCTGGACCGCTACCAGCACCGCGGATGAGCCCACTACTACCAGAGTGAACATCGACGCCGCGACCGTGCCCATTACCGTTCGCGCGGTATCCGGACCGAGTTTCAGCTCCCAACCGAATGCGCGGTCGATTGCGTTCAGCAACGCCACTGCTATCAATCCGGCAACAATACTGAATGCCGGAAAGATCCATATCGAGTTGCGAACATAAAGCTTGAGCCGATGTCGGGAGAGCCAACTCATGATTAGCTTCTCATCGGGAGGTTAGAAGCGGAACACGCCGCCAAAAAATGGGCCATGAAATCGTATTTTGAAGAAATCCAAATCCTTTTCCACTCGGTAGCGCTGGGCCTTGTAACCTCCGGTAAAACCAAAACCGTGCGCGACGTAAATCCTCGCGCCTCCTTCAACGTGAAAGAGTCGCTCGCCCTGGAAGCGGATTGCTCCAAGGTTGTTGAATATGTTTATCCGTGGGGTGGGATCGTAATCGAGATCGTATCCGACAGTTGCGGCGAACTTTGAGATTGAACCTTCTGCCTGCCGGGTTCCGCTGTTCGTAGCCGCATTGAGTTCAAGGCTGGTCTTTATCACGCCCATGTCGAACATTGGTCCAATCCTGAATTTCTCATTGCCCCAGCGATAGGCATACATCACCCGAAAGTCGTTGAGACGCAGTTCGGACGAAGTATTCAGGTTGGCGGTAAAGGTTTCACCGCGGAAAGTAAAACTGCGGCTGAGGTTGGTACTTCGACTCCATGTCGCTTGCGAGTAGTTTCCCTGAAACTTGTGTTTCCCACTCGCGGTTCGGTGTGTAAAGCGAAATTCGATGCCGATCTCGTTCTTCAGATCGAAGTCTCGTTCGAAATCTATGACGGAACCGGAAGCTCCGTTTGACGAGAAGCTCACCTCGCCGGAAGGGACCGCAACAACGCCACGCACTTCGATCTCGTTCCTTCTTCCTTCAGGAACCTGTGATTTGGCTATTGGCCCAGCTAACAATAGAAGGGCCGCAGTTGTTGCCGCCCGAACATAAATTGAGAGTCGCATCAGATTAGTCCTTTGCAGCGTTTGGCTATTACAGGACCACACTGTAGGGAATACCGATGCATGAAATAACTGTCAGTTCTTACAGTCGTGAAGGTTTAGCTTTTCGACTGAGGCGGAAACTTCTTGAACATCTTCTGCACTGCTTTGTTGATGGGTTTCTCAACGGTCTTAGCATCGCGGACGGCATTGCCACTTGGACCATCCTCCAGAGTATGCGACGCAACACCGCGCCAGACGCCGTTCTTGGTTTTGGCGTCAGACATATCAATCACGAGCGTGCCTTTGGTCACTGCCCACGCCTGCGAGCTCGAAGGAATGCCAGTAGCGATGGAATTGAGACTGGGCGCCCAGCTTGGATTTGTCATGGTGAGATCGCTCGCAGTCGCCGTGAGAGTGGTGAGCATGAGATCCGCGTCGTTCTCGACTTTCCGTAGTCCCTTCGCCGTCATCTCTTTGTCTACGGCCGCGACGATGTATTGCTTGATGAGCGGATTCGCCAGCGTTCCGTTGTCCCACATGTAGGTCTTGAACTTGGAAAAATCGCAGGCAGGGTCCGAAGCGACCTTCACCTTCTGGGCGTTGACGGTGAGCGCGCCCAAAAGCAGCAGTGCTAGAACGATTAGGGACTTCATATTGCCGGCGAATTTAGCTGAGGTTGGGGTGAGCGGTAACTGTTAATTTTGACAGTAGCCTGCGTTCCGCGTCTGATCGAAACTGAGAACGACGTGGAGCGTGAAGCACGTGCCGTTTTAACTGGGGAGTTGACCGCGCCGTGCAATACGTTCCTGATGGGCCGAGACACAGGAGGCTCGGCCCATCGTTTCTGGCCACGGATCATATCCGTGTTATCTACTTCCCTTCGAAGTTGGCCTCGACGATGCGTTTGGAGGTTCGGCTGACCCCTTTCAAACTCAGCCGGGTAACCGACTTCCCGTCGCTGCTTAGAAACACTTTACCCCTGCCTTCCAAACCACCCGGTGTCGCGCCTCCGGTAACCTCGAGATCGTATTCCTGCTGCGACTCGCCATGGTTGGACCAGGTCGCACTCAGGAAAACGGTGATATCCGAAGCCAACGTGATCTCGGCCTTCCGGTCGTCAATCAGCTTCACGATTACCGAATTGATCTCGAACCTTTCATCTCCGACTCTGAGAGTTCCCTGACCCTTGGCATACGCTAATCGCGACTGGCTCTCCTGTGCCTTAACGACAAGCAGAGTGGCTGCGAGCATCACCAGCAATACAACTAGGCTTAACTTTCGTCCATGCGTCATGGGAAGTCTCCTTACAACTCGGATTGCAACCGAGCGTAGCCCGAGCCAGGGATAATCGTAACTGTTACTTCTTACAGTCCACTCGGAGACTGCTGTTGCTGTAGCCGCATCTGGAACATCGCACTGATCACCGCAAAGATAAACGCCGTAGACACCCCACACAGCAAAACACCCGATACACCTTCGAGAGCCCCCAGCAACCGCCATCTCTCCGGTAGCAGCACATCCCCATAACCGATCGTGGTGTAGCTGGTCAGGGAGAAATAGAGTGAGGATTCGAAGTCTTTGAATAACTCAAAGATGTAGTAAAAAGTTGCCCAAATGCACGTCTCAGTTATATGCAAGACCATGATTCCGGCGAAAAGGATCATCAGAAGAAAAGCATGTTGAGCCTTCGTAGCGTTCCGTTCAAGATATTCACGATGCCGAAATAAGCATTCGGCCATGACCAATACTCCTGAAATATGAATCAAGAGGCAGACGGCCACAATCATTGCGGCTAATAAAATTACGGTAAACATCGCTTAAAGCCAGCAATAGCACTCACTGCCGCCTGCCTGCACTGTAAATTCTGCCAGTATCAGCCTCACCACCGCGAAACTAACATTCAGCAAAACCAGCCTTCTTTGAAGATAAAAGGAGTGGCGATGAAGCTCATGCGAAATCTCTCCGTTTCAGCGGCGGCGCTGATTGTGCTTGCCGCGTTAATAACCAGTGCGGGCTGCGGCACAAAGGGTGAACACAGCGCTGCTGCTGCTCAACCCCCGCCTCCCACGGTCGTTGTTACTTCGGTCACTCAAAGAACTGTGCCGATTTATAGCGAATATGTTGGTCAAACGCGGGCCGACAATACGGTCGAGTTGCGCGCCCGCGTCGAGGGAATTCTCCTGAAGGTGTATTTCCGTGAAGGGACTCCAGTCAAAAAGGGTCAACTCCTGTTCACAATCGATAAGCGTCCGTTTGAAGCTGCTCTGCAGTCAGCCAAAGCAATCGCTGCCAAAGCTGTTTCAGACCTCGCCCAGGCACAGCAACGTACTGACGTGCTCCAGGCACAAGCTCAACTGGCCGACGCGCAGGCTGTATTGGTCAGAGCCGACCAGGACGTAAATCGGCTGGCTCCTCTCGCAAAGGAAAAAGCTGTCACGGAACAGGACCTCGACGCAGCCGTTGCAACGCAAAAATCTGCCAAAGCTACTGTCGCCGCCCGGCAGGCCAACCTGACGAACCTCGAAGCCGCAGTGAAATACACGATCGAACGTGCCAGGGCAGAAGTCTCCGCAAGCAACGCGCGCGTGACGCAGGCGCAGCTCGAATTGAGCTACTGCGATATCCACTCTCCTCTCACGGGAGTGATCGGCTTCCTGCAGGTGGACGAAGGAAATCTGGTAGGTCGTGGCGACGCCACACTGCTGGCAACCGTTTCAGCGTCTGACCCTCTGCTCGTCGATTTCAGTGTCAGCGAGATCGAATACCTGAAGTTAACCGATCCACAAACTGTCGGACATCACGCGAGCAACATGCGATTCGACTTACTACTTTCCGATGAAAGCATTCACCCCTATCAGGGAAGCTTCCGCGTTTTGGATCGGACCGTCGATCCCACGACCGGAACTCTGAAAGTCGAAGCTACTTTTCCAAATCCCGGAAGTTACCTGCGGCCGGGACAATTCGCCCGCATTCGTGTTGCGGTGGCCCAAAAGGAAAACGCCATCCTTGTTCCACAGCGCGCCATCCAGGAACTCCAGGGGGCAAAAACCGTCATGGTGGTCGACGACAAGAACACAGTTTCAGTGCGCACCATCAAGCTGGGAGATAAAGCCGATAAGGACGTCGTAGTGCTGGACGGTCTCAATCCCGGCGAACGCGTGATCGTTGAAGGGATGCAAAAAGTTAGACCGGGGAGCCAGGTCAAAACCTCGACAGCGGAAGAATCGACGAAGATCCAGGGAGGCTGAGCACTCATGTCTAACTTTTTTATCAACCGTCCGATTGTTGCCATCGTGATTTCAATCATGACGCTCTTGATCGGGGTCGTTGTGATTCGTGGCCTCTCGGTCGAGCAGTATCCTTTTCTCGCACCACCTAACATCCGTGCCACTGCTACGTATCCCGGCGCGTCCGCCGAAGCCGTAGAACAATCTGTCGCAACTCCCATCGAGCAGGAAGTCAATGGCGTCGACCGCATGATCTACATGAAGTCGTCGAACACCAGTGACGGTCGCATGCTGCTCGACGTCAATTTTGAAGTCGGCACGAACCAGGACACCGCAAACGTTCTCACGCAGAACCGCGTTTCAACCGCCGCCGCTCGACTGCCTGCTGAAGTAAACCAGCAAGGCGTCACCGTAAAGAAGCAGAGTCCGAGTATATTGATGGTGATCTCCCTCTACTCACCAAAAGACGCCTATGATGCAAACTTCCTGATCAACTACTGCGGCATCAACCTGCGCGATCAGATTCTTCGCATACCCGGGATTGCACAGGTCGATCTTTTCGGCGGCACAGATTACGGCATGCGCGTCTGGATCAAACCCGATCGACTTGCCAAGCTGGGACTAACACCATCGGACGTAATGTCGGCGATTAAAGAACAAAATTTACAGGCGCCGGCGGGAAAGATCGGCGGAGCGCCAACACCCGCCGATCAGGAGTTCACCCAAACACTCAGCGCGCCCGGCCGGCTCGTCACTTCGGAAGAATTCGAAAACGTCATCATCCGTCAATCTGCTACGGGCCAGGTGGTTCGAATCAAAGATATCGGACGAGCTGAACTCGGTTCGCAGGATTACAACTCGTTCGGTCGACTCAACGGCAAACCCGGCGGCGCGATGGCAGTCTATCTGCTGCCCGGCGCCAATCAGCTCAAAGCAGCGGAAACCATCTACGAGACGATGGAGCATGCGAAGTCGATCTTTCCGCCTGACATGGATTACAAGATCGTCTACGACACCACACCGGCGGTCGAAGCCTCGATTGAGGCAATACTGCACACGTTTGTCGAAGCGTTGATATTGGTGATCCTGGTTGTCTTTATCTTTCTGCAAAATGTTCGGGCGACGATCATTCCATGTTTGACTATTCCGGTCTCCCTCGTCGGCACGTTTATCTTCTTCCCGCTGCTTGGCTTCTCGATAAACACCCTCTCAATGTTTGGTTTGGTGCTCGCGATCGGCATCGTGGTAGACGACGCTATCGTAGTAGTCGAGGCAGTAATACATCACCTGGAACACGGACTGTCGCCCAAAGAGGCGACGTATAAAGCAATGGCGGAAGTGTCGGCGCCCGTCATTGGCATCGCGCTGATTCTCTCTGCTGTCTTCGTCCCGGTGGCGCTGCTCGGTGGTCTCGTCGGCAGTATGTACAAACAGTTCGCCTTGACGATTGCCATCTCAGTGTTGCTCTCGGCTTTCAACGCGCTATCACTCACCCCGGCACTCTGCGCGCTGATGTTGAAAGAACCGAAGCCGATGAGAGGACCACTTGGTGCTTTCTTCCGTGGCTTTAATAAGGTGTTCGACGTGACGACGAGAGGGTATGTTCACGTGTCGCGGCTCCTCATTCGTAGAGCAATCCTGACGATCGTGATTATCGGAGTCGTCGTCCTTGGCGCAGGCTTATTTGCCAAGGCGATTCCGGCGGGATTTATTCCCGACGAAGACCAGGGAATTATGGGTGTCAACGTGCAGTTGCCGCCGGGCGCTTCTCTTGCACGCACGAGCGAGGTGCTGAAGCAAGTTGAAGCGATACTCGCCAAGACTGAAGGAATCGAATCGTATCAAACGATCGGCGGCTACGGGGTTGTTACCAACACTTACCAATCAAACTACGGTTCGCTCTTTGCTCGCTTGAAGCCGTGGGATGAACGTCATGGTGAAGCGCTGCACGTCAAAGGGATCATGGCGGGGTTGCAAAAGCAGTTCGCGGCAATCCCCGAAGCGGTGATCTTCCCCTTCAACATTCCGACGCTCAGCGGGTTTGGCGCCGCGTCCGGTTTCAATTTTCTGATCCAGGATCGCACGGGTTCAATGACAATTGATCAACTGGGCGAGCAGGCGCAGAAGTTTATTGCCGCCGGACGCCAGCGGCCTGAACTCGGCACTCTATTCACTTCGTTCGATCCAAACTATCCACAAGTCAAGGTCAATCTCGATCGCGAAAAGGCACGCACGCTCGGCGTTCCGGTCAACGAAGTCTTTCAAACAATGTCGGCAGCAATGGGAGGCGCCTTTGTTAACGACTTCAATCGCTTCGGTCGCTTATATCGTGTTTATGTGCAAGCTGAATCGACCGATAGATTGCATTCCGAGGACATCGGCAGAATTTACGTCCGTTCCAGGACCACCAATTCGATGGTGCCGCTTTCGACGTTGGTTAATATCAACGATATCGCCGGCACCGAACTCACGACTCGTTTCAATTTGTTACGCTCGGTGGAAATGCAGGGAGCTCCCGCGCGCGGTTACACCTCGGGCCAGGCGCTTGCAGCACTCGAGGAAGTCTTTAAACAAACGATGCCTCCCGAAATGAGTTTTTCTTACTCGTCCCTTTCCTATCAGGAGAAGATCGCCCCACCACCTGCGCCCACGTTTATCCTCGCGATCATCTGTGTGTTTCTGTTACTGGCGGCGATGTATGAGAGTTGGCGGTTGCCGTGGGCGGTGTTGCTCGGCTCGCCGCTGGTCGCGCTGGGCGCACTGTTCGGCGTTTGGCTGTGGGGTTACGACAACAACGTTTACGTGCAGATCGGTCTGGTCATGCTGATCGGACTGGCTGCGAAAAATGCAATTCTGATTGTCGAGTTTGCGAAGGCGAAGCATGAAGAGGGCTCCTCACTCGAAGACGCTGCACTTACCTCCGCTCGGTTGCGTTTCCGTCCTATCTTGATGACCGCCTTCGCATTCATTCTCGGCGTCGTGCCTCTGATGAAAGCCAGTGGCGCCGGTGCCGGTGCGCAGAACGTGATGGGCGTCGGTGTGTTCTTTGGAATGCTTGTCGCTACCGGTTTAGGCGTGTTCATCATTCCGGGCAATTTCACCTTCATCATGGGTCTCGGCAGTCGCTGGCGTAAAAAGGCGCCGACGCCGCCTCCAGTGCCCGCCACTGTCGAAACAGGAGGTGATTAAACATGAGACGCTTTGTCGTTGTCCTGTTGCTTCTATCTCTGCTGCCAACGTACGCGGTCGCGCAAAAGTCGAAACTTCCGGCCGTGCAAACTCCGTCTACTTTTCGCGGAGACACTGCGTCGCAGCCCGATCCGCAATCGCTCGCAAATCTGAAATGGTTCGAACTGTTCAAGGACGAGAAGCTTCAGGAGTTAATACGCGAGGCTCTCGCGCACAATTACGATCTGCGTTTGGCTGTCGCGCGAGTTGATGCAGCCCGCGCCAACTACGGCATCACGAGGTCGGATCAGTTTCCCACGATCGGGGCCAGCGCCGACGTCATAAACCAACGCCAGTCGCGCAGCTCGGCCGTCGATATTCCGGAACCAATAAGACGCGATCGCTCCTTCGGAAGTGTTTTGCTGAATCTGCTTACTTACGAGATCGACATCTGGGGACGACTGAGAAAAGCCACCGCCGCTGCGAAAGCAGATCTGCTGGCCACGGAAGAAGCGCGACTGGCAGTCGTCACGACCATCGTGAGTGACGTAGCCACCGCGTATTTCAATCTACGAGAGTTTGACTATGAACTTGATATCTCACGGCGCACCCTCGCATCACGTGAAGAATCGTTACGCATCATTAAGTTGAGACAACAACGCGGTGTCTCAACGATGCTCGAGGTGCGTCAGGCGGAGGAGTTGGTTTACAACGCGACTGAAGTAATCCCCGCGCTCGAGCAATCGGTAGCGCAAACCGAAAACTTTCTCAGCTATCTGACGGGCAGAATTCCGTCTGCGATTGATCGCGGGCTCAGCTTGACCGAGGTAACGGTTCCTCCGAGTATCCCGGCAGGACTGCCTTCGGATCTACTGGAACGCCGCCCGGATATTCGCGCCGCTGAGAACAGTTTGATGGCAGCTAACGCGCGTATCGAAGTGGCAAAGAAGGAATTTTTTCCACGCATTTCCATCAGCGCGTTTCTGGGTTTTGAGAGTGGACAGATCACGAGTCTCTTTAGCGGCAGTAGAAGTGTGTGGAGTGTTGTTCCGCAGTTGACGCAACCGATCTTTACCGGGGGACGGTTGAAGAATAATGTGCGACTGACTCAGGCGGAGCGGGAGTTTTTGCTGACCGATTATCAACGCACGATTCAAAGTGCGTTCCGAGAAGTATCGGACTCGCTGATTGCATATCAGAAGGTGAAAGAGGTCAGAACACAACGCGCTCTCCTGGTGGAGACGCTGCGTGATCGCTCGCGGCTCTCATATCTGCGTTACACCGGTGGTGTCGCGACCCTGCTCGACGCCCTGGACGCCGACCGCGAGTTATTCGACGCCGAACGAAGCCTCGCCCTCGCGCGTCGCGACGAACTTGTCAGCGTGGTCCAGGTCTATAAAGCCCTCGGCGGCGGCTGGCAATAGCCACAAGACTGGTTAGCCACAAAAAGGCACAAAAA
>Ga0065715_10000257_pt1 | contig 19296 bp, 20 predicted proteins | sample MisBulReplicate1_FD_59102 | JGI IMG/M metagenome (GOLD analysis project Ga0065715, IMG submission 59102) | Miscanthus rhizosphere microbial communities from Kellogg Biological Station, MSU, sample Bulk Soil Replicate 1 : eDNA_1 v2 (version 2) | ecosystem: Host-associated > Plants > Roots >...
AATTAGCGCTACGACAGGATTCCGAGCGGCCAACGAGAGAGCCACCCGCCTCGGGGAGGAAATCTGACGGCCTTTACCCCGGCTCTACCTCCCTCATTTCCTCTGCTGCTGAACTTTGTTTGTTCGAATTATCCTGTTTTTCGATCGTCTGTATTTTTTGCATTGCCTCCTGATTGAGCGTCGCCATGGCGGAGCGTACCGATTTCTCAGCGATCAGGCATGCGCAACTGTTGAGCTACCTGAGGTAGTAGCGTGGGGGCATGAAGAAGAAAAAGACGGGCCACTAACCCCAAACCTCGCTGGCGACTCGCACGACCAGCGATAACTTGGCAATTTCGGCCTCGACGGTGATATTGTTGCCCAGGACGGTGCTCGAGAACCCGCACTGAGGGCTGAGCGCGAGCTGCTCAAGAGGCACATACCCGGCCGCTTCATCGATGCGGCGTTTGAGCTCGTCGGCGGTTTCCATTTCACCGGTTTTGGTTGTCACCAGCCCGAGCACGATCTTCTTATCTTCAGGTACAAAGCGAAGCGGTGAAAAGCTCCCGGCGCGTGGCGAATCGTATTCGAGAAAAAAACCATCGAGCTTGAACTCGTTGAATAGAATTTCTGCCACCGGATCATAACCGCCCTCAGCGGCCCAGGCGCTCCGAAAGTTACCGCGGCATATATGCATGCAGACGACCATGTTTGCCGGCCGCTCCGCAATACAGTCATTGATCAGTTTTGCATAAGTGCGCGGCAGCTGGGTTGGATCCTCGCCGATATTGCGCACGCTCTCGCGCATCTTCTCATCGCAAAGATAGGCCATGTTCGGATCGTCGAGTTGCAGATAGGTACAACCGAGCTCTGCCAATCCGCGAATCTCTTCACGATAGACTTGCGCCAGGTCGCTGAAGAAACCAGCCATGTCGGGATACGCCTTCTTGTCGACGGCGTCTCGGCCGGCGCGCATGTGTAGAATCGTTGGCGATGGGATACACAGCTTTGGCGTCCGAGTGGTCACCGACTTCAAGTACTTGAAATTATCGGTCTCGAGGCCGTGGCTGCGCTTGAGCTGTCCCGTCGTATAAAAGCGCGTCGGTGATCGTTCGATTTCCTGACCACCCGATTGAAACCGGCGCGCAACGCCCGCGCCTTCGGCAACACCTTCCTTGACGGTAACGCCTTCCATCTGTCGCAAAAAGTCTGCATGCCAGATGGTGCGACGATACTCGCCATCGGTGATGCTTTGCAATCCGATCTCTTCCTGGAGCTTGGCGACGTCGCGAATAGAGCGGTCTTCGATTGCGCGCAGCGCCTCGGCAGAGATCTTTCCTTGTTGACGCTGCTCGCGAGCACGCAAAAGTTCCGGCGGCCGAAGCAAGCTGCCCACATGATCGGCGCGAAAAGGAGGTTTCCCATTGGTCATTGGTGGGTGCCTTTCGCTAAACGATTTTGGAAACATCGGCTCTGATCATTGCCACCTTTGATTTACGACGAGAAGAGCTGAGAGAATAAACGTATTGTTGCAGCGATTTGATCAATAAGGGCAGTTAGCCGGGNTTTTTCCAATGGGGAACGAACATAGATTCTCACTTGATCACAAAGTAACGNTCCAGCCTCGCCGCCTCCTTGGCACTCACGGACTTGGNCATTTCGCGATGGAATTGTTCCATGTCTTTATAGGGACGCGCATCCTTGAGCGCCCGGATCAATTGCGGGCTAGCGCCGGGAATGCTCGAGAGCGTCTCATCCGAAGCCGTATTTAAGTTGATGGGCACAAACACATACTGTTCCAAGCGGGCAACCTCCTTGTCGTCGACGTACTTACCAATCTCCTTACGAAATTGGGTCAGTGCTGTATAAGGACGGTATTCGAGAAATTCCCGCACCATCCGATTTCCCATACCGGGAATGAGCATGATCTCTTCGCGCGCCGCCGTATTGAGGTCAATTTGCAGGAACATCTTCGTATAAAGCTCGTTCAGTTGTTTGCTTTCGAGTGATGGACTGAGAAATTTGTGCAGCTCCATCATATTGGCGAACGGACGGTGCTCCACGATGCCTTTGACAAGACTAGGGTTGAGGTGCGGCAGCTTCACCAGCTCTTTTTCATCGGCAACATTGGGCTCCGTCATCCCCTGATGGCGCCCAACCTGGGCGCTTCCTGCGCCCGCGATAGACAACGATAAAGTCGCGACGGCGAGGGTCAGCCAAAAACGCGGCTTCGATTTATTCATTTTTCGCTCCTGTTTTGGATTTTGTCGTGTCGGCAAATAATAGCGCGGGATGTTTATAGGTGTAGACGACGCCGAGTAAGCCCAGTTGAATCATCGCGCCGGGCGCTAGGACCGGAGGCGCCTTCCCGGTCAAGATCGCCCAAACCAGCGCCCATCCCACCAACGATGGATTCGTTTCCAGCTTGAATTCCATGCTGCTCTGATAGTGAAGCGCGATGCCGGCGACTCCGGCTAAGAGAAAGAGTCCCATAACTCCTTGCATCGCGCGAATGCTTGCCGCATGCCATGCGATGGCATGCCACATCACGATTACGAGAGCCGCACCAATCAGCACAACCGGGATCAACTCCCATAAACTTTTCGTATGCTGCAATAACAGAAGTTCAGCGTCTGTGCCGACCAGCCCAAAAATAAGAATTAACAAAAGCAGACGGCGCATCGTCGCACGGGCTAAATTTGCCGATTAACTCTGTGGAGAAATATACATTTCATGGTGAAGTCGCAAAAACACCTAATCCGGCGAGACAAAATGCTCTCTCTCGACGCGGGGTGGACGAGTTTCACCACTGTATCGCGCGGATTCCCAAGTGTTACCAGCAAATCTTGGCGCACGCTCTTTGAATGGCGAACGAGCCCACACTCCAGCAAGACTTATTTGCCTAACACCGCAGCCGCCGTCTGCGCGATCTCGATATCCTTGACGGCCGCGCCGCTGACGCCCACCGCACCAACGATTTCCCCATCGGAAAAAATCGGAAAACCGCCTTCGATTGTGACAAACGAGCCTGGGCCCGCGGCCAGGGTAATGGCCAGTGCGTGATGATCGTCGCGTTCATTGCCGGTGGGGCTTTTTTTACCCGAGGGAAATCTTGTCAGAGCCGCGCTCTTCGCCTTCGCTTGCGCCAGCGCAATAGAATAGAGCTCGGCTTTTTCCGAGCGCGTAAAAGCAATCAAGTGGCCGCCGTCGTCGACTACGGCGATGCTCACGTGGCAATTCAATGCATGGGCTCGGTCAACCGCAGCGACGAGCACTTTCATCGCGCCTTCTCTCGTCATCTTCTTCGCTGCAACGATATCCATAGTTTCTCCTAACTGTCGAATGTTCTTTCTTTTACACCATGGCCCCGGAAAAACTCCAGCCTTGGCCCGCCACACTGGTAACTTTTCTGCAACGATGGTTTTAATGATTACGGCCGTCGCGCTGCGACAAATTCTAGCAACGCAGATGCTTAAGGTGATAGCTTCGAGTCAGAACACGAGGCACCCATGGCTCTGGATATCGACGACACTCCAATTTTATAGGAGTTTTTCCGTATGGAACAAAAAAAAGATCGACGCGCCGTCGGCGTAAAGGTTTTGCCCGACGGCGTTGAAGAGTACTGCGAACGTCATACTACCGCGTTAACTGGCTTGCACGAGAAACTGCTACACGAAACCGAAGAGAAAACTGCCACGGCGAATTTTCTCGTCGGCGAGATCGAGGGCGCATTTCTCAAAATGCTCGTCCGATTGACCCGGGCCAAAAAAATTCTCGAAGTGGGCATGTTTACCGGATACAGCGCGCTGTCATTCGCTGAGGCGTTGCCCCCGGATGGCTCCATCATCACTTGCGAGCTCGATCCGCACGCGGTCGAAATTGCGCGGCGCTTCTTCGCGCAAAGTCCGCATCGAGACAAAATCCAGATCCGCGAAGGGCGCGCCGCCGACACGCTGAAAATGCTGCAAGGCGCGTTCGATCTTTGCTTCATCGATGCCGACAAACCAAGCTACGACTACTATTACGATCGCTGTTTAGAGCTGGTGCGCCAAGGCGGGCTGATCGTGTTAGACAACATGCTGCGCTACGGCCGTGTGCTCAATCCGACGGAAGAAGACGCGCGCATCGTCAACCTCCTGAATGACCGGATTCACAATGACCCGCGCGTGGAAAACGTGCTGCTGCCGTTTCGCGACGGCATCATGCTCGCGTATAAATTGTAAGAGGATAAATCGAATTTGCCAAATCGCCATACCACCGAGTCGTTTATCAATTCTCTTAACGTTTTGTTTCCCCTCTTTAAAAAAGGGGTCAGGGGAGATTTTCCGAAGCGCTAGCTACGTACGGATCGAACAAATCCCCCTTTACACCCTTTGTTCTTAAAGCGGGAGAATTGAGCATGATCCAATTTCTGCACCGTTGGGAGAGGATGAGCATCTAAAAAGCGAGGGGTCTATGCCAGCAAATAAGGTGATCGACGCAGATGGACACATTATTGAGCGCACCGACGATCTGCGAAAATATCTGAAAGCGCCGTTTAATAAGCGCGTCGGACCGCTCACTGCATCCGAGCCCTGGGACCGCGATCTCCAGCACACCTTGCCGCCGGAGCCGCGCACCTTTCCGAGTGCGCCCGACGCCCAGGACTGGCTGCGGCTCTTAGACGATCACAACATCGAAAAGGTATTTTTATATCCGACGGCGCTCGGCAATGTCTCGCGCATCCGTGAACCTGCCTATGCGGCGGCGCTTTGCCAGGCCTACAATGATTATGTTTACGACCACTATGCAACAATCTCCGACCGGCTGCGGCCCATAGCAATCCTGCCGTTTCAGGACCCGGAAAGCGCCGTGATCGAGCTGCGGCGCGCGGTGCGCGAGCTGGGCTGTCGCGGCGCCGTGGTGCGCACCACCGGATTGCGTTTGCCCCTCGGACATAAGTTTTATGATCCGATTTATCGCGAGGCTGAAAATTTAGGCTGCGCTCTCGCCGTGCACGGCACCAATGGCGCTGAAGAACTTGCCTCGGGCGCCTTCGAGACTTTCACCGAAGTCCATACCGTCTCTTTTCCCGTGGGCATGTTCGTGCAGTTTTCCAACATAATCTATCAGGGCGTGCCGGCGCGTTTTCCCAAACTGCGCCTGTCATTTCTCGAGATTGGTTCGACGTGGCTGCCCTACTGGTTGGATCGCATGGACGAGCACTGGGAAAAGCGCGGCGCTCTCGAGACGCCCTCACTCAAACAGCGCCCGAGCGACTGCGTGCGCGAGCATTCGATCTTTTTTAGCTTTGAAGCCGACGAGACCTTGCTGCCGGAGACTTTTAGCTATGTCGGTGAGAGCCACTTCGTTTACGCCAGCGACATTCCGCACTGGGACTGCGAGTTCCCGGCCAATTTGCACCACACGCAGAAGCGCTCCGATGTCTCCGACAAGACTAAAAACAAGCTTCTGTACGAAAATGCCAAGCAGCTGTATGCGATCTAACGACTAGAGGTTGGGAGGGGCTCCGGGCGGGCATCCAGAAACTAGCCGCCTTTAATGGCTACTGAGAACCTTCTCAGCAAACTCCGCGGCCGGTCTTCGGACATTGATCACTTTGTCTTCGAGGTGGTTTCGGAGACGATGATATTCCGCGACCGTCATAACATCCTTCGCCGCATCCACGCCAATCTGAGACATCCACTTAGTATCGACATCGAGGCGGCGCGTGCCCTGCTTCATGACTCTGGCGTAAAACTCCTGCCCTTCCTTGCCTAAGAACCAGTTAACGAAGACCTTGAGCGCATTCGGATGGGGCGGGTTCTTCACAATCCCCAGGACGCCGTAGCCGCTGCTCGCGGGCAGGCCTTCCTTAGGCGTCGGCACTTCTTTGATCGGCAAACCCGCGCTCAGAAATGGTTCGTATTCGGAGCGACCCAAACCAATCGTAATGGCCAGCTTTCCCTTCGCCAAGGCGTCTGCAATCTGCCGTAGATTACGGCTCAAAAAGAGATCTTGCTGAACAAGCTTCTTCAGATATTCTTCGCCTTTGACCTCCCACATGAAAGACCATAAAGAGATCCCCGACCCACCGATGCGCGGATCGTTCAACCCGATTTGGCCTTTCCACTTAGGGTTGAGAAGATCATCGAAGGAGCGAAGCTCTTCAGGTTTGGCCAGGTCTGCATTGTAAAAAAGTCCTTCGTTGCCCGCATTGGCAACAAAAGAGTAAAGGAAGCGGTTCGTCTTGATGTTATCATTCCAGATATGTCCGCCCCACCAGTATTTGGCCTCTTTGACTTCCGGTAAAATCATGTAGGAGCTCACCGGATCCAGCATGCCGCCGTCTTGGAGCGACATGGCTGTCGTCGTTCCCTGAATTAATGCGTCAAAGGTGTGCACGCCCGCTTTGTATTCCGAGGCGATTCGATTAGCCGAATCCGCCCCACGTGAAACGTTAAGCTCCGCTTCAATGCCAAAGCGCTGTTTCAACAATGGCTCTAACTCTTTTCGCAGTTCCGCGCTCGGAGGAATAGCGATGACCAGTTTTCCCTCTTTGCGCGCCGCCTTCACTGTGGCTTCCCACTCCGCCTGCCACTCGGCGGCTTGCGTGAAGCCACAATGAAACACAACGGAAAATATCGCAGCGGCGATCAACCAGATGAACTCGGTTCGCTTCATCTCGGACCCTCGACGGTCTACCACGTATTCCAACGCTCCTCGCGTTTGATCATCCATTCATAGTAATTCCATTCAGGAGGGCGACGAGGCTGAAATCCGCGGCGCTGCGCCCTCTGCGTCTCCAGCAGTTGATATTTCTTCACCACGGCCGGCGGAAACGGAGTCACCCTCCCTACGCTTTCGGCTAACACGATCATCTTCGCCGTTCGCTCCACGTGAACCATGTTGAGGCACGCATCCTGAATGGTCGCCCCCGTAACTAAGGCGCCGTGGCCTTTGATCATGAGGGCACAATGATTCCCGATCATTTTGGCTGCTTTTTCGCCGTCCTCTTGCCAGGTGCCATAAAGCCAGGGACTCGTCGGCACTCCCTTACCAAATTTTAGGGAATGTTGGTGAATCGGAATGATTTTCTTTCCGCCGGCAATCAGCGAAACTGCAATCGGCGGATGGCAGTGAATGACCGCGCCAACGTCCGCTTTCGCCTTGTACAGACAGGTGTAGAAAAAAATCTCCTCCGGCGGATCGCGCCTTCCAGCGACAAGCTTTCCGTCGAAGTCGTACTCCAAAATTTCATTTTCCGAAAGCGTGTGATCAAAGGGCGGGCGCAGATGGAGCAATATGAATGTATCGCCACGCGGGGTCTTGGCGCTCACATGTCCCCACATGTCCGCAAGCTCCCAGCGGAGAATTTGTGCGGCCGTCGCCAACTTATCTTTGAGATCGTCTAACTCACTCATTTTGCGCGCTTTCCGTTCACGGGATCTCGGCAAATGTTTTCGTCCCTAGTGGGAGAAAGAGTTAAAAGAGCGGAACCGTGAAGAGTCTGTCAGAGATAAAAACTAAACGGACCGCAACGATGTGTGGCGCTGCGACTCCGTCATCTGTTGCAAATGGACGTCGCCCTGCGGCGGTTTAGGCGTTTGGCCGATTTCACTTCAAGGCCAGTGTCGCCGAGCCGTACTCCACCTTTGCACGGGGTCGTATACCCGCGCACTCGAGAACTCTTCGCGCCACTTGTTCGGTCGTAGCATACCAGATGCCTTGATGACCCTTGACGTATTGGATCAGCTCATCCAGCACTTCGATCCGGCCGGGGCGTCCGACCAGGAAGGGATGCAAGGAGAACTGACAATAAGTATGAAAGGATTTGGATTCCGCATAGAAGGTGTCGAAGGATTTTTTCCAAATAGACAAGGCGTCATCCGGATCGGCGGTTTTGCCCCCCTGAAAAATAAACATGTCGCCAAAAGGTTGTCGGGGTATTTCGACGATGATCCGTTCTCCGTCTTTCAACAGATACGGAAGATCGTGAGAAAACGAATTGCTGTTCCAGATAAAACCTTGGCCGATACCCAGATCCGGAGTAACGTGACTCTGGAAACAACATCTCCAGCCATTGATCCTCTCGCCCGTGAGGCCGGTCAATACGTCAACCGTCTTGCGAATGGTTTCCAACTCTTCCGATTCCGTGAGCTTCCACGCCTTTTCATGGTGATAGCCGTGGCCCGCCACGTCATGTCCGGCTGCGTGAATCGCCTTGACGCTATCCGGGTATCGTTCCGCCAAAGCGCCGCAGGTAACGAAGGTCGCTTTGAGGTCATGCTTTTCCAGGAGGCGTAAAATCCTCCAGATCCCCACACGCGGCCCGTACTCGCGTCTGGCATACTCTTCAGCGTCGATCCTGCCCTTGGCATCCGGTTCCAAACCTTCGGCGCCCTGATAGTTGAAGACAAAATTAACCGCGCAACGGTACGGCTCCGGCCAGCGTAGTTTTTCTCCTAGAAAGATTTCCTGCAGCATAAGTCCTCCTTGGGGTTGAATTTACAGATTTTATTGCTCGCGGGCAAAGTCTTTTTTAGCTATACGATGCTTGTGCTTCCGGCGTCGCCGTCGCCGGATTGTCCGTGGTTCGATCCCATTGCTGAGCGCTCAGTGCTTACAGCCGAGCACCCAGTCACTTCAATAACCGGTTTGCGGCTTCAACCGCGGGAACGCGAACAGACTCCTGCCGCTCCTCGGTATGACCCTCGAGTTGATAGTACTGCTCCACTGTCATGAACTCGCGGGCTGGCCTTACCGCGTACATATCTTTTACCGTTTCGACATCAAGGCGCCGGGTCGGTTCGCCCAGTGCTTTCTGATACGTCGCCTGGCCCTCTCGGCTCAGAAACCAATTGATGAAAACTCTGGTCGCATTCGGATGCGGGGGATCCTTGATGATCGCCAAATTGCCGGACCCAGTTACGGGATAAACTCCATCCTTGAGCGGAGGCAGAGGCTTGACAGGAAGACCGGCCTTTACGAAGGGACCAAAGTTATCGATGTCCAGGCCGATGGTGATTGCCACGTTGCCTTTCACCAGATATTCGGCGAGCGGTCGTTCTTCGCGCATGATGACAAGTTTCTGCTGGAGGAGCTTTTTTAGAAAATCCTCTCCTCTGGTCCTCCAGAGAAAAGTCCAGTTGCCTTGCCCCGCCCCGCCGGCGCGCGGATCGCTATAACCGATTTTTCCGTTCCATTTGGGCCGAAGCAGGTCATCGTAGGTCCGGACCTCGTCGGGATTCATGAGATCGATATTGTACCAGACCGCCTCCTGGACAAACGCGAGAAAGGAATAGACGTACTGCTTGCTCTTATCCACATACATGTGGCCGCCCCACCAATGATGAGCATCTTTCACTTCCGGCAAGATGAAGTAAGGTTCGACAGCGTCCATGATTCCCGCCAAGCCGTAAAGGGTAGCTCCTGATCCGCCCGTGTGGACATCGAAGTAGTGAACGCCAGCTTTGTGCTCGTCGGCGATGCGCCGGATAATCTGCGATCCTCTTCCGGTAACGAGCTCCAGCTCGATGCCGAAACGTTTTTCGAACACCTCTTTCAACGTCTTGCGCAATTCAGCGCTCGGCGGAATCGATACCACAACTCGACCTTCGCGCTTGGCGGCTTCCAATATCCGCGCCCATTCGCCTGTCTGATCCGCTGCTTCGGAGGCAGCGCTGAACAGAAGCACCGCAATAAACCAGACTGACCGCATAAAAATTAGCGGTTTGGATGTGTTGAAGGACCGCATGATAATTGATTTCACTCTCTTAAGATTTTCGACGAATGTTTATGTTTGCGCGTCATTGGCCAGTCAAGCTTTTTACTACACATGTCGTCGCGTTTCGCCGAATGATTCCAGGAGCGCCGCTGTGGTCAAAGGCCCAACTTGCCTTCCTTCCTGAGTTCTTGCTGTGCGATTTTCAACAAGCGCTCTTCGATGATCTTGTCGAGGGTCAGAGATCGGTCGACCAAACCCATCCGAACGTCTTCGTCGAGCATCATGCCCGCGGTGGCTCCGACCCTGAGATGCTGAATGACCCCGTCGTTCAAAATCGCCAGCGGCTCGCCATTGTCGGCCTTGAAGAGAATTACCAAGCCGCAAAAACGATCGGGTTTCCATGCAGTAGTTGTAAGCCCGCACCTGGCCGAACCTCGTCGGCCAACTGAGGACATCGGACTTGATGCGAATTGCCACCACGCCGGCGTGGGCGAGACCGCATTCCGTCGAACTGAATCGGTACCATCTCTCCGAATATGAGGTCGGGAGATGCATCTGAGACTTCGTCCGGGTTGCGGCCGTGCCTTTCACTTCCTCTGCGTAAGCATCTTCGAGGGCGGCGATGCAGTCGGCCATGCCGAGAACCCGCTTGGCGCTATCGTTGTCAATCAAGATCATGCGTCGGCGGGTGGGTCAGCGATCCGACTTGTGAGCAGCCAACTCGATCGCCGCTTCCTGGACGGAGATGACGATTGCCGGATACGCGCCGCAGCGGCAGATGTTACCGGCCAGCCACTCAGCGATCTCTTTGCGCGTGGGTGCGGGATTATGCAGAAGCAGAGCCTTGGCGACCATTATTTGTCCCGGAGTGCAAAAGACGCACTGCGCGCCGACGTTGCGCAGAAACGCTTCCTGCAGAGGATCCAGCCGATCGCCTTGGGCCAGCCCTTCGATGGTCAGGAGTTTTTTTCCGTTCGCTTCGCAGGTTAGATAATTGCACGAACTGATCGGTTGGTTATCGACAAGCACGGTGGAGGCCCCACAAACCTGCGACTCGCACGAACGCTTGGTTCCCGTGAGACCGAGCCGTCGGCGGATAAACTCCAACAAAGTCTCAGGTGCCGGCACGCTGCCGGACCACGTCTCGCCGTTTATGTCTATGTTCAGTTCTAATACTTACGTGTTTGAGACTTCAGTCATTGTTTTTACCCTGTCATCGCGTCGCATTGTGAACGGCTTCATGCAGCGCGCGCTCGAGCAAAACGCCGGTGATGTAAAGCTTGTACTCGGACGATCCCAACAAATCGTCGATCGGCTCCAACAGCGCCTTCAGAGAAGTTTTGCTCTCTTGAATTATCTTGGAAATCTCGGCGGGAGCAGCGCCGTGCAGGTTTCCTTCCAACTCTTCGAGCCGTAGCGCTCTGGGTCCAACGCATCCGACCGCCAGGCGCACTTCGTCCAGAGCTCCATCGCGCAGCGAAACCGCGGCCGCAACTCCCAGCGTTGGCCGCTGCAGGCGATGAATACGCATATACGAGCCGCCGAACTGCGCAGGCAAGCGCGGCACATCGACGGACAAAAGCAGTTCGTCCGCTTCGAGTGCCGTCGAATACATGCCGGTTAAAAATGAGCCAAGGAGAACCTGCCTCTTACCGTTCGGACCGGCGACTTGCGCAGTCGCATCATGCACCAGCAGCACGGTCGCCGGATCGGAGTGCGGATCGTTGAAGCAGAGATTGCCGCCAAGGGTTCCCTGACTGCGCACTCGAATGTTTGCCACTTGGGATTCGGCGCTCGCAAGCATCGGCAGCATCTCGCGGACCGTGGAATCGGTTTCCAAGGACCGGTGTGTTACCGCAGCACCGATCGATACCGTGCCGTTCGCGCACCGAATCGAGCCCAGCTCCGGGATCGATTTGATGTCGATCAAATAATCGCTCTGGACGAGATTGTGCCGAAGCAAAATCAGCAATTCGGTACCGCCGCCGTAGATTTTTGCATCATCGCCCAGCCGCTGGAGCTCCGCCACCGCGTCGCTCGTCGAATGAGCTTGGATCAATTTAAAAGGAGGAATCATGCGATGCTCGATTTCATTTCTTTGCCGGGAATTTTGCCGAGAGCGGCGAGAATCTTCTCAGGCGTGATCGGCAGGGATCGGACGCGCGCGCCGATCGCGTCATGGATCGCATTACCGATCACGGGCGCAGCTGTCGCGATCGTCGTTTGCGACATCCCCTTGGAGCCGAACGGACCGGGGCCGTCGCCCGCCTCTAGCACCGAGGTTTGCATCAACGCTGGCAAATCCTTCAGGGCCGGAAGACGATATTGGAACGGATCGGCGTTCATGATCTGGCCGTCCGCATAGACGATCTCCTCGAAAAGCGCATGGCCGAAGCCCATAACCGCGCCGAAGAGCAGCTGAGCGACCGCCGATTTATAGTGCAGCATCTCGCCCGCATCGACAGCGACGGCGTATTGCAGAACTTGAAATTCTCCAGTGTCTGGGTCGACTTCACCCATGCTTCCGATCGTCGCGTCGGGTCCGAGGAGACTGACGATCTCGGCAAATGAAAAACTCCGCTCCGCGCGCCAAACATAACCCTGGATGATGCTTCATTCTTCGGGCTTGCCGCCCGCCGGATCTCCTTGAGCGCCTCAGCGAGAAAGCTTTGATCGATGTACTTTTCAGGAACTGTGGCTGGCTTCGGCGGGTTCGTTTCATTATAGATAGCGATGGTCGTCTTCATGCCCGCTCTGTTGATATTGTGAAAAACTCGTAAAATCAATTGTTGAGAAGAATCTCAGATAGAGATTCTTTCAAAATATATCGTTGGATTTTTCCTGCGCCGGTCATAGGCCATTCAGTAATAAACTTCACGCGACGCGGGACTTTGAAGCTAGCGAGGTGCTCGCGGCAAAAACCGATGATCTCGGCTTCGCTCGCTCGCTGTCCAGACTTCAGTTCAACAAATACCGCGACAACTTCCGCCAAACGGGCATCGGCCATGCCGATTGCTATCGCTTGCTTTACTGCGTCGTGCTTGAGCAAAACCGACTCGATCTCCGCCGCGGCAACATTCTCGCCGCCGACGCGGATCATCTCTTTGATTCGGCCGACCAGCCTGAGATAACCGTCCTCGCCGATCACGCCGAGATCGCCGCTCCGAAACCAGCCCTGGTTGTCCAACGCTTCAGCGGTTTTTTCCGGATCGTCGAAATATCCTTTGGTGATGCACCAACCGCGAAAACAGACTTCACCCGGCTGTCCTGCAGGTAAAAACTCTTTCCCGCTCGGCTGGCGAATGGCCAGCTCCACTCCCGGCATCGGCCGGCCCACGGTAGTCATTCTGATCTCCAACGAATCATCCAGCGCGCACGCGGTGCCGCCGATATGCGTTTCGGTGAGGCCGTAAGGACTGATAAGTCTCTTAATGCCCATTTCATCGTAAACCCGTTTGAACACCTCAGCGCCAGCGAAAATCATACCCTTTTCGAGAACCAAGTTTCTCGATTTGAGATCGGGGTGGTTCAGGTACTCGATGTAATGCGGCTGGTGGCCCATCAAGACGTTGCACTGATATCGTTCCATCAACTCCAACGCTTGACCTGCATCGAAATAGGGCTGCACGATCATCCGGCAACCGGAAATGATCGGCGTCAGCATCACCTGGATCGAGCCGCCGACGTGAAAAAACGGCTGCGGGCTGAAAAAGCGATCGGCCTCGCTGAGCCGCAAAATTTCACAGCCACACAAAGCGCCGCGCAGCATGGCGCTCTGGAACAACATCGCCGCTTTTGGCACAGCGGTGGTTCCGGAAGTGAACTGAAACATCGCGATATCGTCGCCGGTCACTTCGTTCGCGGCTTGCAGTAATTCTTTTTCGGATACCGCTTTGCCTGCCTCGATCAGCTCATTCAAGCCGAGACAACCATCGATTCGCCGATCCGAAGCGACAATTAGCGTGCGCAGAGATGGGAGTGCTTCGTTGGGCAAATTGCCGGCGAACACATCCAAAAAAAGTTCTTTAAGCAAACTCAGGAAGTCTTTGTTCGGTTCTTCTTTGAAAACCAACAAAGAGGCTTTGGACTTGTTCAGCACATATTTGATCTCGTCGGGACGATAGCGGGTATTGACCGGCACCATGATCGCGCCAATGCGGGCGAGCGCAAAATAAGCAAACGCCCATTCGGCGTACCCCGCCATCCAGATCGCGACTTTGTCGCCCTTCTTTACTCCCAATCGAAGAAACCCGCGCGCGAGCAGATCGGCGGTTTGCTTGAGGCGATTGTAGGTGAGTTCCCCGCTCGCGAAGACATACCCAACCTGAGCGCCGTATCGCTCGACGGCTGCGTCCAGCGCTGCGGCGATTGTCTTGCCGGCCAGGTCGTCACCCTCCATAAATTCCCGTTTCAGATTTGAACTTGGAACCTTGAACTTTGAACGGCAATCTTGGTTAGCTTATTTTCCCGCTCCGGATTTCGGCCAGCGAATACGGCTCTGTTTGAGCCCGAGACCCGCGAGCAGCCCGGCGATGCGAATCGGCGCACCGAATCCTTCGACGACGGGAACACCTAATTGCTCTTGCAGCCATTTGGGATCGATATGAACCGGGCATTGACTGATGCCCATGGGGATGATCACCTCCGCGCCTGCACTGATCAACCGCTTCGCTTCGCTCACGAAGTTCGCTATCACTTCCTCGCGATGCGCGGTCAGGTCGGGCAGATCGAAACCGCTGACACCAAACCCAACGATTCGCTCTTCCATGCCGTAGCGGCGCACGATCGCGCGATTAAACGCGAGCAGTTTTTCATGATAGATGATCAGACCGAATCGATCGCCGAGCAGAGCCGCGACATGCAGACAAGCTTCCATCGGCGCGATCACAGGAATATCTACGGCCGATCTGCCGCCGTCCACACCCAAATCGAGCATGCCCAGAGGCACCACGGCATCGTAACCTTCCTTTTCGGCGCGGCGATAGGCGTCGATGAACGCGGGCGCGACGAGCTGAATCTCGGTTGGCGTGATACCGTAAAAATATGGCGACGCCTCGACACGGATGATCCCGACTTCGATTTCTGAATTCCTGTAAGAGACGGCCAAATCGGCGCGCCGTTTATACTCTTCCGGCGGGTATCCGCCGATGCAAAACGCCACTCGAATCATGCTACCGCCTCGGATACCTGGACAGTGCACCACGGAGACACAGAGATCACAAAGAAATACGATTTCGCAATTTTCACGACTGCTTCGCTCTCTAGTTTCTACTCTGTGCTCTCCGTGCCTGTGTGGTGCGTGTCTTCTTATTTGGCCTGCCAGAACGCCGTCGTTTCTTGCAGCTTGTTCATGTCGATATCGACACCCAACCCCGCTTTATCTGTGACGCTGAGCTGCCCTTGTTTCACCGTGAGGCCAGACGCCGGGTCTTCCTTCAGACTTTCAAACTCGCCGATCTCAGCGCCGGCGAACAACTCCGGAATCGCGGCGCAGAAATGTAGCTGCATGGCTTCCATGAGCTGACTCCCTGCGGTGCTGCCGACGTGGACTCCGACGTTGGCGGCGTTGCACACCGCGGCAATTTCGCGCGATTTGTAATAGCCGCCCATTTTCCAGAGCTTGATGCTGACTGCGTCCATGCCGCCGGCTTCAATCAAGCGGAGCGCATCAGTCGCGGTTTCGACCCCTTCGTCGGCCATGATCGGCGTCCCTATGTTCTGGCGGACGAACGCCATGCCGCGAACGTCGTCGCGACGAACCGGCTGCTCGCACACAATCAGGTTGCAACTCTCAAGCTGGTTCAACACTTTGACCGCGCGCATCGGGGCATAAGACTGGTTGGCGTCGACGGAGATAAAGACATCGTCACCCAAGGTTTCGCGAGTAATCCTTACCGTCTCGATGTCGCGCTTATCATCGAGGCCGATTTTGATCTTGACGTAGCGATAACCGTCATCGACGAAAGCTTGCGCTTCGGCGGCGGTTTCTTTGGGTGGCTTCAGACCGAGCATGCGCATGACGGGAACTTCACGGCGCGACAACCCGCCAAAAAGATTAAACAGCGGCGTGTTCATGCGCTTCGCCTGCAGATCCAGCAACGCTTCTTCGACGGCGAACTTGAGTTGATAATTAGCACCGATAGCGAAATCAATTTTCTTAATCACATCGGGCACACCCAAGACCTCTTCTTTCAACAACGGCTCAATCGCGGTGTGCAGCAGCGCTTCCGCGGTCGCGGGCGACTCACCGACGATCAGCATCGCGGGCATATAGCCATAGCCGATATTTCCCGCTTCATCGGTAACGCCAACCACCGTGGCTTCGATATCGCCCTTCGTATAGCGCGCCGTTTTCCAGGCGACGGCCCGCCGCAACGTCGCGCGCCAGCTTTGGATCTTCTCGATTTTAAAAGGCGCGCCGTCGGATTTTGGCTTCGCAGTCATGACTGATGCTCCTTACGTCGAAGGGATTGCGTGGATGCGTGACCGGATGGAAACCGCATTACGGCCGAATTCTTTCGATGCGGTTTCGGTTTACTCACCGCATCCTGCAATCTGTTTGCCTTAGCGTTTGAATACCGCCTTGAAGAAGCCTTCTTTATCGAGTTTGCGTACAAGGGTCAGATCAAAAACTTGACTGATAGTCGCTTTTTTGGCGAGCGGCTCGCGCTCGCTGAGCTCGTCCAATAATTCTTGGAAAGACTTGGCGTCCGGTTCTAAATTCTCGGCGTAAAATTCCGTCGAGATGAAATCATAGGCTTTGTTCAACACATCGGTTTCGTTGGATTTCATGTAGTGCGCCAAGGTTTTGATACCTTCCTCGCGATTTCGCTTGAAACGCGCGATCGCTTCGACGAAAGCTTTCAGAAATGCCTCCACGGCCGCCGGATTCTCGCGCAAGAACCGACCGGATGCCACGGGACCGAGGTAAGGATAGTTCAAACTCACTTGAGAAAGCACGGTGTAACCGATCTTCGAGAGGCGAAGACCTGACATGAAATCGAGCGCGGCCGCTTGCACCGCACCGGATTGCAAAGCCGCTAACCGCTGCGGTGAACCGCCCACCTGGAGCATGGTGATATCCTTGTCGGGATTGAGCCCCAACTTGCGCAGCGCTACCTGCGACGCAATGGCGCTCACATCGGCCAGGCGATTGACCGCGAGCTTGCCGCCGATGAGATCCTTGGCGCTCTTGATATTTTTAGCAACGACCATCGTGTAGGGGAAAATCTTTGACGTGACGCCCAACATTCGGACGTCGCCGCCGCGCAGGATCGCCGTCACGGTTTCGGCGACGCCGTTCTGCGCCGCTTGGGCTTGCCCCGCGACCATAGCTTGCAGCAGCACGCTGCCACCTTGGATGAAGACCAATTTCGCATCGATGCCGTATTTTTCGTACAGTCCGACGTCGCGGGCAAACCACAGCGGCACAAATTGGCTGCTGGTCGTTGGATAGGTGATCACCATGCTCTCCAGCGCCCGCGCCGGAGAATCCCACAGCGACAACGCCAATAGAACCACAATGAAAAATTTCATCTGCGCACAAAGGCCTTTATCTAGTTGTAGGGGCGATTCATGAATCGCCCCTACCTTCGAGATCTGCACATCCTTCATTGTGAATATGTCTGTTTCTGAGCCTACTTGTCCTTCTTGAATGCGCCGAAACCCGGCCGGTACTCACCTTCGATGAACTGTTTGATTCCCTGATCCTTCCAAGCGCCGCCTTGGAGAAACGAAAGCTGATCGCTCTTCGCCGAACTGTAGCTCAATGCGGTTTCAAAGTCGGGAATCAGCAGACTGTCGCGGTAGGCGTCCTTACAGGCACGCAGCGCTAAAGCGTCCTTCTCCGCGAGTTTCGCCGCGAGTTTGTTTACCTCTTCCATCAAGGACGCCCTCGGCACCGAAAACGTCACAAAGCCGATCTCAGCGGCGCGTTTCCCGTTGAAAGTGTCCCCAGTCAGGATGTAGTAGATCGCATCGCGCACCCGCATGATTTGCGAGATCTGCTTAGTGACTGGCCCGCCGGGGAAATGGCCGAAGTTCACTTCCGAGAGTCCGAAAGTTGCCTCATCCGCCGCAATCGCAATATCGCAGCCCGAGACGATGGAAAACGCGCCGCCGAAACAAAATCCGTTGATCGCGGCGATCGTTGGGACGGGAAAAGCGCGCAAGATGCGCACACGCCACTCGAGGGCTTTTTCCAGTAGGCGCTCGAATTCCATACGGTCGCGCTGCTCGTAGAAAAACTCTTTCAGATCCTCGCCCGCGGAGAAGCTCTCGCCTGAGCCGGTCAGAATAAGCACGCGCAGGTCCTTATCAAATCTTAACTCGGTCAAGACTTCGACCATCTCGTGATGGAGTTTGGGATTCATCGCGTTGCGCTTGTGCGGCCGGTTAAACGTGATCGTTGCAATATTGTCGCGGCGCTCGACTAGAATCGTTTCATAGTTTGCCATAACAATCCCTTCGCCTGTACACAGGGTAGACACGAAGATCCGTCCCTACTAGTGTCCGATCTTGTGTTCTTCGTGTGCCCTTCCAAAATCGAGGACAAGGAGATATGAGTTCCAAAACCGTCACCCCCGAATGCTCTAATCGGGGGTCCAATCCGAATTCCACCTGTGGTGAGCACCGTCGAACCACCGCTGAAAGCATGCGGGAATGACAGCTCTCTCGGAGAATACGGGCTAGAATTTTTGAGCGGGATACTCCGTTTCATTCTCGTCCATGCGCGTAAGATCATGAAATCATTTCGTGTTGCGGCATGACTTGGACTTGACCCCGCTAATTCCGCGATTTCACCCAGCGCACGCGACTTTGCGATAGCCCCAAGCCGGCAAGCATGCCGGCCATCCGGATCGGCGTGCCGATGCCTTCGACCACCGGCACACCGACTTGCTCCTGCAGCCACTGAGGTTTGATGTGCACTGGGCATTGACTGATGCCCATCGGATAAATCACCTCCGCGCCTTGATCGACGAGCTTTTTCGCTTCGCTGACGAAGTTGGCGACCACTTCATCATGGTGCGCAGCGAGATCGGGCAGATCGAAGCCGCTTACGCCAAACCCGACGATATGCTGCTCCATACCGTAGCGACGAATGATCGCGCGGGAAAACGTCACCAGGCTTGGATGATAAACCATGACGCCGAAGCGATCGCCGATTAGCGAAGCCACATGGAGGCAAGCCTCGGTGGGGCCGACCACAGGAATATCAACCGCAGATTTGCCACCGTCGACGCCCAAATCAAGCGTGCCAAGCGGAACCACGGCGTCGTAGCCCTCCTTTTCGGCGCGCTTGAAACTTTCAATAAAGGCGGGCGCTACGAGCTGAATCTCGGTAGGCGTCATCCCGTAAAAATATGGGCTCGCCGCCACATCAACGATGCCCACCCCAATCTCCGCCGTCGAATAAGACAGCGCCACGTCGGCGCGCCTTTTGTGTTCTTCCGGCGGATAACCGCCGATGACAAACGCGACTCGAATCATACGATGGCCTTTATGGCGGTCACACTTTGCACCGCTATGCCAAAAATTTGCGTGGCTTGGCGCAAATTTCGGAGACGTACCGGAGAGGCGCCGAACCAGACCGGCGCCCGGCCGGTCGCCCC
>Ga0065715_10088969_pt1 | contig 19221 bp, 15 predicted proteins | sample MisBulReplicate1_FD_59102 | JGI IMG/M metagenome (GOLD analysis project Ga0065715, IMG submission 59102) | Miscanthus rhizosphere microbial communities from Kellogg Biological Station, MSU, sample Bulk Soil Replicate 1 : eDNA_1 v2 (version 2) | ecosystem: Host-associated > Plants > Roots >...
AAAGCTTGCAGACGGCTGTATCCGAGCATTTTTCACCGGACTACGGAGAGGAAGTCGAAGCGCATTTTGAATTCATGCCAGATCACTATTTTCGCGCGACCGATGTGCCTGAGATTGTCGAGCACCTGAAATTGTTCCGGTCGTTTCTTGAGAATGTTTCTCACTCGGAAAATTCTCCGCTGGCTCCAGCAATCAAATGGAAAGGCGTCGCAGCGCAGGGACACAGCGTAGTAACCTTCTGCACTTGGGAGCGCGAACGGCTACTGGCAAAAGTCGCCGGATCATTCTCGGTTGTGCCATTGAACATTTTGAGCGCTGATATTTTTCCGCGCGGCGACAACGTGGTGCTCAGCATTTTTCGTGTGTGCGATACGAAAGCTCACCCTGTCACTCACCGGCGCGACATCGAGCTGGTGGAGCACACCTTCAGACAAGCACTCGAAGACGAGACCTTTGATTTCCTGCCATTAATCGAGAAGGCGAAGCGCCAGAGCCCTCGTCTCGCGCAAGGAATTGAATTTCCAACGCGCATTTCCATCGATAACAAGACTCATCCCACTTACACGCTGATTGAGATTCAGGCTCCGGATCGAATCGGCTTGCTTTACGATGTGCTGAGCTGCCTCGATCGCGAAGATATTTTAATCCCGCTGTCTCGTATTAACACCCAGTCTGGAGCGGCTATCGATACGCTCTACGTGGTGGACGGCTCCACTCATGCCAAGATCACGGATTCCAATCGCATTCGGACGATTCAGCAGCATCTGAAGAGCGTAATTCTCACTGGAGGCGCCGCGAAATCGCAGTAAGTAAGAGCAGGCGCCTTTGTTCGTTACTGTTCGACCTCATGAACGCTCTGATTCTCGCAGCCGGATACGCAACGCGTCTTTATCCACTCACTCTCGACAAAGCGAAGCCGCTACTCGTGGTTGGTGGCAAACCGATTATCGAATGGGTCGTCGATAATCTGGTCGGAGTTCCTGATCTGGAAGCGATTTACGTGGTCACAAACGACAAATTTGCGGCTGACTTTGAGGCTTGGAGCGAGCGGTATCAGAAGCAGCATCCGGAATTCAAATTCAAAATTATCAACGACGGTTCCACAAGCGATGACGATAAGCTCGGTGCGATCGGAGACATGAATTTTGTCGTCACACGCGAGAATCTGGCCCAAAGCAGCCTCTTAATTATTGCCGGCGACAATCTGTTTACTGAATCGTTGGCGAACTTTGTGAACTGCGCCAGGGGGACCGACGCGACTGTGGCCGTCTACGACGTTGGTGATCTCGAAGCGATCAAGAAGTACGGGAATATTACTGTTGATGCAGGGGGAATGATTACCCGGTTTGAGGAAAAGCCGAAGAAGCCTCAGGGAACCCTCGCTGCTATCGCTCTTTATTACTATTCGCCTGCGGTTCTGTCTCTTTTGACGACATATCTTGCTGCAGGCAATAATGCTGATCAGCCAGGGCGTTTTGTGCAATGGCTCTACACGCTTAAGCCGGTAAAGACGTTCGAGATCAAAGGGAAATGGCTTGATATCGGCAGCAAAGAGACGCTGGAGAGCGCGGACAAAATTCTCGGAAGTCTCAACTCTTAGCCGATGGAAGACCTCGCGGCGTTTCACAGAAACGCCCTGCAGTTTTATTTCGTCTGGCCTTAACTAGCCTCAGTGGGGCGGATCACTTGAGCCGCCCTTCATCAAACTCAATCAGGTCGAAATAAGTCCGAATATCTTTGCGGCCTTCGCCGCCTGCCTGTTTGAGAAAATGAAGAAACCGCGCCTTTTTGGCAGCGGTGTCGGGGTGCCGTGAAATCATTGCTTGGTTCCATTGTTCGATCGCTTCGGGAGAATGTTGCGCGGCGTTTTTGCGCACCCAGTCTAGAATTGTCTCGTCGTCGTCGATCCTGTTGGCGATCTCTTCGAGCGCGTCACCATCGAGTTTGAGAAACGTGAGCAAATGTTTATCGAAGCCGACGGTTTTGTAATTATAACCGTCAAGCAATCCTTTCCGATGCAGTCTCGCCTTGTCGATCAAACGCGGCAGATGCACGTAACCGCCTAATTTCTCGTAAGGACTGCGCGGATGCAGTCTTTGCATCGAGATGATCGTCTAAGTCGCCGGCAGAGGGTGCGGTGTGGTATGCGGAAGGGTTGACTCCGAAACACTTGTGGCGGCTGGCTCCTGTGCCTGCAAAAATTCGCCCTGTGTAATGCTGACCTGCCCGATTATAAGCTGGCCGGAGAACATGCCGCCTTTTTCCACGGTAATAGCCCTCGCGGTAACATCGCCTTCCAATGCCCCCTTTTTGTGTACCGCAACCACTTGAGCAGTGATTTCTCCCGACATCTTCCCTTTGATCTCGATAGTTTCGGCACGCATTCTGCGAAAACAATGAATGTCGGCCTTGCGATCAACGATGATGTGCCGACCACTGATCCGGCCGGGGATCTTGCCTGAATAGTTGATGGTCACCGTATCCTCTGAATGCAGATTGCCGCGGAGCCTGCCCTCTACTAAGGCGGATCGACAAACAACGCTGCTGCTGGCCAGATCGCCTTTGCCGGTCAGATGCACATCGCCACGCGTTCGAATGCTTCGGCTGAAACCGCTGGTGATTTTATAGTCGCGCAAATCAATGTGCGCGCTACATCCTGGACAAATTGTCGAAGTGGCTGCGCCACAGACCTGCTGTTTCCGCTTACATTCGAAACACTCGATGACCGCACTACGTTGTCGCTTCCAAAATTCCTCGAATCTGCCGAGAATGGAGGAGCTTTCCGGTGCAGGCGCTTCTTCTTTTGTCCGCAGCTTCAGGCCAGGTTTTGGCGTGAAGGGCGAGAAAGAGCGGCCGCACTGGCGGCAGATGGAGCTTTTAGCCGCCGCATACTCCATCTGCTTGAAGCCACAGTGCGGGCATTCCGCACTGATTTTTACAAGCGACGGATTGGCCACTGGACTCTAAGCCAAGGTCCTTTCTTTATGCGCGCGCTCCAAAGGCTGCTTTGATCGGCTCGCTGGACCGCACGACTTCAGGACGCGGCGGGGTCGTTTTCGCGGAAATCCCTCCGGTGGTGACTTCCGATTTGCCAATGAAAGTCGCCCCTTCTTCGATGATGAGACGCGCTGCTTTCAGATCCCCCTGCAACACGCATTTGGATTTTAGCTCGCAGCGCTCACCAACGGTGATGTTGCCGTGCACTTTGCCATAGACGGTGATCGATTTGGTTTTTATTTCGCCCCGAATTTCAGCGTTTTCACCGACCGTCAAAACGCCGTCAGAGTTAATATCCCCTTCGACCTTTCCATCGATGAGTAGTTCTTTTTGGAACTTGATCGAGCCTTTGATTTCGACATCGCTCGAGAGGATGTCTTTGCCTCCATGATCTGCCATAGGTTTTGGATTTGGATTGTCGATTATTGTTGGTGTCAGTTTGGGCTCATCATCATTCGTAGGATGATTGTTGTCATCTGTAATTAGATCCCGCGGTTCTTCTCGAACCGGCGGCATCGGCTTTTGCGGAACGAATCTTCTGAGCATCTGATAGAGTGTGACACGTGCCGTTGCCTGTCAACGAATTCTCGTTCGTACTGCAAAGTTTTTTGTCACATTCTCATTCAATAATCGTCCGATAGAGTTTGCACGCGGCGTTCTGGGCAGAAAAAACGAGAAAAGCCGGTGCCTGGCCAGGTGTTCGGTCCAAGACGCGACAGAGCGGATTCACTGGGAATGGTTCATTCAAAACGGCCGCGGAATTTTGTGTCACCCGGTCAGAATCGTACGCAAAAACCCACGCCGCCTCCCGTTGCTTGAGAAATTCGCGCGCTTTTTGCGAATCCTCGCAAAGAAAAAATCGCGCAGTGTCTTCGGTACCGCTTAGGCTTTCGTGCGAACTTCCCGCGACTCCGGGTTGCCCGGACCAATAGGCGATCGAAGGCGAAAGCCACCACGGCGCAACAAACGGGCGCGTCTGCGACGACGATTGTAAACTGAGCGCGAGATCACGGATCTGCACCGATTCATTCCGCTGTTCGGCTCGCCTGGCTAATTGCGTTTCATTCGGCCAAAGCCGTTCATCCCAATCATGCAAAATCGGATAGGTCGATAACACAAATGCAATCCACACTGCCGCGCGGGATTTGATTGGCTCGAGCAACGCGGGCAGCGCAAGTGAGTAGATTAATACAAAAAAATATCCCCAGCGCGCCTGCCAAATCGTGAGGCCGTAAGTCGCAACAAGAAGCACAGGCACAAACCACGACGTTACCCGATCGGCTGTTCTGCTGTTTTTGTTCACGTTCATCCAGATCAAAATTGGTGTGATAAGAAAAAAATACCCGCACCAGCGCAACCAGATTGGATTTGCCGGGGATACGTGCCCGAGCTCGCCGATAGTGCGTGCCCAGTTTTTGAAAATCGCGTCCGAATGCAAAATGGATAACGACGGGATTCGCCATTCAATCAAAAGCGCGATTGCAATGATGAAAGCAAAGCAAAACCAACCGGCTCGACGAGATTTTGCCAGGAACAGTTGTCGGTCTTCAAGTACGCTCACGACTGCGACAAGCAGGAACAAGACGAGCGGCTCATAAGCAGAATTCCATATCGCCAATCCCCACGCCACCGCACTCACAATGCTCCAGCTATCAAGACCTCTTGAGACAACTGAGTCGGCTGCCCTTGTTCTCGAACTCCACTCCGCACAAATCGCGACTGTGACGAGCAGCATCGACAAGGATTGATGATCGGGTCTGCCAAGTTCCATCCCGTGAACGAGAATGGGGCTGATCGCATAAAGAACGAGCATCACCCAGCGATACCGGAATTTCATTTTTTGTGCCCACCACCAGAGAAACCAGCCTTCGAACAGGGCAAGCAACGGCGAGACAAATGCTCCCGCCATATCCAGTGGCTGCGCCGTGAACCGCTTTAACAGGAGCGACAGTCCGAGAATCAGATAATCGAGCGGCGCGGTAGTGTGTGGGGTTGTTCCCTGCGGAAAATTCTCGAAAGTATGATGCCGCACGATCAGCCCCGGCTTTGCGCTGACCATCCCCACGCGTGTCATCCGTGCGTAACAATCCGCATCAACGAAGTAAACGTTCCCGGCGATAAAGACGTCCTGATAATTCGCGTAGCGCGTCGCGAGGATCAACGCGCTGAGAATTGCGAAGCCGAAGAGACTCAGGATTCTGCCAGGCACTATTTCATCCCAAATGTGTAGGGCGCGATCTGCAATCCGAAATTTCAATAACCAGTTGTGTCATTCCGACGCGAACCGAGGAATCTCTGGAACGGCTTTTGAAAAATCCAGAGATGTCTCGACTTCGCTCGACATGACAAGAACGCCGATTTTGCGGCAGACAATCTCGCCCCTGCGAATCTCTGAAGGCTGACTTAGAGTTTGCTTGGCTGAAAATTGGACGTTGGACGTAGGATATTGGATGTTCGCGCGTCAGCGCGCAACGGGCCTGTAGCTCAGCGGTTAGAGCAGGGGACTCATAATCCCTTGGTCCCAGGTTCGAATCCTGGCGGGCCCAGCCTTGCATGTTCCGTGCGCGTGATGCCTTCCCGCGGCGCGCCGCGGAACGGGATTATTGCTTTCGGCACTGACGACGAGACTGGATTCGGTGCGCGCTGAACCAAATGGCGCGCCGGTAATCGGCGTTAAACGGCTGGTAACGTCGCTGCGCTCTCTTGAATCAGGGAGTCGAGCTTATTTAGATCAATCGGTTTCACCAGATGATGCTTGAATCCTGCATCGTAACTCTTGCGAATATCGGCTTCCATTCCAAATCCGGTGAGAGCAATCCCAAGAAGCGGGCGCTGCGAGTGGAGCTTTCGCATCAGATCGATTCCGTTGCCGTCTGGCAAAGCCAGGTCGCTGACGAGCACATCAAATTGCGCGGTGGCGCTTAGATCCACCGCAGATTGAAAGTTTAGCGCCGATTGCACGTGATAGCCGCGCCGCCGAAGCAAATTTGTAAGCGAACGGTTCGTATCTTCGTGGTCTTCGACAAGCAGAATCCGCAGCGGCTGCCGTGCCAGCAGCCTGGGTGAAACCGCGGGGGCGATTTGCGCCTTCACTTTCTCGCAGGTCGGAAAAACTAACGTAAATGTTGAACCTCCATTTCGGCCTGCGCTTTGTGCAGTGATCGTGCCCTTATGAGCTTCCACAAGGGTTTTACTGATCGCGAGTCCGAGACCCAAGCCTCCCATCCTCGAACGCCCGCCTTGTTCGAAGGCATCGAAAATTTTCGGTAGCGCTTCCGGCTCAATCCCAAGGCCGGTATCAGCGATCTCAACACGCAGGTGGTCGCCGGGATCATTGCTGGTGGTAATAATGATTTGTCCGTTCTTCGGCGTGAATTTCACCGCGTTATTGATCAGATTCCAAAAGATTTGCTGCAATCGCGCGGGGTCTGCTCGCATATGCACCTTTTGTGCGGCGAGGTTAAGAGATGGTGACAGATGTTTGCGATCGATTTCCGCCTGACAAATTTCGAGCGCGCTTTGTAACAGCGTATGCGCGTCAACGACTTCAAAATTGAGTTGCACTTTGCCGCGATCGATACGCGTCAGATCCAGCAAATCGTCGATCAGCCGCGCCTCCAATTCCACGTTGCGGCGAATCATTTGCAGTGATTCGTGAATATCCTTCGGCAAGTCCGGCTCGCTCTCCAGTGCGAGAGCGGAGGCAAGCACGGGTGTGAGAGGCGTGCGCAATTCGTGGCTGAGCATGGCCAGAAATTGATCCTTCGCCAGATTCGAGCGCGCTTTTTCCTCAAGTTCCACGTTTGTCTTCTGCAGCTCCGCGGCGAGCGATTGTGACTGTTTAAGCAGGTTTTCTGTTTGCGTGCTGGTTTCGATGGTATTGAGCACAATGCCGATGCTCTCGGTTAATTGATCCAGAAACGCCTCGTGGGTTGGACTGAATCGCTCCACCGACGAAAGTTCCATCACCGCTTTTACCTGGCCTTCAAAGAGAATCGGCAGAACAACGATGTTCGTCGGATGAAATTCGCCCAGGCCGGAACTCACTTTCGCGTAGTTGTTCGGTATATCTGTCAGAAGAATGCGCCGTTTTTCCAAGGCCGCTTGTCCCACGAGGCTCTCACCCATTTTGAACCGGTTCTTTGCGCCATTGCCTTCCTGCGAAGCGTAGCTCGCCAGCAGCTTAAGCTCCGATTCGCCGTTGGAATTATCCATCATGTAAAAGGCGCCTTGTTGCGCCGAAACAAGCGGAGCGAGCTCAGATAGAATAAGTTTTCCAACCGTCAGAAAATCGCGCTGTCCCTGCAGCATGCGGGTAAATTTGGCGAGATTCGTTTTGAGCCAGTTTTGTTCCTCGTTCCGCAGCGTAGTGTCCCTCAGATTGCGGATCATTTCGTTGATGTTGTCTTTGACGAACGCGACCTCGCCTTGCGCTTCTACTTGAATCGAACGCGTGAGATCGCCTTTGGTGACCGCGGTCGCGACATCGGCAATGGCACGGAGCTGTGTGGTTAAGTTCGCCGCCAGCCGATTGACGTTATCGGTCAAATCGCGCCACGTCCCTGCGGCGCCGGGCACGTTCGCCTGACTGCCGAGTTTTCCTTCCACTCCCACTTCGCGCGCCACTGTCGTAACCTGATCGGCAAACGTAGCGAGTGTGTCGATCATGTTATTGATCGTCTCAGCGAGCTCGGCAATTTCGCCTTTGGCCTCAAGGAAGAGTTTACGGTTCAACTCGCCCTTTGCGACTGCCGTAACCACTTTGGCAATGCCACGCACCTGATCGGTCAGGTTGGACGCCATGAAATTGACGTTGTCGGTGAGATCTTTCCAAGTTCCTGAAACGCCTTTGACCACGGCTTGCCCGCCGAGCTTCCCTTCCATGCCCACTTCGCGTGCGACGCGAGTGACTTCATCGGCGAATGACGACAGTTGATCCACCATCGTGTTCACCGTGTTCTTCAGTTCGAGGATTTCGCCTTTAACATCAACGGTGATCTTCCTGGTCAGATCGCCAGTCGCAACAGCAGTGGTGACGGCGGCGATGTTTCGCACTTGTGTGGTGAGGTTGGATGCCATGAAGTTGACGTTGTCGCCGAGGTCCTTCCATACGCCCGCCAGCCCGCGCACATCGGCTTGTCCGCCCAATTTGCCTTCGGAACCGACTTCGCGCGCAACACGAGTTACCTCCGATCCGAACGAGCGAAGTTGGCCCACCATCGTATTGATCGTGTCTTTTAGTTCCAAAATCTCGCCTTCGACATCGACGGTAATTTTCTTGGACAAGTCGCCCATTGCCACGGCCGTGGTTACTGCAGCGATGTTGCGGACCTGCGCAGTAAGATTGGACGCCATCGAATTCACTGAGTCGGTCAAATCTTTCCATGTGCCGGCAACCCCGCGGACGCGCGCCTGGCCGCCGAGTTTGCCTTCGGTGCCGACCTCGCGGGCCACGCGTGTCACTTCGGCTGCGAAGGAAGAAAGCTGATCCACCATCGTGTTAATGGTGTTCTTTAGCCCGAGAATCTCGCCTTGTACGTCCACAGTGATCTTTTTGGACAAATCGCCGCTGGCCACGGCGGTAGTCACGTCGGCAATGTTGCGCACTTGCGCCGTAAGATTGGACGCCATCGAGTTCACCGAATCGGTCAGATCTTTCCAGGTCCCGCCGACCCCGGGCACCTGCGCCTGGCCGCCCAGTTTTCCTTCCGTGCCAACTTCACGCGCCACGCGCGTCACTTCCGCGGCGAAGGAGCGAAGTTGATCCACCATGGTGTTGATGGTGTCCTTGAGTTGGAGAATTTCGCCACGAACGTCCACGGTGATCTTTTTGGACAAATCACCCTTGGCCACAGCGGTAGTGACGTCGGCAATGTTGCGAACCTGGCCCGTGAGATTGGAGGCCATCGAGTTCACGGAATCAGTAAGGTCCTTCCATGTGCCGGCCACGCCCCGCACATCCGCCTGGCCGCCCAGCCTGCCTTCCGTGCCGACTTCACGAGCCACGCGTGTTACCTCAGCCGCAAAAGAACTGAGCTGGTCGACCATCGTGTTGATGGTGTTTTTCAGCTCTGAAATCTCGCCTTTTACGTCGACTGTAATTTTCTTTGAAAGATCGCCATTCGCGACTGCGGTCGTTACCTCAGCAATATTTCTCACCTGGCCAGTGAGATTGCCGGCCATGAAGTTGACGCTGTCGGTGAGATCTTTCCATGTGCCTGCGACGCCCTTGACGTCGGCCTGTCCACCCAACTTTCCTTCAGTGCCTACTTCACGCGCCACACGTGTCACTTCCGACGCAAACGAACTGAGCTGGTCAACCATCGTATTGATCGTGTCTTTCAGTTCAAGGATTTCACCCTTCACGTCGACTGTGATCTTCTTCGACAGATCGCCCCGGGCGACCGCAGTGGTGACCGCGGCAATATTGCGCACTTGTCCGGTCAGATTGCGCGCCATGAAATTAACCGAATCGGTGAGATCCTTCCATGTACCGGACACCCCTTCCACGCGAGCTTGTCCGCCTAGAATCCCCTCAGAACCTACTTCGCGCGCCACGCGCGTTACCTCTGAGGCAAACGACCGAAGCTGATCCACCATCACATTGACTGTGTCTTTCAGCTCAAGAAACTCACCTTTCACATCGACTGTGATTTTCTTGGTCAAGTTACCGGTCGCCACTGCAGTTGTGACCGTCGCGATATTGCGGACTTGAGCCGTGAGATTGCCGGCCATCAAATTGACGTTTTCAGTTAAATCTTTCCAGGTGCCGGCAACGCCTTTCACTTTTGCCTGGCCGCCGAGTTTTCCTTCCGTGCCGACTTCGCGCGCCACGCGCGTGACCTCCGACGCAAAAGCGCCGAGCTGATCGACCATCGTGTTCACAATCTTCGCCGCGCGCAAAAACTCTCCTCTGAGTTGCTGTCCCTCGATCTTGGTGGTCATCGTCTGGGATAAATCTCCCTTCGCCACTGCGCCGATCACGCGCGCCATTTCGCTCGTCGGACGGAGGAGGTCCTCGATCAAAACATTGATGCATTCGATGGCATCGGCCCAAGCGTCGGACACGTTGTTCAGCGACGCGCGCTGTGTGATTCGGCCTTCTTTTCCGACTACATGCACGATGCGTTCCAATTCCCGGGTCATGCGCTCATTCGATTCGATCACCGTGTTGAACGTGTCAGCGATCTTGCCGGGTACCCCCGTCCAATCCTCCGGGAGTCGCGCCGAAAAATCACCGCGCCTGAACGCAATTAATGCAGCGAGCAACTGCTTCGTATCGAGTTCACTTCCGTTAGTCTGCGAACGCCGCCGGGGTCGCACCTTCGGACTAAGGGGAGCTTTCTTCATGTTGGGGTGCTTAGAAAAATGGAACTTCTGTTCGCCGTTCGAATCCGACGCGCAAGATAGGAGGGTTCATATCCCAGAGCCGTAGAGTAATCGACCAATCCGTCAAGCGAAGCCGCATTTTTCTCAACAAAACCACTGCGAACGCATTTCGTCGCGCAAAAAAAGCGCTCCTTGCAGGATTTCTCCAGATAAGAAGGACGAAAAGCTGGTCGCGTAAGCCGCCGGATCCGGCAGCTCATGTGTAAGCCATTTGGGCGCACTCGCACTCTTGCAATCGGCATTGAATGCCGACCAACAGCAAGAGGAAGAATGGAAGTTGTTGCTGACTAACGTACAGGCAATGTTGGTAAACTGCGCAAGCGGAAGCCCAAAATAACCGCCAGAATTCCGAACGCGATCGCGTAGGACCCAATCAGCCAAACCAGGGCGAGAGCACCGGGCAGGGGGTTCCATAAAAGCATCACAGCGAAGGCAATTGACAGCAGTCCCATAAGGATGAGGAACCATTCGCCTTTGATTTCTCGGCGCAGCTTAATTGCCAGTGCAATTTCTGTTGCGCCAATCATCAGCGCCCAAGCCGCGATATAGATGATCAGCGCCAACGCGGTTATTCGAGGGGCGTGGAATGTCAGAAATCCAATGATAATCCCCATGATTCCGATGATTAGATCGAATCCCCACTCTTTATCGGAAGCGCGATGCCCGATCGCGCCGATGACACGAAACACGCCATCGACCAAAATCCATGCCCCAAATAACAGCACCAGCACTGCGACTGTTAAACCAGGGTAGACGAATGCCATTATTCCGAAGAGAACTGCAGCGATACCCCTGAGGACCGGAACCCACCAATGACGTTTTAAGGTTTCGATAAGCATTCCTTCGTTTTAAAGATCGATTTGCACTGAGGCAAGCCACTTTTGAGAAATGGCTCCCCTCAGAGAGACGGCAGTCCGAACACGAGGCCGAGCCGGTGATCAAAGCCCGCACTTTGTGCCGGCTTCAGAAATACTGGAACGACTCCGGAGGAGAGACGCTAAATACGTGTCGACCAAAGGCGCGTTATTGATTCGCGCCAGATTCTCAGGTGTTTGAAGACGCGAAAAAATTGCGTAGGCGATCTTGCTTCGCGGAACAGATTTCTCGCCGTAACCGGCTGGAATATTGCTCGACCAGTAACGCACGTACTGGCCGTCCGGCCGATTTTCCGTGCCGAGGAAAATCGTGGAATGCCCGTGCTCATTTTTTCCGACCTGGCGCGACCAGAAAATTTTCATGAAGTCGCCCGGCCTGGCCTGATCGAAATTGTCAAAGTTCCGACCGACCCCTAATTCGTGAAACAGGCGTGCAGTGCCGGGTCCATTTGCATTCCATCGGCCCCAGACTCCTTCGCCATCGCGTTGATCGCGAATGATCAGTTTTTCCAAGGTTCCGAAGTCGAGATGAAGGTCGCCTCGCGCGCGCAAAGCCTCGATTGTTCTGATGAACACCAGATACGTTGCGCCGGAGCAGAAACTTGGTCCCGCCGGCACGACGAAAAATTTACCCGACTCGAAATGCGCTGAAGATTGCAGGCGGATCTTTGCGAAATGCGAAACAGAATACCGGCCGCCTTGCGGCATCTTTTTGATCTGCTCGAGGACCAGGTCGTTGCAGTCCCCCGCGAAGGATGCATGTGACGCGAGTACAAGAATCCCAAGAAAAGTGCAGGCCGCCAGTCCCCTCACGGCGGACTAAGTAATCATCAAAACGTGAACTGGCAATAGCGGGACGCGCTTATTTTGATCTTCCGGCGCGACAAGGCTCGACATGACAACCGGCACAGCCGTCGCTACAATCATGAACATGGTGCGCTTCACGAAAATGGATGGCGCGGGCAACGATTTTATCCTGATCGATAACAGGGCAGGGAACATCGATCTGGATCGTAGCCAAATCGCACGTCTCTGCGATCGTCATCGCGGGATCGGTGCGGACGGAATTCTGTTACTCGAAGGAGCGTCGAACCATGCCGATTTTCGCATGCGCTACTTCAATGCTGACGGAGGGGAAGCAGAGATGTGCGGAAATGGCGCTCGCTGCTTTGCGCGGTTTGCGAACAAGGTCGCCGGAGGGCACCAGAAAATTTCTTTTGAAACGCCAGCGGGCCTGATTGCAGCGGAGTTAAAGGGCGATCTTGTGACGTTGCAGATGACCGACCCGACCGATTTACGCCTAAGCATCGATGTTGGCGCGGCGGTCCAAAACAAGAGCGTTTACTTCATCAACAGCGGTGTGCCGCACGTCGTAATTCCAGTTTCACGAATCGACGATGTCGACGTCCGCCGGGAAGGTTCGCTCGTTCGCTACCACAAAATGTTTTCGCCAAACGGCACGAACGTAAACTTCATTGAAAAACGCGGACCGAAAAAACTTGCCGTGCGCACCTACGAACGCGGCGTTGAAGACGAAACGCTCGCATGCGGCACCGGCGTGGTCGCGAGCGCACTAATCTTTAGCATCGTCGAAAAGGTGAATGGACCGATCACCGTTGTCGCGCGCGGCGGCGACGAACTTCAGGTAGGCTTTGAAAAAAACGATAGCGGATTTCGCAATGTCACGCTCACCGGTCCCGCGGAATTTGTCTTCGAAGGAACGATCGAGGTATGAAGTCGATTCAACACAAACTTCCGACAGATTCTTGAAATGTTTCGCGGCACCTTCACGGCACTGGTTACGCCATTTCGGAATGGTGGTATTGACGTTTCTGCTTTCGAAACGCTGATCGAAACACAAATCGCGGCGGGAATCACAGGAATTGTAGCGATCGGAACCACCGGCGAATCGCCGACACTCTCACACGACGAACGCGAACAATTGATCAGGCTTGCCGTCGCAACAACAAACAAGCGTTGCCTTGTCCTTGCGGGAACAGGCTCAAATGCCACCGAACACGCGGTAGCCGACACAAAGTTGGCGGAAAAACTCGGCGTGGACGGCGCGCTACTCGTCGCGCCCTATTACAATAAGCCAAGTCAGGAAGGGCTCTTCCGCCATTTCAAAGCCATTGCTGAGGCCACATCGCTGCCGATCATGCTCTACAATATTCCCGGACGTTGCGGCGTGGACATCAGTCCTGAAACTGTGGTGCGTCTGGCAAAAGAATGCCGCAATATTGTCTCGATAAAGGAAGCAAGCGGCAGCGTGGAGCGCGTGAGCGATCTACGCCGGCGTTTGCCAGAATCGTTTACAATTTTGAGCGGCGACGACTCGCTCACGTTGCCGTTCATGGCGGTAGGCGCAGCTGGGGTGGTCAGCGTGGCTTCGAATTTGTTTCCCTCTCAAGTGTGTGCGCTTATCCGCGCCTGCGAATCAGCGGATTTGAAGTCGGCGGAAAAGTTGCACCGGAAATTGCTGCCGTTGTTTAAGGATTTGTTCATCGAGCCAAACCCTGCGCCGGTGAAAACGGCCCTCGGTTGGCGCGGCGCTATGTCGGGCGAAGTTCGTTTGCCGTTGTGCGAAATGAGCGAAGCGAACCAGGCGCGCTTACGCAAGACGGTCGAGGAATTCGAACAAAACAAATGAAGTCGCCCGTGCGCGTGTTGCTCATCGGCGCGGCTGGACGCATGGGGAAAACGATTGTCGACCTCGCCAGGACCGATCGCGAAATCGATATCGTCACGCAATGCGACCTCGCTGATCCGATCGAGCCGGCGATGCAAGATTGCGACGTTGCGATCGATTTTAGTCACGCGGACGCCATCACTGAAATCTGCCGCGCTGCGTTGCATTGTAACAAGCCGCTCGTCATCGGCACGACTGGACATTCACAAGGGCAACGTCAAACAATTGAAGAGGCAGCGCGTTCTTTGCCGATTGTACTCGCCTCCAATTTCAGCGTCGGAGTCAACGTACTCTTCTGGCTGACACGCAAAGCCGCGGAGCGGTTCGGCGACGATTTTAGTGCAGAGATTGTCGAAGCGCATCACAAGACAAAAAGAGACGCCCCCAGCGGCACAGCGAAAACTCTTGCTGAGCTTTTGAAAGCAGCGCGAAAAATCGAAAACGAAATACCAATTCAATCAATCCGAGAAGGTGACGTGGTGGGCGAGCATACCGTAATTTTTAGTGGGCCTGCCGAGCGCCTTGAGCTTACACATCGGGCGGCGAGTCGAGAAATTTTTGCGCGCGGAGCATCGCGCGCAACGAAATGGATCATGGGAAGACCGCCAGGCCTGTACTCGATGCAGGATGTGCTGGAGCTGTAGAATTTCTGTCGGCGGTCATAGACCGCTGCTACCACCGGCAATCATGAGAACTGGCGTTGCCCTTGGATCGAATCTCGGCGATCGCCTCGGCAATTTGCGCGCCGCGCGAAAAGCAATTCTCGATCTTTCAAATGTGAAACCGCCAATTCTTTCTTCGGCAATTTACGAGACGGAACCCGTAGGCTGCGAGCCGGGGGCGGAAAAATTTCTAAACGCAGTCGTTGAATTTGATTACGAAGGGGATCCCGCGGGTTTGCTTGAGCAACTGATTCGAATCGAAGAAGCGCTAGGCCGTAAGCGTGATCATCCAAAGAATGTTTCGAGAGCGATCGACATTGACCTGCTCTACTGCGGCGACTGCAGCATTGAGGATGAGCGACTGCAGCTGCCACACCCACGGATTCACTTGAGGGAGTTTGTCCTGAAACCTCTGGCCGACGTCCGACCAGACCTGATTTTGACGAACCAGAAAAAAACTGTCCAGAAGTTGCTCGAGCAACTTGAAGAATATGGCGAGGTCACTCGGTTGAGGGACGGGTGGTAAGGTGAGGGCGAAACTGAAAAAGCGATGCGAGGACGCGTCGCACTCCAAAGCACTTGGTGCAAAATTTTCCGAGGGACAATTCTGTTTTGTGAAAGCTTTGAAGTGCGCGGCGTCCTCGCGCCGCTTTTCGGCGCTAGCTTGCGTTCTCAAATCGGCAGCTGATCTTCCGAGCAGGGGCCGATGAAAGATTTTCGTCAAATGAAACAACGCGGTGAGAAAATCACCGCGCTGACGGCCTATGATTATCCAACGGCGCGCTTGCTTGATGAAAGCGGTATCGACATCATTCTCGTGGGTGATTCGGTAGGCATGGTGGTGCTGGGTTATCAGGACACCACACGCGTAACACTCGAAGAGATGCTGCATCACACGCGCGCAGTGGCTCGCGGCGTGAAACAGGCACTACTCGTGGCTGATATGCCGATTCACACTTACGACACGCCGGAGCAGGCAATAGCGACGGCTCGACAATTCGTTGATGCCGGCGCGCAAGCCGTGAAGCTCGAAGGCGGTGTGAGTCATATCGCGCAGATCGAAGCGATCACACAGGCAGGTGTTCCGTTCATGGCTCACATTGGCATGTTACCCCAAAGCGTGCGCCAGGAAGGTGGCTACAAAATCAAGGGACGGACGCAATCGGAGGCCGAAGCTTTGCTTACAGACGCCCGCGCAGCAGAAAGAGCTGGCGCATTTTCTGTGGTGCTGGAGATTGTGCTCGCGGATGTCGCGAGGCGGATTACAAACGCGATTGATATCCCAACGATTGGCATCGGATCGGGCGAGCATTGCGACGGACAAATTCTGGTCACACATGATTTGATCGGACTGTTTCCCTGGTTTACACCAAAGTTTGTTTCGCCTGAGGCACGCGTGGCAGAGGAAATCCGTCGCGCTGCCAGAGCTTTTATCGAAAAAACGCGGGCTGGCAGTAAGATTCGAATCAGAGCTGCCGCCGCAGAAGAATGACGAAATCCGAATGACGATTGACGAATTAAATCCGAATGACCAATGACTGAGGTGGCTGCTCCATCTTATGCTTCGTCATTTATTCCGACATTCGACATTCGTGCTTCGTCATTATGCATGTGATATGTTCCAAGCCGCATGAGAGTCTCCGAATTCGACCACTTTGACCGGTTCGAGACAGAAGGTCTGCTGGCCGGAAGCAAAGAGCGCAATTGGCTCTGGCTCGGATTAATTGTTTCGCTGGCAATACACTTCGCGCTGTGCGCTTATTTTTATCGGACGCGTTTCGCGCCAGCGGAAGCCGCGTTCGTCCCTAGCGAGCAGACGCCAACGTTTAAGGTCAGGAGCATCACTGACTCGAACGTCGACAAGAGCAGCGCTGATCAAACAAATCCCGCGGCGAAACCGAACCCCGACAACGCTGATGTGCAATTGCCGGACGAAAAGAAATCCTTCGACAAAATACTGCAGGACATCCAGGCGAGTGCGGCGTTGCCTGATGACATGCAGGATGTGCTGCCTGACCAGCCGAAAGTGGAACAACCGGAAGTTAATTCCGTGGTCAATGAAATCGAACGCTCCACGGCGCAGACCCTATCGAACGACCCGACCGCGCTGCACGAACAGTCTTTGCTCAATAATAGTTCGACATCGGGGCGCCCGCAGCCGGCGTTGAGCGGGACGGAGCTTGCCACCAGCACTGCTATCAAGCGGCCAAACACGTTCACCAGTAAGCTGCCGGGCGATAGCGCTGGCCCAAATAAGGGGCGAACTCTGGGCTTTAGCGATTTGGATCAGTTACTGGCGCAAAAAGGTCCGCTCGGCTCAGGCACGAAATTGCGCCTGCCAGATGATCAGCTTTTCGAATACGACAGTGACGTGCTGCAAGGCAGCGCGGTCAGTCAATTGCAAAAGCTGGGCACTCTCATTCAGCGTAACCCGAAGGCGACGTTTAGAGTAGAAGGCTACACAGATTCGTTCGGCACGTTTGAATACAATCTTGATCTCAGTCAGCGTCGCGCCGACAGCGTCAAACGATATCTGATCGAGATGATGCGGATTAATCCGGCGCAAATCGAAGCACGCGGTTACGGCGCAACAAGATTCCGCGTGCCAGCAAGCGGCTCAATCGAAGAGCAAAGCCCCAATCGCCGTGTGGAAGTTGTGGTTCACACGAGCGAAGGCTAATTATCGATTTTCGGCGAAATTGTAGGGCGTCTGTGTCAGACGCCATGGTCGAGCTGGCGTTTCACAGAAACGTGCTGGAAAAATTGCTGCAGTGCTACCAGTTCTTGATCCAAAGATTCTGTTGTGTAGCCGGAGGAGCGGGCGTGGGCGATGGTGCGACTCCAGCAGTGCTCCAGAGGTCGAATGTCGGATTGTAGCCTTTGGGCGTAATAGGGTCAGCCTGATTGGCGGTCGAATAGCCATAGGTATTTCCGAATGGATCTGTAACGGCGGTGACAGTGCCGCTTCCCCCAGAGGGTGAAAGCATGTTTGGCTTAAATGCAAAGTAAGACTGCGGCAGCTGCGCGAGTGGCGGACTCAACGCGGTGCCATCAATATTAAAGCTCCTATCAGCATCCGTAACAGCACGGTCGAGATTCCTGTCGCCGGAAAGAGCACGATAGAGGACGAGGCTTGCTGCTCTGTAGAGGGCTGCGTCTGTCGTAGCCGGATCTAACATGGTGCGAGCATTGAGCGCGTCTGTAGCTGTATTTGCAGTTAGGTCTTTCGGGTAAACAGCGTTGTCTGCTTTGTAACTTTCGCACGCTGCCGACATGGCCGCGATTTCAGTTTCGGCGCGGGCGCGCGCGCCTTTCTTTCGGGCGTAGCCGACGGTACTGAGAACCAATCCGGCTAGAATAAGGATGATTCCGAACACAACAAGCAACTCGACGAGGGTGAACGCGTTGTAGCTCTGCTCACCGCCGCGGGCGGCGGACCCCTTTGTCAGTCGTTTGACACAGAAACGCCTGCAGGTTCCGGGGGAAACTTTTCTCATCATTAGTCATTAGGCTTCGTCATCTCGGCGAAGCCGTTCATGTTTGTTGTTGCAATCCGGTGATGATGCTGATGAGTGGCGTGAACAGAGCAAGCACGATGGTGCCGACAATCACCGCGAGAAACACAATCATGATTGGCTCAAGCATTGAAGTCAGAGCCACCACCGCGTTATCGACCTCGTCATCGTAAACATCGGCGATCTTTAAGAGCATTTCCGGGAGCTTACCGGTTTCTTCGCCCACATCGACCATACTGACCACCATGGGCGGAAAAGCGCGGCTGGCTTCCATAGGTTGAACGATCGATTCGCCTTCTTTCACGCTGTCGTGGACCCGCGCGATGGCGGCGGCAATAGCCGCGTTGCCAGCAGTTTCGCGGGTGATGTTTAATGCCTGCAAAATCGGAACACCGCTTGTGACCAATGTTCCCAGCGTGCGCGAGAAACGGGAGATCGCGGTTTTGCGATTCAAATTGCCAAAAAGCGGCATGCGCAGTTTGAAATTATCAATAACCAGTCGCCCCCGACGCGTGCGACCGATCAATTTGTAAGCGGTCACTATAACTACGACAGCGGCCAGCAGAACCAGGCCATGGCTCTGCATGAATCCACTCAGCCCGATGACAAACCTGGTGACGGGCGGCAGCGGTTTGTCGCCGAGCAAGTCATGGAAAATCACTTCGAACCTCGGCACAATGAAAATGAGCAGAAAACACAGGATGCCCACCGCCATTGTCATCACGATGACCGGATAGACCATCGCCGCTAAGATTTTGTTTTTAATCTTCGCAGCTTTCTCCTGAAATTCCGAAAGCCGGGTGAGCACAAGCTCAAGCACGCCGCCGACCTCGCCGGCCTTGACCATGCTCACGTACAAATCGTTAAAAATCCGTGGGTGCAGAGCCAGTGCGTCAGAGAATGTGCTGCCGCTTTGCACGGAGTCCGCGATTTTGTTAATCGTATTTTTCATCACCTTGTCGCGCTCCTGTTTTGCCAGAACGTTCAAGCTTCTCAGCAATGGCAACCCGGAATCAATCAGCGTCGCCAGTTGACGAGTAAAGATCATCAGAATTTTTGAACTAACTTTTCTCCGCGCAAAAAGAGCGATGCCC
>Ga0065715_10000400_pt1 | contig 19183 bp, 10 predicted proteins | sample MisBulReplicate1_FD_59102 | JGI IMG/M metagenome (GOLD analysis project Ga0065715, IMG submission 59102) | Miscanthus rhizosphere microbial communities from Kellogg Biological Station, MSU, sample Bulk Soil Replicate 1 : eDNA_1 v2 (version 2) | ecosystem: Host-associated > Plants > Roots >...
CCAGCCGTGATGGATCGACCATCGCGTCGCTGGTCGCCACGCCGACGAACATCGGCGACGTGTTCGTCGGGACGCCCGGCACCGGTGGGTCGGGCGTCGAGCTCAAGCGCATCACCAGCGTGAACCAGAGTCTGTTCGATCAGCTCGAGGTGCCGGCGCCCGAGGAGTTCGAGTTCACGTCCTTCGACGGACGCAAGGTGCAGGGCTGGTACATCACGCCGCCGGCGTTCGATAGAACGAAGAAGTATCCGCTGATTCTGCAGATCCACGGGGGGCCGCACGCGGCCTATGGCTACACGTTCACGCACGAGTTCCTCGCCCAGGCAGCTCGCGGCTACATCGTCGCGTACGTGAACCCGCGTGGGAGCACGAGCTACGGCGCGGACTTCGGCAACGTCATTCAGTACCACTACCCCGGCGACGACTACGCCGACTTGATGCGCGCGGTGGACGACCTGCTCTCGCGCGGGTTCGTCGATCGCGATCGGCTCGGCGTCACCGGCGGCAGCGGCGGCGGGCTGCTGACCAACTGGATCATCGGACACACCGACCGGTTCCACGCGGCCGTGTCGCAGCGCTCGATTGCCGACTGGGAGGGATGGTGGTATGCGGCCGACTTCACGCTGTTTCAGCCAAGCTGGTTCCGCAAGGCGCCGTGGCAGGATCGCGCCGACTACGTGGCGCGGTCGCCGATTACGTACGCCGACGACATCCACACGCCGCTGATGCTCGTCGACGGCGACGCCGACTACCGCACGCCGCCGACCGCTGGCGGCGAGGCGATGTTCCGCGCGCTGAAGCTGCGCCACGTGCCGGTCGTCATGGTGCGTGTGCCGAACGAGGGGCACGAGCTGTCGCGGTCGGGCCAGCCCTGGCACCGCATTGATCGACTGCGGCACATCGCGAACTGGTTCGACAAGTGGCTGCAGGGCAAATCGATGCCAGAGTATGATGCGCCGTGATATGGCACGCTGCGTGCTTCGAAATATGGCGCAGACCCCTATAGGGGGCCGAGGACAGGGTTCCGGCGGGAATTAGTTCCCGCCAGCAGGGAAACCTCCTCACCACGGCGAGCGCGATGCAACCAAGGCGCGACCAACGATCGAGTCGATTGATGGCCAGTCTGCTGGCCCTCGCGCTCGCCGTATCCACTCTCGCGGTCCCGGCCTGGGCAACAACATCAGCCATGTCGCCGTGCTGCCTGCGCATGGCCAGCCGCTGCCCTGTCGTGGCGCTCCAGTGCTGCGGGCCGGAGGTTCCGGATCGCCCGCTGCCAACGCCGCCTCCGAACGGCCAGACCGCGCCAACGCCGGATCTCACGCCGCTGATTCCAGCAGCTTCCGTCATTCCAGCGCCGCTCGTGCCGGCCGCCCCGCCGGTCCTCACCCTCGGGCACCTCGTCGATCCGCCACGCCTGTATCTGCTCCACGCGACCCTGCTCGTCTGATCGACGCCGCGATGGCCGAACTGAAGTTCGGCCCTGCGACTGAAGGTCCGTCTGTTCGCAGTTGAACGCCAAATGGGCGTCGACGGCACCAGGCACTCGTAGGGCGCCACTTCACTTGCGCCAGCCGTTTCTCGTCGTTCCAGCTCCACCACTCGTCGCTCGCTGTCGCTGGAGAAGCCATGCGTCTTGTTGCACTCGTGTCGTTCGTCATGCTCTGGCCGTGGCCCACTGCCCTCGCTCAGAGCCCGATCGCGCCGGCCGAGCCACCGCCGCTTCACCTGGCAGATGCCGTCGCCTGGGCGCGGGAGCATCATCCTGCGCTGGCCTCCGGGTCCGCGCGCATCGCCGCCGCGCAGCAGGCGCCAGAGATGGCCCGTAGCCTGATGCCACCGATGCTCGACGCCACCATCTGGCAGTGGCCCGTGACGTCGATCAACCCGGCCGACGCGAACATGTACATGTTCATGATCGAGCAGGAATTGCCGGGCCGTGGCAAGCGGCAGCTCCGCGCCGCAACCGCCGCACGCGAGGTGGGCCGGATGACCGCCGACGCGGCCGTTCGGGAGCAGGCCGTGGTGTCCGGAATCCGTCAGGCTTACGCCGCGCTGCGTGCCACGCTCCTCGAGATCGGCGCGACGCGCGACGCCGCTGCGGCCGCACGTGATCTGATCCACGCCACGGAAGCCTCGTACGCATCCGGCAACGGGATGCAGTCCTCCGTCGTCCGCGCGGCGCTGGCCGAGACGGCGCTGACCGAGCGGCTGGCGATGCTCGACGCGGATGCCGAAATGCGTCGCCTGGCGCTGAACGGCGCCATGGGTCGCGAGCCCACCACGCCGATCGGCGCCCTCGACGCCGACCCCCCGGTTCCGTTCGTCCCCACCCTCGCGGCGCTGCTCGAAGAGGCCGCAGCCGTCCATCCGGAGCTTGGGGCAGCTCGCGCGGAGGTCGCCACCTCTGACGCCGCGCTCGAAGCTGCACGCGCTGAAGGCAAGCCCGACTGGGTCATCCAGGGCGGCTACATGCTCATGCCAGGCGAGGCCGGCGCCTGGACGGCGCGTGTCGGCCTGACGTGGCCGACCGCGCCCTGGGCGAAGAAACGTCTGTCGGCGGCAAGTCGCGAGGCCGAGGCGCGGATCCTTGCCGCGCAAGCCGACCTCGAGGCCGCTCGCCTGCAGATCGCCAGGATGGTCGGCGAATCACGGGCTTCGCTCGTCGGCGCGCTGGCCCGCCTCGCAATCCTGCGCGACACCATGCGTCCTCAGTCCGAGCACCTGCTGGAAGCCACCCGTCTCGCGTTCGCCGCGGGAAGAATCCCGCTCTCCGAGGTCCTGGACGCCCAGAAGATGCAGCTTCAGACCGAAGTGGACATCGCCAGGACGACCGGCGATGCCGACATCGCCTGGGCGGCACTCGAAGCCGCCGTCGGTAGCGACCTCAGACCTGCATTCCCGATAGCCAGCCCGCCCAACGGCGGCAAGGAGTAGGTGACCATGCGCCTTCGACTGCCTTCCTCACGCGTGCGCGTGGTCCTCGCCCTGGCGGTGATCCTCGCCACCGGACTCGGTCTCGCGATGTCGCGCAACGCCCTCATGGCCGCGCGACAGGCGGGACGCGCTGCGACGGAAGCCGACTGGACCTGTCCCATGCACCCTGATGTGCACCAGTCACACCCCGGGCACTGTCCGATCTGCGGCATGGCGCTCGAACGCAAGACGGCGTCCGCCGCGGCCGACGCGCACGGCGAGGCCCACGAGAGCCGTGCTGAAACGGCCAACCCGGCACGGCCTGGCGTGGTACCGCCGGAGCACGAAGAGTCGACGGACCCGCGCGCGCCGGTGGAAATCGACACCCGCCGGCAGCAGCTCCTCGGCGTGCGTCTGGCCGCGGCCCAGCAGACCACGCTCAGCCGTTCGATTCATGTCCCGGGCATTGTCCGATTCGATGAGTCCCGCTGGACCGACATCACGCTTCGGCTCGAGGGATACGTCCGCGACCTCTACGTCGATCGCACGGGGCAGGCCGTTCGCCGCGGTCAGCCACTGTTTGCCGTCTACAGTCCGGACCTTGCTTCGGCGCTGGCGGAATACAGGCTTGCGGTGCAGTCGCGGACCGCGCTCAACGCGTCGGCGTCGGCGGCCGCGAAAGAGCAGGCGGGGCAACTCGTCGAAGCGGCGCGGCTGCGATTGGCCCGCTGGCAGGTGACCGACGATCAGATCGACGCGGCTCCCGCTCCAGGCGAGGCGCACACGGTGTTCCGCTCGCCGGTGTCGGGCATCGTGATGGAGAAGACCATCGTCAGGGGGATGCGCGTCATGCCGGGCGACGTGCTCTACCGCATCGTCGATCCGTCAATTGTATGGGTGGAAGCCAGCGTGTATGAACCCGACCTCGGCGTCGTGCACATTGGGCAGCGCGGGACGATGACGTTTCAGACGTACCCCGAAGAGGCACTCAACGCACGCGTCACCTATGTCGCGCCCACCCTGGACGCCCAAACGCGGACGGCCATCGTGCGGTTCGAGATCGCAAACCCTGGCGGACGGCTCAAGGCGGGCATGTTCGCGTCGCTGGATCTGACCGTGCCGCTCGGCCGCGGGCTCGTCGTGCCCTCCGACGCGGTGCTGGACTCCGGCCGCCGCCGGCTCGTGTTCGTGTCGGAGGGCAACGGCTACTTCGAGCCGCGCGAGGTCACGGTGGGACATGTCGTGGACGGACGCACACAGATCGTGCGCGGCCTCGCCGAGGGCGAGCGCGTAGCGGAGAGCGCCGCGTTCTTCATCGACTCCGAGAGCCAGTTGCGGGCCGCCACGCAGGGATTCGCCGCCACCAACGTACCGGCTGCCGCGGCCACCGCGTCGAAGGGCAACAGTGTGTCGATTGAACTCACGACGACGCCGGATCCCCTCAAGGCCGGCCCCGCCGTGCTCGCGGCAACCGTGAAGCGCGACGACGGCCAGCCAGTGGCAGACGCCGTGGTGACCGTCGTGTTCGCTATGGCCGCCATGCCGTCGATGAACATGCCGGCCATGCGGTCCGAGGCATCGCTCAGCCCGGCGGGCGCCGGGACGTATCGCGGCTCGATCGACGTGCTCTCGACCGGCCGCTGGGACGTCACGGTCACGGTGACGCGTGGCGCTGACCGGCTCGGCGCCAAGCAGTTGACGCTCATCGCGCGGTGAGGGGACTCCATGGTGGAACGGCTGATCGATTGGTGCGCGCGTAACCGAGCGCTCGTTCTCCTTGGCGCCCTCGCGTTGTCCGGCTGGGGCGCATGGACGATGCTCCACACGGCTCTCGACGCGGTGCCTGACATCTCGGACGTCCAGGTGATCGTCGCAACCGAGTGGATGGGCAGGAGCCCCGATCTGGTCGAGGATCAGGTGACCTACCCAATCGTCACGGCCCTGCTCTCGACGCCGCGTGTGAAGGCCGTGCGCGGCTTCACCGACTTCGGCGTGTCGTACGTCTACGTGATCTTCGATGACGGGACGGACATCTACTGGGCTCGCAGCCGCGTCGTCGAATACCTGCAGGGAATTCGAGGGCAGTTGCCGCCGGGCGTCAACCCGACGATCGGACCCGATGCCACCGGCGTCGGCTGGGTCTACCAATACGCGCTGGTGGACGACACGGGACGGCACACCCTGGCCGATCTGCGGAGCTTTCAGGACTGGTATCTACGCTACTGGCTGGCAAGCGTCCGAGGCGTGGCGGAGGTGGCGACCATCGGCGGGTTCGTGAAGCAGTACCAGGTGACGCTCGATCCGGTGCGTCTCTCCTCGTTTCACGTGGCGCCGAGGGACGTCGTAATGGCCATACAGGCCAGCAACAACGACGTCGAGGGGCGCCTGCTCGAATTCGCGGGCCGCGAGTTCATGGTGCGCGGCCGCGGCTACCTGAGATCGGTGGCCGATATCGAGCAAGTCGCCGTGGGCCGCTCCAGCAGCGGAGGCATTCCGGTGCGCGTCGGCGACGTCGCGAGTGTCGCGCTCGGCCCCGACCTCCGGCGCGGTGTCGCGGAGCTCGACGGCAGAGGCGAGGTCGTCGGCGGCATCGTCGTGATGCGCTTCGGCGAGAACGCACTGGGTGTGATCGACCGCGTGAAGGCTCGGATGGCCGAGGTTCAGAGCGCGCTGCCCGCAGGTGTGCGAATCGTGGCCACGTACGACCGCTCAGGCCTCATCCGCGATTCGATCCACACGCTCCGGCGCACGCTCATCGAAGAGGCCGTTGTCGTCTCGCTGGTCGCCCTCGCATTCCTCTTTCACTTCCGCTCTGCGCTCATTCCGATCATCACGCTGCCAATCGCTGTCCTGGCGTCGTTCGTGCCCATGTACTACCTCGGTGTCTCCTCGAACATCATGTCGCTCGGCGGTCTGGCGCTGGCNATCGGCGAGCTGGTGGACGCCTCGATTGTGATGGTCGAGAACGCCTATCGCCACATCACGGAGACGCCGGACGGACGGCCTGCGACCGTGCCGATCGAGGCTCAGGCAGCCGCCGTCATCAGGTCCGCGCGTCAGGTTGGCCGGCCCATCTTCTTCTCGCTGGCGATCATCATCCTGTCTTTTCTGCCGGTGTTCCTGCTCGAGGCGCAGGAGGGCCGGATGTTCAGGCCGCTGGCCTTCACCAAGACGTTCGCGATGGCGTCGGCGACGCTGCTCTCCGTCACGGTGGTGCCGGTGCTGATGACGTTTATCCTTCGCGGCCGGAAGCTCAGGCCCGAGTCGGCGAACCCGTTCTCCCGGGTGAGCGTGGCGATCTACCGCTTCTGCCTCGGCGCCGCGCTCAGGTTCCGCTGGACCACGCTCGTCGTGAACTTCGCCGTTGTCCCGGCCGTCGTGCCGCTGCTGTTCCTGATCGGCACCGAGTTCATGCCTCCGCTCTACGAAGGGTCGCTGCTCTACATGCCGACTTCTCCGCCGGGCATGTCGGTGACCGAAGCGACGCGCATGCTCCAGATTCAGGACCGCGTGCTGCGCCGCTTCCCGGAAGTGGAGCGGGTCTTCGGCACGGTGGGCCGGGGCACGACGGCGACGGATAACTCACCCATGGGCATGGTGAACACCACGGTGACACTGAAGCCGCGCGAGCAGTGGCGGAAGGGCATGACCATCGAGAAGCTTCAGGCCGAGATGGACGACGCGCTCCATGTGCCGGGGTTCCCGAATACGTGGACGCAACCGATCCGAAACCGTCTGGACATGCTTTTCACCGGCGTCAAGACGCCCGTGGGCATCAAGGTGCTCGGCCCCGACCTGGCGGTGATCCAGCGCATCGGCCTCGAGATCGAGTCGGCACTGGTGAGCGTGCCNGGCACNAGAAGCGTCTACGCCGAACGCGTCACGCAGGGGTACTTCACGGACATCGACGTGGATCGTGCCGCCATCGCCCGGCATGGCGTGAGCGTAGAGGACGTCCAGACCGTCATCGAAACAGCCCTGGGCGGCGCCGTCGTGACGCGCACGCTGGAGGGCCGGGAGCGTTATCCGGTGAACGTGCGGTACGCGCGCGACTTCCGCGACACCCTGCCCGCCATCGGAGCAGTGCTCGTCCCAACTCCTGACGGCGATGTGCCGCTGTCGGAACTGGCGCGCATCGAGATCCACCAGGGTCCGGCCATGATCCGCGACGAGAACGGCATGCTCGCGGGCTACGTCTACGTCGACACGCAGGCGCGCGATCTGGGCGGCTACGTCGGCGCCGCGCAGGCGGCCGTGCGGAATCGCGTCACGCTGCCGCAGGGCTATCGGCTGGACTGGACCGGCCAGTACGAGTTCCAGGTGCGCGCGCGCGAGCGGCTGAAGCTGCTCGTACCCGTCGTCTTCGCGTTGATTCTGCTGCTGCTGTACTTGACGTTCCACTCGCTGTCCGAGGCGGTGATCGTCATGTTGTCGGTGGTCTACGCGATGACCGGCGGCGTCATCGCGCAGTGGCTGCTCGGTTACAACTTCTCCGTCGCGGTCTGGGTCGGCTACATCGCGCTCTACGGCATCGCGGTCCAGACTGGCGTCGTCATGGTGGTGTACCTGCACGAGGCGCTGGATCGGCGCCTGGCGCTCGGTCTCGTCACGCCGCACGATGTCTGGGAGGCGACCATTGCCGGCTCGGTGCTGCGCCTGCGGCCAAAGCTGATGACCGTAGCAGCGACCACTTTGTCGCTGCTGCCGATCATGTGGAGTTCGAGCGTCGGGTCGGATGTGATGAAGCCGATTGCCGCGCCGATCATCGGCGGGATGGTGACCTCGACAATCCACGTGCTCGTCGTAACGCCGGTCATCTTCTACAGCATGAAGCTGCGGGCGCTCCGGCGCGGCACGCTTACGACGTCACGGATGTCGTCGATCGAGGCCTGAAGCACGTGACCCCATCGTTCGAAATTGACGTGAGAAACCTGGCGTCAGCGCACGAGCACATGGCCGCGGCGAAGTAGGGACCGAACGCACTTCAGAGTGTGACCCGGCGCAACAGCTGCGCGTTCAGCGCCACGATGATCGTGCTGGCTGACATGAGCACTGCCCCGGCGGCCGGCGACATGACGAGTCCCCAATGGGACAGGACGCCGGCCGCCAGGGGAATGGCAATGACGTTGTACCCGGCGGCCCACCAGAGGTTCTGCACCATCTTCTGGTAGCTTGCCCGGCTCAGCGCGATGATCCTCAGTACGTCGCGCGGGTCACTCCTCACGAGGACGACATCACCGGCGTCGACCGCGACGTCCGTTCCGGCGCCCATGGCAATCCCCACATCGGCAGTCACAAGCGCCGGTGCATCATTGACGCCGTCTCCGACCATCGCGACCCGTTTGCCCTGCGCCTGGAGCGCCTCGATCCTGCCGGCTTTGTCCGCGGGCAGCACCTCCGCGAGCACCTGGTCCACGCCCAGCTCCGATCCCACCGCGTCCGCGACAGCACGCGCATCACCGGTGATCATGATCACCTCGATGCGGTTTCGGTGGAGCTCTTCGATCGCCGCCTTCGACTCCGGTCGGGTGACATCCGCCACGGCGAGCATCGCGAGCACGGACTGCTTGTCGGCGAGATAGATCGCGGCGCGCCCCGCCTGTGCGGCGCGCGCTGTCGCGGCGCGAAGCTCGGGCGGTGGTTCGAGCGACAGCGACCGCAGGAGCGCTGGTCCTCCGACATAGAGCTCCCGGCCATCGACGAGGCCCCGCACGCCCTGGCCAGGGATCGCTTCGAAGTGATCGGCAGGCTTCACCGAGAGTTTGCGGGCGGTGGCCGTACGGACGATGCCTTGCGCGATTGTGTGCTCCGAGTCGGTCTCGAGCGCGGCGGTGAGTCGGAGAGCCTCGTTCGGGTCCAGCCCCGTGGTGGTGACGATGTCCACGACACCGAATTCACCGCGCGTCAGCGTGCCGGTCTTGTCGAAGACGACCGTGGTGACTGTGCGGGCCTCCTCGAGGCCTCGACGATCCCGCACGAGGAGGCCGGCGCCTGCCGCCAGCGATGTCGAGATGGCGACGACGAGAGGAATGGCAAGACCCAGCGCGTGAGGACACGCGATCACCAAAACCGTCACGAGCCGCTCAATCGCGTACGAGGCGCTCGCCCCGAGCGCCAACCAGGTCACGACCGTGACGACACCAGCGCCGAGCGCGACCAGCGTGAGCCAATACGCGGCGCGGTCGGCGAGCGCCTGCGCGCGTGACCGCGAACTCTGCGCCTGTCCGACCAGCCGCATGATCCTCGCGAGCGCCGTGTGGTCGCCCGTTCCAGTGATCTCGACGCGAAGCGAGCCCGAGCCGTTCACGGTTCCGGCTATGACGCGATCGCCCGGTTTCTTGTCTACCGGTCGCGACTCGCCGGTGATCATCGACTCGTTGACGGCGCTGGTCCCGACCTGAATCACGCCGTCGGCCGGGATGCCCTGGCCCGGATGGACGAGCACGACATCGCCGTCCCGCAGCTCCGAGAGCGGCACTTCCTTCAACTGGTCACCCTCGACGACGCGGGTGGCCGTATTGGGCAGGAGCTTCGTGAGCTGCGTGAGCGCACCCTCTGCCCGAGCGATCGACCGCATCTCCAGCCAGTGCCCCAGCAGCATGATCGTGACGAGTGTCGCAAGCTCTTCCCACAGCGGCATGCCCGGATAGCCGAGCGTGACGACGACGCTGAACACGAACGCGACGGAGATCGCGAGCGCGATGAGCGTCATCATTCCGGGCAGGTGATCGCGGAGCTCTCGCATCGCGCCCTGAATGAAGACCCATCCACCGTAGAGGAAGACCGCGGTTCCAAAGATCGGAGGAATCCAGTGCGAACCAGGGATGGCTGGCGCCGTATAACCGCCGGCGTCCTGGAGCATGTGGCCCCAGACGAGCGTCGGGATCGTCAGCAGCAGCGAGATCCAGAATTTGTCCCGAAACGTCGCGGAGCTGTGGCCCTCGTGTTTGTCATGGGCTGAGAGCGCAGAGTGCGCGTGCCCGTGACCTCGAGTGGAGTCGGCAGCAGACGCACGCTCGGGTGGATGTCGCTCCTCGTGCTCGTGAGTCATAGGCTCCCGAGTCTTCCACACCGACACCGCCCAACCCGGTGGAATCGGGCGTTCAAAACACGACTTGTCAGGTCGTATTTGTCCATTCGGTGGCCGAATAGCCCGCTCGCACGGCCATCCGGCCCATTGGCTGAAACATCGGGTCTTGACCCTCAGAATGGCTACAATTTACTGACTCAGAAAGCTTTGCGGTCGTTTACGCAGGAGACATAGACGCGATGCATCGACCCATCAAGTACGTCGAGAAGGGACTGGCCGTCACCGCCAATGGCGCGTGGCACGTGTTCAACACCCTGAACTCGATTCGCCAGAACCCCTCCTTCACGCCCAAGTGGTCCGATAAGCCGCTGAACAAGTCGCACCAGAAAACCAAGCCGCCGCTCGGCTGGCCGCGGCAGACCGACTCGCTCTGCCCCACCTGCACGCGCGAGGCGCGACAGGCGATCATCGACGGCAAGCAGGACGTGTCGCTCCTGCTCAACGAGAAGGTCGGCGAGATCAAGGCCACCATCATCGAGCGCGACGGGAAGATCCTGATGGTCAAGGACTGCCCCATCCACGGGCACTTCGAAGACGTCATGTCGATCGACCCGCCGATGTTCAAGCACCTCGAGGAGTCGTTCCCGGGGCGCGACATCCGCGCGCACAACGACGAGAAGCTCCACAACCACGGCAGCAGCACGATTCAGCACGGCCGCGGGTCGGTCCTCACGGTGGACCTGACCAACCGCTGCAACATGATGTGCGATCCGTGCTTCATGGACGCCAACCAGGTCGGCTTCGTGCACGAGCTGTCGTGGGAGGACATCAAGACGGTCCTCGACAACGCGATCACGATCAAGCCGCGCCGGCAGATGTCGGTGCAGTTCTCGGGCGGCGAGCCGACGATTTCGCCCTACTTCCTCGACGCGGTCGCCTACGCCCGCAAGGTGGGCTACAACTCGGTCCAGGCGGCGACCAACGGCATCGAGTTCGCCAAGAGCCCCGAGTTCGCGCGTGAGGCCGCCAAGGCGGGCCTGCGCTACGCGTACCTCCAGTTCGACGGCATCGGCAACGCGGCCAACTCGCACCGCCGCGTGGGGAACCTGTTCGACGTCAAGCTGCGCGCGATCGAGAACCTCTGGTCGGCGGGCGTGGACATCGTCCCGGTCATCACGATCGTCAACGGCGTGAACAACGAGCAGGTCGGCCGCGTGGTGGAGTTCGCGCTCGACAATCCGAAGAAGATCAACTTCCTGTCGTTCCAGCCGGTGAGCTTCACGGGCCGCGACGAGGAAATCACCCCCGAGCGCCGGCAGGCGCAGCGCTACACGCTGTCGCACCTGGCGCACGACGTGAAGAACCAGACCGGCATCGGCGAGCCGCTCCGCGACTGGTTCCCCATCTCGTTCATGGGCACCTTCACCGACTGGGCCGACGTCGTCCACGGGCCCGATCGTGAGTGGGGACAGCTCACATGCGGATGTCACCCGAACTGCGGCATCGGCATGGCGGTCATGATCGACAAGGAAACCAAGGAAGCCGTGCCGGTGACGGCGTTCCTGAAGGCCGATCAGCTGGCGCGCGACGTCGCGGCGGTCAACGACGCGGCGCGCGGCAAGTGGCTGTCGATCGCGGGGATGACGCTGGCCCTGCTCCGGAACTACGACCCGTACCAGGCGCCGACGCACTTCAAGATCGTCGACCTGCTGAAGAAGTTCGACAAGACGTTCGGCGCGACCGGCAAGGACTACGGCAAGGTGACCGGCGACCGGACCGAGCAGGACATCGTGAAGCGGCGCGCCGACCGCTGGAACTTCCTGTTCATCGCGGGCATGTGGTTCCAGGACCTGTTCAACTACGACTTCCGCCGCACCGAGATGTGCATCATCCCCTACGCGACGCAGCAGGGCGAGATTTCCTTCTGCGCCTACAACACGGGGATCGGCTGGCGGAACATCATCGAGAAGATGCACATGACGGCGACGCTCACGAAGTGGTACGAGGAGCACGGGCGTCATGAGATCTTCGCCGGCAACAAGGCCGTGCCGCTGGCGTCGGCCGAGCACTCGCTGAAGCTCAACGCCGAGGCCGTGGCCAAGGGGCGTCAGACCGACCTCGACGAGCTCGGCATCGCGAAGAACGCCCGCGAGGAGAAGCTCCAGGCGCGTAAGAAGGACCACGACCCGAAGCACCACGAGGAGATGGAGCGGCTCTACCGGCAGCACGTGCTGAAGGATCCGGCGGCGAGCCAGCCGGTCATCCAGATCCAGGGGCTGAAGAAGAAGTCGAAGTCCGAGGACCCGCAGCCGGTTGCGTAGGGTGTAGCAGGCGGCTGGCAGCGGCCAACTGGTAGCGGGACAGTACGCAGGGCCGAAACTTTGGTTCGGCCTGAAGGCGGGGCTGAAGCGCCGCCATGAAGACAAAAAGGCGGCTGGAACTTCCAGCCGCCTTTTTTTGCTTACGCTACTGGAAGGTGCAGTCGCAGGACCTCAACGGCGGACGGCTGCCCGCTGCTCCGCCAGCCATTCCTCGCTCATCGACCCGAGTTCGGCGTGGCCGCGCCACCCTCGCAAAGCCAACAGCCTGAGGCCCAACGCCCCGACCGCGAGTCCGATTCCAATGAACCACACTGTGCGCACCTACCTTGCCGAACCTACACCTGGGGCGACACCCGGGTCTGTTCAGTTGTGCACAACGAGCGGTCCGGGTTGGAAAAGCCGTGGGAGAGAGCGACGAACGTCCGATGGCGCAACGTCCGGGCCGCTGTCATGTCTGTGCAAATTTGAACGGATCGGGCCCGCGCCACAGCGCTAACTTAGCGGTGATGGAAGACACTACCGTATTCGTCCGTTCGAAGCTCGATCGACGCCGGGTACCCCGCGAAAAAGGCGGCGACAGATATCCGGTTCAATCATCGACGTTGAGGCCTGGCACCGCGTCGCTACCGGCCTCCATGGCCCCGCCACGGCGACCAGTGCGCTTTAGCGACACGACCTGCCCAAACTGTCGCTCGAACGACTACGTTTCGCAGCTGCGGACGCCGGGTTTCCCACGAAAGCGAGACTACCGCTGCGCCACGTGCGGTGAGCTCTGGGCCACTCTGCCCGACGGTACGCCGTGCTGACTCGCCAGGGCCTCTCGGCCTGACCGCAACACGACCGATCTCCCACCCACCCTGCGGTGTAGAATCCGGCGTCCGGAGGATTCCATGTCCCGTTGGTTGTGGTCGTGCCTGCTCGTGCTCTCGTCTGCCTTGCTGTCGGTGCCGCTGACTGCCGACGAACCGCTTCACATCATCGCCTTCGGTGCGCATCCCGACGACTGCGACATTCGCGCCGGAGGGGTCGCCGCCAAATGGGTCGCGGCGGGCGCCAAGGTCCGCTTTGTCTCGGTCACCAACGGCGATGCCGGCCATCACGAGCAGGGCGGCGGCCAACTGGCGATGCGCCGCCGCGCCGAGGCCATCGAAGCCGGCCGCCGCATCGGCGTCGACTACGTCGTCCTCGACAACCACGACGGCGAGCTGCTGCCGACGCTCGAGATCCGGCAGCAGATCATCCGGCAGATCCGCGAGTGGAAGGCCGACCTCGTGCTCGCGCCTCGCCCGAACGATTACCACCCCGATCACCGCTACACCGGTGTCCTGCTGCAGGACGCGGCGTTCATGGTGACGGTGCCCAACGTCGTGTCGGATGTGCCGTCGCTCCGGAAGAACCCTGTCTTCATGTACTTCGAGGACGGGTTCCAGAAGCCGGCGCCGTTCCGGCCCGACGTCGCGATTCCCATCGACGACGTGATCGACAAGAAGATCGACGTACTCGACGCGCACGTCTCTCAGGTATACGAGTGGCTGCCCTGGCACGACGGGATCCTCGACCAAGTGCCCAAGGACCCGGTCGCGCGTAAAGCGTGGTTGAAAAAGCAGCGCACGCCCACGCTCTCGCCGGAAATTCGCGCGGCGATCGCCAGGTGGTACGGGCCCGACGTCGCGGCGAAGACCGTCAACGCCGAGGCCTTCGAGATCTGCGAATACGGCGCGCGGCCGGACGATGCGATGCTGAGGAAGCTGTTTCCGTTCGCGCCTCGCTAGGCAGTGCTGCAGTGCTTCGGTGCTGAAGTCCAGTGCTGAGGTGCTGAGGTGCGCCCCGAGACTCATAGTGCCTGAAGCCGGACACTCTCGCGATGACGGCCGCGGGCTGCTGCGCGAGCTGATCGATGACGGCCGGCCGCTGCTCGAACTGACGGCGGTTGCCTTGCTGATCTCCGGCGCGTTTGCCATCTTCCTATCGGTCAGGCGCGAGTTCCTCCCTCAGGATATCGGCTTCCTCGGCATGACCGCGCACGACTTGTGCGCGATCGCCGACTGCCGCGTCGTGCGCTTCATGTTTCACGACCGGGTCGCCTTCGGAGGCACGCTCATCGCCATCGCAACGCTGTATTTGTGGCTCGCCGCCTTTCCGCTGCGACAGGGATCGTCGTGGGCGTGGTGGGCCTTCCTGATCAGCGGCGCGCTCGGCTTTGGCAGCTTCCTGGCATACCTCGGGTACGGCTATCTTGACAGTTGGCACGGCGCTGCCACGCTTGCTCTTCTTCCGACGTTCGCCACAGGCTTGCTGGTGTCACGGCCTCTTGCGAGGGCCGCGTCGCGCGGTTGGCTGCGGTCACCAGGCGGCCTGCGCGCGCCGCAGCCATTGCGCGCCGGACGCTGGGGGCTGCTCGCAACGGGATCCGGACTGATCCTCGCCGGCACGGTCATCGTCTCTCTTGGAGCAACCGAGGTGTTCGTGCCCGAGGACCTCGGCTTCATGGGCCTGTCACGTGAGGCGATTCACGCGATCAATCCTCGGCTGATTCCCCTCATCGCGCACGATCGTGCCGGTTTCGGTGGTGGCCTCGCGACAATCGGCGTGCTCGTCGTGATGGCGGCATGGTTTGCGCCACCGGCTCGGGCGTTCCACCAGGCGATCGCGCTGGCGGGAATCGCCGGCTTCGGCTGCGCCATCGGCACACACTTCGTCGAGGGTTACATGAATCCCTGGCATCTTGCTCCGGCGTTCATGGGAGCGGCGTTGTTCGGGGTCAGCCTGCTCGGCGAAGTGCTCGGCTGGCGCAAGATGGAGCGAGACCAGACGTGCAGATGACGGCATGTCGCAGCTTGATCTCCGCGCTCGCTGTTGCGACCCTGGCGCTTCAGGTCGCGGCCCAGACACCCGCCACCGAAGGCACGGCCGGACGCGCCGCACCATCGAAAGCGCTCACCGACTACGAAGGCGTCTACGAATATCAGAGCGGCACGAAGCTGGTGATCGTCGGCGCGGAGCCGCTGCTGTTTGCGGTGCTCGACGACGCGAGGTATCCGTTGCGGCCACTCGGGATCGACACGTTCCAGAACGCAGGCGGCGAGACCATTCCGTTCCGGCGATCCGCTGACGGCTCGGTGTCGGGCTTCGTCGAGCGAGGCGTGTTCTACGCCCGCCTTTCCCCGGCGGTCGACCCCGAGATTGCCGCTGCTGTTCGGGCAAGGCCGCGCCCGGTCGGCCCGGATGGGCGCGCTGTGCCGTACGAATACAGGATGCCCGCCGATCTCGGCGACGGCCTCGCGGTCGGGGAGCTCTCTCAGGCCGGGCTTGATCGCGCCGTCGCAACGCGCCTCGTGGGTCGTGTCGTCGACGGCACGTACAAGGACCTTCACGGCATTCTGGTCTACCGGGCCGGCCGGCTCGTGATTGAAGAGTACTTCTACGAGTACGACCGCGACCGAGTCCATCAAATGCGGTCGGCGTCGAAGAGCGTCGTGTCCACGCTCGTGGGCATCGCCATCGATCGCGGCGTCCTTTCAGGCGACGGCGAGCTCGTGTTGAAGCGTCTCCCCTACGAGGCCTATGCGAATGCCGACCCGCGGAAAGGCCGGCTGACGCTGCGGGATCTGCTGACGATGCGCTCGGGGCTGGCGTGCAACGACTGGGATGGCAGCTCGCCTGGCAATGAATCGCGCGTCTACCAGTCGCAGGACTGGGTCAAATTCGTGCTCGACCTGCCGATGGTCGAGCCGCCGGGGACGCATGGCCAGTATTGCTCGGGCAATGTGGCCGTGGCCGGACGCATGGTGGAACGCGCCACCGGCACGCCGCTGCCTTCGTTCGCCCAGCAGCAATTGTTCACGCCGCTCGGTATTGATGCCGCACGCGTGCGATGGAACTACACTCTCAGCGCATCGAACGCGGCGACGTTCGCGCAGCTGTATCTGCGGCCGCGAGACATGCTCAAGCTGGGTGTCCTCTTCCAACAGCACGGTCGATGGCAGGACCGCCAGATTGTGTCGCGGGAGTGGGTAGAGCGATCGACGGCGCGGTGGTCGGTCGTCGGCGACCAGGACTACGGATATTTCTGGTGGCACCAATGGGCCGATGTCGCGCTTCCGGGTGGTAACCGGCGCGTGGACATGGTGGTCGCCACGGGCAACGGCGGGCAGAAGATCTACCTTGTTCCTTCGCTCGATCTCGTCGTCGTCATGACCGGCGGAAACTACAACGCGCAATCGCCGGCGATGGCGATCATGGCGAAAGAATTGCTACCCGCGGTGCTGAACGGATACACGGCCCCGAACTAGTCGGACGGAGCCCTGATGCACCGACAGACGTTTCTGGAGTCGGTGCTGCCCTCGCCGGGAGGTCTGCTTGAAGCAAATGCTTGCCGGAATCCTTTACTGGCTCGCCGCAGTGACGATCGCCCTGGGCGCCTTCGGCCACGGCTTCCTCGGTGTGAAACCCGTGGCAGCCGCCGTCGCCGCCTCGACGCTCCCGGCCAACGTCGTCGCCGTGATCTGGATCGTCTGGTATTTCGTCAGCGCTTGCATGCTGACCTTCGGCGGACTGCTCGCCTGGGCGTGGCCAGGCCTGAGGCCTGGCTCGCCTAGCCGCGCCGCTGCCGCCCTGATCGTGGGCGCGCTCTACTTCTTTACCGGCATTGCGTCGTACATCTACAGCGGCCGCGAACCGTTCTGGCTCCTGTTCGTGGCACAAGGCTTCATCGTCATCGGTTCGACACTGCTGCTGCGTATGGCGCCCTGAATATTGAGAGTAGGTGCCAGGCGGCAGCACCGCACACAGCACCAAGCACGAGGCACCGCACGTGGCACCCGGCACTCAGCACTCAGCACGGGCAGCTACTTGATCAGCTTCTCGATCTCGTCCATCACCCGATCCATCTTGCGGATCGTCAGGTCGAGCGGCTCGCTCGTGGTCATGTCCACGCCTGCACCTTTCAGCAGATCGATTGCATACTGCGACCCGCCTGAGGCCAGGAACGTGCGGTAACGCTTCACGGCCTCCGGATCCCCCGCCAGGACTTTCTCGGAAAGCGCCGTCGACGCCGTGAACGAGGTGGCGTACTGGTAGACGTAGAACGGGCGATAGAAGTGGGAGACGTACGCCCACTCGTGCGCGACGTAGTCGTCGACGATGCAGACCTTGGCGTCGTGGCCGTAGTACTTCCGAGTGATGTCGAGATAGAGCTTCGAGAGCGCGTCGCCGGTCAGCGGCTGCCCAGACTCGGCCATCTCGTGCATCCGCAGCTCGAACTCGGCGAACTGCGACTGCCGGAACACGGTGCCCTTCACGTTCTCGAGATAGTTGCCGAGCAGCGCGAGTCTGGTCTTCGGGTCGCTGATGTCCTTCAACATCCGCTCGATGAGCAGCGCCTCGTTGAACGTCGAGGCGACCTCGGCCACGAAGATCGGGTAGTTCACGGTTGCATACGGCTGCGACTTGCCGGCGAAGTAGCTGTGCATCCCGTGTCCCAGCTCGTGCGCCAGCGCGGACATGTCTGCGTATTGGCCGTTGAAGTTCATCAGCAGGTACGGGTGCACGTCGTAGGCGCCAGGGTTCATGTAGGCGCCCGACTTCTTGCCCTGGGTCGGGTAGTAGTCGACCCAGCGGTTCTTGAACGCGGTGTCCAGGCCCGCAACGTAATCGGCGCCCAGCGGCGCGAGTGCGGCCTTGATGTTCGTCTGCGCCTGCTCGACGGTGTAGGTGAGCGGGACGTCCTTCACCAGCGGCGCGTACAGGTCGTAGTAGTGCAGCTCGTCGAGGCCGAGGATGCGCTTCCGCAGNGCGAGGTACCGGTGGAACGACGGCAGCTGCTTGTTGACGCTGTCNACGAGCGCCTTGTAGACGGACGTGGGAATGTTCGCTCCGTCGAGCGCGCCCTGCAGCGTCGTGTCGTAGNGCCTGGCCTTCGCCTGGAAGATCGCGCCCTGCACGTTCGCGCTCATCGTGGCGCCAAGGGTCCTGCGGTAGCTGCCGAGCGCGGTGAAGAAGGCGTCCATCACCTTCTTCCGATCCTCCCGGTTCGCCGAGGCGCGCGCCGCCGAGAACCCCTGGACGTCGAGCCTCACCTGCTTGCCGTCGGACAGCGTGACTGTCGGCCACGGCAGGTCCGCGTTGAGCAGCATGCTCGCGGACGAGCCGATCCCGGCGGCCATCGGCGCGGTCTCGGCCATCAGCGCTTCCTCGCTCGCGCTGAGCGTGTGCGCCTTGCGCCGCAGGATGTCGTGCAGGTAGAACGAGTACTGCTTCAGCCCCGGCGTCGACGCGATCCACTTGTCCACGGCCGCCGCGTCCATCGTCAGGACCTCGGGCTCGAAAAACGCCCAGGCCGAGCCTGCCTGCGCCCCAAGCTGGATGACTTGATCGCGCATGCCCTGCGCGTCGGCCACGCGCGTGTCCTCGTCAGCCTTCAGGCTGGCGTAGGTGGCCAGCCGGTTGAGCGCCTTGTCCTGCGCGAGGTTCAGATCGAGCGCGGCCTGCAGGCGCGCAGGCGACTGCGCCAGCGTCCCCTTGAATGCCGCGGCCGAGGCGAGGTCTTTCTCGATCCTTAGCCTCTCGGCACGCCACGCGTCGTCGGAGGCGTACAGGTCGGCCAGGTTCCACTTGTACTGGTCCGGCGTGGTCGCGCGCGTCCGCTCCTGGGCGCCGGCCCCTGAGACACACGAAGCGATGAGAATTGCTGACAGCAGAGCGTGACGTCGTGAGATGGACATATGCGAGCGGGCCCCCATAGCGAAAGCGCCATTGTACGTGGCCCTCGCCTGGGACGGCCGCGTTTCGTCCCAAGGCGACTTTCACGGCGACCAAAGTTGCGCCCTACGATTGTCACGCTCCGTCACTTGTGGCACAGGTCTTCAGAGCTGTGCGTCAGCGACGGTGTTCCTGCGGTGATGAACAGGGCTAAAGCCCC